>Ga0209606_1003441_pt1 | contig 15912 bp, 11 predicted proteins | sample AD_UKC057_MetaG_FD_184412 | JGI IMG/M metagenome (GOLD analysis project Ga0209606, IMG submission 184412) | Active sludge microbial communities of municipal wastewater-treating anaerobic digesters from USA - AD_UKC057_MetaG (SPAdes) (version 2) | ecosystem: Engineered > Bioreactor > Anaerobic >...
TCTCGTCGTCGGCATGACGGCGACGCGAGCGGCTGAGAGCGACGGGCCCCCTCCGGACTGGAAGGACAGTCCGTACGACGCCAGCTCGGGGATTCTGCCCCCCGCGGGCCAAGAGGCGCCCGATCCGTCCAGGCCCATGTGCAACTTGTGGGTCGAACCCGTCGGAGACTGGCTTCCGCTGTGGTACCAGGAAACCAAGGTGGTTTGCTGGGACAACACCTCGTACTGGTCAAAGGTGAGCGTCCGCGTCGAGGCTGGTGACCTCGACGACGTGGAAGCCCTGGGGCGCGTCGCGCGGAAACATCCGGAGTTGGAAGGCCCGATTGTCAAGGTCCTTCAGCAGAAACGGACGCCCTCGGGTTGGTATGCCGTCATTCAGAGCGCTGGCGGCAAGAAGACCCAGCTCGTGTACGTTCGGAAAATGAGGGGGCGCACCGTTACGTGCTGGGCCCGTCTCGACAAGCCGCCCAACGAGTTGCCCGCCATTCCCCCGGCCGACGCGATCCGCCTGGCGGAGTCGCTGCAATTGCTGGCCGACGTGGCCAAGCGCCCCGCGCCTCCCCGGCGGGCGATGGGCAAGACGCCCCTGGCCTGCGAGGTCAAGCCGCTGAGCGTCCTCAAAGGCCATAAAGATGAAGTCACCTCCCTGGCGTTCGCTCGGCTCCGCAAGATCCTGGTCACCGGCGCACGCGACAAGGCCGTCATCGTATGGGACTGGCCCGCCGGCACATCCGCCAAGACGCTCGCGGGGCACCAAGCCGCCATCACGGCCGTCAGCATCACTGCCGACGGGGGCACGGCTGCTTCCGGCGACGAGAGCGGGGCTGTCAAGTTGTGGGAGGTCAAGACAGGCCAGGAACGTGGCAAATGCGCCAGCCACACGCGGGCCGTGTTCTCGACCGCGTTCTCCCCCTCGGGCGGGCAACTGATCTCCAGCAGCCGGGACCACAGCCTTCAGTTCCTGGGTGTGCCCCGCGGCGAGCAGCAATCCTCGCTGTACTTCACCAACGGGGCGCGATTCGTGGCCTGCCCCAGGGAGGGCGAAAACTATATCACGGCCATGAGAAAGGGAACCATCGACGTCAAGCGATGGCCTTTCCGCGACTATTCCAACCTCTGCGTGTACACCCGGGAATTCCGCGCGGCGGCGATCAGTCCGAACGGCAAATGGGTAGCCGGCGGGGGCGAGTGCATCCAGGGCAAGAAGGGGTGCATGCAGATCTACGACGAACTGGGCCGCATGACGGCGATCGTCTCGCCGCTGGACGCGCCGGTGACGGCGTTAGCGTTTGGGCCTGACAACCGATTGCTGGCCTCCGGCTTCGCGGACGGCCAGGTGAAGATATGGGACGCCCACACCGCCCAGGAGATCGCTTCGCTGAAGGACGGTGTCGGCGAGGTCCGCGCAGTCGCCTTCTCCCCGGACGGGACCGTCTTGGCCAAGACCAACGGCGATACGGTGACCCTGTGGTCGATTACGATGAAAGGCGCGTCCGGGCGGCCCGTCGTCGCGGGCCCCAAACCCGCCTCGGGAACCGCCATGAAGTTCACCAAGGCGCTTGCGGGCCACGAGGGACGCGTTCGTGCGATGGCGTTCGGTCCGGACGGCAAGACGCTCCTGTCGGGCGGACAGGACGGGGCCGCCATCCTCTGGGACGTGCAGGGCGGGGCGGCGCGACGAAAGCTGGGCCCGCACGCCGCGGAGGTCGGAGTGGTCGCCCTTGACGACACGGGGCGCCTGGTGGCCGTCGGCGACGCTGCGGGTCAGGTTACCCTGTGGGACGCCGCCACCGGGCTGAAGACGAACACGCTCAAGGCTCACTCCAAGGCCGTCAACGCCCTGGCTTTCTGGCCGGGCGGCAAGACCCTGGCCTCGGCCGGATCGGACAACACGGTCAAGGTCTGGGAGGTTCCCGGCGGCGCCGAGAAGGCCTCGCTCGCCCACGAGGGCGAGGTCCGGGGCGTGGCGGTTTCCGCCGACGGCAAGACGATGGTCACGATCGAAGAATACGTGGTGCGTGTCTGGGACGCCCAGACCCTGACCCAGCGGACGAAGGCCGGCCCCGACCCGTTTGGGGAACGCAACCAGGCCAAGTGGCACAAGTTCCGGGCCATCGCGGTCAACTCAACCGCCTTCTTCATGGCCACCGGCGGCGCCGGTCCAGGGGGCGGCGGCCCCGTCGTTCGCCGCGAAGCCAAAGGCCGGTCGTTAATCTCGACCGACGGACGCGCCGTCGGGCCCGTCACGTCGATTGCCATGACGCCCAAGGGCGACCTGCTGGCCGCCGCAAGCTGCGACGGTTGGGTCCGAGTGTGGAAGGGCCGCATGATGGAAGATCTAGGATCGCTCTATTCGCAGCAGTACCCCGAGCCCTTCCCCGCGGCCGTGGCCCTGTCGCCCGACGGCACACTGCTGGCCCAGACCGATGGCGACAAGATCCTGCTCTGGCGCATTCAACCGACGGACTAGCCCGCTCAAAGGGAAAGCCTGATACAAACGGCCCCCGCAGTGCAGGGCGCATAGCACCCGTCGCGACGACGCAGAAGCAGAGGGCGATCACGGAGGCGGCAGCAGCACGCCACGTCGACGCGCCAGCACGCTTGTCTCATCCTTTCTGCTTGGCGTCCGCGTCGGGTGCTGCGACGCCTTCGGGACGGCGGTTCTGGCGGATCTCCTGATCGCGGCGCTGGGCCTCGGCCTTCAGCCGGGCGACCACCTCGCCGTTCTCGGCCGACACGTCCGTGGTCTCGCCGGGGTCCTTGGCCAGGTTGAACAGGGCCGCCCCGAAGGGCAGGGCACTCTTCGCGGCCTTGGCAGACTGGTCCTTCTTCTCGGCCTTGGGGGCCTTGTCATTCTTGGCCGTCTTGCGGGGCTTGGGGCGATCGTCGGTCAGGACGAGCTTCCAGTCGCCCTGGCGGATGGCGCCGAGCTGCCCGGCCCGGGTGTAGTACAGGTGCGTGTCGCGCACGGCCGCGGCGTCGGCGGCGAACATGAGCGAGCGGATGTCGCGCCCGTCGAGGGTTCGACCCTCGGGCAGGGGCGTGCCCACCAGGGCCGCCAGCGTGGGCAGCATGTCGATGTTGCCCGCGATCTGCGGACAGCTCGTCCCCGCCGGGATCCGCCCGGGCCAGCGCATGATGCACGGCTCGCGGACCCCGCCCTCGTAGATGCTGCCTTTCTTGCCCCGCCACGGGGCGGACGAGCCGGCCGCCGCCCCGTTGTCCGAGGTGAAGATCACCAGCGTCTTGGAGTCGATGCCCGCCTCGCGGATGGCGGCCATGATCTGCCCCATCGACCAGTCGATTTCCTCGATGGCGTCGCCGAGCAGCCCGCCCCCGCTCTTGCCGCGGAACGCCTCCGACGCCGCCAGCGGGTAGTGCACCATCGTGTGCGGCAGGTAGAGGAAGAAGGGCTTGTCCTTGTTGGAGCGGATGAACTTGACCGCCTCCTCTGTGTATCGCTTGGTCAGCGTGGACTGGTCGGTCGGGTACTCGATGACCTCCCGCCCGCGCATGAGCGGGACCCTGTTGCGGGCGGTCTTGGAGCGGGCGTCGTCGGCGGTCAGGCCCTCGCGGAAGACGCAGTCGCCGGCCAGGCGGGCGTGCTTGGGGTCGATGGTCATGTCGTTGCTGTACGGGATGCCGAAGTACGCGTCGAAGCCCTGGCTGGTGGGCAGGAACTCGTCGCGGTGGCCCAGGTGCCACTTGCCGATGCACATGGTGGCGTAGCCCTGCGGCTTGACGATCTCGGCCAGCGTGACCTCGTCCGGGTGCAGGCCCTTCTGGATGTTCGGGAAGTACACGCCCGGCACGGAAACGCGGACGTTGTAGCACCCGGTCAGCAGGCACGCCCGCGACATCGAGCAGACCGGCGTGGCGTAGAAGCTGGTGAACTTCATGCCCTCGGCCGCCAGCTTGTCCAGGTGCGGCGTCTTCCACTGCTTGTTGCCGAAGGGCGCGATGTCGCCGTAGCCCATGTCGTCGATGAAGACCAGCACGACATTGGGCCGGGGCGGGTCCGCGGCGGCCACGGCGAGAGAAGGGGCAACCAGCAGGGACAGGCACGCCAGCGACAGGAGTAACGATTTCATTATCCATCTCCGGTTCAGATCAGCACCGTCGGGTCGGGCACACTCAAAACGGTATGTCCAATGGCGAAAGGCGTCAAGACACAATTCGGGCAATCGCCTTGCGGTCGCGAACAGACTCCTGAGAACGGCGGGGTCAGTCGAGGCCCTCGGTCAGTCGCGGCAACGGCACGGCCCGGATGTTTCGCGCCAGGTCAAAGGTGTGTTGCCCGGCATAAATGACGTACAGGCGCTTGAGGCGGAGGGTGTCCAGGGCGCTTCGCATGGACGGCGTGATGGATGGGGTCGTGGTCCGCTTGATCTCGAACCCCCACCGCGTGCGGCCCCTGACGATGAGCAGGTCCAATTCCGCCCCGCCATGCGTAGCCCAGAAGAAGCACTCCTCGTCGGCGGCCTGTAGGTGCCGGGCGACCTGGCCGATCGCGAACCCTTCCCAGGAGGCCCCGACCTTGGGATGCCTTTCCAGGTCACGGCAGGTCCGGACGTCAAGCAGGGCGTGCATCAGCCCGCTGTCGGCGATGTAGACTTTGGGGCTCTTGACCTGGCGTTTGCCGACGTTCTCGATCCACGGGGTCAACTGCCGCACGACCAGGGCTCCGGTCAGCCGGTCCAGGTAGCTGCGTACCGTCGTGTCGGCCACGCCGAAGGACCGTCCGAACTCTGACGAGTTCCAGATCTGACCGTGATAGTGGGCCAGCATAGTCCAGAACCGTCGCAGGGCCACCGCGCTGATCGATATCCCCAGTTGCGGGAGGTCCCGCTCGAGAAACGTGCGCACAAACCCGCGCCGCCATTGAAAGCTGCCGCTGTCCGACGCGGCGAGATAGGAGCGGGGGAAGCCTCCACGAAGCCACAGGCGCGGGTGGTGCTTGAGGCCCACCTCGTCCAGGGAGAACCCGCCAAGTTCATGGTACATGATTCGCCCAGCCAGGCTCTCGGAGCCTTGGCGCAGCAGGTCGGGCGAGGCGCTGCTCAGCACCAGGAACCGCGCCGGTGTCCGCGGACGATCGGCCAGGACCCGCAGGGCGGGGAAGAGCTCCGGCCGGCGCTGGATCTCGTCCACGATCACCAAGCCCCGAAGGTCGCCCAGCACCAGCATCGGATCGGCCAATCGGGCCAGGTCCTGCGGGTCTTCCAGATCAAAGAAGGCGGCGGGAGTTTTCCATCGTTGGGCGATCTGGCGGGCGAGGGTCGTCTTGCCGACCTGCCTGGCGCCGGTGATGGCGACCACCGGGCAGCGGCGCAGCAGGCGTAGGACCGTATCGAGTTCCCTGTTTCGCTCGATCATGGCAGCGAATGCTACCTTGAAAACTCGGTGCTGTCCACCGAATTTTCAAGGTAGCGATCCTTCGCCGTTCGGGCGGCTTCTTTGCCCTGGAAAGCTCAGCGTCGGCCGTCGCGGCGGTCGGAGCGGTCGCGGTCTGCGCTTTCGCGGGCGGGCGGAACGACGCGCACGGCCGCGGCGGTGGGGCGCTCGGTTCTCAGGACGGCCGTTGCGGATCCGGGCGCCGCGGGCGGACTGGGCGGACGCAGCGGGAAGGGGGTCGGCGGTCGGATGGGCCTGGCCGGGGAGGCCGCCGGCGGGCTGAAGATGCGCGACGGACTGAGTGTACGCTGAGGAGCGGACTGGTCGGCGGACCCGGCTGCGGCGACCTTCTTCAGCAGCGTGCTGAAGCCCGCCGCCGGACGGCTTGAGTGGTTGCGGGCCGCGGGTGGATATGGAATCGACGCCGGGGCGAAGACCGGCGACGATTCGGACCGCCTCGACCGGGCGTCTGACCGGGCCGACGCGGGTGGAGAGGTGGAGAAGGCTGCCGGGGGGAATAGTCTGAGAGGGTCGCCGGGGGTCGGCGGCGCGGGCCGGCGCGCCGTTGGGCCGGGAACGTCCGATGGGGCGACGGGGCGAACAGGCGCGGGGCGAGCCTTGGCGTCGGCTGGGTTGTGGTGAGAGGCGAACCTGCCGCGGCGGGCGGCCGGCCGGGCGACGGGTCGAGCCTGACGGGATCGGACGCAGACGTCCATCGCAACAGAAAGGTCGTACCGCCCCGAGCAGGCGCCCAAACCCCCCAGGAGCAGGCCCGCCACGACCGACAGCACCGTGATGCGTATGGCGTTCACAGGGCGATCCTTTCCCGGCCTGGCCGACTTGCGACCCCGCTCGGGCTTCCCGGCCCCGCGCCGGTCGCGTCTATTGATTCTCCTGGGGCCGCTGTACGCACGGGCGATCCAGGTTACGGGTACGACGGCAGAATTCCTGCCGGTGCTCCGGCTTGACCGTCGAGAAGGAAAGACCGGCGGCCTGAGGCGATCATGCGGCCACACTCATCGCCGACCGGAGCGCGGGCTCGAATTGTGAAGGCTTCGGCTGTCGCGGGCCGGCGGGGCGCTGCGGGTCGGGCCGGCACTGGGGCGTTCCGTCCGCGGTGTGCTGAACGTCCGCGGGGTGCTCGGAGTCGGCGGCGCACTGAAGGTTCGCGGTGTGCTGAACGTTCGTGGGGTGCTCGGAGTCGGCGGCGCACTGAAGGTCCGCGGTGTGCTGAACGTCCGCGGGGTGCTCGGAGTCGGCGGCGCACTGAAGGTTCGCGGCGTGCTGAACGTCCGCGGGGTGCTGGGAGTCGACGGCGCACTGAAGGTCCGCGGTGTGCTGAACGTCCGTGGGGCGCTCGGAGTCGGCGGCGCACTGAAGGTCCGCGGCGTGCTGAACGTTCGCGGGGCGCTCGGAGTCGGCGGCGCACTGAAGGTCCGCGGCGTGCTGAACGTCCGCGGGGTGCTGGGAGTCGGCGGCGCACTGAAGGTTCGCGGCGTGCTGAACGTCCGTGGGGCGCTGGGAGTCGACGGTGTACTGAAGGTTCGCGGCGTGCTGAACGTCCGTGGGGCGCTCGGAGTCGGCGGCGTACTGAAGGTCCGCGGTGTGCTGAACGTTCGTGAACGATCAGATGAATCTCCAAACGTCCGTGGTGTGCTGAACGTCCGCGGGATGCTGGGGGTCGATGGCGTGTTGAGCGTTCGCGGGGTGTTCGACATCGACGGCGGAGTGAACGTCCGCGAACGATCGGATGAGTCCCCGAAGGTCCGCGGTGTGCTGAACGTTCGCGGGGTGCCGAACGTCCGCGAACGATCGGATGAATCTCCGAAGGTCCGCGGCGTGCTGAACGTTCGCGGGATGCTGGGGGTCGATGGCGTGCTGAACGTTCGTGGGGTGCCGAACGTCCGCGAACGATCGGATGAATCGCCGAAGGTTCGTGGCGTGCTGAACGTCCGTGGGATGCTGGGGGTCGATGGCGTGCTGAACGTTCGCGGGGTGCCGAACGTCCGCGAACGATCGGATGAATCGCCGAAGGTCCTCGGCGTGCTGAACGTCCGTGGGATGCTGGGGGTCGATGGCGTGCTGAACGTCCGCGGGGTGCCGAACGTCCGCGAACGATCGGATGAATCGCCGAAGGTCCTCGGCGTGCTGAACGTTCGCGAGTGCTGTGGCTGTCCGCTGAAGGTCCGCGGCGTATTGAAACTGCGGGAGTGATTGGGCGAACCCTGGCGCCCGCCGAATCGGTCGCGGCTGTCGGAGAGGGCCCGGGCGAGGATCGGCGCCGTCAGCGTGGGCCGGGGCTTGTGAAGGGTCCGGCTCCAGGGGTGAGTGAGCGGCAGGCCGGGGCGCGCGGCGATGCCGCCGCGGGTGAACGGGAACCCCGCCATCCCGCCTCGATGGAGGCGGTCATCGCGGTGCCAGCGGCGGTCGTCGTACCGCAGGGCGAAATCCCATCCGCTGCCATGCGAGACCCACCGGCGGTCCCAGTCGCAGCCCTTGTCCAGCCAGCGACCTATGCGGTAACCGGACGAGAAGACGATGGGCGGCTCGACAAAGGCGATCTCGGGCTCGACGTACACCACCTGCGGGTCGTACACGGGCACGTAGATCACTTCCGGGCTGGGCGGCAGGACCAGAACCTGTTCGCCCTCGACCAGGACCTGCTGCTGGTCCGAGGTGTTCAGCGTGCCCGCCACAACCGCCTGGTGGCGAAGGTCCTGGACCGCGTCCATCACGTCTTGCTGTTGCATGACGAAGGCAGCCCCCATCGCCTGGGTCCATTCGGGGTTGGCGGCCAGCATCTCCAGCACCTGCGGGTAGTGGAGCAGGGCCTTGACCGAGTCGTCCCACGGCAGTTGGGCCAGGACGGACTCGTCGAACTGGGGGTTCGCCTGCAGCCACCGGGCTGCCTCGGCGACGTCCTGGCCGAACGTAGCCGCCGGAAGCACCTGGGCCAGCAGCGGATCCGGGTACAGCGCCACCGGGCCCAGGATCTGCTCCAGTTGCGAGTCGTTCAGTTGCGTAACCACTTGCGGCTGGGAGGCGTACGAGTCGTCGAAGGGCTGGGCCGGCGCGGGATACGACGGTTGGTCATACGCCGGAGGCTCGATCACGGGCCCTTCCTGGACGATCACTTCCGGGGTGCGGTAGGGTTCGGCATAGACCCCGGTGGGCACGAACGGGTTATTCTGGGCGGAGCACGCGGCCAAACCACCCAGTATTACCAGGCCCGCGGCCGCCAGGACCATCGCGTTTCGCATGGCGTTCATAAGGCGTCCTTTCGCGAAGCGGCCGGTTGCGGAATTCCGGGCCGGTCTCGGGCTTCCGAGAGCCCGGTGACGGTCGCTTCCATCGGGGTAGTGTGCCTGAAGGCCCTCGGGATTACACGTGCACCGGGAATTGGGCTTTCTCTTCGGACGCGTTTGCGTACAATGGCCGTTCAGACCGTCCGCGAGACGCGGCCGGGAGACGAAACGACATGACCGATCCGAACTGCATCTTCTGCAAGATTGCCTCCGGGCAGATCCCGTCGGCCTGCGTGTTTCAGGACGAGACAGCCTTCGCGTTCCTGGACATCGGCCCGCTGGCCGAGGGGCACGTGCTGCTGATCCCCAAGGAGCACTACCAGACGCTGGACCAGATGCCGCCCGACGTGGCGGGCCGACTGCTGAGGCGCCTGCCGGTGCTGGTGAAGGCGGCGGCCGAGGTTGCCGGGGCCGAGGGCGTCAACGTGCTCCAGAACAACGGCAAAGCGGCGAGCCAGGAAGTGCCCCACGTACATTTTCACATTATCCCGCGCCGTGCGGGTGACGCGTTCCGATTCAACTGGCCGGCGTCCAAGTACCCGCCCGGGCGGATGGAAGAACTGGCCAAGGCGATCCGGGAGAAGCTCTGATCTGCACCCCAAGGGGCAGGCTGCCGACCGGCAGGTCGCCAAAACCACGAAGAAGAAAGAAATCACGAAGAAAGCGAGCAATCATGGCTGAATCGAAGAACCCGACCGTCGTCATTCAAACCTCCGAAGGCACGATCAAGGCCGAGTTGCAGGCCGACAAGGCCCCCGAGACCGTCAAGAACTTCCTGAAATACGTGGACGAGAACTACTACGACGGCACGATCTTCCACCGGGTGATCGACGGCTTCATGATCCAGGGCGGGGGGATGACGCCCGACATGCGGCAGAAACCCACGCATCCGCCGGTGGTCAACGAGGCCGCCAACGGGCTCAAGAACAGAACCGGCACGCTGGCGATGGCCCGCACGTCGGTGGTCAACTCCGCGACGGCCCAGTTCTTCATCAACGTGGCCGACAACGACTTCCTCAACCACCGCGACACCAGCAGCCAGGGCTTCGGCTACGCGGTGTTCGGGAAGGTGACCGAGGGCATGGACGTGGTGAACAAGATCAAGGGCGTGCCGACGAAGAACGCGGGCATGCACCAGGACGTGCCCGCCAAGCCGGTGATGATCGAGTCGATCCGCCGGGCTGAATAGCCCCCGGGCCAACCAGCAGGAGCAGGATCATGCGAGCGACGCGAGCGACGTGCGCGTGGATGGTGATGACGGTGGGGGCGATGGCGCTGTGCTCGTGCGACAACGGGCAGAGCGGCAAGCAGCCCTCGCCCCAGGCCCAGGCGACCGCCACGGGCAATCCCGTGGTGGTCATCGACACCAGCATGGGCAAGATCCGCGTGGAACTCCTGGCCGACAGGGCCCCGCGCACGGTGGCCAACTTCCTGAAGTACGTGGACGACCGCCACTACGACTACACCATCTTCCACCGCGTCAACGACGAGTTCATGATCCAGGGCGGCGGGTTCACGCCGGACCTGAAGGAGAAGCCCACTCGCGAGGCGATTGCCAACGAGGCCGGCAACGGCCTGAAGAACCTGCCCGGCACGGTCGCCATGGCCCGCACCAGCGACCCCCACAGCGCGACCTCCCAGTTCTTCATCAACACGATGAACAACACCGAGACCCTCGACCACAAGGCGCCCACCCAAGACGGCTACGGCTATGCGGTCTTCGGCAAGGTGGTCGGCGGCATGGACGTCGTCCACAAGATCGGCAGGGTGCCCACCACCAGCGAAGGGTCCTGGCAGTGGAAACCCGTCCAGCCGGTCATTATCCGCTCCATCCGGCGGGAGGGCTGACCCGCGCAGAGAAGACGGCGCAGCCGCCCGATTCCTTCCCTTGCCGCACTTGAATGTTCGATTGTCCATTTCCTGCTTATTGCTCTCGACGGTTTGCCCGCCTCGGGACTGAATCGTAGTTTCCCCTCCGTGCCGTAATGTCACAACACCAGAGCGGTCGCCAGAGGCGGCGGCCGACCGTGCCCGGCCCGCGCTCGCTTGACAAGGGCCGGGTTGACCTGCGTTTGCGAAGGAGGACATCACGCAATAACGGAATCCAGCACATGGTCGCTCCGTCCGTCGGCCGGCCCCGACGGCGTCTGCGGAGCCTGTCTATCCGCCCCGGGCCGGTCGGGGAGAGTGTGAGCCTTTAGGAGGGCTGTCACATGACACGATTGAGGTTTGGATTTGTTCTGGTGCCGCTGCTCATGCTGAGCACGGCGGGTCTGGCCGACTACTACGAGTATGTCGCGCCGGACCTGAGTCCGATGTACCACAGCAAGGCCTACACGTGGGGCATCGACCGCACGTGGTCGGACCTGGAAGTGGTGCAGGCCGCGACGCTCTACATCACGGGCCTGCGGGACAGCACGTACAACGACCGGCTGTACATCAGCCTGTTGGACGAGGCCCCGCTGGGCGTGACGGAGCTGGACGACCCGGTGTACGGCAATGTCGACTACTTCGCCGGGCAGGGGACGCTGCTGCTGACGCTGGCCAACATCCCCTCCTATCCGGCGACGAACATCGCCTACCAGCTCACGGCCGACGAGATCGAGGCCCTCAACAGTTATGCCTCGAACTGGCGTTTCGCCGTGGCGTTCGACCCGGACTGCCAGTACTACACCGACTGCGCCATCAAGCTGGGCGTGTGCACGTCGGCCATTCCCGAGCCGACGGCCATGGCGTTCCTGGCCGTGGGCGGCGGGCTCCTGGCCCTGCGGCGCAACCGCAGGAACCGCAAGGTGGCCGCCGTCGCCTGAGCGGCACGGACCGCCTCAAACCCCACAACCACAGGCGAAGCCCACCCTAAGGGGTGGGCTTCTTTGTGCGCCCTCTACGCTCGCCCCACGCCCTGGTCGTCCTGCATGACCTCGCGGGGGTCGGTTATGTGCCCGGTCAGGGCGCTGGCCGCCGCCGTGAGCGGGCTGGCCAGGTAGACGCCCGCGTTCTTGTGGCCCATGCGCCCGGGGAAGTTCCGGTTGGTGGTGGCGACGACGGCGAGGGGCTCGTTGGCCCGCCCGAAGGTGTCGGCGGGCCCGCCCAGGCAGGCGGCGCAACTCGCCGGGCCGATGCGGCAGCCGGCTTCGCGGAAGATCGTCCGAAGGCTCTTGCCGCCCACGCTCAAGCGGTCGAGGTCCATGTCCACTTCCGTCGTCGCGGGCACGATGAACGTCTCGATGCGGACGTGGCGCCCGGCCAGCAGCCTGGCAGCCGCGACGAAGTCCGTCGTCTTGCCCCCCGTGCACGAGCCGATGTACGAGCGGTCGAGCTTGACGTCCGAAAGCTCGCGGGCGGCGGAGCGGTTGTCCGGCGAGTGAGGCCGGGCCACCGTCGGTTCGATGGAGGCGGCGTCGAACTCCAGCACCGACGCGTAGGCGGCGTCGGCGTCGGACGTCTGGACGGTGAAGGGCTTGTCCGTCCGGCTGCGGACGTAGTCCAGCGTGACCGCGTCGGGCGCGATGATGCCGTTCTTGCCGCCGGCCTCGATAGCCATGTTGCAGATGGTCATCCGCTCGTCGACGTTGAGTTGGAAGACGGCCTCGCCCGCGAACTCCATGGCCGCGTACGTCGCCCCGTCCACGCCGATCTGCCCGATGACGTGGAGGATGAGGTCCTTGGCCATCAGGTAGGGGGGGAGCTGCCCGTGGAAGACGAACTTCATGGACGCGGGGACCTTGAGCCAGAGCTTGCCGGTGCCCAGGACGAAGCCCGCCTCGGTGTTGCCGATGCCCGTGGCGAACTCGCCGAAGGCCCCGTGAGTGCAGGTGTGGCTGTCGGTGCCCAGCAGCAGCTCGCCCGGGCGGGTATGCCCGTTCTGGGGCAGGGCGGCGTGGCAGACGCCGCGGTAGCTCGTGCGGGCGGCGTCGGCGTAGGGCGGGGGGACGCCCTCGGCCGACGTGTCGATGAAGTCCGGGTCGTAGTAGTACGCCAACTCCTGGCGCCGCGCGAAGTCGCGAAGGATCGCCACGTTGCGGTGGGCCTTGGGGTCGGCGGTGAAGATGTAGTGGTCGGGGACGATCACCACGCCCTCGCGGCTGAACACCTTGGCCTGCGGCCCGAACTGCTGCTCGAAGATGCCGATGGTGGGCGGCCCGCACACGTCATGGGTCATCAGAACGTCCACGTCGCACCAGACGTTCTCGCCCGGGCGGACGTGGTCTTTGCCCGCGTGGGCGGCGAGGATCTTTTCCGTTATGGTCATGGCCATGGGGAACTCCGTTGGCCCTGAGGGCCAAAGCGCACTACTGTACGTATTCGGTCCGGCGGAATCAATTCTACAGTCCCGGACCGTTTGCCTGCGGGCACAATTCGCAGTGCTTATTTAAGACACCCCCCTCTGTCGCCGATGGCAAGTTCAGACAGCAGGGAGTGATCACCATGACGCAGATACAGGACGTGATTGCGGAACGCAGGCGGCATCCGAGGACCCAGCTCCAGATGACCCTCACGTGCATCCGGCTGGATCCCGATGGCGGCGACGTACTGGACACGTTGCACATGGTAGACATTTCACGCAGCGGGCTGGGGGCCTTCAGCGACCGCCCGTACTATCCCGGCCAGCGGATCGTGCTATGCCTGCCTCTGTCGCCCAACGGCGGGCGGCGCAACATCTACGCCAGTGTCGTACGCTGCCGCCAGGACCAGGAGGGCTACCGGGTCGGGCTCCGGTTCGACGGCGCGTCGATGTCGGCCTGGTACGGCTCATCCGCCGCGGCTGCCACCGCCGCCTGATTGCGACCGCCTTGGGGCTGTTGGGAGCGGCCTCGGGGGTCTTGGCGACGCCGGGAGGCGTCGATGCCGCCGGCAGGACGCGGCCTAACGCCAGCGAACGCCAGTGCGGCGAGCGGGGCCGATCCCACCATCGGCCCCCTTTTATTGACCATCGACCATTGACCATCGACCATTGAAGAGAGCGCCGACACGCCTGTATTCAATGGTCATTCTCAATAATCAATGTTGGATCTCTTCGCTGAGCTTCTCCCACTCCTCCATGAGTTCCCGCACGCGCTGGTCCGCCTGGGCGTATTCCTCGCCCAGGGAGGTCACCAGGTCCACGTCTCCGCTCTCGCCGGCCCACCCGATCAGGTCGGTCAACTCCCTCAGCCGCTGCTCCAGTTTGTGGACGTCCTGCTCGACCTGGGCCAGGCGGCGCTGGAGACGCTGGAGTTCGTTGGTCCGCCGGCGCCGCTCGCGGTAGTCTTCGATCCGTTCCTGGCGGGCCTGCTCGGCGGCGACGTCGGCGGCCTCGGCGTCGGCCAGGCCCAACCGCTCGCGCCGCCACTGGAGGTAGCTGTCCCAGTTGCCCCGCAGGGGGTGGACCTGTCCCTCGTGGATGGCCCACAGGTGCGTGGCCAGCGCCTGGATCAGGTAGCGGTCGTGGCTGACGAAGAGGATCGTCCCGTCGAAATCCGCCAGCACGTCCTGGAGCACTTCCTGCGAGAGGATGTCCAGGTGGTTGGTGGGCTCGTCAAGCACCAGCAGGTTGGCCTGCTGGAGGATCAGCCTGGCCAGGACCACGCGGCTGCGCTGCCCGCCGGAGAGTTCGGCGACGCGTTTGAACGCGTGGTCGCCGTCCAGCAGCAGGCTGCCCAACAGGTTGCGGGCACGCTCCTCGCTGACGCCCGGGTCGGCCTGTCGGACGGCCTCGACGGCGGACCACTGCCCCTTCAACTCCGCGTGCGTCTGCGAGAGGTAGCCGATCTGCACGTTGGCCCCCAGCTTCGCCGAGCCCCCCAGCGAGGGCAACTGCCCCAGGACCGTCCGCAGGAACGTCGTCTTGCCGCAGCCATTGGGCCCGACGATGGCCACGCGCTGCCCGCGAGTCACGTCCAGCTTCTCCGCCTCCACCAGGCACTTGCCCTTCTCGTAGCCGGCCCGCAGGTCCTGGATGCGCAGGGCCTGGTCGCCGCTGCGCTGGGCGGCCTTGAGGCGGACGGTGATCCGCGGGTGCTCGCGGGGGCGGTCGATGGCCTCTTCCTTCAGGAACCGCTCCAGGCGGGTGCGCCGCCCCTGGGCTTCCTTGGACCGCTGCCCGGCCAGGAACCGCCGGATGAACTCCTCGGTCTCGCGGACGTACTCCTGCTGGGCCTCCCAGCGACGCATCCGCTCGACGAACCGCTCCTGGCGCTGGCGGACGTAGTCGCTGTAGGCGCCCTTGTAGCACTCCAGGCTGGCGAAGGCGATCTCCCACGTCCGCGTGGTGGCGCGGTCCAGAAAGTAGCGGTCGTGGCTGACCACCACCGCCGCACCCGCATAGTCCGCCAGCCAGCCCTCCAGCCACTCCACGCTGGAGATGTCCAGGTGGTTGGTCGGCTCGTCCAGCAGCAGCACGTCGGGCCCTTCCAGCAGCAGCCGGGCCAGGTAGCCGCGGGTCCGCTGGCCGCCACTGAAGGTCGACAGCGGACGGTCCCACATCTCCGTGGGAAACTCCAGCCCCGTCAGCACCTGCTCGATGCGACGGTGGTACGAGTAGCCGCCGCGGGCTTCGAACTCGTGCTGGAGCTGACCGTAGCGGGCGATGAGCTTGGGGTCGCCTTCGCTCTCCATCTGGTGAGCCAGACCGTGCAGCTCCCGCTCCATGCGGTGCAGGTCGGCGAAGACGTCCAGCATGACCTGCCTCAGCGTCGTGCCCGCCAGGGCGGGCGGGTCCTGCGGCAGGTAGCCCACCCGCAGGCCGGCCTTGCGCTGAATCGTCCCGCTGGTGGCCGGCTCGAGGCCGGCCAGGATGCGGATCAGCGTCGTCTTGCCCTCGCCGTTGGGCCCCACCAGGGCCACCCGCTCGCGCGGCGCAAGCGACAGGTGGACGTTCCGAAGGACGTCCTTGTCGCTCCAGCTCTTGCTCAGACCTTCGGCCACGATCAGGGACATAAGCCGCGCATTGTACCGCAAGATCCCGCAAGAACCACCGGAACTGTGACGGGCACACGCTGCGGAGACCGCACGCGCTCCGCGCGACCCGTGGCATTCAGCCGTTGACCGTCGGCCCAGCGTGTTGTACCATGGCCGGTCTTTGAGTCTTACAGAACAAGGACTAAACCATGGCAAAGCACACGGTAGCATTGATTCTCGGAGACGGAACGGGTCCGGAACTGGCTGAGGCGGCCCGGCGGTGCGTGGATGCCGCCCTGGCGGCGGCCCCCGGCGCCGGGCAGATCGAGTGGAA
>Ga0209606_1003442_pt1 | contig 15912 bp, 9 predicted proteins | sample AD_UKC057_MetaG_FD_184412 | JGI IMG/M metagenome (GOLD analysis project Ga0209606, IMG submission 184412) | Active sludge microbial communities of municipal wastewater-treating anaerobic digesters from USA - AD_UKC057_MetaG (SPAdes) (version 2) | ecosystem: Engineered > Bioreactor > Anaerobic >...
AACCAGCCGCAATCATCATAGTGAAGTGGGAAGTTCTTATATTCACTTCAATTTTACGCCGGATGCCGATAAAACCACGGCTTCTTTGATCGGCGATGTTCCCCGCGGAGTCATGCTTAACCAGCCTCCCATTTTTCTGGGCGGGCAGGGGGGAATCGTCGGCCCCGTGCGTCTGGGATACGGCAATGTCGTGGCGGCCGGTTCGGTTCTGCGGCGGAATTATCCCGGCGACAATTTGCTGATTGTCGAAAAGGCAGGTGAAAATATTGAAAAAGACTACATTCCGGCGTACTATCCCAATTTCAGCCGGGTCGTGGAAAATAACGTCTTCTATCTGGCGAACCTGACGGCGCTGGAAGCCTGGTATGTGCACGTTCGAAAGCCTTTTCTGGAGAGAAAGCCTTTTGGTCTTCTCTTGTATGCGGGAGTCCTGGAGCAACTGGCTGCCGCCAGAAAAGAGCGTCTGAAAAGATTGAAGGCGATGGCGGAAAAGGCTGCTTTGCCGTCGTCAAAAGAAGGGCGGGAGGACGAAATCCGATACAGAGAGGAATTTTTCCGTCAAACCGGCTTTTTGGAAGATCTGTTCAATGGAAAGATGCCGGATGTTCTGGATGCGATGCGTCCGGTCCGCGAAAAGTTCCTGTCAACGTTCGAGCAGGGGGTGTCAGACAATAGTTCTAATTATATCAAGGCAATACAGTCATTGCCGGCGGAGAGTTCGTCTTTGGGCACAGCGTGGTTAAACGGTATGGTGGATATTCTTTTTGCAAATGCCGCAAAACGTCTGCCTTTTTTGGAGTTGAACAAAAAAATGCAAGGTTGTGATTAAGGGAAAACAAATCAAGGAGGAAAACAATGGGGAAATTATTTGGAACGGACGGGATTCGCGGAGAAGCCAACCGCTATCCTATGACCCCTGAAATTGCTTTTGGCGTGGGACGGGCGATTGCCCACTTGTTTAAAAAAGAGGGTCATCGCGCTGTGGTCATTATCGGTAAAGATACGCGACTTTCGGGTTATATGCTGGAGAGTGCTCTGGAATCCGGAATCACTTCCATGGGTGGATATTCTCATCTGGTGGGGGTTATGCCGACGCCGGCGATCGCTTTTGTCACTCAGAGCATGCGTGCCGACGCGGGCGTGGTGATTTCTGCATCCCACAATCCGTTTCAGGATAATGGTTTGAAAATATTCGGCGGGGACGGTTTCAAGTTAACCGACGAGCAGGAAGATGTGATCGAAGATCTGATTCTCAACAACAAGCTTGCCGATCTGATGGTCAAAGGTCAGGAAATCGGCAAAGCCTTCCGTCCGGAGGGCGTCAATGGGCGATACATTGTTTTTGCAAAAAATTCCTTTCCCCGCAATCTTTCGATGGAAGGAATGAAAATCGTTCTGGATACCGCAAACGGCGCCACCTACCGCGTGGCTCCGGATACCTTTAACGAGCTTGGCGCCAGTGTGGAAGTCATTCACAAAACGCCCAACGGCATCAACATCAACGATGCGTGCGGTTCTCAGCACACGGAAATTCTTCGAGAAAAAGTGGTGAACAGCGGCGCGGCCATCGGGCTTGCCTTTGATGGAGACGGAGACCGGCTGATTGCAATTGATGAAAAGGGTAGAGAGATCACAGGAGACCAGATCATGGTCATTTGTGCCAATCTCTTGAAAAAAGAAGGGAAATTGAAAAATGATCTTCTTGTCACCACTGTGATGAGCAATCTGGGTCTGACGGTGGCCTGCAAAAAATACGGGTTCAAGCATCATGCTTCCAAAGTCGGAGACCGCTATGTGCTGGAAGACATGAGAAAGCTTGGCGGCGTCATCGGCGGTGAAGAAGCGGGACATATGATCTTCCTGGAGCACCACACGACGGGAGACGGAATCATTGCCGCCCTGCAGCTTGTGGCCGCCATGCTCAAGGAAGGGAAACCTTTATCCGAACTTGCCAAAATGATGGATATTTTCCCGCAGAAGTTGATCAATGTGGATGTGAAGCGCAAACCGAATATTGATGAAGTGCCCAAATTGGTCGAGGCCATCAAACAGGTGGAAAGCGAATTGGGAGAGGAAGGGCGCGTTCTGGTCCGGTATTCCGGCACGCAGAATATGTGCCGCGTGATGGTGGAAGGACCCACCGACGCTGTGACGGAAAAGTATTGCCGGCAGATCGCGGATGTTGTAAAGAGCGAGATCGGTTAAAAAACCAGGAGAATATACATTATGGGAATTACAGTTTATGTAACGAGGGATTTTGCAAAGTTAAGCGAAGTCGCGGCGGATGTGGTCATTAAAAAAACAATGAATATTATTAAAGAAAAAGATGAGGCTGTTCTTGGACTGGCCACGGGAAATTCCCCCACCGGACTTTATAAGCATTTTGCCCGGGCGGCCAATGACGGGCAATTTGATGCGGGCCGGGTTCGCAGCTTTAACCTTGATGAGTACGTCGGCCTTCCCGGAGACAATGTTCAGCAGAGGGTTCTTCATCCGGAAAGTTATGCTTATTTCATGATTCAGGAGCTTTTTAGCCACCTGAATAAAAAGTTTATCGAAACGCGCGTTCCGTATGGTTCTTTGATTGACCAGAAACTGCTCATCAAGGCCCTGAAGGAAAATCGAAGCGATTGGGAATACAAAGGAGAGGATGCGGGAAAATCCATTGCCATCAAAGCCAAACCCGCTTCGGAATATCTGGCCTGGATCAAGAAGGAAATTCTGGACGGTTACGCCAAAAAGATCAAGGCCTCCGGCGGCATAGACCTTCAAATCATCGGTGTGGGAGGCCGTGGTCATGTGGCTTTTCATGAATCAGGAATTCCGTTCAAAGGCAGTTCGGTGCTGCTTGTCAAGCTGGACGATAACACCATTGCCAATGCCGTGGCCGACGGACATTTCAAAACCAAGGCGGATTCGCCGCAGTATGCGATCAGCATGGGGGCCGAACTGGTTTATCAGGCCAAAACCGTCGTTCTGGTGGCCAATGGCGCCCGTAAGACCGAGTCGGTAACCCGTTCGCTTCTGGGTGACGTCACGCCTGAAATTCCCATCTCCTACGGTCAGGAATACGCAAAACAAGGCGGCGAATTGATTTATGTTCTGGATGGTGTCGCGGCCGAAGGCCTTCTGATCAACCCCAGAGAACTCAAGGCACGCGGTATCGTTTTGAAGAACGTGTCGTAAAAAATGATGTAGCGATGCTGCGTAAAGACAGGATTCTTTAGCGTGAAGAAAACGAAGTTTATATTTGTGACCGGCGGTGTTTTATCGTCACTAGGCAAGGGGCTGGCGGCGGCATCCGTCGCCGCCGTCCTGGAATCCCGTGGCCTAACCGTAACCAATCAAAAGCTGGATCCTTATATCAATGTTGATCCCGGCACGATGAGTCCCTTCCAGCACGGAGAAGTTTTTGTCACCGACGATGGAGCGGAAACGGATCTGGACTTGGGGCATTATGAACGTTTTTCATCAACCGCCATGGGAAAACGCAACAATCTGACGACCGGGCAGGTTTATTTTTCCGTGATTACCAAGGAAAGACATGGCGACTATCTGGGCAAAACCGTCCAAGTTATTCCGCATATTACGAATGAAATCAAGGATTTTGTTCGGGAAACGGCCAAAGGATTTGATGTCTCCATTGTGGAAATCGGCGGCACGGTGGGCGATATCGAAAGTCTTCCCTTTCTGGAGGCGATTCGTCAGTTTCGAAATGAGGTCGGCCGTCAAAATGCCATTTTTATTCATTTAACCTGGGTTCCTTTTATCAAGACCGCCGGAGAGGTCAAAACCAAACCCACGCAGCACAGTGTCAAAGCGTTGCGCGAAATCGGCATTCAGCCGGACATTCTGCTTTGCCGCACAGAAAATGTTTTATCCGAAGATATCAAGGCGAAAATAGCGCTGTTTTGCAACGTGGAGGTTTCCTGCGTTTTCACCGCCAGAGACGTGTCCTGCATTTATGAGGTGCCGCTGGTTTATTCCCGCGAGGGACTTGACGCCAAAATCATTGAGCTTCTGAATATGTGGACCGGCCAGCCGAAACTGCAGGCCTGGGAAAATGTTGTGGAACGTTTTCATCATCCTATGCAGGAAGTGACGGTGGCGGTTGCCGGAAAGTATGTTCATTTGACGGATTCCTACAAGAGCCTGAATGAAGCTCTTGTGCACGGCGGCATTGCCAACCACTGTCGTGTCCGGCTGAAATTTGTAGATACGGAAAAAATTGAAGAGGAAGGGGCCGCCTGTCATTTGGAGGGTGCCGATGGTATTTTGGTTCCGGGCGGCTTCGGAAACCGGGGCATTGAAGGAATGGTATCGGCTGTCCGGTACGCGAGAGAAAATTCCATTCCCTATTTTGGTATTTGCTTGGGAATGCAGATGGCGGTGATCGAGTATGCCAGGAATGTCTGTGGAATGGATACGGCTAACAGCTCCGAATTTGATCCGAAAACAGCCTATCCGGTCATTGATTTGCTGCCGGAACAGCGAAGTGTCCGAAATAAAGGGGCATCCATGCGACTGGGCGCCTGTCCCTGTGCGGTTGAACAGGATTCTTTTGCCTTTGACGCTTACGGCCGGAAGGACATTTCCGAGCGCCATCGCCACCGCTATGAGTTTAATAATGATTTCAAAAAGGCCCTGACACAAAAAGGGCTAAGGATTACAGGAGTTTCGCCGGATGGCCGATTGGCGGAAATTGTGGAAATCAAGGAACATCCTTGGTTTTTGGGATGCCAGTTTCACCCGGAATTCAAATCAAGGCCAGTTGATCCTCATCCACTGTTTTCCAAATTTATCGAAGCGGTATGTCGCTACGCAAAAACAAGTTCCTGAACAGTCCCTGCCGGGTTTCCGGCAAGAATCTTCATCAAATTGTTGTGACTTTTCATTTATGGCATTGTATATTTACATACATAGTATTATATTGATTGAGTTGCGTTCGACAATAAAAAACGAAACCGATAAGCGATCCCGGATGGAAAGTATTTCAAGATTTATGAAGAATATTCGTGGTTTTACACTGATAGAGGTCATTTCCATCCTGGTGATTGTCGCCATGATCGGGCTGGTGGTTGCCGGAAGTTTTGTCGGCACCGATGAGATGCAGGTTTCCGCGCAGCGAGAAGTTTTAAAATCCCATATACGATACGCGCAGTCGCGCGCCATGCATTCCAACAGATACTGGGGAATTCAGTTCAGCGGATCAACCTATTCACTTTTCGTTTATGACACGGAAACGAATGCCTTGGTCTCGCCCGCGCCGGCTTTTCCCAATTACGAAAGCGCTTCCGTTCCCATGCCTGCCGGCATGACGGCGACAGGCGTTGTTACTTTTGATTTTTTTGGCCGTCCCTATTACGCGCCCGATCTTGCCTCTCCCGGAAATTTGACGCAAACGCATTATAACGGACAAATTTCTCTGACCGGCGTGACCATTACTCCCGATACAGGATTTGTGCCGTGAAAAGAGCAACCATTGCCAGCCGGAATCCTTCAGCGGGGTTTACGCTCCTGGAAGTCATTGTCACGTTGATTGTGGCTTCCCTTCTGGGGACGTTGCTTGTTTCTGTTACAGGGACAGCCGTCACGCAAAGCGCACGCCTGCCGCAGCGTCTGGTCTCTGTTTACGGATTGAATCAGGTGATGGACAACATCACGGCTGACTATTACAGCATGCTGTCTCAAACCAATGATATTTTGCCCGTTTTGAAAAGCAGAATTGACAACCACTCTGGAAATTACGGCAACTACACCGCCACAACATCGTGGATCAGATATGCAGCGGACGGGAACGGCAATCCCATTGAAACAGGCAGCAACGCATCGGACAAGATTCTGAAAGTGGTTATTACTCCTGAAAACGGCGACACAGGACTTTCGCACACAGTGCTTTTTACGAGATAGGCGATGGGCAATAGGCAATAGGCGATAGGTTTTGACCTGATGGAGGCGCAAGGTATGAGGACGCTACAGAGAAATAACAGAGGATTTACGCTCATTGAAGTCATTGCCTCGCTGGTTCTGGTGGGGCTTCTGGCCGCCACGGCCGGCATGGGCATGGTTCAGGCAACCAACGCCTTTATTTTTACCAAAGAATCCATCATGCTGGGGCAAAAGGGCGATCTGGCGATGTCTCGGCTGAGACGCTCCATTCAAAATCTGACAACGATTGATGGAGCGCCAACCTCCTCCTCTCTTTCCATCCGGCGTCTGGACAAAGGTGTGGAAATTACAGAAAGCTACAGCCTTTCGGGAAGCAATTTTCGCCTTAATGTGGGAGGAGGGCAGCGTGTCCTGACGGATTCAGTCCAGTCCCTTACCCTTTCTTACCTGCATACCAATGGCTCTACCTGGACGCCGGCCATGGGAATTGACAAACTGGCCGCAATCAATGTCACCACTGCCCTGTCCGGCCCGGGAGGCGCGGTGGTCACCTATGTGGACAGAATCATGCCCCGCAATACGTATTCTCCCAAAAGCGCGTTTACTCCCGCCGGCGCCGGGTCGGGAGGATACAAGTGCTTTGTGGCGAGTGTCGCCTATGGAAGCGGCGACTACCCGGCGGTCAGAGTGCTTCGTCAGTTTCGGGATTCGGTGTTGGTAAAATACGCAGGCGGAAGGAAGTTTATTGAATTTTATTATAAGGTTGGTCCGGATCTGGCTGATGCTTTCAAATCCAGTAGCTTTTTAAAAACCCTCGTCAGAGGATTGCTGCTTCCTTTTGTCGGTGTCGCTTTTTTACTTTTGTATTTTCCCGCAGGCATTCCTCTTTTCCTTCTGATCCTGCTTTTGCTGACCCGCCTGATTGTCAAATCGGATTGGATGCAAAATGCGCTGAAAAAACGTTCCAGTCAGACAAGACCTTTGAATCAAAAGGGAATTGTTCTTATCTGGCTTGTTTTGACCATGGTGATTATGGCCACGCTGGGCGGTGCGATGGTTTCTCTGTATAGCTCGGCCAATATTGCCTCCGTGCCTGCCTACTTTTCGCAAAATGCGTATTATCTTGCGGAATCGGGAAGAAATCTGGCGGCCAAGATGTTTCTGGCCAACAAGGATTCGGATGAAAATTTCATTAATTCTCTTTACAGCTCGGGTGTCAGCAAGATTTTTCCCGTGGGAAACCAGGGCGATCATTTTCGGATCAAAGTCAAAACCTACTATTTTCGATGCTATCCAGGCGCAGCCAGCACAACTTTAAGCGTCGGAAAATGGGGCGAATTTCCGAACAACTGGCAGGATGCCAATCTCTCCGCCAATAAAACCGGCTGGCTGCAGATTCCAACGGGAGCATCAACATCGACGATTGTTCGATTCAATCTTGTGACCAATACCGGAGCTGGCTATCTGACATTTAATCTGGACAGCGCCGTGGCGCCGGTTGCCGGAAGGGTCATGCCGGTTGTGAAACTCAATGGGGCGCAGACCATCGTCGCCAGAAATGTCGGAGATGCGGCTGGAAACAGCCTGACCATCAATATTGGCAACTACAACACAAACGGCGGGTTCATGCTGCCGACGGTCAGTGGCATCCTTTCATTTAAAGATGCGAGCAACAAGGACTGGAATATTATTTATGACCGAGTGACGCAAAACAACAGTTCCGAAGTTATTTTGACCGGCATCAGAAACTATCCGGGAAAGCCTTTGCCGACCGTGGGTTTAGCTCTTGCCGACGGAACGCCTTTTGTTCTGGGACGTTATGCCCAGATTATTTCCACCGGAACTGTCGGATCAGGAATGATGTCCATTGCCCAGACGATAACTCAAAATCAGCCGCTGGATGTGGTCAAACTATACTCTTACCAAAGCGGCGCTTTTGATCCTATGACCCCCCTTCTGGGGACCTTTGCCACCCAGGGAGACGGTTCCATCAAAATCACCCAGACAGTGCAAACCTATTCCTACGTGGGAAGCGGTATCAGCAACCCCACGTACATGCAGGAAAGCTTTCAGGCGGTCAGTTGGCCGAATCCCTCGCCGCTACGAACGATTTGGGAGCAATCAAGCTTCATTTTAAGTTATGACTTACAGGCGAAAATCAAGTTTACGGAAACGGAAGATGACCGTTCCTCTTCTCCCGTCAATCATCCGGGGAATTATATGCCGGGAATCGCCTTCCGCGTCAAATGCACTCCGGGCACAAGCAACAAGGATTGCCAGTATTACGGCGCATCGTTTGTGCGCGGCATTCAGGGAACCCTGCGGCACAGCGGGGGCTGCGGCGGCGAAACCTATTACACCGAAGAGGACGATATTTCAGACAATCTTTTTGAGGAATTCGGGTCCAATTCGGATTCTCGTCCCAATGCCGGCGACATTAAGTGTTCCGGTCCGGATAAATTTGTGCCCAATTTCTGGAACAGCAACAATCCAAGTCAATCTACGACGGCGGAAGCCGCTGTCGTGCTTTCAGGTGGCGCTGCCCTGGACGGAATTCCCTATATTTTGCTCTGGCAGAAGGATTGGAGCCAGTCCGCCGGATCATGCAGCGGAGCCGAATCGCCTTGGGACTGGCTGTCTTTCATGCCCCTTGTGGATGCAAAGGTGCAGAAGGTTTATCATTACAATGCGACAACCGGCGCGAGCGCCCGTCCGGAAGGCTGGTATGAAGGAACCATCAGCGGCGATCCGCGAAACGGCACATCCCACAGAGAAGGTCCTTATACCGTCTGGAAATTGAAAGACAAATATGGCGTGTTAAAGACATATACCCTTGAGGGGGTGACCATTTTGGGGATGTCCGGGGATGCGGTTATCCGTGATCCGGCGACGGCATCTGCTTCCTCCGCCGGGTTGCCTGTTTCTAAGTGGGCAAGCGCGGACGCCAGCAATACCGCTGTGGGCTGGATCTTGCCCCATGCGAAGGACAGCACCTACAGCAGTGTCAGCAGTTCTGATTATCCATACTATAAAGCTAGATATAATTACCGGATCTATCCCAAACCCTGGGTGACGTTGACGGCGCAGATCGTGGAACTTGTCGGAGACTTTGACTGCAACTCCGCCAATGGCGAGGAACGCATCAATGCAGTAATGGCTCATGTAAGTTCCGAGGACGGTGTCGCAGGCGCCATTGGCACATCGCCAAAAGATGCATATCGCAAAGCCTATCCCCGAAATCCTAATTATCCGGACATCAGCAATTATACGGTTCAGTGGCCGGGCGTTGACGATTATTTTACCATGGCCGTCTGGGGCAGGGGAAACTACAGCAGCAAAACCGTTCGGAGGACAGCGGAAAATTGCGGATGGGTCAGCGTAAACGTAAAGCTTGTCGAAAAAGGAAAAGATGTGGATAATGATGACGTTGTCGCCTACACGTCATTTTTGACAACGGGGCTGAATTATTTCACCGGATATGATGTGCCGGAATTCGGTTATCACACGGCGGGGATCAGCGCCAAAAGCGACTGCACCGGCGAGCATTGCGAATCGGTTTATTTCACCGACGGTTACTGGCGGGCCATGAAGGGGGGCATCGCCGGTTTGATCCCGGGCATTCAGGAACAGTAAGCTGGTGGATAGTGGATAGTGGCCAGCATCCACCATCCACCATTCACCATTTTTTCATCCATGCGCCAAAAAGAGTTTTGGCGATTCCATAAACCAAGATGCCGGCTAAAACATCGATGAAGTAATGCTGTTTGCAGACCAGGGTGCCGGCGATGATCAGCAGTCCCCAGAGCGTGTAAAGCACGCGGTTTTCCTTATTCTGGCTGTAATGAATGGTCAGGCAGCAGTTGGCCGTGTGGAGACTGGGAAAGCAGTTGTTCGGGGCGTCCAGCCAGGTCCAGAACTGGTTGAAAAGATGAGTCCAGCCGTTTGCGTAGTAAAAGGATTCCCTCGGGTAGGTCACCGGAAAAAGCAGAAAAAAACAAAGGCAGATTCCAAGTTGCAGATGGCTGAGATAAAACAGTTCTGTGACTTCCCGGTCGTTCTGGGAACGAGAGACGACCAGGGGGGCATACAGGAGATAACTGACATAAACGGGGATCAGAAAAGGCAGAAAGGGAATGGCCCGGTCAAGTGCTGTCAGAGGCAATTCGACAGGCGTGAACAAAGGAAACCGGTTTGTCAGAAGATACGCAAGGCTGTAGGGGAGCCAGATCAGGTAGTAGGCAAGAAAATACTTCTGTTTGCGAATGATGAAGGGGGGCATTTGCGGGTCAGCCGAAACGGCGCTCCTTATCCGTGGTTTTGAATTTTTTTGCCTAAGAAGCGATATGCGCCGTAAAAAAAGATAATAAAAAGAGAAAGCCATTGCGAGGCGGACAAAGCCATCCAGTAGGCCCGTTCATGATCATCACGGATAAATTCCAGACAAAACCGGAAAATCGCGTAAAATAGTACAAATCGGACAAAGACATCCTGCTTGCCGTTCCTGGCTGCTCTCCAGGAAAAAAAGGACAGGATAAAAAGGAACATCGCTTCGATCATTTGTGTCGGCACAACCGGCAGAGATGCGGGAGGGTGAAACGATCCCGGTGTCAATCCCCGCGTCCAATGCTCATAGGCGGCCACGGAATTGGAGGGAAACCGGATTCCCAGGAGTTCGGACCGGATGCCGAAGCAGCAGCCGTTCAGAAAACAGCCCACGCGATTGACGCCCATCGTCAGAAAAAGAATAAAGATTTTGCCGTTCAGATATGGAAAAAATTTATCCTGCAGATGGTTTGCGCTGATGAGCAGTACGCCGATCGGATAGAAAAAAATCGCGCCGTAGAGCACTTTTGCCGATGTGACCGGATTGGTCAAAAGCATGGATGGCCAGGTCATGTTTACCCGGCGGCCTTCCGGGATGATGTCAAACAGAAAGTGAAAGTAGGTTGCACCCTGCAAACAGACGAGCATCAAAATGACATAAGCAAAAGTAGATACGGTCAGAGCGCGAAGCCGCTGGGGTAGGTTTGCCTGGTTTTTCAGGTCATTTTCCGTAAGCAAGAAGGCAAACCAGCCTATTGCCATGGCGGCAAGAAGCGCCAGATGATAGGTGGAGTAAGATGAGCCAGCGATAAAAATTTCCGGCAACATGGATGATTCCTTTATTTCTTACATTTCGACGCGTGTGACAATGCCTTGCAGGCGGCTTGGCGGCAGTTTGCTGAACTGAACGAAGTTGGGCGCCACTCTTTTGATGAAACTGAACACGCGCCAGACCGGATTGCTGGTGACAATGTCTTCCACGCCGTAAAAAATCACCTTTTCGGTAATGCCGTATTCTTTCAGCAGACCTTCAATGTCCAGCACTTCCCGATAGCCGGCCACGACTTCAAAAAACTCGAGCCCCGTGCCCAGATCCTGTTGAAAATTTACGCTTACACCAAAAGGCTCATCGGTTCGGTTGATGGAAATCAGAATGTTTCGTTCATAAATGATATTGCTGCGGAAGATGCTGTGAATGATGTAAGGCGAGATGGACTGATAGCCCCGGCAGAAATAAAGCGCTGTTCCTGCGATATTTCTGCCCTTGGCGTAGATTTGTTCATAGCTGATCAGAAAGGTTTCAAAATCCAGCGGGCGCATGGCCGAAAAAAGCCTTTCCTGTCCACGCGTCCAGATCAGGATGATGACCAGCGGAATGGCCGCCAGAATCAAAGACCAGTAGGCGCCGTGGGGAAGTTTGCTGAGGGTGGATATGAAATATGCAAAGGCAATGGCGCTGACCATGACGGCGAAAGGAAGTTTCCATTTCATGTTTTGTGTTTGCGACAGCACCAGAACCATCATCAGTCCGGTAATGGTCATTGATCCGGTGACGGCCATGCCATAGGCCGCGGCAAGGTTTTCAGACTTTTGAAAAATCAGGATCATTAGGATCACCGCGCACATGAGCGTCCAGTTTACCGCCGGAACGAGAATCTGTGATTTCAGATGGCTGGAGGTGTAATGTACTTTCATGAGCGGCATCAGACGGGTGGTAATGCCCTGATAAACGACGGAAAAAATGCCACTGATGATGGCCTGAGAGGCGATGATGGTCGCCATGATCGTCAGCATTAAGAAGGGAATGTAAAGGAAGGGGGCCTGATGCTGAACCATGCCGAAAAGAAGATATTTGACTTCCGGATGCTGGATGGCGAAGACGCCCTGTCCCATGTAATTGAAGAAAACGGCGGCAAACACAAAATACCAGGCATTCAGAATCGGTTTTTTTCCCAGATGTCCCATGTCCGCATACATAGCCTCTCCGCCGGTTGCGCAAAGAATCACTTCCGACAGAACGAAAAAACCCGCCAGGCCATTTTTGTAAAGAAATTTGATTCCGTAATAAGGGTTTACCGCTTTTAGAATCTCGGGCATCGCCGCGATGGAAATCAGCCCCGTAACCGCCAGGCAAATAAACCAGACCAGCATGACCGGGCCAAAAATACCGGCCACCTTGTCTAATCCTTTGGACTGCATGGCAAAAAGGCCGATGGCGATGGCGATGGCGATCAAAATCAAAAATTCCAGCCGAAGGTTTTCCATGCCGGGGATCAGGTGCATGCCTTCAACAGCGGATAGCAGAGTGATGGCAGGCGTGATGACTCCGTCACCCAGCATGAGCGATACACCGATGATGGCCAGAAAGCCGGCAAAGGCGAGCCGCCGTCCCGGTTTCAGGGTTTTGCTCAACAATTCCCGAAGCATAAGCTCTCCACCCTGTCCTTTGTAAGAAAGGCTCATGGCCAGCCAAGCATATTCGGCGGTCACTAGAATGATCAGTGTCCAGAAAACCAGTGACAGAATACCCAGGACACTTTCCAGCGTTCTGGGCGTCAACGTGAACACAACGGTTAAGGTATAAATGGGACTGGTGCCGATATCGCCGAAGACAATGCCCATCGAGCGAATGACGCCCCCCCAGAAAGAGCTCTGAAAGTCTTTTTTCAAAGGCACTCCTTTTCTTTGTTGCGACGCCTTACCATTGAATCTTTCAACCGTCAAGGTGGCCGATGATGCATATTTCTTTCCCGAAGGAACAAGAAGCGCGAACGGTAAGTTGGACCAGTTTAAAGGAACTGATTGACAGGACAAAGTTGACGATGAACGCGTCTCTGGACTGAAGAAGATATTGCCTGAAAAGCGGATTTTTCAGGATTGCACCACCCAAACGCCATCCCAATCGGCGGCGGGCGGATAGGCCAGAAAATGGCGGCACCGTTTTCGGAAGACACGGCTGGGCGGATCTGTGGCTGCGCTTTTTTCAAAAAGTGGCTCTGCCTCTGCAAATCGCTGTTGCTGATATAAATCCATCGCCTTGGAGAAGCTGGCTTCCGTTTCGGTCCGGAATTGCCCGTCGGCCGTTCCCAGCACTTCAAAAATCTGAACAGGTTTTCTGCGGCCTTTAAAAAGAACCCGATCGATCAATCGGGTGCGAAACGCTTTCTCCAGCTCGCGATGCGTGGATTCGCTGACCAGGAGTCCTGTCCCGTACAATTTGTTGAGTTTTTCCAGAAACTGGGAAATATTGACATCGTCCCCAATAACGGTGAAATCCATCCGCTTTTCCGATCCGATGTTGCCAGAGATGACCTCCCCTGTTGAGATGCCGATGCCGATGCGGACCGGTTCAAGATTTTTCTTTTTTCTAAGTGCATTGAAAGACTTCATTTTCTGCAGCATTTCCAGACCTGAAAGCACCGCGCGGGATGCATCGTCGAAAGCGGCAAAGGGAATTCCGAAAACCGCCATCAGGGCATCCCCGATGTATTTGTCCAGAATGCCGTTGTGTTTCATGACACTTCCGGTCAGCAGGCCGAAAGTGTCATTGAGAAGCGCCACCGCTTCCTCCGCACTCAAACTTTCCGTCAGAGCGGTAAAACCGCGAATATCCGAAAAGAGAATGGTGGCCTTGCTTCTTGATCCACCCAGACTCTGTTTCCGTGGGTCCGCGAGTAGCCTTTCTACAATATCTTTGGCCATGTAGCGAGTCAGAGTGCTGTGCAGCCTTTTTTCCTGAGTGATGTCTTCTATGGCGAGAACGGCTCCTTCGAATTCGCCTTTACTGTCTGACAGGGCGGCGCTGGTCATATTGACGGCGTAGTTTCCGTGGCGGAGCTTAAGCGGCATATTGTAATCCGTTGCAGGGGCTTGTGAAGTGAGAACGCTTTCAATATGCCCGATGGCCGGACCGTTTGACTTTCCGAAAATTTTGCGAATATCTTTTCCGGCAATTTGCGCAAAGGATTTATTGAACAAACTCAAAGCGGCGGAATTGGCTGTGATGATTGCTCCATTGGAATTGATGGAAATGATGCCATTGGAAATGCTTTCCTGAATGTTTTCCAGGTAATTTTTCATTTTGATGACTTTTTCAAAAAGAAGCGCGTTTTCCAGGGCCACCGCCAGTTGAGATGAAATCGTCACCAGCAGATTTTCATCCTCCTTTTGAAAAATGCCTTTGATTTTGTTCATCACTTCCATGACGCCAATAATTTCTCCCTGCCGGTTCCGGATGGGAATGCACAAAACGGATCTCGTCTTAAAACTGGTGCGATCATCAATGCCCTGATTGAAACGGGGATCTCCGTAGGCGTCGGGGATGTTGAGAATGTCTCCGGTTTGGGCGACGTGACCCGCAAGTCCCAGAGACGCGGGAAAACGAATTTCGGAGATGAGAACTCCCTGGGCTACTTTTGACCAGAGTTCCTGTTTTGCGGAGTCCAGGAGAAAAAGCGTGCTTCTTTCCGCTTGTAATATCTGTGAAATTTTTTCAACGATTTTCGGAATCAGCCCATCCAGATCCATACGCTGGGCAATGGCCGTGGCCACATCCAGCAAGAGAGCCATTTGTTCATAATGATTAATCATTTTCTTGGCAAGAAAGAAATTTTCCAGCGTGATGGCGCACTGGGAGGAAAAAGCGTTGAACAGGTCTTCATCCTGCCTGGAAAATATACCGTTTTTTTTATTGATGATTTCGATAACCCCCAGCAGTTCTCCGTTCAGATTAATGACCGGTCCGCAAAGAATGGATTGTGTCCGGTAACCCGTAATGCCGTCCACTTCCGGGTTAAATCGTCTGTCCTGATAAGCGTCGGCAATGCTGACGATTTTTCTTTGCCTGGCAACCCAGCCGGCAACACCGCTCTGGAGGGAAATGCGGATTTCCGATTTTTTTTCTCCTTCCGCCACTTTCGACCATAACTGTCCGGCAACCGGATCGATGAGAAACAGCGTTGCGCGGTCGGCGTGAAGCGTCAGGCTGGCCAGATGAACCACACGCGTGATGAGGCCTTCGATACCGGTGTTGGGGGTGATTAATTCCGTCATGTCCATCAAATTCTTGAGATTGCCGATGGTGGTCTGGAGAACATGGCTTTGTTTTGTGGTTTCCTGAAAGCGAAGGTTCATGTCACGAAGCCTTCGGGTGACAATTTTAAGAAAATTCAGGGCCAGGGCGGGCACTTGTTCAAAAATGGTATCCAGACTGGCGTAGGAGATGCCCATCAGGACGGTGTCTTCAACTGCCCGCACGGAGGCTGAGCGGGAACCTCCGGAAAAATAGCCCATTTCTCCGATGCAGTCGCCCGGAAGCAGCGTCTCCAGGGGGGTTTCTTCTCCAGATTCACTTGTGCGCAGGACTAGAATCTGACCGGAAACCAGCAGATAGAAACAGTCACCGGTTGTGTCCTGCTCGATGAACGTTTCATCTTTGGGAATGAATTTTTCCTGAATGTATGACCGGATACGCAATAGATCTTTGCGTGTAAGACCTGAACAAAGCATGTTTTGTGCCAGTCGTTCCATTCGTTGCTTGAAAAGAGCCTCCTGTAATTCCGTTTGCCCGATGATGCCGTCTTTCAATAAAAGCTCCGCCAGGGGCCGTCTGCGGCCGGTTTTGCTCAATTCTGTCTGCTTTTTGAGATATTTGGAAAGATATCTTGGCGATATTTCCAGATGTCCTCCAATTTTTCTGCC
>Ga0209606_1003450_pt1 | contig 15892 bp, 16 predicted proteins | sample AD_UKC057_MetaG_FD_184412 | JGI IMG/M metagenome (GOLD analysis project Ga0209606, IMG submission 184412) | Active sludge microbial communities of municipal wastewater-treating anaerobic digesters from USA - AD_UKC057_MetaG (SPAdes) (version 2) | ecosystem: Engineered > Bioreactor > Anaerobic >...
CCGTGGAATTGATGATCTGCGGGGATCAGGACACGTTCTGCGATGTCGAGACCCTCTCAAAAAAAGCAGAATCCATTTCGGCAAAATTGACGATCCTTTCCGGAGCCGATCATTTTTATTTCGGACACGAAGCCCGGCTGGCTGAGGATTTGAAGCGGTATATTCATGAAAAAAAAGCTTGATTTTAAATAAATTGGTGTTATGTTCTGATCAAATGCATCGGTTTTAGAGCCGGTTTTACAAGGGTTGGAAGCTTCGGGTCGGTAAATAAGTAGTGTTGAGATTGATTTACAAAAAAAGAAAATAACCGCAAAGAGTTCTTTTTGAAATAAGAATTCTTGCGGTTTTTTTAGTTTCTGACGGGATGAACCGGAAGAAACAAAAATTTGAAAGGGGGGGCTTTAGAAGTGGCAGAAGGTAAAGTGAAGTGGTTTAATGAGAAGAAGGGTTTTGGCTTCATTGAAAATGATGAAGGCGGAGATGTTTTTGTACATTATAGCGCCATTGCGGGAACGGGTTTCAAGACTCTGTACGAGGGTCAGAGAATTCGTTTTGACATTGAGCAGGGCAACAAAGGGCCCAGCGCGGCGAATGTTCAGCCACTCTAGTCGCTGAAAACGATGAACAAAAAAATGCCCCGTCTTGAGGGGCATTTTTTTTAGCTGAAAATCATGAAAAAAAATCTGATCGTCATCCTGGGCCCGACGGCTTCGGGCAAAACGTCGCTGGCCGTCCGTCTGGCCGCCGAACTCGGGGGAGAAATCATTTCCGCGGATTCGCGCCAGGTTTATCGCGGGATGGATATCGGCACAGGCAAGGATCTGAGCGACTTTCATTTGGAGGGCCGCGTCATTGACTGCCATCTGATCGACATTTTGGACCCGGATCAGGAGTTCAATGTTTTCGAGTTTCAGAAACGCTTTTACGAAATATTTTCCACGCTCAGGAAAAAACAAGTCCTGCCCCTTCTGGTCGGCGGCACAGGCCTGTACCTGGAATCGGTCCTGACCCGATACTTCATGCCGAATGCCGAACCCGACGCGCGCCTGCGGGAAGAGCTGGCGGGGCTGGCGATGGAAGAGCTTCAGGATATTTTGTTGTCCATGAAACCCCAACTGCACAATCAAACCGATCTTCAAGACCGGGAACGGCTGATCCGGAAAATAGAAATCGAAAAAGCCAGGCAAAACCCGTCAAACCACCCGGACCGGTTCCCGCAAATCCATGCCGCCGTATTCGGTGTTTTTTGGGAGCGCGCCGAACTGAAAAAAAGAATCTCGGCGAGGCTTCTCCAGCGGCTGGAGGAGGGGATGATTGAAGAAGTGTCCCGGCTGCACGACGAGGGAGTGTCCTGGGGAAGGCTGGAGCGCTTTGGTCTGGAATACCGGTTCATCGCCCGGTGCCTGCAAAAGAAAATAACCAGGGAAGAGATGGCGGCCGGCCTAGAAACCGCCATCGGGCAGTTTGCCAAGCGTCAGATGACATGGTTTCGCCGCATGGAAAAAAAGGGCGTTTCGATTGAGTGGATTCCCGGCGGCGATTATTCCGCGCTGCGCGGCCGCGTCCTGGACGCGCTTCAGAGATATTCTCCGTGAAGAAAGCTTCCCTGATCAATGATTATCTGAGCCGGTACGCGGCGGGGCCGTCATGGCGTCTGCGGGCGGAGGATTCCGGGTCCGTCGAACAGGTTGTCGTCATTCCGGCTTATGCGGAAAGAGACTTGATCTTTTTCACGCTGGCTTCTCTCGCCGCCAATCCCGAGGCGATGCTGGAAAAAACAATGGTGCTGTGCGTGGTCAACAACAAAGCCGACTCGCCCAAAGAAGACAGGGAAAACAACGCTCTAACCCTTGCGCTTCTCGATGCGCTGGCGAAAAGGCGGCGTTTGGATATGCCGGATGCGGACGGAAATCTTCAGGAGGCATGGCAAAGAGTCGCCTCCAGCCGTTTGCGGCTGGGATTTGTGGATGCTTCTTCTCCCGGACTGGAAATTCCCCGCCGCGCGGGCGGCGTCGGAATGGCGCGCAAGATCGGCATGGACGCAGCTCTCGGCCTGCTGGCAAATTCGAAACAAAAGCTCCGTTTGATTCTGAGCCTTGACGCGGATACGCTGGTCAAGCCGGATTATCTGACAGGCGTCCGCACAGCTTTTTCCTCCGGCCGGGCGCAGGCCGGCATGGTGGATTACGAACATCAAATGCCTTCGGACAGGGAGAGTCAGGAGGCGATTTGCCGCTATGAGATCTTCCTTCGCTACTGGGTTCTGGGTCTCAAATTTGCAAAATCACCCTACGCGTTTCATTCCATCGGGTCCACGATGGCGGCAACGGATGAAGGATACCTCGCCGTGCGGGGCATGAATCGCCGCGAGGCGGGCGAGGATTTTTATTTTCTGAACAAGCTGGCCAAGGCGGGCCCCCTGCGCAGAATTCACGAAACGCGCGTCTATCCTTCGGCGCGGCTTTCAAACCGCGTTCCCTTCGGGACGGGCGCGGCGGTGGCCAAACTGGTTTCCGCCTCGTCCGGTGACTTCGGGCTGTATGATCCGCGCGTCTTTGCCGTTCTTGAAAGGTGGCTCACACTGATGAAAGAATCTTTTGAAGGCACGGCGAATGAGATTCTCGCACAAGCGAAAGAGATTCATTCGGGCCTTGGGGAATTTTTGGACGGACGGAAATTTTTGTCGGTCCGGCCGAAAATTCGCGGCAACGTGAAGGATCGCAGGGCCTATGAAAGACAGATGCACGGCTGGTTTGACGGCTTCGAAACATTGAAGCTGATCAATTATCTGACTCTGTATTTTTATCCGAAAGTTTCCCTGCCTTTCGCGGTGAAGAAGCTTCTGGAGATGCAAAACCCGGCATGCCCGTCCCCGTTCTCCGCCGAAGGAGCGACCGGCCTTGAAGAGGGCATGAGGATGCTCCATGCCCTTCGGCGGCTGACCTGAAAGCGGGAATTCGACAACGCCGGGGATAATCTTCTTGACTTTGCAAAAGAACTTCGCGTATAGCGCAAAAACATGACGCCTGCAGAGGGTCCGGGAGGAAATTCATGAATAAATTCTGGTTCAAAAGCGTTCTGATGATTTTCGTGCTGGCACTGGTTGTACCGATGCTTGCCTGCAGCAAAGAGGAGGGGACGGCAAACACAACCGCACCGGCTGCTTCGCAAAGCACCGCTTCCGAATCGATCCTGGTGCCGGAAAAACCCGCCGAAGAGCCGGCGGCGCCTGCACCCGCTTCCGTTCAGGCGCTTGCCGCCGACGCGGCCGTCAGTGTTGACGGCATTGTCCTGAAGAAGAGCGAGCTTGACAAAAAAGTTCAGGCCCAGATGAAACTGTATCAGGACAAGATACCGGCCGACCGGAAAAACGAAGTGCGGTCCGGTTTGAAAAAACAGTTGACGGAAGATTTTGTGATGCGGACGCTTTTGGCCAATGAAGTCAAACGCAGAAACATCACGGCCACGGACAAGGAAATCCAGTCGGCCATGGATCAGATCAAAGAAAATCTTCCACCCGATAAAAACCTTAAGGAATTTCTTAAGGAAAATAACGTATCCCGCGATGACATTGATCTGGGTGTTCGCATACAAAAACTGGCGGCCATGGAAACCGGCGGAAAAATCAAGCCGTCGGAAAAGGAAATCAGCAAGTTTTACGCGGACAACAAAGATAAGTTCACCACCGGGGAAAGCGTTCACGTTCGGCATATCCTGGTGGCCATAGACGCCAGGGACGACGAGAAGATCAAGGCTGAAAAGAAGGCAAAGATAGAAGGCCTGCGCAAGCAGGTCCTGGCCGGCGCCGATTTCGCCGAAGTGGCCAAAAAAAATTCCGACTGCCCCAGCAAGGAAAACGGCGGGGATCTGGGCGAAATCAAGAGGGGGCAGACGGTGAAGCCCTTTGAGGACGCGGCATTTTCGCAGGAGATCAAAACGGTCGGACCGGTGGTGAGCACGGAATTCGGCCATCACGTCCTTCAGGTGCTGGGGCGCACACCGGCCAAAACCGTCGGTCTGGACGAGGTGAAAGAGCAGATTTCCCTGTATCTCGAACAGCAGAAGCAGGCGGACGCTTTTTCCAAAATGATGGCGCGGCTGAAAAAAAACGCGGTCATTCAATACAGCAAACCTTGAAATGAGAATCAGGCAGGCGGGTCGAATCGATGAAGGTCTCTGGCTTCTGGGCACACAGGAATCCTGTGTGTACCTGCTGGAGGGAACCAAAACATCGGTTCTGATCAGCGCCGGCATGCATTACATCCTTCCGGATCTTTTCCGCCAGTTGGCTTCGTGGGGAATGAAGCCCGAAAAAATCGAACATGTCGTCATTCTGCACGCCCATTTCGATCACGTCGGCGTGGTCCCTTATCTGAAAAGAAACCGGCCGGACCTGAAGCTCTATGCGTCCGCGCGCGGCTGGGAGGTTCTGGCAAATCCCAAAGCCGCATCCGTGATCAACGAATTCTCGGAAAAAGTCCGGCTCAGAGTGAAGGGCGAAGAAGATCCTTTGGCGGGGATGGACTGGAAATGGCGCGATGACGTAAAAGGCGAAACGCTGGCGCGGGGAGACCAACTGGATATCGGCGGCCGGCAACTGCAATTCTTTGAAACGCCCGGACATTCGTCCTGCTCGATTTCCGCCTGGGTTCCCCAAATGAATATTCTGTTTCCGTCGGATGCCGTGGCCATTCCCTACCGCGACGAATACATCATCGCCGTCGGTTCGAGCTTTGAAAAATACCTGGCCAGCCTGGATAAGCTTGCCGGCCTGGACGTCCGAATGATTTGCGCTGACCATTACGGATGCGTTGAGGGAGTTGAGGCGAGGGAATACATCGGGCAAACCAGAGCCGCGGCGCTTCAGATGATGGACCGGATGCGCGAGGCGCTGGCGCAGGAGGGAAGCGTCGAGGCCGCGGCCCGGCAATTGATCAGGCTTCACTACGAACGAAGGCCGGATTACTTTGTCCATCCGGACATTCTGCTTAGAACCTACACGCAAATGCTCAAACAACTCACCGGATAAAAAACTATTTGAAGCTGTGCTCCGCGTCCGGAAAAGCGCCGGTTTTCACCTCTGAGGCGTAGCGCTTGACGGCGTTTTTGATTTCCTGGCTCAGATGGGCGTACCTTTTGACGAATTTGGGCGTCATTCGGTCGTTCATGCCCAGCATGTCGTTCACGACCAGGACCTGCCCGTCGCAGGAAACCCCCGCGCCGATGCCGATGGTCGGAATGGACAGGATGCGGGTGATTTCCGCGGCCAGCTTTTCCGGCACGCATTCCAGCACCACGGAAAAGGCGCCCGCTTCTTCGAGAATCACGGCGTCCTTCATCATTTTTTCCGCCGCGTCCTCCTTCTTGCCCTGTACTTTGTAGCCGCCGAGCTGGTGGACCGATTGCGGCGTAAGCCCCAGATGCGCCATGACCGGAATGCCGGAGAGCGTCATTTTACGGACGATTTCCGCGTGCTCCCGGCCCCCTTCGAGTTTGACGGCCTGAGCGTTGCCCTCTTTTAAAAAACGTCCGGCATTGGCCAGCGCCGCCTCCTGCGACACCTGGTAGGAAAGAAAAGGCATGTCCGCCACAATCAGCGCCTTGACCGATCCCCGGGCCACCGCTCTTGTGTGATGGATCATGTCCTCCATCGTCACGGGAAGCGTGGTGTCGTAGCCCAGAACGACATTGCCCAGAGAATCGCCGACGAGCAGAATGTCGATGTCGCTTTCGTCCAGAATGGACGCCATGCCGAAGTCGTAGGCCGTCAGCATGGTGATTTTCTCGCCCTGCGTTTTCATTTTCTTGATATCCAGAATCGTTTTCCGGCTGATCTTAGTCTGCGTGCTCATGTTTTGCTCCTTTCAGCATTCCCAGAATTTCCTTGGCCTGAGCGGCGCTCAGTGTGCCTTTTTCCCTGGCGAGTTTCACCGCGATGGCGCCCAAGTGAGCATACATCGAAGCGAAGTCGGGAAGATGGCGTGCCATGGCGTCGATGTGTTTCTGAATGGTTTCCGAATCGCCGCGCGCGATCGGTCCGGTGAGGGCGTTCGGGCAGCCCTGATTCTCAATATTTTTCAAACTGCCGTACACCAGCGGCAGATAGGCCCTGCGGGCGTCTTTCTCCGAAAAACCGATGGACCTGTAAACGGCTTCGACGACGCTCAAAAGCGAGACGAGGTAATTCGATGCGATGCAGGCGGCCGCGTGGTACAGAGGCTTCTGAGCGGCGGAGACGGGAATGGGAATGCCCTGAAGATCGCGGACGATGTCCGCCGCCAGTCTCTTTGCGCCCGCGGCGGCCGTGACGCCGAAGTAGCTTCCCGGTATGCTGGAAACGGCTCCGTCAATGGAGGAAAAACTCTGCAGCGGATGAATGCTGGCGGTGAGAGCGCCGGCCCGGGCGGCGGGGGCGAGCAGATCCAGGCCTCCGGCGCCGCTCATGTGAAAAACTTTTTTCCCCTTCACGTCCGAGCCGGAAACGATCTGGGCGCAGGCGGCCGCGATGCGGCCATCCGGCGTCGTGATCAGAATGCAGTCGGCGAGCTTAGCCGCCTGGGCCGGATGATGAAACCCCGGCGCCCGAATGTAGGACGCGGCGCGTTTCAGATGAGCGGCGGAAAGATCGGCAACGGCCGCGACGTTATGGCCTGACTTCTGCAGCAGAAATCCGATGGCTGTGCCGACCATGCCGGTCCCGACCACGGCGAAGGTGAGCGAAGACTTTTTTTTCATTTTCACGTCCATAAAAAAAGGGTCTTCCGCGGCGTAAGGAAGACCCGTATTTGACAGTTTTGTGGCGACTCCCGTCTCAGTCTGCAACAAGTGATCCAAGCGGTTGGAAGCTTCCTAGCACACGGGGCCTGAGCCGTCAAATAATTTTTCCCCGCCAAAATAGCTTGTTTTTGCTTGATTTTGCGGCTAAACAGCCAACAGGGGAACAAAATGAAAAAAGTGGAGTTGATGATATTCGATTTTGACGGAACGCTCGCGGACACGGGAGCGGACATTGCCGCTTCCGTCAATCACGCCCTGAGAGCGCTGGGGCTGGCATCAAGGCCGGTTGGGGAGATTCTCAGTTTTGTCGGAGACGGCGTGCGGATTTTGATGGAAAGAGCGCTGGGTGATGATCATCGCTCAAGGCTGGAGGAGGCAATGGAATTTTTCCTTCAACATTACGAAAATCATCTGCTGGATCACACGAAGCTCTACCCGGCGGCCGAAGAGGTGTTGAATCACTTTCGTTCCAAAAAGAAAGTCATCCTGACCAACAAGCGTTATTACCTGACGGTGGCGATCGCCAAAGGGCTCAAGATCGACCGGCATTTTCTGGAAATTGTAGGCGCGGATTCGACGCCGTTTCAAAAGCCGGACGGGCGAGTCATTTCCTGTCTTCTGGAAAAGTATGATGTCGCCCCGCACAGGGCCGTGATGATCGGCGACGGCCGCAACGATGTGGAGGCGGCCCGAAACGCCGGAACCTTGTCCTGCGTTCATTTGAACGGACTGGGCAACCGGGAGGCAATGCTCAAAATGGGCGCCGATGCTTATGTGGAGCGCCTGACGGAAATCAAATCCCTGTTTCAATGACGATGATCCGGAAAGTAGAACAGACCATTCGAAAATACTCCATGCTGGAGAAGGGCGACCGGGTGGTGGTCGCTCTGTCCGGGGGGGCGGATTCCTGCGCGCTGCTTGGGGCGCTTGCGGCTCTTGCGCCGCCGTGGCGTCTGGAATTGATTGCCGCCCATTTCAATCACGGACTGCGCGGCGAAGAGTCTGACGGGGACGAAGCGTTTTGCCGTTCGCTGGCCGGAAAGACCGGTCTGGTTTTTGCAACGCAAAAGCTGGCCGAAACCGCGATTCCCGCGGGCCTGTCCCCGGAAGACTATCTGCGGCGGGAAAGGTTTCGCTTCCTGGACCGGACGGCCGAAGATTACAGGGCGAATAAAATCGCGCTCGGACATCACCGCGACGACCAGGCGGAGACCTTTTTGATCAACATGATCCGCGGAAGCGGTCTGGACGGACTGAAAGGCTTTCTGCCCGTTCGGGAGAACCGGTACATCCGACCGCTCATCGGCGTATCCCGGGAGGAAATTCTAGGTTTTCTCAGGGAGCGGGGCGCGGGCTTTCGCGAGGACGCATCCAATTCGGAAGGGATTTATCTGCGCAATCGGGTCCGCCTGGATCTGATCCCCTTTCTTCGGGAAAAATTCAATCCTCAAATGGAGCAGACGCTGGCGAGGACGGCGGAAATTATCCGCCGCGACGACTCGTTCATCGATGAATGCGTTCGGAAGGTTCTGTGCCTGCCGCATATTCGAAAAGAGGAAAACGAAATTTCCTTTTCCGCTTCGTCCGTTCTTTCCCTTCATGACGCGCTCGTTTACCGGGTTCTTAAGTCTCTTCTGGAGGGCCTGGCGGCCGGGGAAGGCGGTTTCTCCTTCTCCCATCTTCAGGCGCTGGCCGGCCTGCTGAAAGAGAGCCGGACGGGAAAAAGGCTCTCTCTGCCGCATGGAATCGCCGCCCGCAGAGAATATGACCGCGTGATCCTCACGGCTGAACCCGAAGAAAGCAGTCCGCGCTACGAATATCCCCTGATGATCCCAGGCGAAGTCGAAGTCCGGGAAAGACGGATGATCTTTTCCATCCGGCGGGAAAAGGAAGTCCCCGTGAATTTAAAAGACCGCTCCGCGTTTTTCTTTGACGGAGACAAAATCCGGGAGCCGCTGGTGGTCCGAAACCGCCGGGAAGGCGACCGGTTTGAGCCGCTGGGAACAAAAGGGTCCCAGAAAATCAAAAAGCTGTTCATGGACCGCAAGATTCCCAGACGGGAGCGCGGCCGCATCGCGCTTCTGGCCGACCGGGAATCCGTGATCTGGATTGAAAATATGCATTTCAGCGAGAGGGTGAAGGTGACGCCCGAAACGAAAAACCTGCTGGTTTTGGAAGTCCGGCCCAAAACCGCGGGCCGCCGCCCCGCACAAGAAAATATTTGAGTTAAACCGGATATTATTATAAAGGTTGCCCAACAGTTTAATTTCAAGGAGAAAGATATTGAATCAGGCTCAAAAAAACATAGCGCTTGTCCTGACAGTGCTTCTGGTATTCCTCCTGGTCTGGCAGTTGTTCAATCAGCAAAACACCACCACGAAAGAAATCACCTACACGGATATGCTGACGCATTTGGAAAGCGGCGAAATCACGGAAGTTACCATTCAGGGAGAGGCCGTTTCCGGCAAGCTGGCCAACGGCAGTGTTTTTAAAACCTATGCCCCGAAAGACGACGGTCTGGTCGGAATGTTTCGTGAGAAAAATGTCAAAATCACCGCCAAACCGCTGGAAGAGAATCCCTGGTACATGATTCTTGTGTCCTGGTTTCCGATGCTGCTCTTGATCGGCGTGTGGATTTTCTTCATGCGCCAGATGCAGGCGGGAGGCGGCAAGGCGATGTCTTTCGGAAAAAGCCGGGCGCGGCTGATCACCGACAAGTCCAAGAAGGTGACCTTTGCCGATGTGGCCGGCGTGAATGAAGCCAAGGCGGAACTGGAAGAGGTAATCGACTTTTTAAAAGACCCCAAGAAATACACCAAACTGGGCGGCCGCATCCCCAAGGGGCTTTTGCTGGTGGGGCCTCCCGGAACCGGGAAAACCCTTCTGGCGCGGGCGATTGCCGGGGAAGCCGACGTGCCTTTTTTGAGCATCAGCGGCTCCGATTTCGTGGAAATGTTTGTCGGCGTCGGCGCGTCGCGCGTGCGGGATTTGTTCAGCCAGGCCAAGAAGAACGCTCCCTGCATTATCTTTATCGATGAAATCGACGCGGTCGGACGTCACCGCGGCGCGGGACTGGGCGGCGGCCATGATGAGCGGGAGCAGACGCTGAATCAGCTTCTGGTCGAAATGGACGGTTTTGAGTCCAATGAGGGCGTGATTCTGGTTTCGGCGACCAACCGTCCCGACGTGCTGGATCCGGCACTTTTGCGTCCGGGGCGTTTTGACCGCCAGGTGGTGGTGCCGCTGCCGGATGTGAAGGGGCGGGAGAAAATCTTTGAAGTGCACGCACGCAGGCTTCCGGTCGCGGACGACGTGAATTACGCGATTCTGGCCAGGGGGACGCCCGGCGCATCCGGGGCCGACATCGAAAATCTGGTCAATGAAGGCGCGCTCAACGCCGCGAGACTGAACAAGGAAAAAGTCAATATGGCGGACTTTGAATTCGCCAAGGACAAGATCCTGATGGGCACGGAACGAAAAAGCATGGTCATCAGCGACCTGGAAAAGCAGCACACGGCCTATCACGAATCCGGCCATACGCTGGTGGCCCGGCTGATCCCGGGAACCGACCCGATCCACAAGGTCACGATCATTCCCCGCGGCCGCGCCCTGGGATTGACGCAGCAGCTTCCGGTGGACGAAAAGCACACCTACCCAAGCCGGTACCTGGAAAACAATATCGCCGTCCTGCTGGGCGGGCGCGCAGCCGAAGAACTGATTCTGAAGGACTTTACGACCGGAGCGGGCAACGACATCGAGCGGGCGACCAACCTGGCCCGGAAGATGGTCTGTGAATGGGGCATGAGCAAAACCATGGGGCCGCTCAGCTACGGCAAGAAGGAAGAGCAGATCTTTCTGGGAAGAGAATTTGCGACGCACAAGGATTACAGCGAAGAAACGGCCAGAATGATCGACGAGGAAGTTGTCTCGATTGTCAAGCGCAACTACGACAAAGCCGTGTCCCTGCTTGCCGAGCACATCGAAATTTTGCACAGGATGTCCAGGGAGCTTCTGGAAAAAGAGGTCCTCAACGCCTCGGAGATCGACGAGATTATCGGCACCGCCCTGCCTGTCGAGCATGCCGCGCAAACTTCATAAACGGTTGATGGCGAATTTTGAAGATCGTTGCAATCCATCATGACGGCGAAGCGCTCGCCCTGTTTCAGAAAATCGGCGTGGACCCTTACGGGATCGGCGCGATGACGCCTAAAACGCGGCACGTGAACATCCTGTTGTCCGCCCGGCCCTGCAAGGTCGCCAACATTCTCAAGCAGGAAATGCTTTCTCTGGGCGCGGACGCGGCGGTTTCGCGCGGAAGCGTTTCCTGCGCGGTGGAAGCCACCGATGTTCTGCTCATGGGGACCCACAAGCAGATCGGCGCCCTGGCCGGAAAAATCGAAAATCAGCCCTTCGGACTGGACGTTCTTGCCCGGGACCTTCGCGTGCTTTTGGGCCGTCTGGAAAAGAAGCCCTTGCTCCTGAAAACGGTGAAGCGCGAAATTGTGCTGGGAGAAAGAACGCTGATCATGGGCGTTTTAAACGTGACGCCCGATTCCTTTTCGGACGGCAGACGTTATTTGAATTTCTCCAGCGCCGTCAACCGGGGCCTGCAAATGGCGGAGGAAGGGGCGGACATCATCGACATCGGCGGTGAATCCACAAGGCCCGGAGCAAAAACGGTCGCCCTGAAGGAAGAAATCGCGAGAGTGGTTCCCGTGGTGGAGGAGTTGTCCGCGAAGCTGACGATCCCTCTGTCCGTGGATACCATGAAAGCCGGGGTCGCTGATAAAGCCCTGAAGGCGGGAGCGGAAATCGTAAACGACGTGAGCGCGCTTTCCGGCGATCGGAAAATGGCTTCGGTCGTCCGGAAAGCCTCCGCGGCGCTCGTTTTGATGCACATGCGGGGAATCCCGGCCGACATGCAGGAAGGCGATCTGCGCTATGCCGATCTGACGGGCGAGATTTTCATGTTTCTGGAAAAGGCCGTTCAAAAAGCCCTGGCGGCGGGCATCAGCCGGGAGCGGCTGGTGGTCGATCCGGGAATCGGCTTCGGCAAAACCCACGCGGACAACTGCCGAATCCTCAACAAGCTTTGCGAATTCAGGGCGCTGGGGCTTCCGCTGCTGGTCGGGACCTCGCGCAAAGCGTTTATCGGCAGCGTGACGGGGGATGCCGTGGACCGGAGAATGGAAGGCACGGCGGCGACGGTCGCCGCGGCCGTGATGAACGGCTGTCATATAATTCGCGTCCACGATGTCGCGGCCATGAAAAAAGTGGCGGCCATGACGGATGCAATCGTCCGCGCCGGGATGGACTCATGATTTACGGAATCGGCATCGATCTGGTGGAAAACGACCGCATCGAAAAAATCATTCGGAAATGGGGCCCGAAATTTTTGTCCCGGGTGTTTACCGACGCGGAAATAGAATACTGCGGGCGGCACGCGCAGTCTTCCCTTCATTACGGAGCGCGGTTTGCCGTCAAGGAATCGTTTCTCAAGGCCATCGGCACGGGCCTCGGCGGCGGCGTAAAGCTGGCGGAAATCGAGGTGGCAAACCTGAAAAGCGGAAAACCCGGGCTTCGCCTGTCCGGCGGCGCTCGGGCGTTTGTGGAGCAGGCCGGGATTCAAAAAATCCACCTCAGCATCACCCACACGAAGCATTACGCGTCCGCAGCGGTCTTGCTGGAAAAGGAATTGCCGGATGGCGGATTTGCGGATAAAACATGAACAGGGCAGAAATTGAGCTGGTGTCGGAAAATCCCGGGCAAACCTTTGAGATTGGCCTGTCCATCGGGAAACGGGCGGCGGACGGCGATGTTTTCGCTCTGTCCGGAGAACTGGGCTCCGGCAAGACCTGTTTTACGGGCGGGCTGGCGAGGGGGCTTGGGATCGGCGAGGACTACGCGATCACGAGTCCGACCTTTACGCTGATCAACGAGTATTCCGGGAGGTGCAGGCTTTATCACTGCGACGTTTACCGGCTTTCCGCGGCGGAAGAGCTTGCGGATCTGGGGTTTGACGAGTACCTGTCGGGAAAAGGCGTTGCGGCCATTGAATGGGCGGAGAAGATTCCGGAGGCACTGCCGCCGGATGCCGTTTTTGTGTCTTTTGCCTATGTGGATGAAAACAGGCGGAAAATAAGAATCAGCGGGCCCGCGCAGAGGGTCCGGGATTTATTGCGGGATATTTCGAGGGAGGTTTAAAATTATGGGTCTGGTTGTTCAGAAATTCGGCGGAACATCCGTGGCGAATGTTGAAAAAATCAAAAATGTGGCGGGCAAGGCGATTCGCGAAAAGCAGGCGGGGCACGATGTGATTGTCGTTCTCTCGGCAATGGCGGGAGAAACGAACCGGCTCATCGACCTGGCCCAGAGCGCGGCGGAAAATCCGGACGAAAGAGAGTATGATTCGTTGATTTCCACCGGGGAGCAGGTGACGATTTCGCTGCTTTCCATCACGCTCAATTCCATGGGGTATCCCGCGCGTTCTTTTCTCGGTTTTCAGGTCAAAATCCTGACGGACCAGGCGCATCAGAAGGCGAGAATCTCCGCGATTGACACGGAGGCGATTCAAAAAGAGCTGAAAAAAGGCGTCATCGTGGTCGTGGCGGGATTCCAGGGCGTGGATGAAGAAAACAACATCACCACGCTGGGCCGCGGGGGATCCGACACCAGCGCGGTGGCGCTGGCGGCGGCTCTTAAGGCGGACCGGTGCGACATCTATACGGACGTGGACGGCGTTTACACGACCGATCCCAACATCTGCGCCAAAGCCAGAAGGCTGGAGAGGATTTCCTACGACGAAATGCTGGAAATGGCGATGACCGGAGCAAAAGTTCTCCAGCCCCGGTCGGTGGAAATGGCCAAGAAATACAATGTGCCCGTTTACGTCAAATCAACTTTTTCCGATAAAGGCGGAACACTGGTAACGAAGGAGGATAAGGAGATGGAAAAAGAAGTGCTGTCGGGAATCACCTACGATCGCGATCAGGCGAAAATTACGGTTATTCATATTCCGGACCGGCCGGGCATCGCGGCGAATTTGTTTTTGCCTTTGTCGGAGCGCCACATCAGCGTCGATATGATCATTCAGAACGCCAGCGCCCAGGGCTTTACGGATTTGACCTTTACCGTGGCGAAAAAGGACATGAAGGCCGCGCAGAAAATCGTGGAGGCGACGGCCAAAGAAATCGGCGCCAAAAAGGTGGAGGTTGACGACGACGTTGCCAAGGTTTCCATCATCGGCGTGGGCATGCTCAGCCATTCCGGCGTCGCGGCCAAAATGTTCAAAACCCTGGCGGATGAAGGCATCAACATCATGATGATCAGCACGTCGGAAATCAAAATCTCCTGCGTGATCCAGAGAAAATATACGGAGCTGGCCGTGATGGTGCTCCACGACGCTTTTCACCTGGACAAGAAGAAATAAAAAGTGAAATGGCATGAGCATCAGATTCGGGGGGTCGTCGCGCTGGGAGTTGTGCTGGCGCTGACCTCCCTGATTCTTTTTGCAGCCCCCTCCCTGATCCGCCCGAAACACCCCTTGCTTTCCGAATCCGGCCCGCAAACCCTCGCGGTTGAACTGGCGAATCCCAACGGCATGTCGGGCATTTTTTTCGTCAAGCCGGGAACCTCGCTTCGATCCCTGTGCGGCCGCCTGGAGATTCCCGCGCCGACGGGAAGGGACGTTGTTCTGCAAAGCGGCATGCGCGTTCGCTTCGCGACTGACGAAAACGGGGAGTCCGTCAGGATTGAAAGCATGGATGCCGCGACAAGACTGGCCCTGAATCTGCCTCTGGATGTCAATCGGGCGGAAGTGGAAGACCTGAGGATGATTCCCGGAGTGGGGGAGCGGCTGGCTTCCGATATTGTGGCGATGCGGGAGAAAACCGGCCGGTTCAACCGGCTGGAGGAGCTCATGCAGATCAAGGGAATCAAAGAGAAAAAACTGGAAAAATTAAGAAGCCATCTCTATATCGACGGGCCGCAGGGCTTATAATTTACTGTAGGATTTGTACAGGTCAAGAACCCGCCGAACGTAATTCTGTGTTTCCCGGTACGGCGGCACGCCGTAGTTGTACTTGGCCACCGCTCCTTCCCCCGCATTGTATGCGGCCAGCGCGAGCGTCAGGTTTCCCTTGTAAAGATTCAGCAGATAGCGAAGATAGCGCGCCCCCCCTTCGATATTGTTTTCGGGATGAAAAACATTTTCCACGTTCAGCGCGGAGGCGGTTTGCGGCATGAGCTGCATGAGGCCTTTGGCGCCGGCGGGGGAGACGGCCTTGTGATTGAAATTGGATTCCGCTTTGATGACGGCCTTGATCAGGGAGGCATCCAGCTTGAATTTGCTGGCGGCCTGCGTGATGATCTTGTCGTATTCCCTTACATTGATGCCGGGGGAGAAGATGATTCTTTTTTCCCGGACCAGCATCACGTATTTGACTTTGGGATTGGACGGAACGTTGGTCAGGTGGATGACGCCGTCGGGGTCCTCGTATTTATAGATATCCGCGTGCGAGGGGGCGGCCGGCAGAAAAACCAGGAAGAAAAACAGGACGATCAGTCCTCCCGCCAAGGGGCAAATTTTTATATTTGTCTTGCGAATCATAATCTTATCATACTGGAAGGGTGCTGGAAGTTCAAGCGGAAAATGGCCCATCAGGTCACGAATGGATTTCATCGGCCTGTTGCCCAAATATCCTTTTCGCTTGCCTGAGAGTGTTTTGTATAAATCTAAGGCTCACTTCAGGCAATGACAAAACTCGCCTTCGGCTCAGACAGTTGTCATTGCTGATCTTACGCTTCGCCAAGATTTATACAACAAAACCCTCTCAATGGCCGCTCAAAGGGATATTGGGCAACAGGCGGTTGAATTTGTGTTTGTTCTTGACAGGTTTGGCCGAAGGTGGTAATTCATCCGCCACTTAACAGCAAATCATGTCGGGGCGTGGCGCAGTCTGGTAGCGTATCTGAATGGGGTTCAGAGGGCCGGTGGTTCAAATCCACTCGCCCCGACCATTTCTTCCACATCTTTCTCTTGCATTCAGGGGATTTATACTTTACAGGATTGCGGCCGGCAGGGGATGCCGTTTGGCAGGTTTTGCAGCGGCGTGCC
>Ga0209606_1003451_pt1 | contig 15887 bp, 9 predicted proteins | sample AD_UKC057_MetaG_FD_184412 | JGI IMG/M metagenome (GOLD analysis project Ga0209606, IMG submission 184412) | Active sludge microbial communities of municipal wastewater-treating anaerobic digesters from USA - AD_UKC057_MetaG (SPAdes) (version 2) | ecosystem: Engineered > Bioreactor > Anaerobic >...
CCGCACGTGGACCACATCTACCACTACCGCTCGGAGCAGGAAGTGGTGGATCAGATCCGCCAGGCCGGCTTCCACGTCGAGAGCTACCTCGGGGCCAACGCGTATGCCCCGACCCGCCGCATCCCGATCGTGCCCTCGCTGGCCGCGGTCATAGCCTCCAAGCGGCCCGCCGCCTCGGGGCCCTGAGGGTAAATCGTGCAGGTCGCGTCGCTGGAATTCCTGCTGCTGCTGATGGCCCTGTCGGCGGCGCTCTGCGTCCTGCCGGGCCGGGCGGCGCGCCAGGGGCTGTTCGCCCTGGTCGGCGCGGGCGTGCTGGCCCTGCTGATCGCCGATCTGCTTACGCTGGCGGTCCTGGCGGCCTTCCTGCTCAGCGGGCACGCCTGCGGCCTGCTGCTGCGGAAACGGCCCAACTCGTGGGTGCTCGGCGTCTACCTGGCGCTGCTGCTGGCGGCGTTCGTCTATCTCAAGAAGTACGACTTCCTCCGCCTGCTGATCGGCGACGACCTCCTCCGACACGGCGTGCAGATCGTCGGACTGAGCTACATGCTCTTTCGCCAGATTCACTTCCTGGTCGACGTCCGCCAGGGGCAGATCCGCCGGTGGACGCTGTGGTCCTACCTGAACTACCAGCTCAACTTCCTGGGTCTGCTGGCCGGGCCCATCCAACGCTATCCGGAGTTCCAGGAGTTCTGGGACGATCCCCAGCCCCGGCTGGCCGATCGTCACGAGCTGCTGCGAACGTATCTGCGGATTTTCGTCGGCGTGATCAAGATCAGCTTCATCGGGGCGCTGTTCCTGGCCAAGTATGACGACCTGGTGCTCAAGTTCGACGCCGGCGGCGGCTCCTGGTCCAGGGCCGTGCGGATCCTGTACTTCTACCCGGCCTACATCTACTTCAACTTCTCGGGCTACTGCGACATCGTCATCGGCGGAGCGGCCCTGCTGGGCCTGAAGATGCCCGAGAACTTCGACCACCCCTATCTCTCGCGCAACATCATCGATTTCTGGACGCGCTGGCACCGCAGCCTGGGGTTCTGGATCCGCGACTACATCTTCACGCCACTCTACAAGTCCATCGCCCAGCGCAGCCCCTCGGCCGCGCCGTCCCTCGCCTTCGTCTGCTATTTCGTCGCACTCTTCCTGGCGGGGATGTGGCACGGTTCGACGTGGAATTTCACCGTCTTCGCCTTGGTGCACGGGACGGCGGTCTCGGCCAACAAACTGTGGGAGATGGCCATTGTGCATCGTCGCGGGCGGCCTGGCTACAGGCAGTACATGGCCTCTCGGCCGGTGCGGATCGCGGCCTCGGTGGTGACGTTCCATTTCCTCTGCGCGTCGTTCCTGTTCGTCCCGACCGACCTGGGACGGACCATGCGGATCCTGGGCACGCTGGTGGGGGTGGCGACATGAGAAGAGAGCGCGGCCATGAAGTTTGACGCGATGAAGAAACTCGACGATTTCGGGCGGCGGCATCCGGGATGGATGCTGGCCGCGGTGTTCCTGTTGGCCGCCCTTTCGGTGCTGGTGATCCTGTTGGAACACCAACCTGTGGTGGTCCTCTACGAGACCTTCTGAACGCTCAGGACCGGCCCGCGTGGCCGGGGAAGGGCGGCGTGATGAATGCGGAACAAACGCGATTGGAAGAAGGGCAGGGGCGGAAGCAGTTGCGCCTGTTGCTGGTGGACGCCAACAGTTCCTGGCTGGCCCGCGAGGGCGGCAAATCGGCCCAGGTGGTCCTGCCGCTGGGGCTGATGTATCTCTCCGCCGCGGTCAAGCGGGCGTTCGGGTCGGGTGTCGAGGTCCGCTTGCTGAACATGGCCATCGACTGCGACAGCCAGGCGGACTACGACGCTCGCGTGGCTGCGTTCGCGCCGGACGTGGTGGGCTTCCGCTCGCTGTCGGCGGGGCGGGGCTTCTTCTACGAGTTGGCCCGGCAGACCCGGGAATTGTGCCCGGGCGCCGTGCTGATCGCCGGGGGACCTCACGCGACCCTCTGGCCGCGGGAGGTTCTCGAACAGACGCCCATCGACTTCATCGTCGTGGGCGAGGGCGAGCGGACGCTGGTGGAACTGTTGGAGCACCTGACCGGGCGTCGCGAACTGGACAGGCTGACCGGGCTGTGGTACCGCCGCGACGGCGACATCCGCCAGGCGCCGCCCGCGGAATACATTCAGGACGTGGACGCCTTGCCCTGGCCCGACTACGACGTCATCGACCTGGAGGCCTATGCCCGGGTGCTGTCGTACGGCTACACCATGCGCCGCCAGGGCGTAGTGCTGACTTCGCGCGGGTGTCCGTTCTCCTGCCGCTACTGCTTCAAGCTCATGGGCCGGCGCTACCGCCCGCGGGACCCGCTCTCGGTTGCCGACGAGATCGAACACCTTCAGAAAGACCGCGGCATTCGCGACATCCTGTTCGTGGACGACACCTTCAACCTGCAGGCCAATCGCGTCGAGGCGATCTTCCAGGAGCTGCGCCGCCGAAAGCTCCAGGCCAACTACTACTTCCCCGCCGGACTGCGGGCCGACCTCATGACGCCCGCCCTGATCGACCTGCTGGTGGAGGCGGGGACGTGCTGGATTACCTACGCCGTCGAAACCGTCGTGCCCCGTATTATGCAATTGGCGGGGCGGACAGGCGACGTGGAGAAGATGGCCGAGATCATCGACTATACCGTGGCCAAGAGGATCATGGTGGGCCTGTTCAGCATGGTGGGCTTCCCCACCGAGACGCGCGAGGAGGCGATGACCACGCTGGAGTACATCCGCCGGCGCCGCGCGACCATGCCTTTCTTCTTCGCCGTCAAGTACTTCCCGGGCACCGAACTGACGCAACTGGCCCTGGAGCAGCAGGCCATCACGCCCGAGATCGTCGAGCGGGCCGCCAGCGCGTACCACGACGTTTCCGGGGCTCAGACCTCCACCATGAGCCAGGCCGACTTCCAGGAACTGTTCATGTTCTACTTGAAAGACATCCTCATGGACGGCCCGCGGCTGGCCCAGGCGCTGGAGGTCCAGGAGCGATACCTCCAGCCGCACGAGCTGGCGGCCGCCTACTCCGCGCTGCTCAACAAGAAGATCACTGACCCGCGCCGGACCTTCCGCTTCGCCTTACAGAAGGAGCGTTCGTGAGCCAGCCTCAGGCGGACATCGTGACGCAGGCCGTGCCGCCCGCGACGCCGGGCGAGCCGCCTCGCCTGCGCCGGCTGCAACTGGCGACCTCACTGGCATTGCTGGCAACCGTGGGGGGGATCTGGCTGGCGCTGGACGTGCTGGCCCGGCGACACCAGGAGGCGTTCGTCGCCAACGCTCAGGCCCAGTGGAAACGGATCAACGGGCGCTACTATCACACCGCCGGCCTGCACGACACGGTCGACTACGTCATGCTTGAGGACCTGCCCCGGGGCCGATACGACCTGGGCGGGGCGTACTACATCGGCGGCTCGAACATGATGACGGCCGTCAATCCATGGGTGCTGGACCCGCCCATCCGGCAGTTGGTGCACAACTGGGCCCTGCCGGGGGCCAATCATCAGCAACAGTTCCTGTTCCTTCGCTACATGGTCGAGCAGGAGGGCATCCTGCGGGCGGGGGGGGACAAGAACCTGGTGGTCCTCGGCGCCTGCTACGGGCTGGCCGCCGACGTCTCTCAGAACGAGAACAAGCGAGTGCTGTCCAGCTCGTTTGCCAAGCAGGGGCTGTACGACTTCGACCTGGACAGCGGACTGCGCCGCATCCAATGCCACCCGCTGGAGCGGTGGCTGCGGATCGAGAAGTTCCGCTGCGCCGTCTTCGTGCGCCGCATGCTGGCCCGGGCGGGACTGATGAAGGACCGTACCCTGGAGGGCTTCGCCCCGGCCCTGCCCCCCGACGGCGAGACGTATCGCAAGTACTGGATCGACTATATGGGGCCCGACTGGCAGGCCAACATGGATCGCCAGGTCGAGATCCTGCGTGAGATGATCCGCTACCTGCGGCAGCGCGGCGTGCACATGGTGGTCGTGCAGACCCCGGTGGCCGGCTGGCACAAGGGCCTGCCCTACGTCGAGGCCTACGCCGAACGGCTGCACCGCGTCTGCGGCGAGGAAGAGGTGCGGCTGATGGACCTGAGCGGCCTGTTGAACGACACCCACTGGGCCGACTCCAGCCACCCCAACTATGCCGGATCGGTCCTCCTGCACGATCGGATCATTCCGCTGGCGACCGATCACCTGCGGCGCCTGGGCCTGATCGATGACGCCCAGGCCAGGCGATGCCTGCTGGGGCAGGGCCAATCGCCGTAGCGGCAAGACCCGCGGGCAAGTCAAGCGACGCCGCGAGTGCTATCGCCCAGGCGCCGGCTGGGTGGCCGTCGGCAAGCTCCCCGCACGGTCGAGGAACTTGCGAACGTCGATCAGCTTCCAGCCGGTGGACTCGTAGGGGCCCAGGGACAGGAGCACGTCCGAAGGCAGCCGATTCTCGCGAATGGCCCGCGACAGCGGCGGGCACCACTCTTCTTCGCCGTGGGCGAGGATGAAGTCGGCGTACGGTTGGACGCTGCCGGCGGGCAAGCGGCAGATCTGTTCACGCAATACATCCAGAGAGGCCCCCGGGGCCACCTCCGGAGTGAGGACCATCACGCGCAGGCCGCCCGCATAGTAGGGGATCTCCGGAGGCGAGCTGACGTAGACCCGGTCCGGGCCGTACTGTCGCCCCAGCCACTGGCCCATCGGCTTGAGGTAGGCGTCGCGGGTGCCGTGGTTGGTCATCAGCAGCGACCAGACCGCCAGGGCGCCCACGATCGTCAGCAGGACGGCGCGGCAGATGCGCAGGGGACGTTCGGCCGACCAGGTCGGCCGACGCATTCGTTCCAGGTGGACCGCCAGCACCGCCAGCCCCAGGCCGGCCCATATCTGGGCGATGCCGGCCACCGGCATCACGTACCGCGGGTGCATGGTCAGCGTGCTGACGGTCAGCAATTGCCCCGCGATGATCGAAGCCGCGACCAGTTGCGCTACGCCGTGGCGGGGCCGACCTCGCGGGTGGAACAGGCAGATGGCCGCCAGGGCCCAGGTGCCCGGCGTGATGACCATGCCGATGCTCTCGAAGGCTTCGGAGAGAATCGCTCCCCAGGTGCGGGGCAGGCGGGGCGGCTCGAAGAGCACCATGTTCAACGTCGCCGGCGGGCGCCACCGCCGCACGTCGATGTCCACCCCGCCCACGGGCATCAACGCCAGCATTCGCTCGTCCAGGACGTACCACCCGGAGGCCTGTCGCATGAACGCCAGCCGAGGCCACCACACCACCAGCAGCAGCGCCAGGAATACGCCCACGTGCAGCGCCTGGCGTCCCAGGCGAACACGTCGTCTCCGCCAACCTAACAGAACGATCACCAGCAGCGCCAGCGGAGGCAGAAAAACGCCCTCGCTGCGGACCAGCGGGGCCATGCCGGCCAGCACGGCTGTTCCGGCGAGCGGCCACAGCGCGGGCCTGCGGTCGTACAGCAGCAGGGCCGCCACCGCCAGCGTGAGCACCAGGGCGTACATCGCCTCCGGCCCCACGCCCGTTCCATAACGGATGATCCACGGATTGGCTGCCGCCAGCGCCGCCGCGGCCACGCCCACGCGCCGGGACGCCGCCAGGCGCCCGACCCAATACACCGAAGGCACCACCAGCAGCGTGCACAGCGCGCCCAGCACGATCGCCGCCGCCTCCTGCGGGTCGGCGAAGGTGCCCAGGAATCTGCTGGCGTACCCCACAGCCCAGGTGTAGAGCGGAGGGATCACCAGGTGCTGGGACCCGGCGGGATCGCCCTGGGCGACGGCGTGGGCGATGGGCAGATAGTACGCGCATGCGTCGCGGGAGGGAATCTGCCAGAAGGCCAACTGCTTGCCCAGCAACGCCGCCGCCAGCAGCACCGACAAACCCACAGCCAGCCACGCCGTACGGGGCGGCAGGTCGTCGCTCACGTCGATGGCAGCGGGGGTCTGGCTCATGTCGTCTCGCGGCAGCCGGGCCGACGGCGACCGTCGCCCCAGGGTAGCAAAGAACCGCCCGCCAGCGCTGTCGCGCCGCCGGGCGGAAGTCCGCGTCCTGTCTTTATTTCAACAAGCCAATTGCCATCTTCGGGAGGTCGCGGAACTATTTCTGTACTTATTATACCATTCCCATCGGCCAAGGGGTCTTCGCTTCTCCAGGAAATCTGTCTCGGTCGCGCCCCGTCCGGCTGCAAAAGTTTTGCCTGCAAGCAATAAGGGCCGCGAAAAAACCGCCCGGCGAAAAGTGGATTCATCTGCGTCGCGAGGGACACGGGCGGCTACTCCACGCGCTCGACCCCGACGCGCCGGGACCAGTCTGCCACGGCGGCTGGGTCCAGCCGGCAGGGAAGGAGTTGCGTCACGTTCAACCCGGCCGCCGCGATCCCCAGCCGCACCGCCTCGACGATGCCGTGCCCCGCGCGGGTCGCCCAGGCGATGCCTGCGGCCAGGGCGTCGCCCGAGCCGATCGGGTTGACCACCGTTTCCACGCCCGGCGGGCGCAGGCGGTAAAGTTCGCGGGCGCCGCTGAGCCAGACGTCGCCGGCCCCGTGGGTCACGACCACCCACTGGGCGCCTCGGGCGTTGAGCGACCGCATGGCCGCGTGGAGATCGGTCTCGCTCTCCATGGGGGCGGCCACCGTGCGAGCCAACTCCTCGCGGTTGGGTTTGACCACGAAGGGCGAGAGGTCCAGCACGCTCATCAGTTCCGCACCGCGGAAGTCCAGCACGGCCTTGCAGTGCGTGCGCTCGAGCAGGTCGCGATAGAACGTGGTCGGCGTGCCGTCCGGCAGCGAGCCGCTGAGCACCGCCACGCCCGCGCGGGCGACCTCTTCGACGTAGGCGCGGCGGAAGGCGTCGAGTTCGAGCCCGCTCACCTCGCGCCCGTTCTCGACCAGTTCGGTGACCCGTGCGGCGGCGCGGTCGATGATGGTGGTGCAGATCCGCGTTCCGGTCCGTGTGTGCACCAGGCGGTGGGGCACGCCCAGGGCGGTCAACTCCGCTTCGATCTCGCCCAGTATGCTCCCGCCGGCCAGGGCGAGGGTCATGCTCGGCCCGCCGAGGTGGTGGGCGGCGATGCCGGCGTTGAAGACCTTTCCGCTGGAGGTCCAGAGGGTCTGGCCCGCGCGGTTCACCTGTCCGGCGGCGAATGCGTCGAAGACCAGGATCTGCTGCCAGGCGGGCGTCAGTCCGGCACAGAGGAGGATGTTCGAAGATTCGTGGATTCGTGGACTCGTGGATTCGTTGCTGGCTATTCGACCCGTTCCCACAGGGCTGGATCGCTCATGTGGGCAAGCCACTGGCCCAACGTGCCTTCACAAGCCGCCCGCCTTGCATCCCGCTGCTGGCGGGTAGGGCTCACGACCGGCTTGTACTTGAGTTTGTGGTCTTCTGCAAGGGCCAATTCGAGCGCAGACCCGTCGATGCCATCGAACACAAGGGTATTCAGCAGCGGCATGGGATCATCCGCCCGTAGGAGCAGCGGGTCGACGTCCACCTGGCGGGCAAACTCATGGCGAAGGATGATGGCCATTTCTCGGCGATCCGAAGGCAGGCCAAGCTCCGCCAGAAACTCCTCGTCGCCCAGGGGCGAACGCTGCCCCATGGATTTCAGGAGATCCAGGCGCTTTCTCCGGCTGCTCACGATCGACCAGGCAAAGGACACCACAGCGACACACCCGAGACAGATCAGGAAGCCGATTCCAAACGTCGTGAGGCGGTTCTGCTCCATGTTCCGGCGCCTCTGGGCTTCGGCTAGCTCCACCACCTGTTTCCGCAGCTTTCGCTGCAGTTCTGGGAGAGACTCCTGAACCTTCCGTCCCATCTGCTCCCGGAATTGCTCGATCGTCATTGGCCCGGTTGCGGGGGCCGTGCTTGAACCGGTGCCGGATGGACGAGTGGGCGGTGTTGTGGCGGCGGTCTCCTGGCTCGTGGCGACAGGGCTGATCGCCAGGAACAGAAGCAGCATGCCAGTGCGGGGACACAGTTGGCGGAAGATCGATATGCTCATCTTCCCCACTCCTGATCGAATCCACGAGTTAACGAGCCAACGAATCCACGCTCAGTGCAGATTCCACTTTCGTCTCAGCAGCCACTCCGCCGTCAGCAGGGCCACGAAGACCAGGAAGAGGAAGACGAAATCGTACGGGTGGGGCAGGGCGAAGGCCAGGTTGTAGATCTCGGGCTTGGGGGCCGGGCCGCTGGCCATCTTCTGGCGTTCGACGAGCTGGTCGATCATGTCGGGCAGCCCGGAGATGTCGCGGTAGGTGGCCTGGGTCTGGTCGGCGATCTCGCGGAGGAGCTTCTCGTCGCGGGCCAGGACGGCCATCTCGGAGGAGTACGGCGCCACGGTGAGGATGAGGCTGTCGCTGCCCAACTCGCGGCCCGTGGAATCGGCGGCGGTGACCTTGAGTTCGTACTTGCCCTTCTGGCGGGGCTTGTAGAGGTCCTCGAACAGGCCCGAGCCGCCCTTGAGCGTCATGGGCTTGATGTCCGGGCTGGAGTCGGGCCGGTCCAGCGAGCGAATGGTGTAGGTAGCCCGCCCGTTCTCGGGGCTCTTGCCCTTCTCGTCCTGCACGCGGGCGATGAGCTTGGCCGCCTGCCCGACCTGGAGATAGCTGCGGTCCAGCCGCAGAACGACCGACGGCTGGGCGTCCTTGGCCTTGGTCTGCACGTTGGCCAGCCAGCGGACCATCTGGCCCCAGAAGCGGGTGTAGGGGCTGTCGGCGCCCAGGCCCATGAGGGGCAGGTACCACTGCCAGGTGGTGTCGGGGGTGAATACGGCGGTGCGCCCAGCCCCGAAGCGCTGAACGGCCAGCACCGGTCCCACGTCGCGCGTGGGGTTGATGGCCAGCACCTGCGCGCCGGCCTTGGGCTTGCCCACCGACACGCAGCCTCGCAGATCGGGCAGGGGGTCCTTCTTGTCACCCGAGCCGATCACGCCGAGCGGGGCGCGCCGGTTGGGGCCGGGGAAGTACTTGGCGATCCCGTCCAGGATCGGATGCTCCTCGCCGGCCGACGTGATCTGCGGCAGGAAGGGCGTGGCGTCCTGCTGCATGGCCCGCCCGCCCAGCTCGACCGGCAGGATGTGCTCGACGTCGGTCTCGCCGTAGCCGCCAGGTCCCAGGCTCTTTTGCCCGCCGATCATGATCAGCCCGCCGCCGTTATTGACCCAGTCCCTCAGGCCCTTCATCTGCATGGTGGTCATGAACGAGCGGTCCAGGTCGCCCAGGATGATCACGTCCAGCAGCTTGAACTCGTCGTCGGTGGCGGGCAGATTGAAGAGCTGGCGGCCCGTGATGTTGCCCTGCACCCAGAACTTGTTGCTGCTCAGACGCACCAGCGACATGAGTTGGACGTTGGCGTCGCTGTCGAGCATGCGGCGCAGGAACTTGTACTCGGGGCGCATCGAGCCCTCGACGTACAGGACCCGGATGCGAGGCTCGGTCACCAGCACGTGCAACTCGCTGTGGTTGTCGTCGTTGACCGCCTCGGCCGGGTTGGGCGGGATCAACACCCGGAGCTTGCGGATCTGGCTGCGCCCGGAGGGCGAGGCGGCCGGCGCCGAGGCGGCGCCGGGGGCATCCTTGGGCGTCCATTTCAGCTTGACCGTCACGGTATCGACGTTCTTGTCGGTCCACACCCGTTCGGTGACGACGGGCTGGTCGCTGTCGTCCTCGTAGAGCATGAGTTCGTTGGCGGCGGCGGGGAACCCGCTGACCTTGACGCGGCAAGTGATGGTGGTGATGTTGTTCTTGACACACTCGAGCGGGGCCTCGGCCGACAGCAACTCGATGTTCTTCTGGGCGCTCTGGTTCTCGCTCGTGCCGCCGACGCCGACGGTGAAGACGGGCAGCCCGCAGTTCCGCACGGTCTCGAGGACCATGTCGCTGGCGTTGTGGATGCCATCGGAGATCACGATGATGCCGGGCAGGCGTCCGGCCAGGGCGTCGGGGGCGGCCTCGCGGGCGACCTCGTGGATGGCCCGGGCGATGTTGGTGCCCTCAGTGCCCGGCCCGCTGGGGTGGAGCTTGCTCAGGTCGTCCAGTACGGGCACTTGGCCCTGGTTCTCGGCGAAGTGGTAGAACCGCGGCCGGAAGTGCTTGTTCAAACGCTGCGTCTGCGTCTTGAGCATCTGGACGGCCTGGGTGTATCGATCGCCCATGGCCGTCTCGTCCACGGTGCTCATCGAGCCGCTGCGGTCAACCAGGACAGGCAGGAAGGCCTTGATCTCGGCGACCTCGGGGGCGACGGTAATGGCCGGGCGGAACAGCACCAGCAGAAGCAGGAGAATGGCTGTCACGCGGATGATCATGAGGGTGAGGATCCGCTGGAAGCCGAGATGGGAGAAGACGGCCGCGTAGAACACGCCGATGGCGGCTGCCACCCACAGACCCAGGACGGCAAACCAGGCGGCGCCGGCCGTGAAGCCGGTGGCGGCCACCAGCAGCAACGCCAGCAGGGACGCGACTCCGACGGCGATCGCGGCGATGAGAGCCGCCCGCCCCTGCTTCTTCTCGCCCCGGCTGAAGCGATACGCGGCGTCGACCGCCAGCACGGGCACCAGCGTGGGCGGCAGCACGGCAGCCAGACACGCCACCGCGTGGCGGTAGCGGCCCTTGATGAATTGCCAGACGGCCCCGCCCAGCAGGGCCAGGCAGATGGCGATCAGCAGAAACGCCAGCAGCCCCGGGCTCGGGACGCCCAAGTATTGCAGCGACACTCTGTCCATTCAGCCCTCGTCGTCGCGGCCTGCTCGCCGCGCGTCGCCCGTTCCGGCTGCGCCGCGTCGTCCGCTGCCGATTCTCTGTCGGGCTACAGGGAATATCGCGGGCGCAGTACGGACCATTGCATCTGTCCGGGCCTCGACCTGTCCTGACTATACCCGAACCGATCGGCGCGGGGCAAGGAAATGGCCCCCAACCGCCGATACCCGAGGCCGGTCCCGTGCGGTTCGGAGGCCCGTAATTCTCGTCATATTGCCCTTGGCAGGTTCGGCGAATGGTGCTATATTCAAGATAACAAGTCAGCACTCAATCAGCCTGAATCAGCAGGCCCGCGTCGGCGGGTTCTACGATAGAAAAGGCCGGACATGTTCGAAGCCCCGGAGGGTAAGGGCCTGTCGGGTCACAACCAGGAAGCGGAAGGACGCCCTGAGAGGGTGAGACACGTTGTGTGGCAGTTCTGAGTTGCACGCGCGCCCACTGCACCGTCTGCTCTGCCTCAGGTGGATCACGGTCACGTCGCTGGCTTCGTAGATAGGAGAAGTGCCATGTTGAAGCAGAGGATTACTACGGCGGTGGTGGGAATGCTGCTGGTTCTGGGCGGTTCCCTCCAGGCTGACAGCGTGACGCTGACGGCAACGGACGCGGGGGGAAGCACCTCGTTCAATGCCGCCGGCCACTGGGACAGCGGCGCGGCTCCCGCATCCGGCAACGACTACTTCACGTCCAGCTACGTGTTGCGCACCCCGACGTCGGGGGCCCACACCTTTGCGGGCGACTCGCTCACCATCGACGCGGGCGGGACGCTGGCGTGGAAGACCACGGGTCTGATCACTGTGAACGACCTGATCCTCAACGGCGGGATGCTGTCGAACTACGATCCAGGCGGGGACCATGGCGCCCGTCTGGCCGGACAGGTCACGCTGCTGAGCGACTCGACAATCCACACCAGCGATTCCAACCGTTCATTCCTGCTGACGGCTGTGGTGACCGGCGGGGGCGCGTTGAGCAAGACGGGCCCGGGCAGCCTGACGCTGGCGGTAGCCAATACGTACAGCGGAGAGACGATCCTCAGCGGCGGGTACCTGACCGCCGGCGCTAACGGCGCGCTGGGCAGCGGCGCTGTCGCGCTCAACAGCGGGGCCAACCGCCTGGTGCTGGGCGCGGGGGTCACTCTGGGCAACGACATCGTGATCAACGGCGGGGTCAGCCCCAGTGCGGGCTGGGGCGCCGTCACCGCCACCGGCGGAGGCGTGCTGACCGGCACGATCACCATCAACGGCAACGCCGCCAACGGCGGGCACTTCCGCGGCGGCAGCGGGGGCAGCGTGCTGGATATCCAGGGGGCGATCAACTCCTCTGTCCGCGTCAGCCTGCGGGCCGGCGACTTCCTGATCAGCGGCGGGGGCAACTATGACCTGATGGACCACGGCGCCGGCACGGTGACGCTCGGGGCTGCCGACGGCATCTGCACGTCGGCCGCCTTCCGCCAGCAGGTGGGCTGGGGCACCAGCGTGCTCGACCTGGCAGGCTATAACCAGACCCTGGCCGGCTTGGCGTCGACCGGAACCGGCACGGGCAGCGTCCAGAACAGCGGCGCGACCACCAGCGTGCTGACGCTGAACGTGGCCGACGGAGATACCCAGACCTACGGCGAGTCCATTACCGGCGACATCGAGATCATCAAGGAAGGCCTGGGCACCCAGGTGTTCAGCGGCCCCAACTCCTACACCGGCCTGACGACGATCCGCAACGGGACCCTCCGCGCGGGCAACGGCGGCGCGCTGGGCTCCGCGACGGCCGGCACGGTCATCGAGGCTGCCGGCGCGCTGGACGTCAACGGCCAGAACCTTCAAGGCGAGGCGATCACCACGGCCGGCACGATCACCAACACCGGCGGGAACCAGATGAACGCCTTGCGGACCGTGACGCTGTCGGGCGACGCGACGTTCACCGGCACCGGGCGATGGGACATCCGCGGCGGGTCGCTCGACCTGGCCGGCTTCACCGCCACCAAGAACGGGTCCAACCAGATCGCCGTCGTGGACAGCACCATATCGTCCGGGCAGATCGTCATCGATGAAGGCATCCTCAGCCTGACTCGCAGCACGTGGGCCTCCGGCGGCGTGACGGCCAACGCGGGCACAACGCTCTACTTTGAAAACAACTCGACCGGTTCGTACGGCATGGACGTTGTTCTCGACACGGCTACGCTGCGCGTGACCGGCAGCGGCGTGGCCGTGGGAGGCCCCGTCACGCTGACCGGGGCGAACGTCCTGCAGGTCGAGGGCCAGACGCTGACGCTGAACGGCGACATCGGCGGCGCAGGCGGGTTCACGCTCAATGGCACGGGCGCGGCGCAGGTGATCCTGGCCGGGACCAACAGCTATGCCGGCGGGACGACGGTGGCCGGCGGGCGCCTGATCGTCCCGAGTTCGGCTGCGATTCCGGGCTATGCCACGCCGCAGACGGTAGTGCAGAACGGCGGGTCGCTGGTCGTGTCGGCCGGCGGTACGGGCTGGACCACCGCCGAGGTGGCCGCCCTCAACGCGGGGGCTGTCTTTGACGCGGGCTCGTGGCTGGTCTTCGACGTGGCCGGCGGCGACACGTTCACCCATACGACGCCCATCTCGGGCAACCTGAGCGTGGCCAAGGAAGGCGCGGGCATCCTGGCCCTGCCGGTCGCCAGCAGCTATGCGGGCGCGACGGAGATCCGTCTGGGCGACGTGGTCCTTGGAGTCAACGACACCCTGCCGACCTCGACCGTCCTGACCATCGGCTCGACGGTCGCGGGCGAGGCGAGACTGGTGATGAACGGCTACGACCAGACGGTCGCGGGCCTGGCCAGCGCGGGCAGCAACACGCCCAGCGTGGTGGGCGGCTCGACGACGCTGTCCACGCTGACGGTCAACAACGCCGCCGACCACACTTTTGCGGGCATCCTGGGCGGACCGGGCGCCGACGAGAATAACCTGGCCCTGGTCAAGGACGGCGCGGGCACGCTGACGCTCAGCGGGGCCAACACCTACGAAGGGCTGACGACCATTCGCGGCGGAACGCTGCGGGCGGGCAACGGCAGCGCCCTGGGTTCGGGCGTCGTCAGGACCGACATCCTGTCCGGTGGAACGTTGGACATCAACGGCCAGAACCTCCAGAGCGAGGCGATCACCGTGGCCGGCACGATCACCAACACCGGCGGCGGGCAAAACAACGCCCTCCAGAACGTGACGCTGACCGGAGACGCGACGTTCACCGGCACGGGGCGCTGGGACATTCGCGGCGGGTCGCTCGATCTGGCCGGCTTCACCGTCGCCAAGACCGGGACCAACAAGGTCGCCATCGTGGACAGCACCATCTCGGCCGGCGACGTCGTTGTCAACGAAGGCATCTTCAGCCTGACCCGCAGCACGTGGGCGGCCGGCAGCCTGACCGTCAATGCGGGCGCGACGCTGGAACTGGAGAACAACTCCTCCGGCACGTACGGGATGGACGTGGCGTTGAACGATGGACGGCTGTGGATGCACGGTGGAGGCAGGACGCTGACCGGGCAGGTTGCCCTGGGCGGGGCCAACACCATCCAGATCGACGGGGGCGACACGCTGACCCTCGGTGGGCTGGTCCACGGCAGCGGCTCGTTCGACAAGACCAACTCGGGCATCCTGACGCTGACTCAGGCCAACACCTACAGCGGCGGGACGAGCGTGTCGGGCGGGACGTTGCGGATTGAGAGCGACGCTTCGCTGGGCGCCGTGCCGGGCTCCTTCGACGCGGACAACGTCACTCTCAGCGGGGGAGGTATCCTGAAGAACAACGGGCCGTCGATCGACCTCGACGCGAACCGCGGGATTCTGCTGGCAGGCGATGGCGGTGTGGAGGTCCGCAGCGGGACGACCATGACCATTCCGGGCGAGATCAGCGGCCCGGGCCGGCTGACCAAGGCCGACGGCGGCACGTTGCTGTTGCCGGGCGCCAATACCTACCAGGGCGGGACCACGGTCAGCGGCGGGGTGTTGCAGATCGCCTCCGACGCTTCGCTGGGGCAGGTCCCAACCGCCTTCGAGGCTGATCACATCATCCTAAACGGCGGTCGGCTGGAGAACGAGTCCGTTTCGGTGGTGGTGCACGCCAACCGCGGCATCACCGTCGGTTCGAGCGGCGGGCGGATCGACGCCCAGGACGGCACGACGGTCCAGGTGGGCACGGTCGCCGGCACGGGCGCGTTCACCAAGTCCAATACCGGCACGCTCATCGTGGGCGACGGCTCGGGCCTGAGCGGACAGATCAATCTCAATAACGGCACGCTCGCCGTGGCCAGCACGGGCAACCTGGGCACCGGGCTGATCGACCTGCGGGGCGGCACGATCACGCTGCAGTCGGCCGACGCGGGCGCCCTGACGCTGTTGAACGAGTTGAACCTGGCCACCAGCGTCACCTTCGGCGCGCCCGGTACGGGCGACATCGTCTTCCAGGGCGGCTTGAACGGCGGCGGCGGGGCCAAGACCTTCACCGTCAACAATGCCGTGACAACCATCGAGGGCGAGATCATCGGGACGAGTTCGGCCTTCACCAAGAACGGCCCGGGCGTGCTGGCCCTCAGCGGGCCCAACACGTACTCCAAGCCCTGGACCATCAACGACGGTGCGGTGCGGGCGGCCAGCCCGCAGGCCCTGGGGGATACGTCAGCCGCCACGACCGTCGGCGGCGGCACGACCACCGGCCGGGTCGAACTGACCGGCGGGTACGTGTTCGACCCCGAGCCTCTGACGATCTCCGGGCGCCAGCCGGCGGTGACCGATCCGCACCTGGTCAACTACTCCGGCGACAACACCTGGACGGGCGAGATCAGCATGACCACTGGCGGCAACCAGTACGGCATCGCGTCGTCGGCCGGCAAGCTGACCATCCAGAGCGACGTCGTGAACAACACCGGCACCTCCGACACCCGCTACCTGACGCTGGGCGGCGCGGGCGACGGCGAGATCAGCGGGGTCATCCGCAACGGGACGGCCACCGGTTTCATCAACGTGATCAAGGACGGCGCGGGCACGTGGGTGCTGTCGGGCAACAACGTCTCGCTGGGCTCGACGACCATCCGTCAGGGCACGCTCCAGGTGGGCGCGGGCGGGACGACCGGCGCGCTGGGCGGAGGG
>Ga0209606_1003452_pt1 | contig 15882 bp, 12 predicted proteins | sample AD_UKC057_MetaG_FD_184412 | JGI IMG/M metagenome (GOLD analysis project Ga0209606, IMG submission 184412) | Active sludge microbial communities of municipal wastewater-treating anaerobic digesters from USA - AD_UKC057_MetaG (SPAdes) (version 2) | ecosystem: Engineered > Bioreactor > Anaerobic >...
AATGAAACAAACGCGACGGCTATGAATAAATAGCTCGTAATGGTTTTAAGCAATACCGCCTTTACACTACCTTTACGGTCTCTGGCGATAAGAAATAGGGTTAGTGCAACAGCGCCTAAAAATGTAACCACGTAAGGATATAAATTCATAAATTACCTCATCCCTTTGATTTGATCATCTTCGATTGCACTCTTTTCATCTCCTCCAGCAGTTCCTGCTTGCTGACTATGCCCTTCCTGTCCAGCAAATTAATCAACGATTCCGATTGAATGACCTCTGACATTAACAGTTCCTTGAACGCAACCAGTTGGTTTGAATCAAGTTTCTCCGCCACAATGATCCTTTCTTTATATTTCCTGAAGTTGCCAGTTATAATTAATAATTATTTGTGGTTTGTCTTTATACATTAATAATTTCCCTTTAATTTTTAAAAGTTTGTTTTCATAATTTTGAAGTTCACCAAATTTATCAAGGTCATTTTTAAAGATGACTAAAGATAGCTTGTTTCTCGGAAATATTCCCCCAATGTTTAAATATACATTACCATTGTCTGCATATTTAACTTGAGATATTCTTTCGGATATTTGAATTTTATTCCCCATATTAGAATAAAGATCATCAATTGAAATTAGCTTATACGTTGGTTGTTCGGTGATTGAGGGAACTGAAGTATTAGTATTTCCCTCCGGTTTATTTGATTTTGGGGTTGACACTTGCTTTATCGATGATCCCGTCTTTCCATCTATGTTCACATTATCTGTTGTTTCACGTTCTCTGAAATAATTACTTGTACTGTTAGTCGGAAATACTTCCTCTTTTGGATTAACGGTTGTTGTGTTGACAATAGGAGTTTGATCACGATTTGTGTTATGTTCAGGTGTCCATAAAAAGAATATCATTATGGGGATAATTATTATACCAGCAACGACACCTGCACCCTTCATTAAGAAATTAACTTTTGATTCTAGTTTTTTTTGGCTTTCCTTGACCGAGTCTTTAAATTCCTCTATTTTTTTCAGCTCAGTTAAAATTTTCTCAAGACTTTCCTTATATCTTTTCAGTGAAGCTATTTCTTTCTTTAATTGATTTGTTTCGCTTTGATTTGAACTATTTGTACTTTTTCCTAATAGAGTTTCTAAATGATTAATCTTCTTATCAAGATCATTCTTTTCTTTTTCTTTTTCTTCGATAAGGTTGTTATGGCATGATAGACAATAATCAAATTTAACTGATATTTCTCTACCGCAACCTTTACATCTATTAAGAGTGTATTCAATCCCATGATGGTTTCTATGACACTTTTCACAAAGAACTATAAAATTCTCATCTGGATATTCCCATGGCAATTTACTGACTGAATAGGTTTTATGATGTACTTCGAGATTATTCGTAGAAGGACACCTTGAGCATTTTTTCCCATATTTCGATAATATATGATCCCGTTTTTGTTGCCATTTGGGATGATTAAGATAATTTGAATAATCTTCTTTGTTCATGATTCTTTTCGCCTCTCTCTTTTAACCTCTTCCGAAATTCTCTTGGCCGTTCATGTTCAGGGAGTGGACCTTGTCACTAAAGCTTATTGTTCCTGTATCCGAACTAACAGAACGGGAGACAAGTATTTTTCGATGATTGGAAATAACCTAATTTGGTTATCGGTTAGGCCGTCGTTCTCTTTTACTTCAACGAAAAAAGAGTCTAGCAAAGAGTTTTTTGATACAAATATATCTGGATCGCCACCGCTGAGGTTATTTTGATTTGCCTCTTTGATTACTGTTTCAATTTTATCAGAATATATTTTTTGAAGTTGATTATACCCAGGATATTTCTGTCTTGATTTTCTATATCTTACTAATGTGTATCCATCCGATTTTGCGCCACTGAGAAAAACATTATAGCTTAAATCCGTAAAATACTTATGAGTCACCATGACTGGAAAATTTTTACCTGTTTTATGAATTCCCCACGGTTTGTCCCATTGAGAATAAATGCATAATTCAGGATGTTCAAAGTAATTAATTTTTTGTATCCTGCCATAGTTAATTATCAATTCGGGGCGATTTTTAAAATCTCCGTTTCCATGCAATTGAAAAATTATTTTCATATAATCATCGAATTTTGATTTGTCGGATATACTATAACTTTTGGTCATATCGTTTTCTTCGATATAGAACATTTTACCACTCACAGGGGATGAATCGGGAATTTTCTTTGTTATATGTAAAGAGCAGCTACTCTCCGTTACTGGCTTTCAGCCGTTTCCTGAAGTCCCTCGGCCTTTCGTAGCCCGGCAGCGCCCAGATACCGCGCTTAGCTGATTTCGCCTCGCGCTCCGCCTCCAGGAACTTTTCGCGATACGGCTGTTTCAGATATTCAATGAACGCCTCGGCGTGGCCTTCGCGCAACATATCCAGGTTGATGTTGCGTCCGTCCAGCCAGATTATGCACACCATGCGGCGGTATTTGTCAATGTCGATGATGTCCAGTTTTACTTCACGGCCCTTGATTTTGTCTTCCAGGGCTTTCTGCGATTCCAAGGCGTAGGGTTGTCCTGCTTTACTGATCCGATCGCTGTGAGCATCGAATCCGTGCGTTTCTGCTGCATCGATCCCGTAAAGACGGACGCGCAGCTTGGTTTGCTCTGGTGTGATGACATTGATCGTGTCGCCGTCGGATACTTTGGTAACTGTGCCGGTGACAGTGCGCATGGCGGCATGGCTCGGAGCGGCGGCCATGAGCGCCGTGAGCGCGGCGATCAGAAGCAGTATGAATATTTTAAAGGGCGATGTTTGTGGACACATTGTTCTTGGGGCTTCTTCCTCGGGTGATTTGTTCAATGAGGATAGAGCGAAGTGGCCTCATAAAAGTCCTAGATAGACGCCAAAGCCTCTCGGAATACGGCCGTAGCGATACATTTCTAAAAGTGCCTGTTTCAGGCTCCCATCCCATCCTGCGGGCGGCGTGAAATATCTTTCCGACAACAGCTGTCGTGCCCGCATAATGATTTCTTCCTTCATCTGATTATGGATATCCTGCCAAATCTTCTTTGATTTAACGCCTTCTGGCAATACCTTGATAAGTTCAGTAATAGATACAACTTGCCTCCAATCGGTCTTGTAAAGATTTCTTGATGACGTAATAGCCTGTATTATCGGTTCTTCGGCATAGGGTTCATGCGTCTGACGTAATGGCTCGGCATGTGTTACGGCCGGATTTAAAAGCGGTTGAACTATCTCTGTCTCTTTTGCGATTTTTAATTGTTTTATGGTCGCCGCTTTCGAACGTGAGGCATCTCTATTTTTCGCTTTTACTATTTCGCGCCTTCTCTTGCGTCGTCTTTTTAATTCTTTCCTTCGCTCAACAAGATGATGAGACATTGAATTAACCTCCTAATCTGTTTCCCTGACACCATAAAACAAGTCATAGAACCAGAGGCTCTGTGTTACGATAAACGGCAAGTATTCGCAGGAGGCATTAGAAAAATCATGAAAAGCTTCTTTGAATCCATGAAAAGATAATTTTTCGTAATCTCTTTTTGTTTCATCAAGCATCCCGAACCAATGTTCAAAAATAGCATCGGCATTTTCCAATGAAACCGACATATTTTCCGGAATTGTATGAGCCAGTTCATTTTCGATGAGTGGCTTGATGTGCGGCTTGTCAATGACAAACCAATGACCGGTAACATTTGTTAATGCCCAGTTTGGGAGTTTTGGACCAATGCCGAAAATGTCGTCAAGATAATTTATGATTTCTTTCTCTGTTTTAAGGTCCTGCAGAAAATCGGCAATGAAGGCATCTTTATTTCTTTTGTAAAGCTCATTTATGACCTTTAAACATACAAGGAGTTGGTTAATTCGATCATCACCAGGAATTTCATTGGCAAGTCTTCGATATACAGGACTTTGCCTGAGAATTTCCTTTTGAATATCTTCATTATGCAGCTCTTCGCGAATATTTCTCGTCGTCTTTAGAAGCAATTCTTCCGCCTCTTCCCAGCACTGTAGAAGATCTTGCTTGAAGTTTTTGTTTTTTCTGCGAAAGGTTTGAACAAGTTCGTCCTTCACATTCCGATCAAGAAGCGCCGTCAGAAAGAAGAAGTCTTTTTCGTTTTTATTGGCCAAAAGAATCCGCTCATTCAACTGAAATTTAACATGTTCGAATATCGATGTGTGTTTGGGTGCATGATATTCATAGTTAATTTTTTTTCCACCAATTGCTTTCAGGTATGCAATTACTTTTTCCGTGGCATCACCGCCATCATTAACTGAAACCATTTTAGAAGAAACTATCCGCGGGCGGCGAATAACCTTTTCCGGCTTGCCGGGTGTTATGATTTCGTATGACGTGAAATAGAATTGTAAACCATATTCCGGATGGTGCGGATTAACACGCCAATCTCCTGTAAGTCGTATTTTATTGTTTTCATAAGGTGTTTTTGAGAGGCTAATGTCGCCTTGACACCAAAACTCACGCCCATCTGTCGCGCGCAGTAAGAAAATCCGGTAGTTGCTCGTATTGGACCGGAAACGTATGATATTACCGCTGATCACTTCCTGATTTTGGATTGGCGCAGCCTTGGATGGTGATCGAGTCACTTCCGGCATTTTGCGTCGAGCAATCTCAAGTTCAGACAGCAATTCATAGTCTGAAAAATTGAATTGTTCCTTCATCCATTTGTACTGCGGATTATTGCTGACCGCCCATTTCCCCAGAAGCCGCACATGCGAGCCTTGCGTGAGGTTATAGAAATCTTTACCCGGCGCTGCGTTACCTTTACAAAAGCACTTGTCTCCACTGGATAGTTCAAATTCCAAGTATTTGACACCCGGTTTTTCAAAAGTTACCTTCAGGACCCTTCCGACAATCGATGCTTTCCCCTGATTTGAGCCGAGTACCATTTGCTGCCTCCCTTGTCGTCCAGTTAGAAAGCTTATTCAACCAATACGCCTTGGCTTTTCTTGGAATCTTTCATCAGTTTCTCCAGGAAACCTCCGAATGACGCTGCTGGCCATCGGCATAAATCGGCTGTCATCGCCATGTAGTCAACATACTTCACTTTTAGGTATTGCCAGGTGATCCCGGTTAGTTTCGTGGCATCGCTGCACCATTCAACAGCACGAGCATCCTTTAATGGCACATCCGCCTGTTCCCATCCTTTGGTTTCGATAAGCCACATGAGAGTTTTGCCATCATTCTTCTGTGTGGCCACAAAATCAGGATAATAGGTTGAAATAGCGCCCTTATGATTCAGGTATTCAATGGAAAATTTTGTGTAGGATTCAGCAAGCTTTGCAAATCGCTCGATGTCTCCCGATTGGTCCAGAAATTGGGCAAAGTGCTTTTCAAAGTTGTTGAAACAGGGCGTGATATTAAAAACAGATTTGTCCAACTCACACCAATCACGCCGCCAGTAAAAGCCGTCCAATGCCAGCAGGGAAAGCGGTTCGGATTTTAATGTTGAATTGATTTTGGAAATGCTTTTATCGCCGATGGCTTTTGCCAGTGTTGATATGATGTGATCCCGATTTTCAGCGTGAGACAGCAAGCGTCTGATTTCTTCCGTATCCAGTTCTACCTCCTGGCCGAAGAAGACTTCCCGGACATATTTTCGAACAATGGGATAAACAACGGCAAATTGGCCGTCGATTCTCGCCTCTTTGCAAATCCGGGTCGTCAGGTGAGTGAGTATTTCGTTGACTTCCGGTAAGCCAGTATCAATTGTTACCTGTTTCTGGCCAACCGTCTTTTGAGTAACTGTTTCTACCAGAATTACTTTTGTGCTGCTTTTACCGACAGGCGTCAGGCCCTTTGGATTGGCGGGCAATCCCTTAATCACCGAATCGTCCAACCCTTTAAATTCCCGGGTATGCACTGGCGTAAGGATAGGAATCTCTATATTGAAATCCGTCTTGATCTTCATGGGATATATGTGGACACCAAGAGGCGGCGGATCTACCGTGCGGCCCACACCAACACCTTCCACTTCCAGATTTTGGACGAATTCTTCGAACTTCTGTGTTCCGACAATTTCCACAATCTGAACATAATCCGGTCCGACACCTCTCATCAGGCGAAGCCCACGGCCAACCGCCTGTTCAGGAAGGATATTCGCCTTGGCGGTAAAAGGTCGCAGCCCCAGAATCACGGAAACGTTACGGACATCCCAGCCTTCCCGAAGCATCATAACGCTGATGATCGCCCGAATCCTATTTTTAGGTAAATCAATGGACCTTGCTGCCTCCCGCGCCGTCTCCAAGTCCTTCTTGCTCACTTCGCCGGTCTTGTCCGTATGAATGAGGAGAAGTTGCCCAGCCCCATTAAATTCCGATTTCCCTTTTAAAAAGTCAAAAATATCGTCGGCATCCCGCGTATTTTCCGCCATGATGAAAAGCACGGGCCTCTTGCCGACCTCGCTGTAGGCCTCGAAGTGCTCCTGCCAGCGGGAGATGGCGATGTTAATCCATTCCGCATAGGCAACACTGGCCTTTGAATATTTTTCCGGATCTGCTTTGTCTGTTTTGTGAACGATAAGAGGCGCCTTGACGATGCGGTCTTCAATAGCTTGAGCCAGCGGATAGTCACAGATAATCCATGGGAAAAAAGTTCCGTTTTGATCCTTCGGCGTCGCCGTGAAATCCAGTTGAATGGACAGGCGTGCGCCGAATTTCTTCTTCAAATTCTCATGCAGATTGAGGATGACTTTGTACCATTCGAGATCGGTATCGTGAACATGATGCGCCTCGTCGTTAATGATGAGCAATTCCTTGTGTTTGCGAACCCTCTCCAGAATATCCTCTTCCCACGAACCGGTAGCTTCTTTAGGTTTCGGTCCCAGAAGACGAGTGACCGGATCATATTTTTGATTATTGCCTTTATCCTCATAGAGCTGGTGAATGTTGGTGAGATAAAGCGTTCCTTCCGTTGTCGTCTTTCGCGATTCGCCGCGCAGGATAAAAGTCATCTGCCAGTCGTGGCGCCATTCCGGTGGAACAAGATCCCAATCGTTGAAGATTTTCCCGTTTTCAAAATCCTCTCGCAGCCGCTCAAAAACGATGATGTTAGGGGCGATCACAAGAAAAGTCCGGCTGAGAGAAGAATTCTTTTCCATTTTTTTATGAAAATAGGACCAGACAACGGCCATCGCCATGACCAGCGTCTTTCCCGACCCTGTTGCCATTTTCAGCGCGAAGCGGCAATGGTCAGGCTGCGGCAGCTCCTGCTGCGCCACAAGCCCCGTCTCCGGGACGACGCGGGTGAGGATGCGCTTATTACGGATGGTCTGTTCAATGTTTGTTTTCCGCGTAAAAAGGTCTTCCTTGTATGCTTTGGGATCCATATATTTAAGGATCATATCCGCCACATCGCGGTAACCCTTTACTTCATAGAGATAGATAATCGTCTCTATTGCTTCCCTCTGGGCAAAATAATATTGAAAGGCCTCGCCGTTTTCAAAGCGGTGGGTTTCATCGAACCACCATTCCAGAAGACGTTTTGATGTGGCAGAAATCCCGGCCGGCATTTGATAGTCTTTATCCCGCCATTTATTGACTTCTTCCCTGATCTGATCAACGAGAAGGGTCTTGCTGGGCCGTCGGAACTTTTCAACAAGATAGCCACCTTTGTTATCCTTGACAAGATGCTGCGTAGGCGGCGCGAAGGGATCGCGACCCGGCACTTCGGGGAGCTTCTGTTCGAGAGAAATGATTGGTTTTGATTTGTCAGTCTTGGCTTTTGCTTTTCTGGCCATCAGGATTTCACCTCCAGCACTTTTGTTGTGTCGTTGCCGAAGATGTCAATCACCTTAACCATAATCAAATGCCGCCCCTTTGTTTCATAAGCGTGGGCGTCTGTTTTCAACTCCAGTTTTCTTTCTTTTCTTGTGCGGTAAGATTGCCACATGTTGTGGAAGGTGTCTTCATTCCAGTCCCAGTCCACTGCCCAGTAATCGATGTAATCGGACCACCTCTTGACGATCTTCCGGACCTCCTGTGGGATGAGATCGAGATTGGGTATGGCGAAATCCTTTAGAGCCACCACGAAGCGGCCCGTTTTATCCTGCGCCGTTTCCACTTCCAGATAGGCCAATTCATAGAAAGTGATTTCACCCTTTTCGACAGCGCGCTCGTCCATCACATCCCGGGGGATACTAAAAAGCCGCAGATGAACGCCGCTTGCCTTGGCTGCTTTCTCCACCACGTCGTGAAGACCCATTTCCCATTCCCATCCAAGAATATCGAGGGAATCCTGACCAGCCTTTATCGTCTCCATAATGGCGTCCTGAATCTCTGCAAAAGTAACCGGAGCATCCACAGCGCCGATGTGGACCAGGCGCTTGCCCTTCCGGCCGTGGAGGTGGAGCATCCCGGCCAGCGGTACGGCATTGTAAAGTTTCAGAATAAACTGGATATATTCGTAAAGAGGAACCTGCTCATCGGAACGTTTCTTAAAAGTTACGCCCTGCCAGTATTGACGTTCATACTTGCCAAGGTTCTGAACAACAAACGGTTTGCACCCTTCAATGCCGAGCAGGCGCTTGCGCGTTGTATGGATCGCAAAACGTCCCAGATCGGCCATTATCCAACGGCGACCGAGCTTTTCGGCCACGGCGCCGGTCGTGCCGGAGCCACAGAAGAGGTCGGCGACTAGATCTCCCTCATTCGCGGATGATAAAATAATCCTCTCTAATAGTTTTTCAGGTTTTTGTGTTTCAAATCCGATATTTTCAGACGTTGCTGACTGGATAGCTGATATCTCCCATACATCGCGAACGATTGTGTCACGATACTGTCTTCCTTCTTCATCAATTTTAAAATCTTCTTTGTCAAAACCGTATTTATGCTGCATGTATGATCGTTCTAATTGGGTATTGAATATCCAGGCATCCGGTGACTTTGTGTAAAAGAAAATATTATCATGTTTTCTTGAGTATCTTTTTTTAGTTGCGCCCTGGGTTTTATAAGCCCATATGGCCTCGTTTTGGAAACAGTCTTTCCCAAAGATTTCATCCATAATGAGTTTCACATAATGCCCAACATGCCAATCCAAATGCACATAAATACTTCCCTTATCACAGAGAAGTAGCCTCATAAGGGCCAGTCGCTCATACATCATTTGCAGGTACGAATCGAGGCCCTTGCCCCAGGTGTCACGATAGGCTTTGTCTTCTATCGCAGAGGGTTCTTTCGTCCATTCCACGTCGCCAATTTTCATCTTCACAGAAAAATCCGCCCCTGTTGCAAAAGGTGGATCGATGTAAATGAGGTCAATCTTCCCAGCAAATTCCTCCAAAAGTGAAGCCATTACGTATTTGTTATCGCCCCAAATAAGTCGATTATGCCAGGCTCCGCTCGCTTCCTTCTTGAAGATGTCCGGCCCTTTGAGCTTCTCCTGCTCTCGCGTTGCCCTGCTTTCGTTGATCGTTTCAATGGTTTGAAAAGGCAAAACAATCCTATCGACTTCCGTTTTCTTCCCCTGCCAGTAAAGACCCGTCAGCATGGTTCTGGTTTCTTCCGTCATTATTACTTTCTCCATTTTTCAAAGTTCATTTTCCTCATATCTATTAATAATCAAATGACCTCAACCTAACAAGCTGTTCTGCCGATAACTATAAAAGCCGTCGGCAGCGATGATCACATGTTCCTGAAGACTGATGCCAACGGTTTTCAAAGCCTTCATAATTTCCTCTGTCACCGCATTGTCGTTGTCTGACGGTTCCGGAAGGCCACCCGGATGGTAGTGCCCGATGATGACCGACTTCGCCCGATACTTGAGCGTGCCTTCAACGATCCGCCGCGGGAAAGCGACAGCTTCCGACACGGTCTCTTCACTTAGATTCCCTGCATCAATCAGCATGTTCTTGCTGTTCAAGTAAAGGATGCGCAGCACCTCGTTGGGCGTGCGGCCAACCGCCGCGCGGAAATAATCAACCAGTTCGTCCAGATTCGTAAACTGGAAATCTTCCTGCTTTGCCTTTTCATCAAAATAAAAGCTGATGGAGGCCCCGATTGCCTTTAAGTAATGTGCAGCATGGGAACCGATGCCTTCGCTCTTCTGCAATTCCCGGCTATCGGCATGGATGGCGCCAATAAAGTTATGAAATCGCTTCAAAAGTTTTTTGGCAATCGGTTTGGTATCTTTACGGGGCAGCACAAAATAAAGCAGAAATTCCAAAGCCTCATAATCCTGAAAACCGTGAAATCCGGTTTGTTCAAAGCGCGCTTTGAGCCTTTGCCGATGACCAAGGTAATCCGGATGTTCTATTTTTTCTTCTGCGGGCATATTTTCTCCCAGTCGCAGGTGAGGCATGATTTTGGACTGCGCGGATTCCTTTGAAAGCGCCGGGTTGTAATCCCTTGCACTGCATCAGAAAGCGTTCGCATTGCCATGTCCAACTGCTTCGGTGTTGTCAACACCTCCATCCGCGGCTGCTTCTGATCGTCTAAAAAGTGTACATAAGCTTTCTGAACATTCAGGTCCAGCGCCTCCCTTGCCGCTATGGTATAGAGCTGCACCTGAAGATCCAGCGCTTCTCTATCCTTGCGATCGTTGCCGGTCTTGAAATCGATAATTTCCAGAATGTTGCTGTCACCGTTTTCCCGCTTGAGCAGATCTATTGTGCCGGTGAGAAGCGCGTTTTCAAGATCCATTTCGAAAGAGCGCTCCGTCTTGATGGAAAGAGAAAAATCTTCCCGCCACATATTCAGATAACGGAAAATGCTGCGCAAGGCGCTTCTTTTAAGGGTTTCCTCCTGCTCGCTTGCCGCATAGCGTAGAGAAAAATGTTCCTGCAGCAGCCGCGCCGCCTCTTCCTCCAGGGGGACCTGCCCGTTCTGCTGCGCAATCTTGTGAAGTAGATTTAAAAGATTATGCACCTGATTGCCGTACCCGAGCGCCTGAACAATGATGGGATTGAACCCGTAAACGTAGCGCATTTTATAATCGTATTCGCAGCGAATATAGTCGCTAAGCTCCGAGTAACTTGTGGGGAAACGGTATTCTTCCAAAGACGGCTGCGGCGGCAGGCGCTTTCTTTTTGTCGGATCGGCATCCGGCGTTGTCATGCAGGCCTGATCCGTCAGTTCTGTAAAATATTGCAGCGGTTTTTTTTGCCGCACTTTGCCGACCGGCTGCTTGGATGTCGTCACAAAGAGGTATTTTTTTGCCCGTGTAAGTCCGACATAAAATAGACGGCGTTCATCTTCAACACTTCCATTATAGCGGGAAAAGTTGAATGCTTCCGGATTGAGGAAACCGGACGGTGTGCTGCGATGAGCACGCTCAATACAATAAGGCATAAAAACAACAGGAAATCCCAGCCCCTTAGCCCCGTGCAATGTCATGACCTGAACTGCATTGATGACGCGTGTTGGGTCTTCACCAGCACCGGCATCGTAGGCGCCTTCGGCATAGTGGCGTATAAACCAGCAAAAGCGCTGAATATCTTTAAAGGTGCAGTAGCTCCGAGTGCCTTCGTAATCCGAGATCGTCTGACTCAAACGACCAAGATTGTACATCTCGATTTCGTGTTCTTCAGTATGGAATTCATCGTCATCTACGTGAAGAAGTTTCAGGATTTGTCCATACAGCTCCTGTAAATTCAGCCGGCGCTGGCTTTGAAGCTCATCGTGAAGACTCTCAAGGTCTTTGGTAAACTGGCGTTTTGTCGGCAGGTGAAAAATCTCCGCCGCCTGATTATAAATGTCGTTTGGTTCAGGCGATTCGCCTGTGCCGGCCTTCGAATCCCAGTTCTTTTTGAAACCGCCAAGATAGGCAAAGATGCTGAAAATCACATCCACTTCTTCTGCTTCGAAAAGACCGCCGATACCAGACACGGCGTATGGTATCCCTGCCTCGTCCATGGCTTCCAGATAGGGCTGCCCATCGTATTTTACGGATCGGAAAAAAATGGCCATGTCGGAATAGGCAAGACCTCGTTTATGGCCATTGTTTTCTTCCCATTGCACACCCAAAAGATGTTGAATTTTTTCTACGATGAATCTTACTTCATCGGCCTGCGCAGGGAAGTCAACTTTATAAAGGTCACCTTTTTCTGCTTTTTTGGCGGAATCGCCCATTTTCTTGGAAAGACGCTTTTTGTTTTTTTGAATCAGATCAGAACCACAAAATATTATCTGGTTCGTCGAACGGAAATTGATTGGCAGGTGATGGATAAATACATTTTTATATCTTTTGGGAAAGGTTAAAATGTTGTCCACCGTCGAACCTCTCCACTGGTAAATGGCCTGATCGTCATCGCCGACGACACAGAGACTGGTTCCGGTTCCTGTTAAAAGGCGTATAAGACGTTCCTGAATGGGATTGATGTCTTGATACTCGTCAACCGTAATATGCGTGAAGCGTTTTCTGACTTCTGAAAGCAGTTTTTTGTCTGTTGCCAGATTGCGCACGGCAATAGCCATCATAGAACTAAAATCGAGGAATCTGTGTTCCTGAAGTATTTCTTCATATTTATGAAAAGCGGCAACAAAATCAGGGCATTGTGAAATATCTTCCGGCGGCATCATTTCTTCTCTGGTAATATCGACGCCGCGAATGAAAGTGTTCATTACCCAGGTTACGGGCATCATTCCGAAAGGCTGATGCATACCCTCTGATTCGAGCCACTCTTTTAACTTCGCATAGCCAAGATCAGAACGGTGCGCATTGATAAAAGCAAACCTCTTTCCTTCATCCAGGACTTCAAAGACACGGTAGCCGGGCACAAATTCTTTGAGCAGCTCGTAACAGAAACTGTGAATGGTGCCGACGTACAGATCGCCGATGTCCGGCTGATGGCCGATTAATTGCCTTATCTTGCTACGGATGCGAAATTTGAGCTCCTGCGCGGCCCTTTCGGTAAATGTGAAAGCGACAATATTCTCCGGTTTCGCATGGCCCGCGGCAATTAAATAGGCGACTCGCATGGATACAAATTCAGTTTTGCCGGAGCCGGCGCAAGCGATGATTTGCAGATGCTGTCGTGTCAGGCCGGGTTCTGATTTCAGCAGTTCAAGCATGAGACCTCATTGTTCAGTATTTTACGGTTTATTCCAAGTCATTTATAACATTGCGGCCACAAAGCCGTTCTCATTTCGGCAGTTTCAAATCGTGAAGATGCGGAACATACAGCCTCTCCCTCGCCCGTGTAATCGCCACATAAGTCAGATTCTTCACCTGTTCTTCCGTCCAACGCTCTCCTTGAAGCCAGTCCAGACCTATGACGAAGACGCAAGCATAGTCAAAGCCTTTGACACTGTGGATGGTGGAGATGGTCACGCTCTGTGTCGTTACATCGTAAGAGCGCTTGGTACGGTAATCTTCGGCAATCCAGTTGCAATAAATGCCATACTTTTCCAGAGCCTTGATCATCAGATGCGGAAAATGAACACCGGGTAAGGAATCCGGTGATTTCTGTGTATAGATAATGGCGATCTCGGAAAGCGGATAGCCATCGTCGTTATGCAGATGATTAATTTGCTTGGCAACGTGGTTTATCAATTCATCCAAGTCTGGAAATTGCCGGATCTCCGGCTCCGTCCCTGCTGGGGACAGGAAGTTTTGGAAGAGTTCCATCTGTGGTGGCTGATGCTCGGCCTTTTCTTCTTTTTCATTCAGGAATTTCCGGGCAAAGCCGGCTATGGCGCTGGTGTTCCGGTAAACCCAGGATAATCGGTGAACACGCCCACGGACCTGAATGCCAAGGTCTTTCCATGTCTGCTTTCTTCGATAGATGTTCTGATTGTCATCAAGGGCGATGGCCAGATGATTGGTTGCCGGATTCAGAAGGGAAACGACGATGGAATACATGTCATCGGAAAAATCCTGGCCTTCGTCCACCAGAACGGCATCATACTTTTCGGGATAATCCTTTACTTTTTTCAGCGTCTCTTCAATGACCAGGTCGTAATAGGCCTGTTCTTCCTTCTCCCAGGTTACGGCTTCGCCCAAAATCTTTGCACACAACTCAAAAAAATGAACAACTTCTATGCCGTTTTCGCCCAGGGGAACCTGTTTCTCGGAAAGGAGCCTTTTAATGAAATTGACCAGGGTGATATTGTAGCAGACAAATAGGATGCGCTTGACGGCGGGATTGTATTGTTTGAGGAGGGCTGCCCTGTGAACCAGAACGAGTGTCTTCCCTGAACCGGAGGGGCCGGTAATGATTCGGTGGCCACCGTCGAACTTGCGAGCTATGGATTCCTGGTGATGATCCAGCAGTCTAATCCTGTCCTTCTCCCTCTGCCGTTCTGCTGTAGAGGTACGATCGGGCAGTTCAATACGGATCATGGGAAACAAGAGCTGGCGGAGATGCTGCATCTCATCCGGTGTCAGGTTGAAGTGAAAAGGCGCGGCATATTTCTTCTGTAAGACTGTGGAAAAGCACTGGCCGGACAGGTCTCGGCAAATATCCGATTCCGGGTGCAGATCATCCCAGAAAAAGATTTGTTCCGAATGGATGACCTTATCAAAGGCTTTCTGGATGTATTCGTACTTGTTGATGTTGGGAAACACGACGCCTTCATGGATGGGTATCTTGGGGTTTGTTGCATGCTGGGGATCTTTGGAAAGCAGGCGGCGGTCATCACGGATCTTGTCCATGAGAATATGACAATAGGTTCTCGCCTGCTTTAAGGGGCTTTCTCTTTCCTCATTATGGCCATTGATCGTTAAAGTAAAATTTTGCGGATTTGCTGCCTGGATTTGATGGAGCGCCCAGTCTTTGACTTCAAAGATGATGAGTCCGGTGTCTTTGCAAAACAGGATGAAATCAGGTTCACGGCCATTGATATCCGGCAGGTACCAGGCTAGGTATTTGTTGTCGGGTTTGGCGGCAGTTTTCAGAAATCCGTAGAAGTGACGCTCACCTTCTGTGCAGAAGTCCTGAACATCATCCGGGATCATAACAGCCATTACGTCTTCTCCTGATGGTTAGACAAGTAATGTCACCCTGTGCCGGCTGAAAGATCATGGTTCGACAGTGCCCGTCCTGAGTTTATCGAAGGGCTTACCATGTCAATATTGTAAATTATGTAAATTTACGAAAACTTATAACCTCACTCACCAAAACCCATCAGGCTGAGCATGCCCAGCTCTTCCTTGCAGGCCTGGCAGAGATTCTGATCGTCAAACTCGCCGGTTGACGCCTCTTGAAGATCGCCTAAAATCTCTGCCGCATTTTCCATGTCGTTTTCCTGGATGGGTTTGTCTGCAGTTGCTGCATGTTTTCATACACCTATCCTTTTGATTATTCAAGGGTTCATCTAATTATTTTTGTCGGGCAGTCTATTGAATTCCCTGTAAACGGAATATCAATAAAGCATTCTCCTAAAAGCAGGATCCCTCCACAAATGACTATGGAGATTAATCCAAAGTCTACATTTGATATTAACCTTACGTCCCTCATACTGAAAATTCAATCCCCAAACGACAACCGTAAGTCGCATTATACGAAATTTTGGTATTATCTGCTTAAAAAACGCTACAAGAAAAGAGACCGTTTAACGAGTATATTAAAAATACAGGAGATGTTTTGGTTCGATCCCACAAAAAAAGTCAGCATAGACTCCTCTCAGGAACCCATGCTGACCATTGCTTCTTGCTCTCAATTTTCAGTCTCACTTCACCATTTCCAATATCATTCCACCCACCTTCTGCAGCTTATACCCGCTGTCCGCCGGCAGTTCCGGATACTGTGCCGCCTTGGTATAGACATTGATGACATGAAACATTGTCTGACCAAATTCAAGCGGCATCGCCCATTCCACAGCCTCTTTCTCCGCCTTGTTCAACTGAAACTGGTTGTTGAAGCTGTTAATGGTCATCTCCGGATGCTCGACCTTGCTCTCGACGGACAATTTGAACTGATCTCCCGTAACATGT
>Ga0209606_1003454_pt1 | contig 15877 bp, 8 predicted proteins | sample AD_UKC057_MetaG_FD_184412 | JGI IMG/M metagenome (GOLD analysis project Ga0209606, IMG submission 184412) | Active sludge microbial communities of municipal wastewater-treating anaerobic digesters from USA - AD_UKC057_MetaG (SPAdes) (version 2) | ecosystem: Engineered > Bioreactor > Anaerobic >...
AAACAGCCGCGCTTATCCTGACCTGGCGGCCGGTGGTCTGCAGCTCGTCTTTTAACTCTTTGACAAATCTCGTGACCTGCTGGCGATTCCATTCGAGCCAGGCATTCCAGTGAGGATTGCCCGAATCGCGGGCCTTAAGGCTGGTAAAATCGATGCCGGTCTCGTCTTTAAAAAGCTTGAGCGTCTTCTGGTCGTGGCTGAAATAGGGTTCAGTCGGCTCGCAGGGAAATCGGATATAGTCGAGGTGAACCCAATCGACACCATATTTTTTAACCAGTTCGGTCATCAAGCTGATTTCGTAGGCGCGGACTTCAGGCAGAGCCGGATTGACCGTACGGACCATTTCGCGGTTCGGCCCGACAATCAGCCATTCCGGATGCTGCCTGACCTGACCGAGGAGCGCCCCTTCCGGGAAAACACAGAACCAGGGATGAACTGTCATGTTTCGCTGGCGAGCTTCGCTCAGGAAAGCACCAAAGAAATCCCAGTCATAGGCTGGATCTTTAACGCCAATCTCGCTGTCAAAATAGACATAGCCGCTGGTGTCTTTGACCAGCATGATGAGCGTATTAATGCCGGCCCGAGCATAGTCATCGAGCACGGTCCTCATCTTAGAGACGGCTTCATCCTGCTTGGGACCGAACAGTCCGGGATGCATCCAGACTCCGCTGATCCAGGCATCCTGAGTCCGGCCTGGCGTTTTTGTTTTAGGTTTAGTTTTAGTTTTAGTTTTAGATTGCGCCTGAGCTGGAAGTAGAGACGGGGCTGGTTTTTGAGCTGGAGTTGTAGCTTGAAATACAGAATCAGCCTGATTCTGGAGGACAAGAGGAGTCTGAGCTGGAGTGGGTGTTTGAGCTGGAGGCTGCTTCGGCGTGTGAATCTCGGCTCCTGTAGAGACGAGGGTCTGAGCTCGACGCTGGGGTGGCAGCCAAACTGGCGTCTTAATCGGCGTCTGGCCAGGGCTCTGCCACCGAGTCCGGGGCAGCGCGGTCTGGACGCAGGCATAAGCCTTTATCTGTAGCTGATCCTGAAGCACTGGCTGTGTTTGATCCAGCATCCAGGCTTCGACCCCAACTCTGGCCCAGGTCTCAACGGCCGATGAAAGTCCTTCTGTAATCTCTTTAATCTGAAAAGACTCACCTCTTCCCTCACGGCTCACAGCACGGTTCACAGCGGCCGCCGCCCCGGCTGAGGCTGAGAGAAGCCAAATTGCCGACGTCAATAAGGCTATGGCCAGCACCAGGCTATTTGCCGACCTGGCAGCCCGCCACCTGAATAGCCCTGACCTCATCCCGTTAAGATGCGATGACCTGGATCTCCAACCCGATTTAATTTTCATGCCGTCACCTCTCAGTCCAATTTTACTAAATGCTGCCCCGGCATAGAAGAGGAAACACCCGACACCGGTGACGTAACACTCCGTCCCGGGACGGAGTGTTACGTCACCGAAACCAGATAATTCTGGCAACCTTGTTGCCGTCTTATTCGTCAATATAAATGATCTTTGAGTTTGGACTGATTGTTTTTCCTTTGGAAGAAAATCAGATCTGGCATTAGCCCGGTCCCGGTATTAAGCGGCCGATGGCCGCCCTAAAATTCTCAGAATGAGAGGTAAAGAACGCTGATGAAATATAAGTATAAAAATCTATTTGAACCGGTTGAATCTCTAAAGCCTCTTGCGCCAAAGTCTCCCCGGCGAAAGCCTGACCAGCTCGTCACGCTTCTCCGCCGCCCAATTCTCTTTGCTCTTTTTCTTTCTTTTTCTCTTTCTTTTTTTTCACTGATTCTTGTTCTGCCGACTCCGGCTTCGGGTCAAGAAGTTCAGTCCCGGAAACAATCCACCGCCACTCCCCCCAATTCACCTCAGAACTCAATCTCGAAAAAAACTGCCTTCGCCCGCCGCGTCAACCCTCACCCTCCAGCCATTGACGGCCGCCTGAACGATCCCGCCTGGCAGGATGGCGAGTGGTTTTCTGATTTCATCCAGTTTGACCCGGAGGAAGGCCAGCCTCCCTCCGAACCCACCGCTTTTAAAGTCGTCTATGATGATAGCCATCTCTACTTAGCTATACGTTGCTACGATTCACAACCCGGATCCATCGAGCAGCGCCTCAGCCGCCGGGACAGTCTTTCTGGCGATTATCTCCTGGTTTTCATAGACAGTCTTTACGACCAGCGGACGAGTTATTGTTTTGCCGTCAATGCCGCCGGGGTTAAAGCTGATCAGCTTCTCTTTAATGACGGCTTCGATGAAAATACAGTTGACATCTCCTGGGATCCGATCTGGGAAATTAAGACCGCCATCGATGATGACGGCTGGACAGCCGAAATGAAAATCCCCTTCTCTCAACTGCGCTTCGGCCGCCGCCAGGAGCAAATCTGGGGTTTTCAGGTCATGCGCCAGCTATTCCGGAAAAATGAGGTTTCCCTCTGGCAGCGCATTTTGAAAAATGCCCCCGGTTGGACCAGCCAGTTTGGCGAACTGCGGGGAGTGACGGCCATCAAGCCGCCTCGCCAGGTCGAGATGCTTCCCTACGCCGTCGGCAGCCTGCGTAATTATCCCCGCCAGGAAGGCAATCCTTTAGCCACCGGCCATGATAACCGGCTTTTCGGCGGACTTGACGGGAAGGTTGGGCTGACTCACGATCTGACCGTCAACTTCACCTTAAATCCCGATTTTGGCCAGGTCGAAGCTGACCCCTCGGTCATCAACCTGACGGCTTACGAAACCTACTTTGAGGAGAAACGGCCGTTTTTTGTTGAGGGACGAAATATCACCGATTTTAAGATAACCAGCGGGAGTGGCGATTTTTCTTTCGACAACCTTTTTTACAGCCGGCGCTTAGGGCGTGAACCTCAGATTTACCCTGAGACCAGCGGCTATTACCGCCTGCCCCAATCAACGACCATTCTGGGAGCACTGAAGCTATCGGGTAAAACCAAAAATGGCTGGTCAATTGGCCTGGTCGAGGCTCTGACCGATAAAGAACAGTCCTCCATTTACCTGCCGGAGAGCGGCACCTATGAGAAGGCCGTAGCCGAGCCGTTAGCGAATTATTTGGCCTTCAGGTTAGCCAAGGATTACCGTCAGGGAGCGACCGTGGTCGGGATGATGTTCACCGGGGTCAACCGCCAGCTGGATAACGAGACCGACAACCTGCTCCACCGCTCGGCTTTTTCCGGCGGATTTGATTTCTATCACAGCTGGAAGGACAGGCAATATTATGTTTCGCTCAAAGCGGTAGGCAGCGGAGTTCACGGCACACCTGAAGCTATCAGCTTAACCCAGGAATCTTCTGTCCATTATTTCCAGCGACCGGATGCTGACTACCTGACTTATGATCCGGACAGGGCAGCTCTTTACGGGCATGGCGGTTCGATTGACTTCGGACGGGCAGGAGGGTCGGACCTGCTTTTTTCGACCGGTTTTACCTGGCGCTCACCTGGGCTGGAGTTGAATGATGCTGGCTATCTGAGGGCGGCTGATTCGTCTATGCAATATTTCTGGGCAGGTTACCGTATCCATAAGCCCTTTAGCATTTTCAGAAATCTCCAGCTCAACCTGAATCAGTGGACTGGCTGGAACTTTGGAGGCGAGAAAACTTTTGCCGGAGGAAATATCAATGGCTGGGCTGAGTTCAAAAATTACTGGACATTTAATTTCGGTCTGAACCGGCAGTTCACCGGACTTTCGACGAGCGCTTTGAGGGGCGGGCCGCTGTTGCGCAATGCTCCTGGCGTCGGCGTCTGGGGATCTTTTCAAACGGATATGCGCCGCAAATTAAGACTGAGTGTCTACGGCGATTGGACGAAGGCCTTTAATGGAGACAGACTGACTTATAGCTTTGGGCCTAAGATCACCTATGTGCCGGTGTCGGCCTTCAACCTGTCTCTTCAGCCGGACTATTCTTATTTCAGAAACGAACTGCAATACGTCAACACGGTTGTGACGACCGGCGGTGGAGGAACGAAAAAATATATTGTGGGAAAAATTGACCAGAAAACAATATCGCTTACCGTCCGCTTCAACCTGAGCTTGACGCCGGACCTGTCGGTTCAGTTTTATGGCATGCCATTTATTTCGGCCGGTAAATATGACCGGTTTAAACTGATCACCGAGCCGCGGGCCAGAGACTGGGAAGACAGGTACGAGCTGTTCGGAGAAAGCCAGCTGGAGTATGAGGTGGGGGAAGAGCTTTATTTAGTAGATGAAAACGGCGATGGAGAGACGGATTATTCGTTCGCTAATCCCGATTTCAACTTCCTGCAATTCCGGGCCAACCTGGTTTTAAGGTGGGAGTACCGGCCAGGCTGCACTCTGTTTCTCGTCTGGTCTCAGGGGCGAACTGAAGCTGGTCAGAATGGCCTAATGGATTTTAACCGGGACATAGACAGGCTGTTCAGCAGCCGGCCGGACAACGTCTTCCTGATCAAGCTCTCCTATTGCTTGTATTGACGGTGACGTAATACTCCGTCCCCCTTTTGCCCCAACCTATCTATTTGATAATTAATAAGTTAAAAAATGGTGACGTAATACTCCGTCCCGGGACGGAGTATTACGTCACCGGATAAAACCGCCCCCCAGGACAGCCTCGCCTTCATAGAAGACAGCCACCTGGCCCGGCGTTATCGCCTTATAAGGAGTCAGAAGGATAACCTCGGCTGAGTTTTCCGGGGCCCCCTGACTTTCATCCTGACTGTCGCCCCTACCGCTTCGATTATCGCCCATTATCACCCGGCATTCGAGTTCGGGCGATCGGTAACGCACTTTGACTGTAGCCTCGATGGTTTCACCCCGGGCAGGAATTCGTCCGACCCAGTTAATCCCGTCGACACAAAATTTCGTGGCGAGGAGGTCCTTTTCCTCACCGATATAAACTGTATTGGTAGCTGCCTCAATTTTGACCACGTACAGACGGCCACAGCTGCTGGCAATCCCCAGGCCTCGGCGCTGACCGACCGTATAGTTTTCTATGCCCTCGTGCTGGCCCAATATCCGACCGGTCAGGTCCTTGATCGGGCCGGGCTGGCCTTTCGGCAGGAGGTCACGATAATCACCGGCATAAAAATCCTGGCTCTCTTCTTTACCACTGACCGGCAAGCCATGCTCTCTGGCTAGACGACGGACTTCGCTTTTGATCAGCTCGCCAAGAGGAAACAGCGAGCGGGCCAGTTGCTCCTGGCTGAGAAATGAAAGAAAATAAGACTGGTCTTTGGCGGCATCCCGGGCTTTAAGAAGCTGCCAGCGACGGAGGCTTTCATCATATTTGACCCGGGCGTAATGGCCTGTGGCGAAGAAATCATATTCAAGACCGAGCTGCCGGCAGCCATCGAGGAGCAGACCAAATTTAATTTCGGCGTTGCACTTAACACAGGGATTAGGAGTCCGACCCCGGGCATATTCAGAGCGGAAATAATTCAGAATGCGGGCCTCATATTCCCGGCTAAGATCAACCACATAAAAAGGAATATCGAGCTGGCGGGCGACGGCCGCCGCCTCGCTGATTTCCTGCTCTTCATCATCACCGAAACACGAGAGGCGAAGGTGGCTGCCGGAAGATTTGAACGAACCTTGAATAAACCCAGAAGATGGCCCGGAGGCTGAAGGTGAGGTGAAACCACCAGAGGCGGCATCAGCCCTATTTTCAGGATCCGGCTTGATGGGCAAGTCGCCAGCAGAGGTCGCTATCTTCATAGTTACGCCGGTGACTTTATAGCCGGCTTGTTTTAGCAGCAGGGCGGCCACAGAGGAATCCACACCGCCGCTCATCCCGACCAGTACTCTCTTCTTATCAGTCGCCATGCTACGATTATAACATTTCAATCCGGTGACGTAATACTCCGTCCCGGGACGGAGTATTACGTCACCGTAGAACTGAGAATTTTCTCACTCTCGTTTCGTCTATGATGATACAAAGACACGCATATAATTAACCTTAATCGACGAACCGAGGGCGGCAGACGGCAGACGGGTAACTACAGATGAATGTAAATCAGACGGATGTGTTTTCCAATTAGGGTTGACACTTGACTATCAGCTCAGAGTATACAATTCAGTCCCCACTACAGCTGATCAACCGACTCAGAGCCACTTAACGCTAAGGCAACGCCTAAAATGGCCATTGAATTCATCGAATCATTGAAAGTAGCGAGGTGATTATAGATGCCGAGAATGGCTAGAATTGTTGTTCCTGGAATCCCTCACCATATAATTCAGCGTGGGCATAGAAGTGAGGTCGTCTTTTTTAAAAAGGAAGACCGGCAAACCTACCTAAAGATTCTGGCTAATTTCGCCAGGAAATACGGCGTAGAGATCTGGAGCTATTGTCTGATGACTAACCATATACATCTCGTAGCAATCCCATCAACTTCAGATAGCCTGGCAAAATTAATGCGGCAGGTCCATAAAAATTACACCATGGTCATCAACATTAGAAACAACTGGAAGGGAACGTTATGGCAAGGAAGATATCTTTCTTACCCAATGGACGAGAGATATCTATATAAATGTGTCCGGTATATTGAACGAAATCCGGTCAGGGCAAAAATCGTCGAAAGACCTGAAGATTATCCCTGGTCGAGCGCCCGGGCGCACGTTTTCGGCCTGGCAGATGAGGTTCTATCAGACTCTTCTTTTCTGCAACAGATTCACGATTGGCGAGCTTATCTGGCTGAAAATGAAAGCAAAAATGATCTGGAAGAAATCAGAAAGAATCAAGGATCTGGGCGTCCTCTCGGCAACGAAGTCTTTTATGAAACAATCGAAAAGCTGACCGGGCGAAAATTACGGTGACGGAACACTCCGTCCCCACACTCTTTCTCCCCGCACTCCTTCATTCCACCCTTAATTAGTCCTTCTAAAGCTTTTTGAAAAGGGTGGGGACGGAGTGTTCCGTCACCGTCTCTAAAAGAAGAAGCGTGCGGCAACAAAGATCAAAAATACCCCATAAAGGACTTTAACCAGTTCTCCAGAGATTCTGATATTGACTCGCGCCCCCATTACTGTCCCCAGCACCAGCCCGATAGCCAGCATTCCGGCCACCCTTAAATCCAGCGTTCCGGCCTTATAATAATAGATCACTCCTGGCAGCCCGACTGGCGCCAGCAACGCCCCCAGTGAAGTAGCAATGGCCCTCTTGGCTGGATAATGAAGAAACAAAATCAGAAAAGGTACAATAATATTCCCGCCGCCAATGCCAAACATCCCCGACATGATACCGGCTACGAGCCCAACCCCAATTAAGGCAAGAGCGCTCGGATGTGGCACGACCGGCACCTGATTCGAAGCAGAAGCAGAAGCAGAAGCAGAAGCGGAAGTAAGCGTTGCCGCTCCACCGACCGACGAAGACACTGCCGCCGGGCCCTGGCCAGGAGGCTGACTCGCCGCCAGGCTCTTTCCATCTTTGGTTCCACCGGTTCCGCCCGCTATTAAATCCAGAGCGGAAGAGGCAGACAAGCCTGGCTCCCCCGACTTCACCCCAAAATTTTCTGTTGTATTTTTAACAGGCACCTGCGCTGAGGCATTAATGGCCTTCTCTTTATCCGGGCGCCCAAAGTATTTCTTAAACTTCTCCACTGGCTTGATAAAAGTCCAGCTAACATAAAGACAAAAAATTGCATAGAGCTTCTGCACCAGCCCAGCGGGTAGCCTATGGGCCAGCCAGGCACCGACTATCACCGAGAGAACCATCCCCACCGCAATTAAAATTGAGCCGCGAATGTCAATTAGCCTCGCCCGGTAATAAGCAATCACTCCGAGAATCCCAACCGGCAGCAAAATCGCCGCCAGCGAGGTACCAGTGGCTTTGATCAGCGGGAAATTGGCCAGGACCACCATCGCCGGCACCATGACAATTCCACCACCTATCCCGAACAACCCGGAAAAAATTCCGGCCAGAAGACCTATGGCTACAATCAGCAATGAATTCATGGCCTGAATTATACTAAACTTTTGTCCATTTCAGAACCGGTAATGATTTCATTTTTAACAATTGGGGACGTAACACGCTGGTCCCCTCGCGCCCTGGTCCCTTCCCGCCAACCAGGATGACAACAATCTCTCATTCGGCACTTTTCTTCCCTGCACTTCCTCTGCGTCTTCCCCCACTCGCTGACCGAGCCCTTTTTTGGCCTGTTCGCCGTTCCACCTTCTGTTCAGACTCCGCTGCCTCTGCAGCTAGCTCCGCCTCCGCCTCTGACACCGCCGACATGACTTCGCCTGTTGCTCCTTCTTCCACTCGTTTCAATTGGGCCTGTGCTGATTTCCCTTCTAATTCTTCGTTGCTTTTTAGATATTTACCTAATACTATCTTTTCAGCCTCGAGCCAGTCTTCAACCTCATGTCCTGGCTCCTTGCCGCGCAGCTCGTAAAGCTGGTAAGCTATAAGCCTTATTTCGTCTTCAAGTTGCTTGAGCGTAATCATAAGCCTTCCTCCTTTTTATTCTTTTATCGACGGGGTCCGAACAACGTCCGTCCGTCTTGTGTCAATTCTTTTTAGGCAATGCCCGGAAGCATCGGACCCAGCCCCGGAAAAGCTAGTCTCATCTCTTAGCCCTGAGACCATTAACGGAGCTTTTAGCATCAAATCTTATAGATGCCTGGATGCGTGCCTTTGATGCCTTTGATGGCTCGTGACAGCATCGGTGCTCTATTTATTATTATAGACCATTAGTAAAGAGGTGACGGAACACTCCGTCCCCTTTTTTCTGGCTCTGGCCCCGGCCCTCGCCATTTATTATCTCTGGTCTCTTCTTTATGCCTGATATTTATTTATTGATTTAGATTTTATCTAATTTGATGTCGCTCTAGTCCTGGCCAAGACGAGATGGAATAGAGGTGAACCAGATGAACATGGTTTCATTTGTTTCAGGCAAAGGCAATAAACTGATTAGAAATGGCGAGTGGCAAAGAAAAAGCGACAGATTATCACCTCCCCTTTTTGTTTGATCTGTTAAATTATAAAATGAGCTAAAGGAGGAGTAGAGTATCACGCCCCGACTAAAAGTCCAGACTATGTTTGCCCTTAACGCCTGGGATCTTAGCCAAAAAAGTATCTGGTTTTAGAGCAAGGCCAAAAAGATCAAAGGACAAAGACAGGGAGGTAAAAAATGAAGCGGGCCAAAGATAATGAAAGAAATAATAACCAGGAAATGGATCATAATCCTGACACCAGCCTGACACCACCGGCCGAGACAGGACATCCAGCCGTTATTCATCAAGGTTTCTCTGATCAGAGCAAACAAAGCCATCACACAGGAGATGACCAGCCTCAAAGCCAGGCGCATCACCATGACCATAACCCTCCGCCCGGCCATAACCACCTCGCCGGCCACAGCCAGACTATCCAGAATAATGGAGCCAGCCACGACCAGACTCCTGACCACAGCTCCCTTGCTGCCCACACCCACGACCATACCACCGGCCACACCCACGACCGCAGCCACAGCAGCCACGGCTCCGCTCAGGCTCAGGGCCACGACCATCATCATCACCTGGAGTCCTTGCGCCAGAGATTCTGGGTCTCTCTGATCCTGACTGTTCCCGTCCTTCTTCTCTCAGAAATGATCCAGATGTGGCTGGGCTTCAGGCTGACTTTCCCGCTTCAAAAATATTTGCTGTTCGCACTTTCGGCTTTTATTTATTTTTATGGAGGCTGGCCTTTCCTAACCGGCGCGCGGTCAGAGCTCAAGCAAAAACTGCCCGGCATGATGACCCTGATCGCCACCGCTATCACCATTGCTTTCCTCTATTCGAGCGCCACCACTTTCTTTATCCGGGGGCAAGACTTTTTCTGGGAACTGGCCACCCTGATTGTTATTATGCTCCTCGGCCACTGGCTTGAAGCCCGGAGTGTCATGGGCGCTTCGCGGGCCCTGGAGGAACTGGTCAGGATTATGCCGACTGTCGCCCATGTCCTGCCCAATGGCCAGGTCAATGAGGTCACCGACCTTCCCGTCTCCAGCCTGCAAAAGGGCGACCTGGTCCTGGTTCGCCCCGGCGAAAAAATTCCATCCGATGGAATCGTGGCCGATGGCGAGAGCCTGGTCAACGAAGCCCTGCTGACCGGAGAATCACGTCCTGTGCCCAAAGCTACCGGTGACCGGGTTATAGGCGGTTCGATTAATGGCGATGGTTCACTCCAGGTCACGATTGAAAAGACCGGCGAAGAGACCTACCTGGCTCAGGTCATCGCGCTGGTCAGACAAGCCCAGGAAAGCCGGTCGCGAACCCAGGACCTGGCCAACAGGTCAGCCGCCCTGCTCTTTTATGTGGCTCTGGCAGCTGGCCTGATTTCGTTTGCCATCTGGGCTTTTATCAAGGGCCCGGATTTCGCTCTGGAAAGAGCTGTTTCTGTCCTGGTCATTGCCTGCCCGCATGCTCTGGGCCTGGCCATCCCGCTGGTCGTAGCCATCTCCACCTCCATCGCCGCCAGCCAGGGCATTCTCATCCGCGACCGCCGGGCTTTTGAAGAAGTGCGAAATATCCAGGCCGTCGTTTTTGATAAAACCGGGACCCTGACCGAAGGCCAGCTGGCGGTAGCGCAGGTTGTGACCCTCAAGCCCGATATACCGGAGGACGAATTTTTGCGCCTGACTGCCGGTGTGGAAATCAATTCAGAACATCTGATGGCCAGAGCGATAGTAGCTTATGTCCAGAGCCGGGGTTTAAACCCGGCAGCCGCCACCGATTTTAAAGCCTTTCCCGGAAAAGGGGCCAGCGCCGAAATAAACGGCCAGACTGTTTTTGTTGGCGGCTTAAATTTACTTAAAGAACTTAAACTGGAGTCTGAGCTTGAAGACGAGCGGTTAAAAGCCCTGGCCGGCAGCGGGCAGACCCTGGTTTTCACCGTAGTTGGCGGGCAGGTCGCCGGAGCGGTGGCCCTCAATGATCGCCTCAAGCCCGAATCATTCGAGGCGGTTAAGAGACTCAAGCGGCTTAACGTCAAAGTCTTGATGCTGACCGGTGACTCAGAGCTGGTAGCGGCTCAGGTGGCCCGGGAAGTTGGTATTGATAATTATTTTGCCGGACTGCTTCCGCCTGAAAAAGCCGAGAAAATAAAGCTGATCAAAGAAAGTGGTCAGAAGGTGGCCATGGTTGGAGATGGCATCAACGATGCTCCGGCTCTGGCCACAGCTGATGTCGGCATAGCGATAGGAGCCGGGACGGATGTGGCCATTGAGAGCGCCGACCTGATTCTCATCAAGAACAATCCGGCTGATATTGCCAGCATCATCGAATTATCAAAGAAAACATTTTCGAAGATGATTCAGAACCTGTGGTGGGCCGCAGGTTACAACATAATTGCCATTCCACTGGCGGCAGGCCTGCTCTATCAACAGGGTATCATCATCAGTCCGGCTCTGGGGGCAGTGCTGATGTCTCTCAGCACGGTGATTGTCGCCCTCAACAGCCAGACTTTAAGGAGGGTAAAAAAGGTGACGTAATACTCCGTCCCTCCTTTCGCCATTTTTATCTATTTGATAATTAATAAATTATAAAAAAGGGGACGTGATACCCTGTCCCTCCCTGTCCCTCCCTCTCTGCCCTGGGGCCTGGGCCTTTTATTCTTCCTTCTACTTGAGATTAAAAGATTAAATTCGGATAACTTTTAGTTATTAAATAATCAATTGATATGATGTAATTATTTAATTGATGTGATTTAAGAACAGACTGAAAAACTCAGGCCAGTTAAAAGTGCCAACAGCTTGGGAAATGAAGCCTGGTGACGTAATTAGTATGGCCTTGGCCTTTAGATAGCCTGGGCCTCAGGTAATTATGTGGTCAGAAAGGCTGTGTGTCGCTTATAAAAAATAAAAAGAGGAAGGAAAGGGTAGCAGGGCAGCACGTCCCACTCCATTTCAGGTCCCACTCCATTCCACCTCCCTATTCACGCGCCCGCGCGTCAAGGATGCGAAGATAGAGTTCCTGTGGGCTGAGTCCGTTCTGTCGGGCCGTCTCTTCCAGTGTACTCTCTGGCTTCAGCCACCTTAACCCCTTATCCTCGAGCTCTTTCAGCACAGTCTCCGGCCCGAGTCCAAGATATTCGGCCACTCTTCTCAAAGATTGCTTTTCGAAATCGGCACAGGGTGTTTCGACCTGCAGGCCTCGGGGATAATTCTTAAAATTAGTTCTGCCTTCCATCATCCAGGAAGCAGGGGGCACCCGCCAGATTACCACCAAGGCCAGCACTACCACCAGACCAAGCGCCACTGCCAGCTCCAACCAGTTTTTTCGTCCATTATCGAGGCCTGTTCTAAGGTAGACCACTATAGCCTTGAAGTTCAAAGCCAGATGAAAAATAGCGGCAATAACAAACAACGCGCAGAAGACAATGTGAATTGCCTCCCAGCTACTTTTGTCAAGCCCGAGAAACTCCCAGCTAATCCACCTGGCCAGACTACCCTCTGGTCTCACATACAATACTATTCCAGAAAAACTCAGTATAAAAAAACTAAACCCCGTGAGAAATGAGACAAAAGGTTTGACCCTGAACGATAGGCTGTGACGGTGACGGAACACTCCGTCCCCAGCAACCTCTTGCTTATTACTTCTGACCGCAAGATGACTGGATAAAACTGTCATGACCAAACCCTACCTTAAATAAAGTTATAAAGCCATACTGGAAAAATAAGAAATGAGCGATCATAAAATCTCCTTCTAAAGACGCCTATCTCAAGAAAGATGGTATTTAGTTGCGCTGGCTCAAAGGGCTCAAGGGGAGCAAAAGGAAATTCTGACTGTTGAGTGCATTTCGACCTATATTCCATTTTATTTACAGAGACCGGTCAGATCAAAGCCGACACCACTGACCTGGGACCCCGGACCCCAGGACCCCGAAAAAAAGCCAGAAGGGACGGAGTGTTCCGTCACCGGTCACCAAAAAGGGACGGAGTGTTCCGTCACCGGGTCAAAACCACCAGATCGGTGGAAGGGGAATGGTAGCGGATGGAGCCGTCGGCCAGACGCTCGCCCTTAATCTCCTGCCCAGCCCGGTCATAGGCTTTATACTCGAGCCCCAAGCCGCTCACCACGAGCTCCACCTCAGCCATTTTAGCCCCGTCAATTTTTGCCCGGCCTTCTTCCCCTCTCCCCTCGACCTGAAGAATAATCTCGGATAAATCCTTCTTAATGACCACGGCTTTTTCCTTGGCCAGCCGCCCCTGCTCAAACTCCACATGAAGCCGCCTTTCCGGACTCGTCATCAAATGAAACCGCACCCCCAGTCCATCCCGCGGCACAACCTCGATTCTATCCCCCTTATCCTCCAGCTTCCCTCCCAGCGCCACCAGTCCAAAGACCGGGTCATTCGCCACCACCGTCGCTGCCGTCCTGATCGCCCCGCAGTAACCCACATCCTCCTCAGCACTGTAATACCAGGCCCCTCGCTCAATCCATTTTCCCAGCCAGCCCCGCGCCCGAGCCATTGGCTCAAAGCCGCCCCCCGCTCCGCCGTCATTTTCCTCACCCGGAAACCAGAAGCCATACCCTGTCTCCGCCCGCCCCGAATTTACCAACGCCCAGCTGCTGAGATAAGAAGCATAGCCCAGCCGCAGATAATCAAACAGGTGCGCCCGCGCCCCCGCCCAGTTCAGCCCATAATCCAGGATTGACCAGCCGCCCATCGGCGACATATAACTCAGCGTGTAGCGCAGTCCTCCCCCCGCCCGGTAATCGCTTCCGAGATAATAGTAAGCTGTCTCGAGCCAGCCCCGCGCCGCCACATTCAGCCTGACCTGCTTCTCCATAAATTTCTCAACTCTGGCCCGCTCCCAGCCCGGCCTGGCGTCAACGCCCTCCCCGGACTGAATTTCAGGACCAGCTTCCCCCGCCAGCAGCCGGGTCTGAACCATTTTTACCGGCGCTATTCCTTTTGAAGTTGTTGTTCCGATCAATCCTTCGCCGGGGGATTGTGCTTCTGTTTTTTTCAAATTTTCAGATTCGGCTCTTTTATCCCCTCTTTCACCACTAGGCCACAAACTCCTCTCCTCTTTTCTCTTCATTTCTCCTTCCACCACCTTCTCCATCGCATACCTGGCCATGGCCCCGGTCGCCTCGAACCCGGTCGAATCAAAAGCAAACTCCGACCCGAACAAATAGGGATCATCTTCCACAAAATGCCGCACCTTTTTCTCCCAGTGCTGCCTCAGCTCCGCCTCCTCCTTCTTCCAGCCTTCCCGCTCGAGTGCCCGTAGCAAATCGTTCATGACAATCTCATTCATGGTCGGCGTCTCATAGGCTGACCAGCCCTCGACCTCGAGCGGCACGGTGAAATAGGCGATAGCTGTCCGGTAAGCCCGCCGCAGATATTCATCGGCCGTGAGCTCGGTCTTTATCTCCGGGTGGAGCCGCGCCACCTGATACATCCGGTGATAAAGCAGCACAATGTGCGGATAATCATAGATCCGCCAGATATGTTTCTGCCCGTTTCGCCCCGGGTCCGGGCTGTCGCGATTGACCTTCCAGTTGGGAATCCCGTAGATGGCAAAAGGATACGGCTCATCGTCTGTCTGCTGCATCCCGCCCCACAAATAATGCTTGATATAAAGGTCAACGCTGGCCACTTCCGCCTGCATCGGTAAATAAACATTCTTCGAAGCAACATAAGCCGGCCTGGCATTGCCCGCATCATCACAGGCATCAACCAGCCAGGTTGGCAGACCATCGCGGTCCTCAGGGCTGCGCAGCAGGCGGTTCTTCATATCCCAGTCGCTGTAAACACCGTAATACCATTTCGACGGATCCCGGTGCTGCTGGCGGGTAGTCAAAAAGTTGGCCCGCTTTTTGATAACCGTCTCGAGGTCCTCGGTCACAAAAAATTCCAGCGGCATTGAGCCCGCGCCATCATCCCCGGCAGCGGTAATCGCAATGCTTTCTCCGGCAGCGGTGCCCTTACTCAGGTTGGTTCCGGGACTTCCATATTTTATCGTCACGATGTTTTCGCCGAGGCGTGAAAATTTTATCCGGAACAGCCGGTAGCTACTATCTGTCCTGACGTCTACCTCGGTTTTGTTTGCGGCAGCGCCGACTGTTTGCCCTTTTCTCTTTTTAGCCACTGCGGACTCACCAAAATTTTTAATCGGTTGGACTTCCTCAATAGTCGTCTGGGATGGAAACTCAGCCTCAAGCCGGATATCCCGATGCTTTGTCCTGAGGGCGACCAGGGCCTCCAGATTTTCGGGGATAACCATGCCGGGTACAACCTGAATATCAAATTTTCCTTCCTCATAGAGCAGGTCGCGCACCGACTGGTAACCGTCCTCGGCCCACATAAATTTAAAGGTATAGCTCAGGCGATCGCCGGACTGGCCGTGGGGGCTGAGCTGGACCGAGGTCGTTTTAAAGCGCCAGCGGCCGCCTTCCTTCTTCACCTGCTCAAATGCCCAGGCCGAGTGAAGATAAGGGCAGAAGATGCCACGCCCGCCCCCGTCATCAAAATATTCGAAGGCAGCTGCGCCCAGTGGAATCATCAGAAGATAGGGCGGCTCGGCGTTGGTCCGCTGGCAAAAAATAAACGAGCCTTGACCGGCGACGAGAAAATGCCGGATGACCCGCAGGTTGTAGGTCTCTTCTTTGTCCCAGCCGTACTGGGTGTTAAAGGGAAGCGGCAGGCCGAGGTCGGCGATTTCGAGCGGGCGATCGGTGAGGTTTTCGACCGAGACCGTCCAGAGGAGGGCGTCGGCAACTTTAAAGGACGATTCGACTTTGATCTGGCGGGCGGCCTGACGGGACTCTTCCTCCCAGGCCTGGCGGGCGCAGCTTCTCCTGGTCAGTTTCGACCCGCCATTCATAGAGGCCAGCCGTGTAGCCTGGAGCCTGCTCAACTTCGAGGCGCAGGCTGGTCGTGGTGACCGGTTCAAAGGTCAGGCGGTTGAAGCG
>Ga0209606_1003459_pt1 | contig 15855 bp, 6 predicted proteins | sample AD_UKC057_MetaG_FD_184412 | JGI IMG/M metagenome (GOLD analysis project Ga0209606, IMG submission 184412) | Active sludge microbial communities of municipal wastewater-treating anaerobic digesters from USA - AD_UKC057_MetaG (SPAdes) (version 2) | ecosystem: Engineered > Bioreactor > Anaerobic >...
GCCAGGGCGTCAAAACCAAGGTTCTGATGCTGTCCGCTACTCCGGTCAATAACCGCTTCAATGATCTGCGCAACCAACTCGCGCTGGCTTACGAAGGCGACTCTGAAAATCTCAGCAAGAAGCTGCGCACGGGCAGATCGGTGGAAGAAATCTTCCGCAATGCCCAAGCGGTCTTCAACCAGTGGTCAAAACTGGCACCCGAGGATCGCACGGCGCGGGCTATTCTGGATTCCCTTGATTTTGACTTCTTTGAGTTGCTTGACAGCGTCACCATTGCCCGTTCACGCAAGCACATTCAGACCTTTTACGACACCAGTGACATAGGCCAGTTTCCCGAGCGCCGCAAACCGCTGTCATTCCATTCGCCACTGACCGGCCGCACGGATGTCATGAGCTTTAACGAGATCTTTGAACAGCTCTCGCTGCTCAAGCTCGCCGTTTACGCCCCGATCAGCTACATCCTGCCCAGTCGGCTCAAAAAATATGAAGACCTGTACGACACGCAGGTGGAAGGTGGCAAAGGGAAGCTGAAGCAGGCGGACCGCGAGCGAAGCCTGCAGGCATTGATGACGACCAATCTGCTCAAGCGTCTGGAAAGCTCGGTTGAGGCTTTTCGGCTCACCCTGAAAAGCCTGCACGACAACCACACCCGAACCCTGAGCAAAATCAATTCATTCAGGGTCGCAGGCGATGCTGGCATTGTCTCTGACTGGACCGATAGCCTGGCAAACCTCGAAGCCGAAGAGGACGATATCCCGGTTCCGGATGACGCCGAAATCGGCGGAAAGGTCAAAATCAACCTTGCCGACATGGATCTTCCATCATGGGAACATGACCTGCAGGTTGATCTGGAAGTCATTAACGCCTTGCTGGACTCCATGGCAAAAGTCACTCCCGAGGACGACGCCAAGCTGCAACACCTGAAAGCCCTGATTCTCAGCAAGATTGAAAACCCTATCAATGACGGCAACAGAAAAGTCCTTGTTTTTACTGCCTTCGCCGATACGGCGAATTACCTCTACAACAACCTGGCGGACACCCTACTGGCAACGCAGAGGCTGCACACCGGAAAAGTAACCGGCAAGGATGCGCCGAAATCAACCCTCAGAAAGAATTATGATTTCCAGTCGCTCTTGACGCTTTTCTCTCCTCGCGCCAAGGAGAAGGCTCAGGTGTTGCCAAATGAACCAGCTGAATTGGATCTGCTGATTGGCACCGACTGTATCTCCGAAGGGCAGAACCTTCAGGACTGCGATTATCTGGTCAACTATGACATCCACTGGAATCCGGTTCGCATCATTCAGCGATTCGGCCGGATCGACCGCATCGGCTCCATCAACAAGACCATCCAGCTGGTGAACTATTGGCCCGATATTTCGCTGGACGAGTACATCAACCTGAAGGAGCGGGTAGAGAATCGCATGATCATTGCCGATGTAACAGCCACCGGCGATGACAACGTCCTCACGGCAAAAAGCAGCGATATATCCTATCGGAAAGAGCAACTCCGGCGTCTGCAGGAAGAAGTGATCGAACTGGAAGATCTGAAGACCGGAGTATCCATCACCGATCTCGGCCTGAACGACTTCCGCATGGACCTGCTGAACTACGTCAAAACCAATGGCGATCTTGCCAACGTGCCCAACGGCATGCACGCGGTTGTCCCAGCCCGGCCTGCAATGGGATTGCACCCCGGCGTCATCTTCGCCCTGCGCAACCGCAACCATGCGGTCAACATCAACCAGCAGAACCGGCTGCATCCCTACTACCTGATCTATATCTCTGGCGACGGCCAGGTCATCGCCAACCACACCGAGGTCAAAACACTGCTCGACTTGGTGCGATCCAGTTGCAAGGGACAACCGGAACCCATTCAGGCCGTCTGCCGCCTGTTCAATCAGCAGACCGACGAAGGCCGGAACATGAAGGCTTGTTCTGACCTCCTGAGTACCGCGATCCGTTCGATGATCGACGTCAAGGAGGAAAAGGATCTGGACAGCCTGTTCTCCGGCGGCAGAACCACCGCCCTGGTGAACACCATAGCCGGACTTGACGATTTCGAGCTCGTCGCCTTTCTCGTGGTGCAGGAGGAAGGATGACTGCCGTGCTCTTCGACTATCCAAAAAACGCTGTCTTCGGACGCGTGCTGCCCAAGAACAAAATCTACGAGCACGGAAGTCCCAGTGTTGCCGTCAAGCAGCTGTTTGTCCAGCAGGTGGAACAGATCGTCTGGCAGCACAAGCTTGCCCCGGAGACAGTCAACCTGAAGGCATCAAAGGCCGTGCCTGAAATCCAGATCTTCAGCATCGCTCTCAAGGGGGACGAACTCAAACCCGAGGTGCTGCACTGCATTGACCTGGCCATTCCCTTCCCGATTATTTTTGAGCTTCGGTTCGACGGGAAAGTAAAACCCATTGCCGCTTTTAAACGGCCGAGTGAAGCGGATGCCAGCAAATGGGTCATCAGCGAATATTTCGATAGCGACTGGACAGCCACCGATACGCCACGCAAGCCCCTGCCGATGGTTTTCGACCTCGAGGCGCTTTATGGCCATTTGCTGATGCCCCTGATGCCTTACCCGGCACGGCCGGACGAAGACCTGCAGAAGCGGGTGGAACGGATGGAGCGTATTCGCCTCAAGCAGCGGGAGCTGGAGCGTTGCGAGGCCCGGCTCCGCAAAGAAAAACAATTTAACCGCAAGGTCGCGATCAACGCCGAGCTGCGGGACCTGAAACAAGAACTTGAAAATCTGACCCGTCCGCTGTCTGCCAGCGGGGCGGCAGTCACACCCTAAAGGACGGACGTGATGGAAAAATTGAAAATGCACTCCCCGAACCTGACCCAGGAAAACATCGCCTGTATCCGCGAGCTGTTTCCCGGCTGCGTGACCGAGGCCCAGGGCGAAGGCGGTCAGTTAAGGCTGGCGGTCGATTTCGACCAGTTGCGACAGGAGTTATCCGAGTCCATCGTGGAAGGCCCGCAGGAGCGATACCACCTCAACTGGCCAGGCAAGCGGGAAGCCCTGCTCACCGCCAACGCGCCCATCGCCAGGACCCTGCGCCCCTGCCGGGAAGAGAGTGTGGATTTTGATACCACGAAGAACCTCTTTATCGAGGGCGACAACCTGGAAGCCTTGAAGTTGCTCCAGGAGACCTACCTCGGCAAGGTCAAGATGATCTACATCGACCCGCCTTACAACACGGGTAACGACTTTATCTATGAGGATGATTTTGCAGAGAACGCAGAGGAATTCCTGAAAAGGTCGAATCAGAAGGATGAGGAAGGCAATCGGCTGATAGCGAATACAGAGGCTAATGGGAGGTTCCATTCGGATTGGTTAAGCATGATTTATGCACGTCTTAAGCTGGCGAGAAATCTCTTGGCTGACGATGGCGTGGTGATTATCTCAATCGACGAGAGCGAACATTCAAACCTCGTCACTGTAGGGCGAGAAGTTTTTGGTGACGCAAACTTCTGCGGCGAAATTATCTGGAAGAACAGTAGCAAGAACGACCAGAACTACGTTTCAATTCAGCATGAGTACCTTGTTTTTTTCGTAAAGAGCAAAGCTGCTAATCCAGGTGCATGGGTTGAGAAAAAGATCGGCCTAGATGAAATTTACAAAGCATTTGAAGGTTTCAAGGCGAAACACGGAGCTGACTGGAAAGCGATTCACGAAGCTGCATTGGAGTGGTACAAACAGTTTCCAGATTCCAACCCGATTAGAGATAGCAAACACTATTCATGGATGGATGAGCGCGGTGTATATTTCCCCGACAACATTTCTGGTCCGAACGATGGCCAGTATGTTTACGATGTCAAGCACCCAATTACAGGACAGGCATGCAAAATGCCAGCCTCTGGATGGCGTTATCCTGAGACCACCCTTTTGCAGAGAATATCTGAAGGATTGGTGCACTTCGGACCAGATCACACGACTGTCCCAAACAACAAGACCTACTTAAAGAACACGGAGTTCCAGAGTCTGACAAGCATGCGCTTCGTTGATGGACGAGCAGCCTCAAAGAGGCTCCAATCTCTCTTCGGGGAAAAGGTGTTTACGAATCCCAAAGACGAGATCCTTCTGAAGGATATTTTCAAAGCCGTTGGCGTCAAGGGCGATGACATCATCCTGGACTTCTTTGCTGGATCTGGGACGACCGCGCACGCGGTCTTTGAGCTAAACAAGGAGCAGGGGTCTCAGTGCCAATGGATTCTTGTTCAGCTACCCGAAGATATTGAGAAAATGAAGAAGACCGCTAAGGGATCAGCTAAGAAGGTGGCTGACAATGCCATTAAGTATCTGAAAGCGAAAGGGTGCCCTACAAATATCGCACAGCTTTCCAAGGAGCGAATCAGGCTCTGCGGACTTGGCTTTACCGAGCACGGCGTTGACGTTGGGTTTAGGGCTCTGAGTTTGGACACATCCAACATGGCCGACGTCTACTACACGCCGGACGCCATTGAACAAGGCCAGCTGAAGATTTTCACCGACAACATCAAGCCGGATCGCAAGCCCGAAGACCTGCTCTTCCAGGTGCTGCTGGACTGGGGCGTGGATCTTTCACTGCCCATCCGAAAAGATACCATCCAGGGCAAGGCCGTCTTTTTCGTCAATGAGCCGCCCTACGACCTTGTCGCCTGCTTCGATACCGGCGTAAATGAGGACCTGGTCAAGGAGTTGGCCCGGTTTGAGCCGCTGCGGGTTGTGTTCCGTGACACCGGTTTTGTCTCCGATGCCGTCAAGATCAACGTGGAACAGATCTTCAAGCAGATGTCTCCGGGCACTGAAGTGAAATCGATATAAGGAGGGCTTGGCATGAAACTGAAGTTCAAAGTCCAGCCCTATCAGACCAACGCGGTTGATTCTGTGGTTGACTGTTTTGCCGGGCAGGTGAATACCTCGGGCATTGCCTACCGGATTGACCCGGGCGTGAACAAAAAGCTGCTGGCACAGGGACCGACTCTGCCGGGCATGGATATTGAGCAGACCGGCTTCAAGAATGCCGATCTCCAGCTGACCGATGCCCAGCTGCTGACCAATATCCATGCCGTACAGCGGCGGCAGAATCTGCCCTTGTCGGACAAGCTGGTGTCCAGCGCCGGATGCAAGGTCAATCTTGACGTGGAGATGGAAACCGGCACCGGCAAGACCTACTGCTACGTCAAAACCTTCTTCGAGATGAACAAGCGGTACGGCTGGACCAAGTTCATCGTGGTGGTGCCCAGCATCGCTATCCGTGAAGGCGTGCTCAAGTCGCTGGAAATTACCGCCGAGCATTTCACCGAGAGTTACGGCAAGAAGGCCCGCTTTTTTGCCTACAACTCCAGGCAGCTGCACCATCTGGAAAGCTTTTCCTCCGATGCGGGCATCAATGTCATGGTCATCAATATCCAGGCGTTCAATGCCACGGGTGCGGATAACCGCCGCATCTATGACGAGCTGGACGACTTCCAGTCGCGCAAGCCTATCGATGTGATCAGCAGCAACCGCCCCATCCTGATCCTGGATGAACCACAGAAAATGGAGGGCAAAAAGACGCTGGAGGCGCTGGCCAAGTTCAGGCCACTGATGATCCTGCGCTATTCGGCCACCCACCGGACCACGCACAACAAGATCCACCGCCTCGATGCCCTGGACGCCTATAACCAGAAGCTGGTGAAGAAGATCGCGGTGCGCGGCATCGCCGTCAAGGGCCTGGCCGGGACCAACGCCTATCTCTACCTGGAATCCATCGAGATTTCCAAGCAGGCACCGGTTGCCCGCATCGAAATGGAAGTGCGCCAAGGCGGCGGAATCAAGCGGATCGTCAAACGCCTGGAGCGAGGCAAGGATCTGTTCGTTGAGTCAAACGAGCTGGACCAATATCGCGGCTTTGTCGTCGCCCAGATCGACGCCAACAAGGACACGGTGGAGTTCTCCAACGGCCATGTGCTGTGTGCGGGTGATGCAACCGGCGACATCACGGAAATGGCTATCCGGCGGATTCAGATCCGGGAGGCGATCAGGGCTCACCTTGAGAAGGAGCAGGTTCTTTTTGCCCAGGGCATCAAGGTGCTATCCCTTTTCTTCATCGACGAGGTGGTCAAATACCGGGACTATAGCCAGGCCGATGAACAGGGAGAGTACGCCAGGATTTTTGAAGAAGAGTACGAGCGGCTCAAAGCCGAATATTTAAGCCTTCTTCCCTTGGATGGTGGAGTCTATCAGGAATATCTGAAGGGCATTCAGGTTGGCCGCACCCACAACGGTTACTTCTCCATCGACAAGAAAACCAAGAAGCTTACCGATCCGAGCTTCAAGACGCGTGGAGAGGAAGCCGGGCTTTCCGACGATGTCGATGCCTATGATCTCATCCTGAAGGACAAGGAACGGCTGCTCTCCTTCGCGGAACCGGTCCGATTCATTTTCTCTCACTCCGCCCTGCGGGAAGGCTGGGATAACCCCAATGTCTTCGTCATGTGCATGCTCAAACACAGCGACAACACGATCTCGCGCCGTCAGGAAGTTGGCCGGGGGTTGCGGATCAGCGTCAACCAGCTCGGGGATCGTATGGATAACCCAGCAACGGTCCATGACGTGAATATCCTGACCGTAGTCGCAAGCGAGAGTTACAAGGACTTCGTCGGGAATCTTCAGCGTGAGATCAGCGACTCCCTCTCTGCACGCCCCCGCAAGGCGGACGAAGCCTACTTCACCGGGAAGGTCATCACCACGGAAACCGGTACGGTGGAAATTACCCCGGTCATGGCCAAGCAGATATACAAGTATCTGCTCAAGAACGACTATACCGATGACACGGATCAGGTTGCCGAAGCCTACCACGAGGCAAAAGCCAACGGGACTCTGGCGGCGCTTCCGCCCGAGCTTGCCCCTCATGCGGAACAGATTTTCGGCCTGATCGAAAGCGTATTCAGCGAGTCCCAGCTGCCCGACGTGGGTGATGACCGCAAGCCGAAGACCAATCCGCTGAATGCCAACTTCGAGAAAAAAGAGTTCAAGGCGCTCTGGAGTCGAATCAATCAGAAGGCGGTCTACCGTGTCGAGTTCGATTCCAGTGAACTCATTCGAAACAGCATCCGGGCTCTGGACAAAGAGCTGCGGGTGACGCCGCTGCAATACACCATCCAAAGCGGTGTCCAGGGCGATCAGATCACCGATGGCCAACTCAGAAGCGGTGACGGATTTACGCTGACCAATACATCAGTCGAAACCCATAATGCCTCAATCCATTCCATGGTCACCTATGACCTGCTTGGGAAAATTGCCGAAAACACCCAGCTGACAAGAAAGACCGTCGCCGAGATATTGAGCGGCGTTCAGACGGCGGTTTTCAAGCAATTCAAACAGAACCCGGAGCATTTCATTGCCGAAGGCTCACGGCTTATCAATGAACAGAAGGCAACGATCATCATCGAGCGGCTGAGCTACGACAACATCGCCGAGACCCACGATATCGATATTTTCACCGCAGGCCAGAGCAAGCAGGACTTCACCAAGGCGAGCGAGAAGCTGAAGAACCACATCTACGATTACGTGATCACCGACTCCAAGGTTGAGCGGGAGTTTGTGAAAGAGCTGGATACCAGCACCGAGGTGGTCGTTTACGCCAAGCTTCCCCGGGGGTTCCTGATTCCTACTCCCGTCGGCGACTACAACCCGGACTGGGCCATTTCTTTCAAGGAAGGCTCGGTCAAGCACATCTATTTCGTCGCCGAGACCAAAGGCTCCATGTCCAGCATGGAACTGCGAGCAATCGAACAAACCAAAATCGAATGCGCCCGCAAGTTCTTCGCAGAGATCAACCGCAAGATTGATCCCGAACACGTGAAATACGACGTGGTGACCAGCTACGGGAAGCTGATGGAGATTGTCGGTATGGGAAGAGCAAGAGTATGAGACCTCTCAGGAACAAGATAGATGTTTCGTCTATGAACAGCACGAATTAGAAGGGGCGGCAATGAAGATATGGGGAACTCACGTTTATCGCATCGGGAACGAGGAAAACCTTGACGTCCAAGATCCCGATGACAGCAAAAGTATCGAGCTCCAGAAAAAGCATATCGAACCCTGGTTGGCGGCTGTTTTTCAGAGTGAGCATCTTGCGCTCTTGCTTGGCAGCGGCTTCACAAAGGCAGTTGCATACCAGGCCGGAACCAGCGCAGCTGACATGGCTTGTGACTATGGTGGCTTCCCACTGGACGACAAGCTGAAGGATGCCGCCCAGCAGGCCGCTGTGGCTATGGGACGCGGCGAGGCAAATATTGAAGATCAGATCCGGGCCGCCAACGCGTTGGCCCAAGGTTTGAAAATTCTGGGCGATGACCGTCACACCGAGGTCATCGCCGCCCTTGATGCTTTGTTCAAAAAGTTTCTGAACGGGATCTCCAAAACCGAGCGGGATCTGAAATCAGCGGTCGAAAAATGCGCGGCACCTGAACCAGCAGATGCCGAACCTGAGGCCGACGAAAAAGCCGGGGAAGAAGCGTCGGAGAATCTCGATCCGCTTGTCATGCTGGTCTCTTTCCTGCTCAGCTTCTCTAGCCGGACAGCAACAAGGGAGCGTCTCCATATCTTCACGACCAATTACGACCGGCTGATCGAATATGGTGCAGATCTGGCGGGTCTGCATTTGCTAGACCGATTCGTCGGCTGCCTTGAACCGATTTTCAGGTCTTCGCGCTTGGACATCGATATGCACTACAACCCACCTGGCATCCGTGGTGAGCCACGTTATCTGGAGGGCGTAGTACGTCTTACCAAGCTTCACGGCTCATTGGACTGGGTTTACCGAAACGGTTTTGTAAGAAAGGTTGGGTTGCCATTTGGCCCGCAGGATGACCATCCGGCGATCAACGACCAACCATGCGATTCCGTAATGATCTACCCGAACTCAGCCAAGGACCGGGAGACATCCGAATACCCCTACGTTGAACTATTCCGCGATTATGCGGCTGCGGTCTGTCGCCCGAACTCGGTACTTGTCACCTATGGCTATGGCTTTGGCGACGAGCACATCAACCGCACCATAGCCGACATGCTGACGATTCCATCGACGCATCTGGTCATTATCTCCTTCGGTGATGAAGGAGGACGGATTAGCTCCTTCTGTAAACACGTCGGCAGAAAGGCGCAAATATCGTTATTGATCGGTCCGCACTTTGGGAACATGCCGACCTTGGTCGAAAACTACCTTCCGAAGCCCGCAATAGACCGCATCACAATCCGGCAGACCGAATTGCTTCGAAACCGGGGCTGGGAACCTTCCTCCCATAAAGACGAGGAGGACGAGGCATGACCTCACCGATTTCCAAGATTTCATCCCTAACAATCGGGACGGTGGAGAGCGTTGCCCCAGATGAAATCAAGGTGTTACTGGATATCGATTCTCCCAGAAATACCGCCCTCAACACCGGCGTCCCGACACCCTTTCCGAGAATAAACAGTTTCGTTCTGCTGCCCAACGAATCCGGGGCGGTCGTCGGGATCGTCGTGTGGCTTGGCGTGGAAAGATCGGCCTATCCCAAACGACAAGGGCTCAAGGATTTCGGACTGATCGACCTGCCATTCCCGCTGCGAAAAATGGCGGTGTGTCCGATAGGAACCCTGCTTTCGGAAAAGAATAAATGGCGGCTCGAAAGAGGTGTCCAGAGTTTCCCATCCGTTGGCGACCCAGTAATTCTGCCAACAAGGGATCAAACCATCGCCATAGTTACCGGCCAAGGAAAGGACAGCCGAGTTCCGCTGGGGACCTGTCCTATCGCGCATGATGCGCCAATCGCGGTTGACCCTGACAAGCTGTTTGGCCGCCATCTTGCCGTTTTGGGTAACACTGGCAGTGGTAAATCGTGCACCTTGGCGGCCTTGGTGCGATCTGCCGTTGAATCGGCTCAGAAATCCATTAAAAAACCCGGGGTTCCGGAGGGAGACGAGGAAGCTCAAAACGGACAAGACAATCCAAACGCACGTTTCATAATCCTTGATCCTAATGGCGAATATTCGAAATGTTTCCAGGATTTGGGAGCGGGATGCAGGGTGTTTCAGGTTCCACCAATTACTAACGCTAAAGCTGAAGGATTCACTTTACCTGCGTGGATGTGGAACAGTTCCGAATGGGCAGCGGTTGCTCAAGCAGCACCGAAAGTTCAGAAACCTATTCTGCAGACAGCTTTGCGGGATCTAAGGTCTGGAAGCTGCGGCTCCCTGGATTTAAAGACCAAAATCTGGGGGCGGTGTCGCATGGTGTTTGTGTATTTATCGCAGTTCGAGGGAAAAGGAACTATCGGATGGCCACATACGGATAACTGCGGCTCTCAGCTATTCGCATTTTGCAATGACATTGGAAGCTACAAAACAAAGCTCGATGCGGGCGATCCTTTATTACAGCCACTTGTAAACTTGGAAACCCAGCTCAATCAGACATTAACGACGAACCATAAGAAGAACCGAACATATCATGATTTTTCAGACGAATCTTTGTCGGCTATTGTAAATCTAATCAACGGAGTTCTTGCGCAATATCCAGCAGAGATGCACCAGGTTTGTTCGAATGAAGATTCTCCGGTCAATTTTGACATAAACAGCCTGGCTGACTACTTGGAGATTGTAGCAAACCAGCAAGGAGGCAATTCGAATCAATTCATCGCGACGATGATCATGAGAATCAAAGCGATGCTTGGTGATACCAGAATGAAGGATGTTATCGCACCGGACAACATGCCGAATCTTTCGGATTGGCTTAGTGGTCATGTCGGCTCAAACGGCGGGGAAAATGGCCCTGTAGCAGTAATCGACTTGTCCCTCGTTCCTTATGAGATTCTCCATCTCGTCATAGCGGTTTCCTCCCGGCTGATACTGGAATCACTGCAGCGCTACCGCAATCTCAACCACCAGAACTTACCCACCGTACTCGTCTTGGAAGAAGCACACACGTTCGTGGCAAAGCGGCTGCCTCATGGCGACGAAATTCCAAGTCCCGCCGATATGTGTCGAGGGATTTTTGAACGAGTCGCAAGAGAGGGCCGCAAATTCGGATTGGGGCTTGTTCTGTCATCTCAGAGGCCCTCTGAACTATCCGAAACGGTGCTATCTCAATGCAATTCATTCCTCCTCCACCGGATCACGAATGATCGAGATCAAGAGCTGATCTCCCGTTTGGTTCCTGATAACGCACGCGGCCTGCTTCGGGAACTGCCCAGCCTACCTACACGCCATTGCATTCTCCTGGGCATCGCCTCAAAGGTACCCGCGCTCGTCGAGGTGAAACATCTAGAGGACGGTCAGAGACCGGAATCTGATGATCCAGATTTTTGGAATGTCTGGACCAACGAAGACCCTCGCCCAATTGATTGGGACAAAATCGCCAGCGATTGGATCGGAGCGGGAGATGATGACGATTCTCCGCAGGAAGGCGGGGATGCTCAATGAATCAGAAATTGCCGCCGCTCAAATTGCTCCACACATCCGACTGGCATATCGGCCGCACCCTTTATAGCAGAAAACGCTACGAGGAGTTCGGAGCTTTTCTGACCTGGCTGGCTGATACGATTCAGCAGAATGAAATTGATGCACTGCTCGTGGCAGGAGATATCTTTGACACCAGCGCTCCGAGCAATCGCGCCCAAGAGCTCTATTACCGTTTCCTATGCCGGGTGGCCGCCTCATGCTGTCGGCATGTTGTTGTCGTCGCGGGAAATCACGATTCACCGTCCTTCCTCAATGCTCCCAAGGAGCTGCTCAAAGCCCTAGATGTCCACGTGGTCGGTAGTAGCACGGAATCCCCGGAAGACGAAGTGCTGGTGCTCCGTAATGAGCAGGACGCCCCGGAATTGATTGTCTGTGCCGTGCCCTACCTCCGCGACCGGGATATCCGCGTGGCGGAAGCAGGTGAGAGTGTCGAGGACAAGGAGCGGAAATTGATTGACGGCATCCGCACTCATTACACCGCCGTCGCCGCCCTGGCCGAACAGAAGCGAGAGGAACTCGGGGCCGATATTCCTATCGTTGGCACGGGGCATCTGTTCACCGCTGGCGGACAAACCGTCGATGGTGATGGCGTGCGCGAACTCTATGTAGGCTCCCTGGCTCATGTGACGGCCGGGATTTTTCCTGCCTGCTTCAACTATCTGGCGCTGGGGCACCTCCACGTCCCGCAAGAGGTGAACGGCTCCAAAACCATACGGTACAGCGGCTCACCACTGCCCATGGGGTTCGGAGAGGCAAAACAGCAGAAGAGCGTTTGCCTGGTTGAGTTCCACAGCACGGCTGCATCAGTACAGCTGATCGACGTACCGGTGTTTCAAAGGCTCGAGCGCGTCAAGGGAGACTGGGATGGCATCTCAAACCGCATACTCGAATTGACGGCAACGGACTCCCCCGGCTGGCTCGAAGTCATTTACGACGGCATTGAGGTCATTGGCGACCTGCGTGAGCGCCTGGAGGCAGCGATTTCCGGCACCCAAATGGAAATTCTCCTGATAAAGAACAACCGCATCATCGACCGCGTGCTGGGACAAATCCATGAAGAGGAAACGCTCGACGATCTGAACGTGGACGACGTGTTCGAACGATGCCTCGCCGTCCATGATGTGCCTGAAGAGCAGCGGCCGGAGCTGCTTCGGGCCTACCAGGAAACGGTCTCGTCTCTCTATGAAGACGATGTGCAGGCGGAATAGAGAGGCTGTCGATGAGAATCCTGCAGGTACGCTTCAAGAATCTGAACTCACTGGTCGGCGAATGGCAAATCGACCTGATGCATCCGGCCTTCGCGTCTGACGGCATCTTCGCCATCACCGGCCCCACCGGCGCGGGGAAGACCACCATCCTCGATGCTATATGCCTCGCCCTTTATGGGCGGACGCCTCGCCTGAATAAGGTCACCAAGAGCGGAAACGAAATCATGTCCCGCCAGACCGGCGAATGTTTTGCCGAGGTGACCTTCGAAACCCAGACCGGGCGTTACCGCTGTCACTGGAGCCAACACCGGGCACGCAAGAAGCCGGATGGCGAACTCCAGGCCCCGAAACACGAAATTGCCAATGCCGATTCCGGCGAAATCTTTGAATCCAAGATCAGAGGTGTAGCCGACCAGATCGAGTCGGCTACCGGCATGGACTTTGATCGTTTCACCCGATCCATGTTGCTGGCCCAGGGCGGCTTTGCCGCGTTCCTTCAGGCGGCACCGGATGATCGTGCTCCGATTCTGGAGCAGATAACGGGCACAGAGATCTACAGCCAGATATCCATCCGTGTCCATGAGCGCCAACGTGAGGAGCGGGAAAAACTGAACCTGCTCCAGGCTGAAACGGCAGGTATCGTGATTCTTGACCCGGAGCAGGAACAAGAGATCGGGCAGACACTCGAGACAAAGCAGAAGGAAGAGACAGTCCTTGCCGCCAAATCCGCTGACACCGGGAAGGCCATTGCCTGGCTCACCACCATCGATGGGCTGAAGAAGGAAATCATCAACCTGGCCGATGAAGCGAGCAAGCTGCAGGGCGATATCGAGGCATTCAAACCGGATCGTGAAAAGTTGGGCCGGGCTTTGAGTGCAGCCTCACTGGACGGCGCATACGCAACGCTCACCGCCACCCGCAAACAGCAGGCGGATGACAGAGCAGGCTTGAAAGCTGAGGAAGAGGCTCTTCCTGGACTGGAATCCTCCGCCAAGGAACAGGCCGAAGTACTGAAATCGGCTGAGCAACAAACCGCTCGGGCCAAAGAAGAGCTGAAAGCGGCCACGCCTACATTGCAGAAGGTTCGCTCCCTGGATCAAAAACTTGCCGATCAGAAAAAAGCTGTTTCGGAAGGTGATGAGGGCTGTAAGAAGGATGCGGCCAAAATTGACGCTGACAAAAAAGCCCGGCTCGAAGAGCAGGACAAACGATCCAAGGCTCATGAGACGCTGGATCTTGTGGACGGCTATCTCAAGGAGCATGCACAGGATGAATGGCTGATAAGTGGTCTGGCTGGCGTTGAAGAACAGATCGGCGGCCTGCTTTCCAAACAAAATGAAATCGTTCAAAAAGATGCTGCTCAAGAAGCAGCCAATACGACTCTGGAACTGGCGACAAAGTCACTCGACGACTGTCAGAAGCAATCCGGCATTCGGAAGCAGGAACTGGAGGACGCCTTAAAACAGCTTCAGCAGGGTAAGGATGCTTTGAGCCAGTTGCTGGGAGACCGCTTGTTGCGGGAATACCGCACCGAGAAGGAAACCCTGCTGCGTGAAATGGCCTTCCTGACGAAAATTGCGGAGCTTGAAGATCACCGGGCAAAGCTGGAAGACGGCAAGCCCTGTCCACTCTGCGGTGCAACCGAGCACCCGTTTGCGGAAGGGAATGTCCCTGTTCCCGATGAAACCGAAAAGAAGATCGACGCCCTGACCAGGCTGATCAGCAAAGCCGAGGATCAGGAAGTCGCCATCAAGAAACTCGAAGAAGCTGAAAGCCTGGCCCGCAAAAACCTGACGGAGGCTGAAAAGCTGGAGTCAGCAGCGGCTAATGACAAGAAGGCTGCAGAGAAAGCCCTGGCCGAGGTAAAGGACGGCCTGGTGAAACTCCGTGCTGATTTTGCCGAACGCAGACAGGCCGTTTCTACCAGACTCCAGCCGCTTGGTATTGCGGACATCTCTGAAACGGACATTCCATCACTGATCGAAACCCTCACGGCGCGGCTGAAGGCGTGGCAGGCCCAGGTCAAGAAAAAGGCGGACATCGAGAAACAGATTGCCGACATCGACAGCGAGGTGAAGCGGCTGGATGCGGTTATCGAAACTCAAAGCACCGCCCTGGCCGAAAAGCTGGAGCGTCTTGAAACCTTGAAAAAGGAACTCACCACCGGAAGAGATGAGCGCAATGCACTGTACGGCGACAAGAATCCCGACGATGAGGAGCGCCGTTTCAACAAGACGATTTCGGATGCCGAAGGTTCCGAAAAGCAGGTCAGAGAACGGCACAATGAGCTCCAACAAAAATGGAATACCGCGAAGTCCCATGTCGAATCTCTGAAGAAACGTATCGAGCAACGAGAGCCGGAACTGAGAAGGCTTGAAACGGAATTCTCCGCAGCGCTTGCGCCTGTGGGATTTTCAAATGAAGAACAGTTTTTGGCGGCCATATTGCCCCCTGAAACTCGGGCGGAGTTGACGGCTACGGCCAAGGATCTGGATGAGCGTCAAACAGATCTGAAAGCCAGGCAGAAGGATCGGGAAACGCGCTTGACCACGGAAATGGCCCGAAAGATCACCGACAAGTCGCTGGAAGAGCTCGAGCCGCAATTCAAAGAGCACGAGGAAGCCCTGAAAGAGCTGCGGGACATCATTGCCGGTCTCAAGCACAGGCTAAGTGAGAATACAGCTGCAAAAGAGCGGATAAAGGAAAAGCAGGCAGCTATCGAGGCCCAGAAAACAGAGTGCCGCAGGTGGGAAAACCTGCACGAATTGATCGGCTCCGCAGACGGTAAGAAGTACCGCAATTTTGCTCAGGGTCTGACCTTCGAAATGATGATTGGTCACGCCAACCGGCAATTGCAGAAAATGACCGACCGCTACTTGCTGGCCCGAGACGACGCTCAACCCCTGGAACTCAACGTGGTCGACAACTATCAAGCTGGTGAGATACGGTCCACGAAGAATCTTTCCGGCGGCGAGAGCTTCATCGTCAGCCTATCTCTGGCGCTTGGGTTGTCCCATATGGCCAGCAAGAATGTCCGGGTGGATTCGCTGTTCCTGGATGAAGGCTTCGGCACCCTGGACGAGGAAGCCCTCGACACCGCCCTGGAAACCCTCGCAGGCTTGCAGCAGGACGGCAAGCTGATCGGCGTTATTTCACACGTACCGGCCTTGAAGGAGCGAA
>Ga0209606_1003462_pt1 | contig 15850 bp, 11 predicted proteins | sample AD_UKC057_MetaG_FD_184412 | JGI IMG/M metagenome (GOLD analysis project Ga0209606, IMG submission 184412) | Active sludge microbial communities of municipal wastewater-treating anaerobic digesters from USA - AD_UKC057_MetaG (SPAdes) (version 2) | ecosystem: Engineered > Bioreactor > Anaerobic >...
CAGCAGATGGTCCTGTACTACCAGGTCAACTACACGCTGACTGACGTGCCGGCAGACGCCGCCTACTTCCACGCCCAGTTCCGCCGGATCAACCCTCTGCCGGCCAAGCAGGTCTATACCATCCTTGACGGCGTCAAGGGCAAGGGCCACTACGTGGGCACGTACATGGCCTGGGGCGTCAACAACACCGGCTGGTGGGGCGAGGGCGAGATCAAGTTCTATCTCGACGACGACAAGGAGTTTCCCACTATCTGCGGGACGGGCACAGAGGACTACTTCTGCGGCTCGTACAACTTTGAGAACAAGCAGACCAAACAGTACCAGGAGTTCTGCACGCCCTACGCGGGATTGCACCAGGTGATCCGCCCCGACGGCGTGTACCAGTCGCAGCAGCGATTCGGACTCTATCGCTGGCACATCGCCGACCCTATCCGCTTCGACAAGGACATCCGCGTGACCATCCAGGCACTGGGCTGGAAGTCCGGCGGGCGATACCTGCCCCTCAAGGACGACGTCGCTTCGGTGGCCTTCTGGTACCAGACCCTGCCGACAGCAGCCTTCCCGGCCCTGCCGGACCGGGACGCTCTGGAAGTGAATTAGCCGCTGACGATCCGCAGCCGGCAGTTGGCAGCCAGTTGGTCCTGTCCACTGGCCGTCAGTTATCGTCTACACTTTCACTTCATCCAGTGTGAACGGCGAACGGTACCAGCCTTTGGCGATCTCATTGGCCTTCGCGTCGCCCTTGAAGCACTCCTTCTTGACGTCGCATTCCAGCCAGGGGCCGAGGATCGCCGTGTCCGGGTCCACCTCGATGCCTTTGAGGTACTTCATCAACCGCTCGTGCATCTCGACCATGCAGGGCGTCTCGCCGATCTGCTTCCGCTGCTCGGCCGCACTGGCAGGCTTGCCCAGGCGGTAGCTCACGTTGCCGGCGTGGGTGATGATCGTGGAGAGATGCCCTTCCTCGACATCGGCGTTGAGTTCCTCGCGCTTGCCGCTGCGGACGGCGTTGATGAAGTTCTGGAAGTGGTTCTCGCCGCGGCTGAAGGACTTGATCTTCTTGCCGTCTTTGTCATAGGCGGTCGTGCCGAGAGTATAGCCGCCCTCGCACTGGACGCACACGCCGGTCCGCATGCCGCGGATGTCAGGCAAGGTATTCCACTTCTGGGGGGTCATGCAGGACTTGTCGCGGGGCAGGTTGTGGATCTCGTACAGGATGGGCACATCGGCGTAGTCGTAGAACAGAATCTGCGTGTTGGGCACGTCGCCGGCGTCGTTGAACACAAACCGGCCGCCGATGGACATGGTGCGGCGCGGCAGCGTCTTGTAGCCCAGGATCCAGCGGGCGATGTCGATCTCGTGCACGCCCTGGTTGCACGACTCGCCGTCGCCCATATTCCAGGTGAAGCTGCAATCGTATTGGATGCGGTCGCGAAAGATGGGCTCCTTGCGGGCCGGGCCGCACCACAACTCGTAGTCGAGCGTTTCGGGGATAGGCAGCGGCTCGCTCCGCTTGCCGATCGACTTGCGGGGCTTGTTCGCACAGCACGTGACGTACTGGATCTTGCCCAAGCCGCCTTCCTTGAGCCACTTGCCCAGGTCCTCATAGCCGCGGTTGGAGCGGTTCTGCGTGCCCACCTGGACGATGCGGTTGTACTTCCGGGCCGCGTTGACCATCTGGCGGCCTTCCCAGATGAAGTGGGACAGCGGCTTCTCCACGTAGACGTGGCGCCCGGTCTGGCACGCCCAGATGGTCGGCAGGGCGTGCCAATACTGCATCGTCGCCACGCTGATCACGTCCAGGTCCTTGCGCTCCATGAGCTTTCGGACGTCGTAGACGGCGTCGCATTCGTTGCCGTACTTGGCCTTGATGCCCTTGGCCGTGCCGTCGGCCCGCGTACGGTCAGGGTCGCAGACAGCCACCACCTTCACCCCTTTGATACGTGAGAACTCCGGCACGTGCGATCCGGCCCCGCGGACGCCGCACCCGATGACGGCGATGCGGATTTCATCGTTTGCCCCCAGCACGCGTGACGGGGCCAGCCACGGCCCTGAAACCGTGACGGCGGCCAGGGCGGAGCGATTCAGGAATTGACGTCGAGTCAGGTGGGACATGATGGGTCCTTTCGTTCTGAGCGGTCAGCTTCCTGTGGTCGGCATTCACCATCCAGCACGGTAGCTGTCGCTATGAGTTCAACGAAGCCGCGGGCGTGCGCTTGCACTTGACCGTGTCCGCAAAACCACAAGCCTTCGTCAAACCCTGAGCCGCTGGTCCCTTCTTCTTCTGGATTCTCCCTTGGCCGGTCATTCTCTCTTGACAACTCCTCGCCCACCGACTACTTCCATGGCATGTCTACCGATCTGGAGAACTTCCACGCCACCGTTTCGCACCAGCGTCCCGACCGCATCCTGTACTACGCGAGCTTCACGCCCGACCTGGAGCGACGCGTCCGCGAGCACGTGGGCGGAGGCGACATCGCCGAGCACTACGGCTTCTACTCGCCCGTGCACCTGGAGCCCCCCCGCCGCGAGGGCGCCAAGCCCATTGACTACAGCCCCTACTGGGAAGGCCAGGACCTGCCCGAGGGCACCACGTTCGACGAACGCGGGGTGGCCATGCAGCCCAGCGGGTTCTATCACTTCTGGGGCTATATCTCGCCCTTGCGGAACGCGACGAGCCTGAAGGAGATCGAGGATTACCCGCTGGACGACTTCAGCAACTGCGACTTCGGCCGCTGGCGCGAGCAGGTCGAAGCCGCCCACGCGGCCGGGCGGGTGGCCTCGGTGTTCATCGGGCACATGTACGAGAACGCCTGGCAGATTCGCGGTTACGAGCAGTTCCTGCTCGACACGATCGAGCGGCCGGCCTGGGCGGAGTGCCTCCTCCAGCGCCTGGCCGAGCAGGACCGGATCCTGGCGCGCGAGGCGGCAGCGGCGGGAGCGGACCTGATCCGCTGCGGCGACGATGTGGCCAACCAGCGTGCGATGATGTTCGCCCCGGACACCTGGCGGCGGATGATCCACGACCGCTGGCGGGTCACCTGGGCCCAGATCAAGTCCGCCCGCCCGCAGATGCGGATCTGGTACCACAGCGACGGGAACATCCTGCCGATCATCGGCGAGCTGGTCGACGCGGGTCTGGACATCCTTAACCCCCTTCAACCCGAGTGCCTGGACATGGACGAGGTGCACAGGCGGTTCGGCGGACAGCTGACCTTCGACGGGCTGATGGGGACGCAGAGCACCATGCCCTGGGGCAAGCCCGGTGACGTCCGCGCCCGCGTGCGGGAGATCATCGACCGCTACGGGCAGAGCGGCGGACTCATCATCAGCCCGACCCACGTGCTCGAGCCGGAAGTGCCGCTGGAGAATATCGACGCCTACGCCGAGGCATGCCGCGAGTTTGGGGCCGGAAGCGTTTAGTGGGCGTCTCTACCGGTCAGACCGCATTGTGGGCCAGGGTGGCGTAGATGTCCCACATGATATGGGACCCTACCGCCACTCCGTAGCCGCGGGCGAGAAAGACCGTTCCCCAGATCACCCCGGCCAACAGCAGGAAGAGGAACCGCGACCAGTCGAACGCGGCGTCGCCGCTGATCTGGGCCCAGGAGAAGTGGCACAGTGCAAAGATCAGCGCGCCACTGAGCACAGCCAGCACCTCGGCCAGGTCCTTTCGCAGCCCGGCCACGTCCACCACCACCAGCATGAACAAGGCGATGTAGACGAGGCGGAAAATGAATTCCTCGTAGAGCCCCGCGCCCACGGACGCGATCATGAGCATGCCCGTCTGGGGCAAGGCGGGCTGGGAGACCTGGGCGAACATGACCGAGACCCAGCCGGTGACGCGGGCGAGGATGATCAGCGGAATGGTCAGGGCCAGCGACTCCGCCAGGGTGCCCGTCAGGACCCAGCCGTGGACCTTCCACGGCTCCTTGCGGGCCAGGTGCTGGAGCACCAGGACCGACAGGATCAGCAGCGGCGCCAGCACCTGTCGCGGAGCCCCGAAGTACACCAGGAACCAATCCACGTAGCGGGGCACCAGCAGGCGCTGGTCCTGGTAGTACAGAGCCCCCACGTGGTAGATCAGCAGCAAGGGCAGGACGAAGACCAGCGAGTTGAGCGGACGCTGGGTGAGGTGATAGTACGAGTCCTTACGGGAGTAGGAACGCTGGCGTTTCACCGGTCCGCCTCCCCGTCGAGCAGGGCCTGGCCGGGCCAGAGATAGGGCCTGGCGCGATAGATGACGGCCGGGCCGATGCCGCTGACGGCCTCCAGGTCGTCCGGTGTGCGGAAAGCGGGTTGGCTGGCGGCAGCCTGGCGGTACGCGACGATGGATCGAGCGCGGGCGGGGCCGATCATGGGCAGACGCCGGAGTGAAGCCGCGGACTCCACGTTGGGGTCCAGTCGCTGGGCGATCTGCAGAAGACGGAGCCGGTCAACGCTGGGTACGCCGGTTGGGCAGGACTGGCGGCCCGGCCACCGCAAGGCCAGGGCGAGTAGGGCCAAGGCCGTCAAAGCGCACAAGCAGGCAAGGTCTGCTCCCCGCCATTGCCATTCGAAGCGGACGTTCCGCTCGCTCATTACCCTTCACTCTTGACGATTCGGGTCGCGACGGTCTGGATGGCCGGCGTGTCGGCGGCCAGGCTGGCCTTGAAGTTGCGCAGCTCGCGGTAAGCCAGCTTGGGGTCCATGTCGTTGCGGCAGAGCCCCCCGTGGGGCAAGTAGTGGCCTTCATAGTCCGCCAGGTCCAGCCACGAGATAGACTCGATGAAAGGCTTGGAGATGGCGATTCGATAGAAGGCCTGGACCCACTCGGCCTGGAGGCGCTGGGACCACAGGGCGTGCCAGAAACCGGCCTTGGGCACGGGGGCCTGCCCGCCCCAGGCGTCCCAGGCGTCGGGCGTGACGTCCGACGGGACTTGGCAGGCGGTGACGTGAACGGACTTGCTGAACGAGACGAACTCGTCCAGCAGCGAGCTGATCTGCATCAGGTCGCGCACGTACATGCCGTCGAACGGCACGCCCATGAGCATCTTGAGGCCGAAGGCGTCGAACTTGATGCCGCTCTGGGCGGCCATGTCCGCGTACATCAGGGGGGGAATGGTCCGCTGGTTGCGAGCGTAGTACTCGCCCCAGGGCAAGACCAGCTCGATCATCACTTGCGCCTGCGGGGCGAGCTTCTTGACCAGCAGGCAGGTCATTCGCGTCAGCTCCATGAGCTGCTCGAAGTTCAGGTTGAAGCTGTTATTGGCGTGGATGCCGCTGACGACGTTCCAGATGGCGACCTGTCGCTTGTAGCGGTTGACGATCCGCTGGACGTGATCGTAGATCATGTCCCGCAGGGCCTCGTAGTCGTTCTCCCAGATGTACAGCCACTCGGGCAGGTGGCTGGGCTCGAAGCACAGAAGCGGCCCGGCCAGAATCGGTTTGCGGTGACGCACGCCCCAGTTGATCCAGGTATCGATCTGCGTGTACTTGCAGATGCGTTCCTTGGGTTCGGTGTGCTTCCACGGCAGGGGAATGTTGATGAAGTCGAAGGTCTCTTTCAGCCGCTCCTGGTACGGCTCGGTGGTGGAGAACAGGTCGATCACGCAGCCGAAGCTGGTCCGTGTAACGGTGGCGCCGCTGGCCTTGCGCCGGTTCAGGAAGATATCGGCGTGGAAGAGGGCGACCTTCTCGCCCAAGGTGACGCCGTCCGCCAACGCCTGGTCCGCCAGGACGGCCGCTCCGGCCGCGTCGGGGGCTTGAAGGGCGGCGATGAATTTCTTCCGGACGGCATCGTACTCGCGGTTGAGGTGCTCGGCGTCGGCGTAGTCGAACAGGCCCCAGTCCTCGCGTTTCTGGGCGATGCGCATCATCTGGGCCCGGGCCAGCTCGAGGTTGAGATTGTAGGGCTTGCTCCGCTCAGGCAGTCGCGTGGTGGCCAGCATGAACCGCCCCGCCGACCCGGCGTCCCAGAGCAGGGCCAGGCCGCACGCGCCCGGCACCCGCTTGATGCAGGTCACCTGTCCGTTGGCGGCTGCCAAGTCGGCCCGGATGGGGATCATGTCCTGTCCGAAGACATACGCTCCGGACAGGTCGATGTCCTTGGCGGGCACGCCGTTGTTGTAGACCTCGAACCTGAGCATAAGATGCCGCCATTATAGTGGCGGCGGGACAATTGGCAAGACGCTCCGACGGCGTATTTCGGATTGGGGACCTGCCCGAAGCCAGGTCCCCAATCCGCCGTCCTTACGGCTGGGGCGGTTTGTCCGGCACGTGGTTGGCGCTCATCGCGGCCCGATTGACCGCCGCCAGGAAGGCCCGAGCGGAGGCCTCGACGATGTCCGTGGACACCCCGCGGGTGCGGAAACGCTTACCGTCCAGCTCGACCTCGATGGTCACCTCGCCCTGGGCGTCCTTGCCGGACGTGATCGCCCGGAGCTGGTAGTCGGTCAGCCGCGGGCGGATGCCGGTAATCCGCCCGATGGCCTCGTAGACCGCGTCCACCGGCCCGTCGCCGATGGCGGCGTCGGTATGCGGTTGGTTGTCTCTCAGGAGCACCACGGTGGCCGTCGGGGTGGTCTGCGAGCCGGCTACCGTCTGCACCCCGCCGAAGGTCCACATCTCGGTCACCAGTTCCATCTGCTCGTCAATAAGGGCCTCGATGTCCCGGTCGAACACGTCCTTCTTCTTGTCGGCCAGCACTTTGAATTTCTCGAAGGCATGGTCGATCTGCTTGTCGCCGAGGCTGTAGCCCAGGGCCTCGCACCGCTGCTTGAAGGCGTGCCGCCCCGAGTGTTTGCCCAGCACGAGCTTGCTGGAGGGCACGCCGATGTCCTCCGGGCACATGATCTCGTAGGTCTCCCGGTGGGCCAGCATGCCGTGCTGGTGGATGCCGGACTCGTGGGCGAAAGCGTTCTCGCCCACGACCGCCTTGTTGCGCTGGATGTTCAGCCCAGTCACCGACGCGACGAGCCGGCTGGTGGGGTAGATCTTCTGTGTGCGGATGTTGGTGGTCACGTTGAGGAAATCGTGGCGGGTCTGAATGGCCATCACGATCTCCTCCAAGGCGGCGTTGCCCGCCCGCTCGCCCAGGCCGTTGATGGTGCACTCGACCTGCCCCGCCCCGGCCCGCACCGCGGCGAGCGAGTTGGCCACGGCCATCCCCAGATCGTTGTGGCAGTGGACGGAGATCACAGCCCGGTCGATGTTCGGCACGTGGGCCCGCAAATGGCGGATCAGGTCGCCGAACTCCGCCGGCATGGCGTAGCCTACGGTGTCGGGGATGTTGACGGTGGTCGCCCCGGCCTCGATGACGGCCGTGACCACCTCGACCAGGAAGTCGGGCTCGGTGCGGGAAGCGTCCTCCGGGCTGAACTCCACGTCCTGGCAGAAGCCCTTGGCCATCTTCACGCCCTCGACACTCATGCGGATGATTTCCTCCTTTGCCCGGCGAAGCTTATGTGTGCGGTGGATCTCGCTGGTGGCGCAGAAGACGTGGATGCGCGGCTTCCGGGCCGCCTTTACCGCACGGATGGCGGCATCGATGTCCTTCTCGGTGCAGCGGGCCAGGCTGGCCACCGTGCATTCGGCGACCTCCCCGGCCACGGCTTGGACGGCCTCGAAGTCGCCCGGGCTGGCGATGGCGAAGCCGGCCTCGATCACGTCGACCCCCAGCGCCTGCAGAGCCCGGGCCACTTCCAGCTTCTCGGCCAGGTTCATGCTGCAGCCGGGCGATTGCTCGCCGTCTCGCAAGGTCGTGTCGAAGATCGTGATTTTCCGTTTCTCGCTCATCGTCGCTCTCCTTCGGGCCGCTCTATTGTGAACAAAGCCGCCCACATGGCAAGGCCTTGCCGCACTCGGCCACAAAAAAAGACTTCGCGATCACCCTGATCGCGAAGTCTGGATTTTCGATCCCGATTTCGCGATCCGTCAGCGCAGCAACAGACCCAGCAGCAGGGCAAGGTCCAGACTGTCGCGTTGACGGATCATAGTCTCAAACTGTAAACGGTGAGCGGACACCGCTCAACCTGGATACCCATCATATCGGCGTTTAGGCCGAAAGCAACATCAATTTTTCGTCGACCTCGGCTGGCCGGTCGCCGGCTGCGTGCCGCGGCCGCTGAAATAGTGAAACCGGGCGGATCGCTTTCACGATTCCGCCCGGTTCCTGTCCCGCGCTGGAAAAAGCCGCAGGTGTCCGCTGCACTCTTGCACGTGGCAAGACTGCCGGGCCTCCACCGAAAACGTACGATACGTCTTCCCTCCGGAGACCCGTGGGTTGAAGATTTTCACGTGATCAAGTCGGTCACCGTCTGGATCGCCCGTTTCAGATCGTCCGCCGTAAAGGGCCGGTTCAAGGAAAGGTCGAAGCCCTGGGCCAGCAGCATCCGTCCGGTCGGCTCTTCGTTGCGGATGCCTGCCGCAATGAGCCGGGTCGATTGCAGATCGGCCAGCGATCGGATGTTGCGGCATGTCTCGCCGGGGCAGGCCAGGCGCGTGACATCCAGCACGATCACATGGGGGCGGTGCTGATGTGCCAGGGCGCCGGCCTCGAATTCATTGACAGCGGCATAGGCTTCGTAGGATCCGTCGCCCTGGAGGCCGGCGGCCAGCTCCTGGGCGTCCGGTGCGACGATGAGGACCCGGCAGAGCCCCCCTTCCAGGGCGTCCAGGGGCATGTTGTGGGCCCGCAGGAAGGCCGCCAATTGTTCGGCGGGGATTCTCCGGTCCCGACTGCCGGGGATGCGATACCCGCGAAGCTTGCCCGTGTCGACCCACTTGCTGACCGTTCGCGGGGCCACGCGGCATATCCGCGCCACTTGCCCGGTCGTCAGGATGTCTCTTCGCTCGGCGTTTCGCATGAGAATGGTTCACTCGCCGGCAGGCTGCCAGCCTGCTCACTTCCGTGATCCAGGGCAGCCCGCGCCCTGCATCAATACCGGCCTTCAGGCATTACATCGGCTGCCGGCGGCGCGGGTTTAATAAGGGGACGCATTCCCTGTTCTCGTGGCGAACCGCAGTCGCCCAGGCCTTTCGCTTCCTACGGAACAGGTAGACTCCCCGGTGCGGAGAGAGTATCCTGGGTGGTTTACCGTGGCCGCCGCCGAGGCGCGCGCGACACCTGCAGCCGGACGGCTGAATGCTGATAGCTGAAATCCGATACACGATACTTCACGGCTCCTCATGGAAGACTTGCTGACCGAGTTGAACGAACCTCAACGCGAGGCGGTAGTGCACGTGGACGGCCCCCTGCTGGTCCTGGCCGGGGCGGGCTCGGGCAAGACCCGCGTCATCACGCGGCGCGTGGCGTATCTCGTCCGTCAGGGGATCGCGCCTTGGAACGTGTTGGCGATCACGTTCACTAACAAGGCCGCCGGAGAGATGCGCGAGCGCGTGGAGGCCCTCGGCACGCCGCGCGGCGTGACCGTCTGCACCTTTCACGCGCTTTGCGCCCGCCTGCTGCGGGAGTTCGCCGCGCAGGCCGGCTTGGAGCCCAGTTACTCCATCTACGACCGGGACGATCAGCTCCGTCTGGCCAAGGAGGCCATGAAGCGAGCCCAGGTCTCGCCCGACCGCCACACGCCGAGCCGTGTGCTGGGCAGCATATCCAACGCCAAGAACGACCTGCACACACCGCAGGACATCGCCCGCCAGGCCCAGGAGCAATCCAGCGGTTACCTTGACGGCATCGCCCGGTCGTACGCTGAGTACCAGAAGCTGCTGCGCGAGAGCAACGCCCTGGATTTCGATGACCTCCTGCTGCGAACCGTTCTGTTGCTGCGCGATTGCCCGGACATCCGCGAGTTGCTGGGGCGGCGGTATCGCTACGTGCTCGTCGACGAGTACCAGGACACCAACCGCGCCCAGTACTACATCGCTCACGGCATCGTCCTGGGCCAGGGCGAGGACGTCGAGAACATCTGCGTCACCGGCGACCCCGACCAGTCCATCTATGCCTGGCGTGGGGCTGACGTCAGCAACATCCTGGAGTTCGAAAGGGACTACCCCGACGCCAAGGTCGTGCGCCTCGAAGAGAACTACCGTTCGACCGCGCCCATCTTGACCACGGCCTCGCACCTGATCGCCCATAACAAGCGGCGCAAGAAGAAGGACCTGTGGACCCGGCGCGAGGGCGGCGACGACGTGCACGTCGTCTACTGCGACGACGAGCACGCCGAGGCCCGCGAGATCGCCCGGCGCATCACCCGCCTCCGCACCCAGGGCCGCGACTACAGCGACATCGCCGTCTTCTACCGCGTCAACTCCCTGTCGCGCGTAATGGAGGAAACGCTCATGCGACAGGGCCTGCCCTACCGCATCGCCCGCGGCGTGGAATTCTACAATCGCAGGGAGATCAAGGACGTCCTGGCCTACCTCAAGATCGTGGTCAACCCCCGCGACGATCTGGCCTGCGAGCGAATCATCAACGTCCCGGCCCGCGGAATTGGCCAGACCACCGTCTCGCGCCTCCGCGAGCTGGCCGCACGGAACGCCCTGGGCCTGCTGGAAGCCTGCGGCCAGGGAGCCCAAGCCGGGCTTAACGCGGGCGCCGTCCGGAAAACGGCTGCCTTTGCCGAGCTTATCGCCCGCCTGGCCGACTGGCAGCAAGGGCGCTCCGCACGCGAGGTCGTCGAGGAAGTCGTCCGGCAAAGCGGCATCCAGAAAGCCCTGGAAGAGGGCGACGAGGAAGAGTCACAGGCCAGGGCCAACCTGGACGAGTTGATCACGACGGCGGCCGAGTTCGACATCAACAATCCCGGTCAGACGCTCGCCGACTACCTCCACCAAGTCTCACTGGTCAGCGACGTGGACCACTTCGACGGCGCCGGCGGGGCCGTCACGCTCATGACCTTGCACGCAGCCAAGGGTCTGGAGTTTCCGGCCGTGTTCATCATCGGCTGCGAAGAGAACCTCCTGCCGTTCGGCAGGCCCAGCGAGTCGACGCCGGGGCGGTGGGTGGCCAAGAGTGGCGGAGAGCTGGAAGAAGAACGCCGGCTGGCCTTCGTGGGAATGACGCGGGCCCGGGACGTGCTGACTCTGTCGTGCGCGAGGCGCCGAATGATGCGGGGCATGTACGCGCAGCAGGCCGCCTCGCCCTTCCTGGGCGAGATTGGCGAGCAGCACGTGGCCGTCGAAGACATGACCGCCCCACCGTCGCGCCCCGTGCGAGAGAAACGTCGCGGCGGGTTCTATGGCGACGTGGCGGACCGCGAGCGGATCGAAGCCCTGTTCGACCGGCCTGCGTCGCGTCGCCATCGGGGCGAAACGTTCTCGCAGGCCGAGGAGACCGAGATCAACGAGGCCGAACAGGACGAAGTTCCCATGCCCCCCGAGTACCAGTACCTGCGGGTGGGCAGTCGCGTCCACCACGCCACCTTCGGCTGGGGAAAAGTGACCCGCCTCAGCCAGCCGTGGCCCCAGACCCGGGCGGAAGTGTTCTTCGAGAACATCGGCCCCAAGAAGCTCGTGCTCGCACACGCTCACTTGACGATGGATGAATGATCCGGACTGTCGATTCTCGATTGTCGATCTGGCCTGCGTCCAACGCCAGAGCCACAACGACAATCACAAGCCGCAAACCGGAAGTCCAAGGAATCAGCGATCTGCAACCGGCGTCAGCCGCCCGTCATCCCCCAGCGCGAGCGGCCTGCCCTTCTCGTCCTCCAGCCGCAGGTAGAACCCCCACCCCCCACCCGCCTGGCAACATTCGACGACCAGAACGTTCTCGCCAGGGGTCAACTCGATCTCTGCCTTGTCCTGGTCCACCTGGGCCGGCCGCAATGCCAACTCGGCCATCACCACCTTGCCGTTGAGCCAGACACGGATGGCATCGTCGCTGCCGGTGCGGAGCGTAAGCGTGCGAGGCCTATCGCAGCGGATGACTCGCACGGCGTAGGCGGCGGTATCCTCCCGCGTCACCGGCGGCATGACCGCCAACAAGTCCACCAGGCCCGACTGGGCCTCATGCATCGCGCCGGCCCGGGCGGAGGCTACAATCGCTTCCAGCCTCCCCGCGTCCACCGCCGGAAACGCGTCATGGCGAACCCAGGGACTGGTGGTCCTCGCCAGGTTCCACTTTCGCACGAACCTCCGCCCCACCGCCACGTCCAGATCCACGGTGACGCTTAAACCCTGAGCATCGATCAACCGCAGCCGCGGGTCCTTTGCCCGCACGTCCACCAACCGGTCCAGCCCTACCGCCATCTCTGTGGGGCGAGTCTTGCACTCCGGCGCCGCCACCAGTTGTTGCGCGTGGCCGCCTGCGCAGAAGACGATGGCCGCCAGCCCGTTCGGCGCGTCGATGACTATTGCGTTCTTGCCGCGGTCGCAGCGGGCCTGCAGGCCGCCGCCGTCCTTCCACTGTCGCGTGTCCATGGCCAGGAAGCGGTGCGCGGCCAACCAGCCGGCGCTGGGGGGCGACCAGCGGGCCACCTCGTCGTCGGCGAACGCGTACGGCGTTGGCCGGCCCGCGTGCGGCGGCTCGATCAGTGTAAAGACCCGATTGAAGTAGTCGTGTCCGCGGGTCATGATCCCGAACGGGTCGCGGCTGTGGGGCAGGTCCAGGGTATGGCCGATCTCATGCAGGGCCGCGCCCATGGTCGTCGAGGCGACCGCCCAGAAGGTGTGGCGCCCCACTGAATCGCTGAAGAACAGGGCCGGGTCCACGCGCCGCTCGTTCGCGAACGCCCTATGCACGTCGCTCAGACGATCCGGCCAGGCGAACAGATCACCCCCGCCGAACAGGGCCAAGTCCCCGCCGCCCAACGCCGTATGGGCCAGCGCCTTCCTGGTCTTCGGGTCCCACCGCGTGAACGCCGGGATCACCAGCCATCGCGACTCCAACCGCGGGCGCACCTCCTTCAGCAGGCCGTGCGCGTGCTCCCACAATTCATCGCCGTCCATACGATGATACTCGTCGGCGCTCAGCGGCCCGCGCAGCGTGTGCACGACGACGCGGCCCTGGTCGTCGAGTTCCAAATTGAACGTCACCCGCCCGAAGCCCAGGTCGCGCATCCGCTCGGCCGTGAAGGTCTGCATGAGCTTCATGGCCGTATCGAGCTTGCCGCGGTAGTCCTGCGGGTCGTCGGCCAGCGGCGTCTGGAAGTCAGTTGCCCCGGTGCGGTCGGTCAGGTAGGCCACCCGGATGAACCGCGGATTGGTCTGCGGATGGTAGACCAGGCGGAGCGTGCGTCGCTTCTGCCCGGCCTGAAGGATCAGGCGGTTCTCGCCCGGAACGAGTTCGCAAAGGACGACGAACCGCCCATCGCGGGCCGGGCCGACGACGGACCGGCTGGGACGGTTGGATGATTCATTGGTGAAGGTGACCTGCGCGAGGGATCGGTCCCCCAGCGTACCCCGCACCAACGGCGCGACGTGACGTACGACCATGCCGTCGGCGTAGTTGGTGAATACGATCTCTCCCCCGCCATCGCTGGGCGCAGCGCTGCCCCAGAGTGCCAGCGCCGCCGCCAGCAATCCGCAACTCCACCAGGCAAGGCGAGTTCTCCTGCGAGATACTTCTATCACACTGTGCATTAGACCACAAAACGCCCCAGGCTGGCGGGGTATTTCGGACGTGACTGTCGAATCGGCCTCCGCGAGGCTACAATGCGGCCAGCGAAGAAGGAGAGCCTCATGGCAACGCCGACGCGCGATGAAACCTGGGCCCTGCTGCGGGAGTTCAACCATACCGACAAGGCAGTCCGTCACGCACTCGCGGTCGAGGCCGTCATGCGACACGCCGCCCGCAAACGCGGGCAGGACGAAGACCTCTGGGCGGTAGTCGGGCTCATCCACGATCTGGACTACGAGCAGTTTCCCGACCAGCACTGCACCAAGACCGGAGATATCCTCCGCCAGCGCGGATGGGAGGAACCGATCGTCCGGGCCGTTGTCTCGCACGGATGGGGCCTGTGCAGCGACGTTCAGCCCGAGTCGCTGATGGAGAAGTACCTCTTCGCCGTGGACGAACTGACGGGCCTGGTGGCAGCTTCCGCCCTCGTCCGCCCGTCAAAGTCGGTGATGGACCTGGAAGTCAAGTCGGTCAAGAAGAAATGGAAGGAGAAAGGCTTCGCCGCCGGCGTGGACCGCTCGGTGATCGAGCGCGGCGCGGCCATGCTCGGCGTGAGCCTGGAGGAGTTGATCGCGGAGACCATTGAGGCCATGCGCTCGGTGGCCGGCGAGATCGGCCTGGCCGGGGCGCAAACAACGTAACGCCTGCGCAAGCAAAGCCCACGGAAGGCTATTCCGTGGGCGTGGGGATGCTTGACGGGGGCGCGGCTACTTCAGCAACTTGACCCGGATGTTGCGATAGCTGACCGTAGCGCCGTGGTCCTGGAGCCCAATGTAGCCGGTGCGGGGCAGTTCGCCCAGGGCCTTCTTGAACTTGTTCTTCGAGCCGTCGGGGTTCTTGCCCGCCTCGGTCCACTTGGAGATGTCCACCGACCACTGCTCCTGCCCGTTCATCCAGCAGGACAGGCTGGGACCCTTGGCCTCAATCTTCAACTTATTCCAGTCATTGGTGACGGCGTTGACCTTGGGGGACATGACGTCGTAGAGCGCGCCGGCGTCGTGCTTGCCGGGATCCTTCTTCCCCGCGGAGTTGATCACCTGCACCTCGAACCCGCCGTGGACCGGGTTCTTCGGATCGCTCCGGAAAAACACGCCGCTGTTGCCCGTGGTCTTGAACTCGAGTTCCAGCACGAAGTCGCCAAACTGTTCCTTCGTCCACAAGTACCCGCCGCCCTTCTTGGCCAGCGTCAGCACGCCCTCCTGGACCTGCCATGCGTCTTTTTTCGCGTCGTAGTTCCAGTTCTTCTCCAGGTCGGCCTTGGCGCCGCCAAAGAGGGTGATGCAGCCGTCGTCATCGGCGGCCAGAACGGGTGCGACCAGGAACGCGAGGGCCAACACGGCGATCAGCGAACGAGCCTTACGCATGGCGGTCTCCTTATGGTATAGCCGGGAAGAGTATGCCGCAGGTCCCCCGGGCTGTCAAGGGCACTCGCCGCCGGCGCCGCCCCGCGTCCCGGCCGCGGAGCGCCTCGACCGCGATCCTCCACACCCTCTGCCGAACTCGTCCAGAGGAACGTCAGCAAGTGACGTGGAGGATGGCGGCCTTGGGCCCGCGAGCCCGGTTGTACTCGCGCAACGCCATGGGCGTGGGCACTGACACCACCGTTACGCCGCGCTGCTGAAGGAGGTGTTCCGCCTCGGCTGTCAGCGCCGCCTGCCCCTGTTGACCCGTCCCCAGCACCAGGATGCCCACGTCGCCCTTGAGCACCTTCTTGACCTCGTCGGGGCCGATCTCGTGGCTTGTGCCGTAGGCTTCCTTCGCCGCCTCCTTGTTGCGCTTCTTGATCTTCCCGTCCCCTCGCAGGACCAGGTCGCTTTTGTAGGTTCTGCCGTTGATGGTCACTCGCCCGAACTGGGTCTCCTCCAGAACCGGGTACTGGGGCAGGCCCTCGACGGCAGCCTGGAGCACTTCCCGTCCGATCGTCTTCTGGGCGATGGCCACGGCCCCGAGCACGACGGCGTCGTCCCCCAATTCGCTGGGGACGATCCCCCGCCCACAGTGGGCCCCGGGCAGCGCGTCAGAGGCGAAGATCTCTTTCACCACCGGCAGGATGAACTCTTCGCACGCCTCCACCACGCCCCCGCCCAGGATGATAACATCCGGATCCAGCAGGTGGCGCACCGTCAGGCAGGCGTAGCCCAGCACCTCGGCCGCCTTGCGAACCACCTTGCGGACGAGGGCGTCGTTCTGTTGGAGGGCCTGCTTGAGCATGCGGCTGCGGATGACATGGAGATCCGTTCCGACCAGTCTTGTCAGGATCGTCTTCTTGCCCGCGGCCACCGCCTCGCGGAT
>Ga0209606_1003465_pt1 | contig 15842 bp, 13 predicted proteins | sample AD_UKC057_MetaG_FD_184412 | JGI IMG/M metagenome (GOLD analysis project Ga0209606, IMG submission 184412) | Active sludge microbial communities of municipal wastewater-treating anaerobic digesters from USA - AD_UKC057_MetaG (SPAdes) (version 2) | ecosystem: Engineered > Bioreactor > Anaerobic >...
TCAATCCGCTTTGGCAGTTACCACCACGAACTCCAGCTAATCCGTATCCATCCGCTGCTGGACCAGGAATTTGTGCCCGAGTTCTTTGTTCGTTATATCGTGTATCATGAAATGCTTCACGCGCATCTGGGCATCTCGGAATCCGAGACCGGGCGCCGTCAAATGCACACCGCCAAGTTTCGCCGCCTGGAGAAGGCCTATCCCGATTACGAGCGAGCGCTTGCGTGGCAAGACAAACGAGGCTCACTCGCGCGTCTTCTGAAATGACCGGCGATGCGGAATCAGACCCCGGAATGGCGCGATTCCAAGGCCTCTATTGTGGGGATGGCCGCGCCATATACTATATTTAGTATGCTGTGGTGCCGCTGACAGGGCCAAGAGGCCGGGGGCGGGTGTGTCTCCACGCGAGGATGACTGTTGCCACGCCGACCAAGACCCAAAACGGATTTGTCTTATGCAAGTGATGAGCTTAAAATGACTTAATGGAGAGAATCCCCGTACATCCTGTCTGGAGTTAGGGAAAAGATGATAAAGCTGTGACGTTTACACGAATGAGTTGTAACGTAATTGGGCGGTGAAGGAGGCGGCGCCGCGTTCAGGGGCGCTGGCTTGTTCGCCGACCGGGTAAACTGCGTGGACGCGGTCCAGAAGACGGACGAAGAGCTGATGGTCATCCTGCGGAAGGGTGACCGCGAGGCCTTGGCCCAGCTGGTGCGGAGGTATCAGAACGATATCTTCCGGTTCTGTCTGCATTACGTCCGCGACTTTGAACTGGCGCGTGAATTGGCCCAGGAGACGTTCGTCCGGGTCTATGTGGCGCGTCAGCGGTTCGATGAGACACGCAAGTTTCGCCCGTGGGTGCTTTGCATTGCCCGCAATCTCAGCCTGAACGAGTTGAAACGTAAGAAGTCGGTGCATATGGAGTCCCTCGAGGAATATGCCAGCACGGCTCGGGAAGACGATGGCGCGTTGCAGCGGTCTTCCGAGGATGCGCCCGACCGCGAACTCATGGGGCAGGAGCGGCGGGAAATCCTGGCGGAACTGCTGGATACGCTGGACGCCGAATCGCGCGAAATTGTTATCCTGCGGTTTTTCGAAAGAATGCCCGCGCGCGATATCGCCGAGGTCGTCGGCAGCACCGAGGGCGCCGTTCGCACACGGCTTCATCGCATATTGAAGGCCCTTCGCGAGAGGAGCCTCAAAGTGAGAGATTTCTTGTGATACAAGGTGAACATGACATAACGCTGGACCGGCTGGCCGATTACGTGGAGGGGACACTCTCCGCGGAAGATGCGGCGCTGGCCCGGAAGGCTATAGAGGCCTCGGAAGCGAGCAAAGCTGACTATGCGTGGCTGCGGCTCGCCGCCGAGGATTTCCATGCCATCGGCCAGAACATCGTCAAGGACGCCCCCGAAATCGACGTGCTCGACGCCGTCATGCAGGCCGTCCGAAAGGCGGACGCTTCCGCGAAGACCGTAGACCTGAGCGAGCGCAAGAAGTCACGTCCCTCTTTCGTACTCTGGGGCGCCATGGCCTTGGCCGCCGCGGTGTTGCTTGCCGTCATAGGGCTGGTGTTTGAATGGGGCGCGTTTGCCCCGCAGAAGACGGTTGTACCCCCGGTGGCGGAAGGTCCCGACAAGCCCCAGCAGCCCGAGCAGCGCACAGCAGTAGTCATCCCCGGGGAAAAACCCGAAACCAGCCGCCTTGGCGACATCATGGAACAACTTGCGCAGGACGTTGCCCACAGGTTGGCGTCTCCCGAGAAACATGCCGGCCGAAGCGAGTTCTTTGCGACCGCCGCTCCGGACATCAGCAAGGTTTCGCAGGGCGATGTCGTTGCGCTGAGGCAAGCCGCGGTAACGAACCCGCAGGCGTGGACGCGTCTGCAGCGGATGGCAATGCTCGACGCGGAGACGGCCGCCAAGGTCGCGGCGGACCCCGAGGCGGCGCCGGAGACCATTGTCGGGGTGGCTGCGTCCTTGCCTGACGAAGAAGCGCGGCAACTGCTCGTGACCGCGATTGGCCGTATGGACCAGCAACAGCCTTACGCGGGCCTGGTTCTGGCCAAGACATACATCGCAGAACCCGTTTCCACCCCCGAGACAACATCGGAGCCCGCGCTGTTTGACGGAATGACCGAACAGGATTTGCGGGCGTTCTTGGAGGAAATTGCGGTCCTGCAGGGCGCGGACCCCCAGAACGCCTTGTTTGATGCGTTGCGCGCGGGGGCGCTGTTCCGCGTGGGCGACACCGAAGCGGCGCTGGCAGCGCTTGAGAGCCTGAAGGGGAAGGAAACGGCCACGGCCTATGGGCTGCAGGCCGCCCAGTCCCGGGAACTGGCTCTGGCAGCGGCAGGCATGCCCGAAGAGGCCGCGCAAATGCTGAGCGCCGTGCTCGCGGGGTCCGACCAATACACTATGCTTTGCAATTTGGCGCGCGAACTCGTACAATCGGGCCAAGCCTATGAGAATCAAGGCGATGTGGATACGGCACGGCGGGTGTACGAAGCCACGCAGCGGCTCGGGGAACAGGTATCCGGAAGCGCGCAGCTGAGTGAAGAGGCACTGGCAGGGGTCGATATTCAACGAATGGCTTTGGAAGAACTCGAGACGTTGTATGCGAACGGAGGCGCAGGGGGAGATATCGAGCAGATCACGAGTTCCGCCGAGGCCCTTGTAACGCAGATAAACAGCCTGAGCGACATGCTGGAATCGCTCGACCGGCTATTCCTGGGTGGAGGCAACGAGGCTTTTTGGAACCAGCTATCCGAACAGATTTTGCGCATGGGGGACCTCGGGTTGTTTTAGATTGCGCCAAAGTGATAAGAACCCTTAAAATGGTTTTATGTAAAAAAGGGGTTCACTTATTCAGCGAAAACGTGTAGAATTGGGTCCAAGCTCCACGGAAGCCGTGGACTTCGTTGAGGATAAACCCGGAGATTCTGGGTGGACGCCTGACTAAGAGGAAGAGGGAAGGAGGTGAAACGCCACATGATGCACGTCAAGAATCTGTCGAAACCTGCGAAGGCTGAGCAGACCGCTGATGTGACGCTCAAGAACATCATCGGGCCAATTGCGGGAGTCAGCCTGCTTGGGGACGAGACGCTAACCGAAGAACAAAGAAACTGGATGTGGGATCAGATTAATGACGCGTTGTCGAAGTAAGCACATCCGCGTGAGCAGCCATCACGCAGTTGTGTGAAACGGCGGAAGGAGAGTGGGCGTAAGTGGTTTTTCACCTTAGTTTGTCCACTCTAGGAATATCCGTGAAACGTTCGTCTCTGATCTCGGCGACCTGTGTTCGCGTCAAAAGCCAACGAGGCAATGAGGGGCACAGTGTTTAGGGATAAGGACAGGCGTGAAAGAAAGGGTTTTGAGAAATGAAACATCTGAAGAAGGTCTCGAAGACCGTGCCGTCAACGGCAGCGATCTGGGATTGGCCTCGTGAGCTGGCTCAGCAAAAGAGAGCCTGGCTCAACGGCGACCAGTTCAATCCAACTCTGAGCGAGATTGGCGACTATCTGAACAAGCCGTAAGGTGTGTGGTAGCAGGATTCGGCAGACGCATCCTGCGGTGGTGAGTATGGTTCTGGCTTGCGCGCGATACTTGCGCGTAGGCCTTGGAGGAGGTGAAACCTCATGAAGCATGTTGGTCGCGTATCGAAAACGTTGCCCGCTCGGGCCCAGCAATTTGATTGGAAGGCTGCTTTGGCCACCCCGATACAGACGCCGCCACTCGGCTATGGCGAATTGGGTGACATCGCCTTGGGCGCCTATTATGCAACCGCTGCGGCAATTTGTGACTGTGTCCCGGCTGATAAACAGTAGTTCTTGAGTTCCGGCGTGCTGCCTCGCGCAGCGCCGGAGAACTAATACAGGAACAACCTTGCATCCGCGAAGGGGGAAAGGCGTGGACTTTCCCCGTTCGCGGTTGTTTTTTTGCGCAGCAGCCCGACACGGATGCCGACCCGGGGCAGGCGTATTCTATTTTCTTCCGTCTGCCGTCTTGCTTAATGCTCACCCCTAATTCCGGCCACAGACAGATGCTAAGATACCGTTTACAGGAAAAAGGAGTCTGAGGCATCGTGCCTCGGCGTGATACGTTCGGAGGAACTTCCGTGGACAACTTCGAGTATTTCAATCCCACTCATATCGTCTTTGGCAAGGGCGCCATCGCGAGGCTGTCGAGTTTGTTGCCTCATGATGGGCGCATCTTGATGACGTATGGCGGCGGGTCCATCAAACAGAATGGGGTGTACGATCAGACTCTGGCTGCCCTGCGCGGATTCGATGTCGCCGAATTCGGCGGGGTCGAACCCAATCCCCGCTACGAAACGCTCATGAAAGCGGTTGAACTCGCCCGCAGACAGGATACCCGTTTCCTGCTGTCGGTCGGCGGAGGTTCAGTCCTCGACGGAACGAAATTCATTGCCGCCGCGATGCGTTTCCGGGGAGACGAGCCATGGGACATTCTCGGCAAACACGCGCGCATCGAGGACGCGGTTCCGCTGGGCGCCATCCTGACCCTTCCGGCTACCGGCTCCGAGTCGAACGGCAACGCCGTGATCTCGCGCGGCGCGACCAGGGAGAAACTGGCGTTTTACAGCGAGAAGGTCTATCCACGGTTCTCGATTCTGGACCCCGAGACCACGTTCACGCTGCCGCAGCGGCAGACCGCCAACGGCGTTGTCGACGCGTTCATCCACGTCATGGAGCAGTACATGACCTACCCCGTCAACGCCCCATTGCAGGACCGCCAAGCCGAAGCGGTGTTGCTAACGTTGATCGAGGAGGGGCCGAAGGTCATGGCGAATCCCGCGGATTACGATGCGCGCGCCAATATCATGTGGACGGCGACCCAGGCGCTCAACGGCCTGATATCCTGCGGGGTGCCGCAGGACTGGTCGACCCATGGGATTGGCCACGAGTTGACGGCCCTATATGGCTTGGACCATGCACAGACCCTTGCGGTAGTGTTCCCGGCGGTGATGCGCCATCAGCGTAAGCCGAAGGCAGGCAAGATTCTCCACTACGCGGAGCGGGTTTGGGGAATCGTGGACGGTTCCCCCGGCGCGCGCATCGACGCGGCAATCCAAAAGACCGAAGAATTCTTCCGCTCGCTAGGCGTCAAGACCCGCCTCAAAGAATACGGCATCACCGAGGGCTACGCGGAGGTCGCGAAACGCATCGCCGCGCGTGGCACAGCCTTGGGCGAGCATGACGATATCGGCCCGGCCGAGGTCGATGCCATCCTCGCGCTGTGCGCCGCGTAGACGCGCCACGCTTGAACGCCGATACGGTGCGTTGGACCAGTGCTTACGACTCCGGTATGCTTGTGAAGCAGTCCTGGCAGTCTGAGTGGCGCAGTATCGTAAGTGGGGTGGCGTTGCCATGTCTAATGTTGCCGGCGGAAGAGAGGCGAAGAAACGGTCGCTGGTTCGCACGATAGTCCGGTGGGCTCTTCGGGCATTCCTGGCGATTGTTCTGGTTGCGGCTATCGTATTCGTGTTTGTGTTCCGGGACGCGCTGTACAACCGTTTTGTGCGGTTTCCCCGCGAGGCGAAAGCATGGCAGCGGCTCCAGGCGCGGCATGTGGATGTATCCGTCGACGATGGCTGGAACGATTACCAGGGCGTGTGCCACAGCCACTCGCACTTCTCGCATGACTCGCAGGTAACGTTTGAAGAAATCCAGCGCGCGTTGAAGGAGACCGGGCGCGATTTCATCCTGATGTCCGACCATTGCATTGATGGGAAGGCGGATTATTCGCTTCAGTGGGACGGGGTCAAGGACGGCATCCTGTTCGTTCCGGGGTTCGAGATGTCCGGCGGTTTCATGCCGTGGGGTCTGCCCAGCAACACGGTGTTGGATTGCGGAGGGGATCCGGAACTGTTGGCGGACACGATCGGGGAGGCGGGGGGACTCCTGTTTTTTGCACACTCGGAAGAAGACCGGCCCTGGAACCTGCCGCAGCTTGTCGGGATGGAGATCTACAACATTCACACCGATTTCAAGGACGAAGACGGGTACAGGGCGCTGTTGCCCGACATCGTCTTCAGCATCCGCAAGTATCCCGATCACGTAATCCGCACCATTTTCGATCGCCAGACCGAGATTCTCGCCAACTGGGACCGCCTCAACAAGGACCGCCATATCGTTGGGATCGCCGCCAATGACTGCCACCAGAACAATGGCTTCACCGGACGGTGCACGGATGAGGGCAAGCTTCTCGTCGAGGATACGAGCCCCGACGCCATTGGCGAATACGAACTGAACTGGTGGAAGCGTCTGGGACTTCGGGTATTGTTTGGTCCTCTCGAGCCCGGCCGCGAGCTGTTCCGGTTCGAACTCGACCCTTACGAGCGGATGGTCCGGTACGTCAGCACGCATATCCTCGCGCACGAGCTGTCCAGGGAGGCCATTCTCGAGTCGCTTCGCGAGGGCCGGGTGTACATCGCGTTCGACGTCCTTGCCGACAGCACGGGGTTCGTGTTTGTGGCGGATTCACGCGACGGCAGGGCGGTGATGGGCGAACGCATCCCGCTGGGTCCCGACGTGCACCTGCGGGCCGGGTCGCCCGTGCCCTGCCGGTTCACCGTCGTGCATGACGGCGTTGTTGCACACCAGGCCGAGGGACGCGAACTCGATTGGCAGGCAAAAGATGCCGGCAAGTACCGCATCGAAGCGGAAGTGGACATCCTGGGCGAATGGACCCCATGGGTCTACACCAATCCCATCGAGGTTGCCGCCACCGCCGTCGCGTCAGAGGCGAACCCGTAACGCCGTTTGCGCCTATCCCGCCGCCGGGGGAATGATCGCCCGCCTTGTCACGGAGCGGTCTCACACCGAGCCGCGGAGAATGTGGAGCGCGAGCAAAATTCCTCCGACGAAACCGTCGTGCCCTCGCGGCGCTCTTCCAAGTTGGCGTGTTTTGCCTTTTCGGTTGATTGCCCTTCGAGTCTGGCGCCCTATTCTGTGGCATATGCCCCACGGGAATCCTGTTGACATTCAGAAAGGACTTGTCTATTTTCGACTCTCTGGTAATGTAATGATCTGTACAAATCGGCTATCTCGCTGTGCATGCGCGGCTGCGCAGCTCCGCATGCCGCGTGAGAGAGGTTTCACCATGAGTTGTTCGACCAGCCGCTTGGGGGGCCGCCTGTTCACGATTCTGCTCATTGGAGCCGCCGTAATCGGCTGCCCGCCTTCAGACAGTAAGGTCACGGTTCCCAATGTCGTTGGCCAGACGCAAACGGCGGCACAAAACGCTATCACAGGAGCTGGTCTCGCGGTTGGAACCGTAACCCAAGAGTACCATGCCACGGTTGCGGCGGGCCTGGTGCTCAGCCAGGATCCTCCAGCGGGGAGAAGCGTTACCGCCAACAGCGCCGTGAACCTTGTGGTTTCGAAGGGTCCGGGCGGAGGAGGAGACATTTCGAACATCGAGGAACTTCAACGAATCGGGAACGACCCGGCATATCCTCTCGACGGCGACTACGTTCTGACGCAAGACATCGACGCCTCGGCGACGGCGGGCTGGAACGACGGCGCAGGCTTTGACCCGGTCGGCACGTGGATCGAGGATGATCCGGCAGCAGCGTTTACCGGGACCTTCGACGGCCAGGGGCATGTCATCACGAATCTGGTGATCAACCGGCCGGGCGAAGGCTATGCCGGTTTGTTTGGCTTTGTGGGCGAGGGAGGCGTCATCCTAAACCTCGGCATCGAGGGCGGCGCGGTGTCAGGTGGCGAGCGTGTTGGCGCCCTGGCGGGCGGGATCAGCGACGGCACGATTTCCGAATGTCATGTGACATCTTCGGTGACGGGGGAGGACTTTGTCGGGGTACTGGTGGGTGACAACTACCACGGCGCGATATCGCAATGCCACGCGACGGGCGCGGTAACCGGCGGCTCGAACGTTGGCGGGCTATTCGGGTCCGCCTGCGGGGACGTGTTTCAGTGCTACGCGACGGGCGCAGTGACAGGTACGGGCAGCTACGTGGGCGGCCTGGCGGGCTCTATCTGCGGCACGGTATCGCAGTGTTTCGCCACGGGCACGGTGGCGGCGCTCGGCGATTTCGCCGGCGGTTTAGCGGGCTCCAACATGGGCGCGGTATCGGAATGTTATGCGGCGGGCGGGGTGACGGGAAACGACTCCGTCGGGGGCCTGGCAGGCGACAATTACTTCAGCACGATCTCCCGATGTTACGCGACAGGCCCCGTAACGGGCGAGTCTCACGTTGGCGGCCTTGTGGGCCAAAACAACTACGCTACGGTCGAATTCTCATTCTGGGACATCGACACCGGCGGGCAGACGGAATCCGGCGGCGGCACGGGACTATCCACGGCGGAGATGCAGACCGAGACCACGTTTACCGCCGCAGGGTGGGACTTCGATGCGGTGTGGCACATGTTGCCCGAGGGTTCCTACCCATATCTACGCGCGCTGCCCTAGACGCGCCGGGCCTCCGCAGCGCGCGACCCAGCGCAGTCCATCTTTCCTCAGGTGCTGTCTGCGCGTCTCGTGTGTGGCTCCTTCTTTTCTGTAAGCGTCCCTCTTTTCTTGCACGAAGCCGCGCGAAGAACACAGAAGCAGAAGAGCCCGTTTCTCGATGGAGCCCTTTTGGGGCTGAGATGGCCCTTTCTCCGCACTTCCGGCGCCCTCGCGTGAGTCTTTGCCGTGAGCCTCGCGATACCCGGCAGATGCCGCTTGCCGGGTTGCATCCCCATCCGGATACATGCTAGAGTGTCGCCAGCTTTAGCGGAGAGATGACCGAGTGGTTGAAGGTGGCGCCCTGCTAAGGCGTTGTACGGGTCAAACCGTACCCCGGGTTCGAATCCCGGTCTCTCCGCCATCTAATTTTCCTCTTTTCTAACCCCTTCATTGTGCACATCTTACGATTTCGTGGTATCCTCAAAATGGCGTTTGTGCAGACTTTTGTGCAAACGTCTCAGGAGGGTGAGGGTACGGGTATGCGGCAGGAAGAGGCAGGGCGAAAGCGGCGTACAGGCCATACGACGAAGGGCCACGTGCGGGATGTGAGGATAGAACGCATCGGGCGCGTGACGATCTGCAAGCGCGGCTTGCGGAGTCGGGGCGCTTGCTCCAAGCCCGCGGCCTCCAGCGCGTCCTGCACCACTTCGCTGAAGGCCTCCCCGTCCATCTTGGACTGCAGCCGCCAAGACAGAATCCGCCGGCTCACGTCGTCCAAGACGCTGATCAGGAAATACCAGCCCCAGCCGACCACCTTCAGGTACGTCGCATCGGTCTGCCATTGCTCGTTGACCCGCGTGGGCTTGTCGGGGTACTCGTCCCCGGCCGGGAAGCCCTTAACCTCCCAAGCGGCCACCAACCCCTTCGCCTTCAAAATCCGGTACACGGTCGATTCCGACACACTAAAGCCACAAGCGTCCGTCACCCGGAACGCAATCTGCCGGGAAGGCTCATCCGGATGGCGTAATGCCTGCTCGATAACGGCGTCACGCTCCTCCTCCGTCACGCGATTCCACACCCGCCGAGGCTCTGGGGAATGGTCCCTGAGCTCTTCAAGCCCGCCACGCCGATACGCCTTCCGCCAGCGGTAGTACGTGGAGGACGCAACACCCATATGCTGCAGGGCCACGCAGGTCGCCCCCAGTTGTCCTTGCCGAAAATCACGTAATACTAGTCCGCATTCATAAAGTTACAGATTATTGTAAACGCTGGTCAAGAAGTGAAGCGTCCTTGATAGACTCCCTGAGTGCAGGGTACAGTGCCAGCGAGGCGGGGACATGACGTGGGTGTCAAGCGGAAGCAGTCCGGAACCGTTCGTGACCACGTCGCAAGTGCGCTATCAGTTTCAGCGGATGCGCTTGCAGAGGCGTCGGCTGCTCTGAACCCATACCGTGATTCCAATCCCTGACCTGTCCCTCTTCGGCTGACGACCTGCCACCACGGCCCGAGTATGAAATCAAACTTTCGGTCAGAGACTCTTTTCCGAACAGAAAGGCGCCATGATGCCCGACATGGCCCGTCCCAAGGCCAGTACGGCCACGTCCTTCATCAACAGCGCGATACTCACAATCGCGGCCAGGGTCTTGCACCGTGACAGCCGCATTCCCTGGACATTCGCGACAATCCATGAAAGAATCTTGCTCGGGTCGTACATGGCTTCTTCCTCCAAACGGGAACTCGGTTTCCCAACTCGAATCCATTCCAGACGGATCGATGCCGTGTACGCTCTTTGTTTATGCCCCCATCCAGAAATTGGGGATCACTGAGATTTTGATCCTTCGTGTGTCATTTGTCATACAATTGATGCAGTTTTGTTATCCGGCCCGATGCGTCTGGGGTGTTCTTTCGTAACCAGCAGGGGAGAGTCACTATGCCGAAGATGCGCTCTGAACGAAAACAGTTCCTGCTCACTGCTGCAGTCATAGCTGTTTGCCTTGTGAGTTGTCCGCCAGCCCCGCCCACTCCCTTCGAGAAAGAAACCTTCACACTCCCCGGGGGCGTGCCTTTAGAGATGGTTTACCTTCCCTCCGGAACTTTCATGATGGGCCGGTATCCGGGCGAGCAGGAAGGCTTGGACAGCGAAGACCCGCAGCATCCGGTGACGGTCCCCGGATTCTGGATGGGCAAGTGTGAATTGACCAAGGAACAGTGGACAGCGATTATGGAAACAACGCCGTGGACGGGACAGGACAATGTGCTTGACGATCCGGAGAGTCCGGCAGTGTACGTGTCGTGGGATGACGCCAAGGCTTTTATCAGGGCGCTCAGCACCTACACTGGCAAGACGTTCCGCCTGCCTTCGGAGGCAGAATGGGAGTACGGGTGCCGGGCAGGCACGCTCACGCGCTTCTACTGGAGTGATGACCCGGACTATACGGAGGGCGACGACTATTGCTGGTGGGGATACAACGCTGAAGATGTTGGTGAGGCCTATGCGCACGTGTCAGGGTCCAAGCTTTCGAACGCATTTGATATGCATGATATGAGCGGCAATGTGTGGGAATGGTGCGAAGACGACTGGCATTACGACTACGTTGGAGCGCCGACGGACAGCAGCCCGTGGGTGAAATCGCCGAGAGGTGTTACCCGCGTTTTACGTGGCGGTACCTGGCAGATCCACGGTAATAGCTGCCGCTCGGCGAGCCGGACCTGCGTCGACCGATCGATTAGGACCTCGGCTCACGGATTCCGTCTTGCCAGGTGATGCTTGCTTTTCAAGGAGACCTTTGTGAGTAAGAGTTAAACGCTTCAACTCGATCTGAATGTGGTAGAGTCAAAGAACTGAGCCGAACTCCAAATCCCTTTGTCAGTAAGGCATTCAGCTGGTAAGTCAGCCCAGGTATGGACCTGATGCGGAACGCAATTTGCCACACAGCGAACCAGGCAACAACTGCCTGAGGCGATCTTTCAAAACGCTTCCTGGGTTGGAAACAGCCGCGTTGAACGCATCGAGGTAGCCGATTACACTCAAGGAAGAATGGTCCGCGGCGGGCGCGTGCGCACTTGTGGGAGAATATCGGACAAGATTGAAGAAGCCACTCCAATTACAGGAGGAGACTACCATTCGTTACGTGCTCATCACCATGCTCTTTGTGACTGTGGCAGCATCTGCCCACCCCAGCGATGAGACTGGCCTCGGCGAACCCGTTGAGGTAGATACGCAAAGCGGGGCGGAGGTTTGCCTGCTGGGCGGCGATGAACGGCCTGCCGACAACATCTATGGTGAGCAGCCCTACGGCGACGCCACGGGCCAGCGCATAGCCATACGCTACTATCCGCTGGAGAACAAGCCCGGAGGCATCAACTTCCTTGACCTCCGCGACGGTTCAAATCACGAAATTCTCTCCGGCGATCCGCCCTTCCCCGCCTTCCACGCATGGGGCGAGTGGCTGTACTACGCACAGACCGCCGAGGGGAAAAACATGTTGCGGCGCTGCAATTACCTGAGCCTTACGGTGGAAAACATAGCCGAGCTTCCTCCGGAGCGTGGCACCTACAGCTACGGTACGGTCTCCCCCGATCATCGCTATTACGCCGTGAGCGTGCGTCCGCCGCAGGGCGGTCCGTCCCAAGTGCATCTGCTCGATTTGAAGACGAACGAATGGAGCGTGCTCCTGAACAAACCGGGTTATCATGCCAAACACGAGCAGTTCTCGCGCGACGGCCGCAACCGGGTGCTAATTCAACTGAACCAGATGCCGGACGTGAAGGTGGTGTTGCTCAGCGAACTGGAAGTAGGCGGACCCGAGCGGCCCTTCCCGGCCGACCACCCCTATACCCTGCGTCCCACCGGCCACGAAGCCTGGATTGGCACTACCAGCGAGATCTTCTTTTCCACGGCGATGGACGAGAAACTGAACGGAAACGTGTGGCGCTGCAAAGTGAACGACGAAAACCCCACCCTCGTTTACACGGGCAAACGCTTCATGCACGTCAGCGTGTCCCGCGACGGGAAGTACTGGATCGGGGATGCGAGTGAAGACGGCGTCCCGATCTACATCGGCAACTTCGAATCGGGCCAGTGCGAACGTATCTGCCTCAGCCGTACAGAATTTGACGGCAAGCAGTGGAGTCACGCGCACCCCTACCTGACCGCGAACAATCGATGGCTCATCTTCGGTGCGCGCCGCAACGGTCACCCCCAGACCTACGGCGCAAAACTGAAAGACGGCTGGCTGGACGGCCTTTGACGATTCATTGGATTTCCCGCGGTGTGGCTTTCCGAGTCTTTTCGCTGAGCGAAGGCGTTAGGCTCATCCGGGGCTTTTCGACAGCTGCCAGAGATGGACGATACACCCGCAACCCCATTCCATGCAGAGATACGCATGTACTCGTGCAGACGGCCCCTCTCCCGGAGGACAACAACCAACAGGCTACTTCGTGTGCTCTACCACGGCGTCTCAAGCCCCACCGATTCTGGGGATTTATCCACGAAGTAGAGGTCGAAATCCCACCAGGCGTAGCCGGGAGGACGGTTGTAGAGATAGATTCTGACCGTGTAATCGTTGGCGGCGCTGGGTTGTTCGAGCACGAAGGGATGGATCTCGAGCGCTTCGTTCTCCTGGAGGAGCACGGTGACTTCCTTTCGGGGAAGGGGCGCCTTGAATTCGTAGGAGATGTCTTGGGGCTCATCGTAGGCGACATGTTCGGTTTTCAGTTCCTCGCCTTTGATATGCAGGATGTCTTTGCCGTCCACGCGGCCGCGCCAGTGGAGGAAATGGGTGGACTCGCCGGCGTGCTTCCTGATCGCTTGGGCGTGTGCGGCTTGTTGCTCGGCAATGAGTTTATATGCGTCTTCTTCGGATGGAGCTTCCGCGAGACGGGCCTCGGCGGCCTCGAGGCCGGTGAGGGCGTCCGCGGCGGTGGTCACAAGCGCCTCAATGCCGTAAAACTTGTAGTCGAATCCAGGAGCTTGGGAGAAGCGGCGCATGGCATCTTGGAGATCGGCAAGATCCCGTGCCAGGCGGGCTTTGGCGGGCTCGTCGCGCGCTTCGCGGTACTCGAAGTAGGCGTAGATAGTTTTCACGTAGAGCCGGTTGGTTTCCACCAGCAGCCGAGTAAGGCGCAGTGAATCGGCTACCTGGGCGGCCAAGTCGGGATTGGTGGTCTTGTCGGCCAGGGGGACGAAGCGGGCCTCCATCTCGCGTGCGGCCTCCAAGCCTTTATCAAGAAGGGCCATGGCTTCGCTGGTGTGTCCCTTGGAGGGGGCATACATCACTCGTTCCAGCCAGTCCATATGTGTGCGCCCGCGATCGATGTCGGGGAGGCCCATGAGCTGGAATGTGGTGAGACGCAGGTGCGGAAGCGTATTGCCCCGGATGGTTTCGGCCACGGGCTTCACATAGATGCCGTCTTTGTAAGCGACTTGAGACAGGAGAATGATGTCGGCCAGGCCGTCAGCGGCTTCCGTACCGAAATGGATGGCGGCGAAGTCGCGGGCAATGGTCCGTTGATCCTCCCCGGGATTCCAGGCCAGCCGGAAGACGAAGTAAGCGGTCAGGCCCCACGTATTCCATCCGAATCCCCCATTTGCGCCGAAATGCACCCCGGTCAGGTTGCTGTTCCCATTCGCCAAAACGCTTCGTACGCCGCCCTGGTGGTAATCCCCCGGCCAGGAGGGAAAGACGTTGACCGTTCCCGAGGCATGGTAATCCAGAACGGACAAAAGAACCACCATCTGGTGGGGCGTCTGATTGAAGGTGGGATTGTAGGGCTGGTGTACCAGCGGTCAGCCAGACTCATATAGGGTGAAAGATACAGATTCTTCGTGGGCACTTCATCCGTGAAAATGGATTTGTAGACATCGGCGTTCGAATGCTGCTCATCGGACGTGGTTGCCCACGTGCGATGAAAATAGATCTTGTCGAACTCGCCCACGACAACTTCGTGCATTTTCTGGACAAAGGTGCGGTAACGTTGCTCGAGGGTCCAGGGATGATTCTTCGGTTCGTGCATGACGTCGTAGGCGATGTAGTTGCCTCCCACTCGGGTCAATTCTCCCGTGCGGATGCGGACGCCGTCGAGGTCCGGCATCGCCTGGAATAGACGGCGGTATTTCGTCTGGAGCGCCGCCCACAAGGCCGGGTCGGCGGGGTCCAATTTGAAGCCAAATTCCTGTTGCAGGGAAGGGTGAAACGAGATCTCGTCGCAGATCCCCAGGTATTTCATGTGGAAGGCGTGCGCCGCGTCAATCATCTGCTGCACGTCTTTTCGCGTGGCCGCATTTTCACTCGCCTCCGGTTCCGCGTCCCAGGGCACAATATCCAGAATCGGGGCAGCGGCCACCCAGGTCGCCGTGGCACGAAGCGCATTGCGCAAGGCCGCTTCGTCCGGGGCCTCGGTAAGACGCACCGTGAGGCGAGGTTCTCTTTTGAGGTCCAGTTCAGGAATCTCCTTGAAGACGCGCATGCGATCCCAGATCCAATACAGGCCATAGACGTCGCCCATGAGCGAACCGCCCGACACCACCATGACGCGTCCACGGGCGCGTTGAAGGGGACGGATTTCAAAGCCTTGTTCGGATTCCACGCCGGACAAGCTGACCCGTCCGTCCGCTGTCAAAGTTTTTGTGTGCGCATTGCGGGAGATCGCGCCCACCACGATAACGTTGTCCTCCGCGTCATTCATGTCCCCGATTGAAAAATGAATGCCCAAAGGTGCGCCGTCCGATTGCAGATCCGCCACTGCCGCCGCTATGGCGGCGTCGTTGGCCAGCGTGTCCGGAAGAACCAGGGTCCACTTCTCCGCTAAAGCGGACGTGGTACAGAACGTAAGCGCCAGGGCGAACGGAACGAGGTGTTTCATGTGGATTCCCCATAGGGTTAATAAACTTAGCCCCGCTTAGGTCCCTTTGTCAGCAAGACAGAAGGCCGGTGAGGCACACGAGATCTCGATCAATCCGGATTGAATGATGTTACCGTATTTCGTGAGGAGGATGCGATCGGAGACTCGTGCGAGTTCCCGCCAGTGCAATTCTCCAGAACGCCTTTTCATGCCTGAGAACAGGACGCCACGCCCACGTTTGATTCCCGACACCAACGCCAATACCCAGCTCGAGGTGGCACAAACGGCGAACCTCGTCAGGGCCGTTAACAGGAGAGTGTCACCGGTGGTGCGTCTCGCCCCGTTCCTTTCTCATACGCCTCACACAACAGCCAGGTGTCATCCATCTCCGCTTCTCCCGAACAACCAATCGCAAGAACGGGGGGATGCAAGAAGCAATGCCCCTAGCCACGGGCGCCGTGGGATACCCGGCCACCGCCGGCCTCGTGCAAAATCCGCGACGCCTCCGCATCGAAATTGACACCGGGCATAGGCGTATCCGGATCAAGCCTCCCCTCCGCATCCGCC
>Ga0209606_1003467_pt1 | contig 15838 bp, 10 predicted proteins | sample AD_UKC057_MetaG_FD_184412 | JGI IMG/M metagenome (GOLD analysis project Ga0209606, IMG submission 184412) | Active sludge microbial communities of municipal wastewater-treating anaerobic digesters from USA - AD_UKC057_MetaG (SPAdes) (version 2) | ecosystem: Engineered > Bioreactor > Anaerobic >...
CTCTGCTCGGCTTCGGCCCTGGCAACTACGAAATCGAGAACCCATTCTTCTGGACCATCGAGGAACAGGAATGGTTCGCCATGGTCCGCAAGATGAACCAGCACGTGCACAACGACATTCTGGAAGTCGGGGTGGATGCCGGATTCCCCGGCGCTGTTCTGTACCTTCTCTTTCTGGTTACAGGCATTGGCCAGGGCCTTATGCTGGCCTTCACCGCCGGGAGCCCGGTCCGCCGGCGTTTAGGCTGGGCGCTCGCGGCGCTCTTCTGCGCATTTCTGGTCGACGGCGCCCTTGGATTCAACTCCCGCGTTCCGGTTTCTGCGCTGCTCATCTTCCTTGCGGCTGGGACCCTCGATGGGCTGCACTTGAACGCCTCCACGAGCCCTCCTGTCCCCGCGAGGTCGCGAGCGGCCCTTGGGATTCGACTTGCGCTTTGCGTTTCCGCACTGGTTTTTGCGATATACGAAACACGGGTGTTTCTTGCTGAAAAACAGCTGCAGCTCGGCCGGGGCGCGTTTTTGGGCAATGCCTTCAACACGGCCAACGGGCATTTCGAGCGTGCGGAAGAGCTGTGCCCGTGGCAATGGCTCGCGCCGTTTGAACGGGCAAAGTGCGCTTTGCGCATCGCTCAACGTCTCGAGTCCGAGAAGCACCCGGAAGGGGGGTATGCCATGCGCAATAAGGCGGCGGAGCATTTCAGGCGCTCGGCCGAGAGGAACCCCACGTATGTGCTCAGCTTATTGGGCATAGCGGAGACGAATTTCAGCCTGGGTCACGCGGAATCGGAATTCAACCGCGATACCCGCGGCAAATACCTGGAAGACGCGCGCAGCGCCGCCGCCGAGGCGGAAGAACTGTGCCCTTTGTTGCCGGAAGCCCACGACATCCTGGGCCGTATCGCATGCCTTCGCGCCGCTGAGATGCGTACCGCTGGAGAGAACGCCGAGGCCGGTGCACAGGAGATCGTGGAACAGTGGCATATTGCTATCCATCATCTGAGGCGTGCTCTGGAATTGGGCTCCGAGAACAAGAGTGCTCTCCACCTTATGCTGGCGCAAGCCCACGCGGGCACGCAGGAACTCGACGCCGTCGAAGACGATTTTCGCGAGGCCATAGCAGCAGAGCCGGCGAATAGAGACATTCTGCCCGCGCTGTACCGTTTTGGTTCGCAGTACAACCGCTATGATTTCCTGCGGGAACTCTTGGGACAGTATCTCGAGCGGCTGCGCGCAACGGCGCCTGAGGAGACGGAGATCACCGCGAAAGCTGCCCTGTACCTTGCAGCTGCTGAGTACGGCATTTTCAAAGATGAGGAGAAGGCGGAAAAGGCCTACGTGACTGCGGCCAAGGCAGCGCCGGACCTTTCGGACACGTGGAGCGCGTTTGCCCAGTTTTCCAAGAAGAGCAATCGCCCGAAAGCGTTTCAAACCGCTGTAACCCAAGCCTGCCACAACGCCATCAAAGCAGGAAAGAAGCCCTTGCCCCAGGTAGAGGCTGTTGTCGCCGTCTGGGAGGGAGGAAGCCGGAAACTGCCGGAGGCCACCGGGGAATTGGCACGTGCACTGCAAAACGCGGTCGAGAGCGGCCTCGCTCCACAAGAGGCCCGAAACCAGTTCGGGTGGCCCGCCGAAGTGTTGCTTGTGGAATCCCAGAAGCAAGATATTGCATCGACAGACCGCGGCATTGCACTGCTCAACATCGGCACGATGCTTGACAAGATGGACCTGCTCTCGCTCGCTGGCACGGTTCTGCAAGCGGCTGTCCGGGAGCTTCCGCCCCCGCAAGCGGCCCTGGCGGCGAGAGAAGCGGCCCGCGTTCTGGCCCGGCAAAACAAGAATGAAGATGCCTTCGAGATGCTTCAGAAGGCCCTCGCATTGGAGCCAGACAACCCCGAGACGCGGCTGGAATTCGCCAGGACTCTGGCAAAACTGGGCCGGAATACCGAGGCCCGCAAAGAATATGCAATAATTCTCGATATGCCTGGCGTAGGACAAGACGCCCGTGAGACCATCACTAAGGAGATGCGCGCCCTTCAATGAGATGGCACGCAGGAGACGTTTGATGCTTGTTGCTGACCGGTACACACAGACAAGACGCCTGCTGAACGCCCGCCTCAGCGTGTTCTTGTTCTGCATGCTCACCGGCGTATGTCCGGCGTGGGGACAGCCCCCTGACATTGCCCTGCCCCAGACATTCGAAGGTTGTAATCTCATTTTCATCACCATCGACGCGTTGCGGGCCGACCATATGAGTTGCTACGGGTATCGGCGAAACACTTCCCCCTTTATCGATTCGCTCGCCAATGAGGGACTGCTTTTCGAACAAGCGCGAGCCAACAGCACCTTCACCCGCGAATCCGTGTCTGTTCTTTTCTCGGGCATGCTGCCCTCATCGAGCGGCGCTTTCGGGTGGTTTGCCCAGCTTCCGCCGGAAGTGCCAACGCTGGCCGAACGTTTCGCGGCAAAGGGCTACGAAACACTCTTTTTAAGCAGCAGCGTTGTGCTTGCCGGGCTCACCAAGGGGTTCAACACCGTCCATCACCTGCCCTTGCGTTGGCTGGAGAGCGCGGAAGGTCCTAAGCTGTCCGCAATTGCCATGGAGCAGGCAAAGAAGGTCCGCGGCAAACCTTTCTTCATGTACCTGCATTATTTCGATCCGCATGGACCCTACGAGCCTCCCGACGACTTGTACCTGCGATTCGCCAAGACGCTCTACCCTGAGCCACTGCACATTTTCGAGGATGTCCGCGCGGACCTGAACCAGCTCAGGGCGGAGGGATTCGGGCCGGGCGATCCGCGCTTCGAAGATGTTGTCATCTCATACGACGCTGAAATCGCCGACTCCGACCGGTCTATCGAAATGCTCTTTCACGCGCTGAACGCGTACGGCATGCTCGACAACACCCTGGTGGTCATTTCGTCGGACCATGGCGAAGAATTCCTTGATCATGACTGGGTGGAGCACGGATGGACCCTGTACGAGGAGGTGCTGCGCGTTCCTCTCATCTTTTGGGCTCCGGGCAAGGCGCCCAAAGCACGCGTGGCAACTCCTGTTTCGATTGTCGACTATTATCCCACGCTGACGCGCTTGTTCGGCCTGTCGGCGGAGGGTTCCTCGCTGGACGGGGATCCGCTTTTCCAGCCTGCTGACACGGGGCTTCGATTCGTGCCTCCCAAGCACCCGCACATCGCCGAGTTGCTGCTTCAGGAACGTGGAATGATGCGTTGCGTCATCGCTGACGAATGGAAGTACCTTGCCGCCCTCAAGTGGTTCACGCCGGAGGAACGCCCTGGCGAGGTTCGGCGGCTCGAGGAGGTCCAATTGGGGCTTCAGGCGGGAACAATACCCATGACCCCGATCTGGCGGCCGCCGGTCAACGAACAACTGTACGACCTCGAGAACGACCCGCAAGAAACACGCAACATCGTAATGGAGAAACCTGCCGTTCGAGACCGTCTGAAGGCCATCCTCGCGGAACGCGAGGCCTACTGTCGAAAGCGCGGCATTGAGACGCCCCGCCGTCAGGAAGTGCCTGCATTATCTCCCGCGGAAATGGAGCTGCTCCATAACATGGGATACTTCTGAGCCCTCCGGCTCCAGCCGCCAGCCCCAAGGTTGCGCGAGAGGAGCACGGCGCCGCGCCGGACAGCAGATGGATTAGGGCCACGGACTTGGCTTACCGGGCTTCGAGCCAACGGCGTGCGCGGCTCCCGACCTCAAAATGGAGGCAACCATCGGTCAACGGCACCATTTCCCCTGTGAATCGGTCGCGGTACATGATGCCGCTTTCTTGCAGCACGGGCCGCAGCAATATACTCACAGGTTCCTCGTTGTAATTCTGGACAAATAGAGACCGCTCGCCAAAAGGTTGCAGAGTGACCCGCGTGTGCGCTTCCATTGCCAGGTCTAAAGGCTCCATGAACGCGGCGCGCAGCCGGTTCGCGGCAGTCTCAGGCAATTCGAGCAGTCCCAGCTGGCGAGGCGCAAGCAGCACCTCGCCCACAGCGTCAAAATCCGCCTGCGAAAACGTGTGACAATTGAGCACCGCAACCTCGCCTCCCTGCGCACGGTGACGCGTAAGAAAAGGGACGGCGCTGTCGCTGCAGATCGCTTCGAGGAGGACTTCTGCCTGCGTGGCATCGAGCCGGCCGGCGAGGTCGAGACCGTGCCTTACCGGCGCCGACTCCCCGTCCAGTAAGACGGCGGAGGCTTTGAGCGGCTCGAGGACGATCGGCTTGACCCCCGCGGCGTCTGCTGCATCAGGCACACGCGATAGGAAGCCCGCGGTAAGGATGGCCCGTCCGCCGCTCGCAAGGTGCGTTTGCAGTTTTCCCAGGATTTCCGGATCAGCAGCGGCCTGTGCGGGCAAAAAGAGCGACCGGGCTCGGCCGGGAAACGCCGCCGTCGGCACAAGCGGCACGCCCAACATGCCTACAAAGTCCATCAAATACAGGTCACCGCCGGCATCGCTGCCGGCCGGCTTGTACGCTGGTATGCCCCAAACAGGGTCGAGCCGAACGGCCGCGGCAAGATCCGCCAATTGCTCGAATTGTTGAGCGAGAAGCGCGCACCCGGGATGGCCGCCCACGACATCGGAATAATCGAACACACAGATATTGCGCGCCCCGGCAAGCACGGATTGGTAGGCTTGGTCGACAAAGTCCAGTGCATCGCAGTCGCCGTGATCAAACCACGCGCATTCGGTCTTTTCCGGCGCGATGCTTGCGAGCCACCGGTAGTTGACGAAACCTTCGTAGGGCTGCACGAAACCGTACCGTTGCGTCCGGGCTCCGCGGGTTTCCGTCCCCACCCACACTCGGTCGAACTGGGCGGCGTGCCGGTCCACAGCATATCCATGGAGCTGAAACCGGTCATACCATTGGGGGAACTTCACGATGATCGTGAGGTCCGGGTTCTCTTGTTTCGCCGGAGCGATGAAAACCTCCTGCGCGACCGCGGCCATTAAATCGCACCGGTATTTGTCCCAGGGCAGCTCCCCTTTGGCAGCTATGGATTCTTGACTCAGGTCGTCCGTGCACAGAAAATCGTCGATAACGAACACATCAAAGAGCGGGGCGGCTGAGCGCATGATTCTCTCGAGGTCATCCCGGGTCTTGCGATTCTGCCAGTTGTACCAACTCAGCGGTCCTTCCTGAGGAACGCCAACGCCGCCGCCCGGCGTTGTTGCGATACCGCCGGCCACGTCAAACCCGTTGTCGCGGAAATAGTCCAGCACGCCCGCGAGATGTTCCGGCGGCACCACGTGTCCGCTCCGGTAGACTTCGAGGATTACGCGCGTGAAACCGTATTCGCGAAGCAACTCGACCGAAGCGCTTCGAGCCTCGAAAACGCCGTCTACGGCGCCCGCGGTCAGGTACACGCCCAGGCGCAGATCGTCCTGGCGCGCCAAAGCGCGTTCGTGTCCGGATTCCGCGGCCGCGCAGGGCATTCCCACAATCCCTGCGAAAAGAATAAGCCAGGCAATTCGATGCATGGGCTTTCTCCCTTTGCATGTTTCAAATGTCCACACCTTAAAGGACCAACGGTCCTGGAGACAAGCAAACAGTCGAGAACGGCAGGTATCGCAGCCGGGGTGGCCAGATGCGCTCCGGTAGCACGTCCGCAAGAATGTGGGGCCGGCTCCAAGCTTTTACTCCCACGCCCTTTCGTGTATATACTTGGTGTAGTTCGTGCCGTTGTCGAATGTCAATCTCCGGCCCGATGGTTTGTGTCAGGCTTACCGCACGCAGCGTACGTGGCAGAAATGAAGAATGCCCAACCCTCCGGTCTGGCTAAAGAAGGTCAAGAAGTGCCTGCGATGGCAATGGCACTGAACCCAACTCCCACGTTCGGCGCCCCAATACCGTGAAAGGGGTGTTCTGAGACGCCATAACGTGATATGAAAGGGAATTCATCAGCATGCGCATAACCTCCTATGGGGCGGCCTCCAATGTTACTGGCAGCAAACATCTCCTGGAAGTGAACGGACATAAGATTCTCTTTGACTGCGGCATGTTCCAAGGGAGCCGGACGGAGTCCGCGGACCGCAATCGGCGATTACCGTTCAATCCGAACGAACTGGACGCTGTGGTGCTGAGCCATGCGCATATCGACCACAGCGGCGTTTTGCCCATGCTGGCGCGTTACGGTTACCGGGGGCGGGTCTTCACCACGCCGGCAACGCGTGACCTATGCGCCATCATGTTGCTTGACAGCGCCCACATCCAGGAAAAGGATGCCCAATGGCTGTCGAAAAAGCACCAGAGTTTCATTCCCCCGCTCTATACGGACGTGGACGTCCGTGAGATCATGCGCCGGTTTATCAGCATCCCCTACGATATCAGTTTGGAGGTTGCCCCGGGTGTGTCCGTAACCTTCAAGGATGCCGGCCATGTTCTAGGGTCGTCCATGTTGCTGGTCCAATTCCAGGAGAACGGCAAGCAGCGGAGATTCATTTACTCGGGAGACATCGGGCGGAAGAACATGCCCATTCTCAAGGATCCCTGGGAACCGGATGATGCCGATGTCGTCATTATGGAAAGCACCTACGGCAACCGCGACCACAAACCCATCGAGACACTTGACGCCGATCTCGCCGAGACCATCAACCGCACGCATGACCGGGGAGGAAAACTCATCGTACCGACCTTCGCGCTGGAACGAGCGCAGGAATTCGTGTACGCATTGAAGCGCCTCGAGATGGCCAACCGCATCCCTGAGATGCCGGTTTTTGTGGACAGCCCCCTGACGGTCAACGTGACGGAAGTGTTCCGGCTACACACCGATTCCTTCGATGATGAGATAAGAAACATGATGGAGGAGTCGGGAGATCCGTTCCAGCTTCGCCACATCGAATACATCCGAGACGTGCAAGCTTCAATACGGCTCAACGGGCTGAAGAAACCATGCATCATCATTTCGGCATCTGGAATGTGCGAATTTGGCCGCATTCTCCATCATCTGCGCAACAACGTCGAGGATCAGCGTAACACCATTTGCATCATAGGTTTCCAGGCTAAGAACACGCTGGGGCGCCGAATCGTCGAACGTCAGCCGGAGATAAAGATCTTCGGACTCAGACACCGGCTTCTGGCCGATGTGAAGGTGTTCAACGCATTGAGTGCGCATGCTGGCCGAACCGAGTTGATCGATTTCGGAAAACGGTTTAACAACCGGGCGGAGAAGGTGTTGCTGGTGCACGGCGAAACCGAAGCGATCACCGCTCTTAAGACCGGACTCGAAGCGGAAGGCTGCACGAACATCGCGGTGCAAGAAGAGGCAATCCCCGTGGAATTCTAGATCTTGGTCTGGCCCCAAACCCGAATCGATATGTCCGGCGGTTTAAGCAAACGCGCCGTTTCGCGGACAATCTTAGCGGGCCATTTCAGCCCGTCTTGCCACGGCGATCGACGTATACCCCCCCTTTGCAGCCAGCAAACGCTTTCGCTCGAAGCTGGGAGAGCACCTCGAAAAGCTCATGGGGGGCAGCAACCTCCTTGGGGTCACAAACGGTGAGGCAAATCAGCACGTCGAGAAGAGGAATGCTGGACTCCCCACGCATCGCGGACGCATACGCCTGGCTATGACCGGTACTCTCGTAGAAGTGTTCGAGATGTTGACCCCACACGTGCTGCACAAGGTCACAGTAGGCTTTTGCCTTTGGCGGAGGCAACACGCATACGAAATGCCCTCCGCCCATATGGCCGCAAAAGAAGGCTTCCCCCGGAAAATTGCGTCCGGCTTGCTGAATGGCCCGGCCCAAATGACGAATCGCTTTGGAACGGCAGTCCTCGCCGTACTGACGCGCAAACTCGCGGATGTGAAGGACCTCCGCATAGGCAATGGCGAATTTCTCGCGAAGGCTCACGCGGCGCTGCACTTCTCGCTTTGTTGCGCCTGCCGCTGGCATACTGACGAGGGGATCTTCGCCGCCTCTGTCCTGACTTACCCGCAGCAAGGCTTCCATGCGATGAATAAGGTTGTTGATGTCAAACGGTTTTACAATGTAATCGTCCGCGCCTTGGGCAAGCCCGTGGTGCAACTCCTCATCGCCTTTCATAGCAGTGAGCATGATAATCGGCATCATATACAGCTCGGGATCGCGCCGAAACCTCCGGCAGACCTCGAAGCCTGAGGTGCCCGGAAGCATGATATCTAGAATGAGCAGGTCACAGTGGTTTTCCTTGGCCACCTCAAGAGATCTCTCGCCGGCCGGCTCGCTTACGCAGGTGTGTCCGGCATCCGAAAGGTGTTCCCGGAGATAATCCGCCGTCCGTTGATCATCTTCGACAATAAGAATAATTGCCACACTCCGATCTCCCTGTGCCCACACCCCACGCTCGTGAGAACAACGTATCCCTTCCGGGCACCACGATTATTCCTCTTCGTTTCGATAAACACTATAACGTAGCGCTAAATTAGCACAGATACGGCGGATAACGCAAACACAAAGAATGGCGGAACTCCGAGGTCCATTTAACCGGGCCCCGGCCCGCCCCCCCGGCCGTGTCGGCCCCCGGCTTGCGCGTTGACGCCATTCGCTGTATTGTTATTCATAAGAGGGTACAACAGCGAGGGATACCCAGTGGTACGAGTTTCGATTTCCCAGGAGATAAACGCGATCCTGGACGAAGCAGCCGCGCTAAGTGCAAACCGGAGGCAGCACTATGTAGGCGTCGAGCATCTTTTCGAGGCCATACTCGAGAAACCCGAATCGTTGCCGCAGGACTTCTTTCTCCACTACGAGGGCGTGCTGGAGCAAGCGTTGTCGGATATTCGCCAGCACCCCTGGCCCGGCAACGTGCCAACGCCGTCATCGGAGCCGTTTTTCACTCCCCGCGCGGCGCAGGTTGCCGCAATGGCCGGAAAACTTGCGGAAGGCATGGCCCTTTCGTCCGCATCAACGGGGCATCTGCTGCTCGCCATCCTTGCCGACCCCCACTCCTTACCAAGCCGTGTATTTGATGCGTCGCGCCTTCTGCGCGGCCCGTTGCTCGAGGACCTGCGCGATTACCTGCGGAAGTCTTCAGACAATGCGTCCTTCAACCGACGGAACAGTCTCAGAAAGGACGCCGCGGCTGGCGCTCCCGAAAAATCAGCGGCGTCCGGCCCGGCAGGGTCGTCCGTGTTGGCTTTGCTGACCCGTGATTTGACTCTGGACGCGCGAGAAGGCCGGCTCGACCCGGTAATCGGCCGTGAACGGGAACTTTTTGACCTGCTCCAGGTCTTGGCTCGAAGAACCAAGAACAACGTGCTTCTGGTCGGAGACGCGGGGGTGGGAAAAACCAAGCTTGCCGAGGGCTTGGCCATCGAAGTGGCCGCCGGCAAACTCGATGACGTATTGTTTGGGTATCGGGTGCTCGAGCTGGATGTGGCGGGGCTTCTGGCGGGAACGCAGTATCGCGGCGCATTCGAAGAACGGTTGCAGGGAGTATTGCAGGAGATCGCCACGCTGCAGGACGTCATTCTTTTCATTGATGAGATTCACCTCATCATGGGGGCCGGGTCGACTGACGGCGATTCGATCGATATGGCGAACCTCCTCAAACCAGCGTTGGCCCGGGGCGACCTGCGGTGTATCGGCGCCACGACCTACGAGGAGTACCGCCGGTTCATCGCCAAAGACCCCGCCCTCGAGCGGCGCTTTCAGATGCTGCGGATCGAGCCGCTGACGGAGGAAGCAACCTATGCGGTTCTCCGCTCGCTTCAGCCGGCCCTCGAACGCCATCATGAGGTCACCATCAGCAAACGCGCCATGCGAGCGGCGGTGCGTCTGTCTCAGCGGTATATGACCGACCGGCAACTCCCCGACAAAGCCATTGACGCCCTGGACCAGGCCTGCGCGCGCTTCCGTCTCAAGGTGGTAGCCCTGCGGCAACGGGCAAAGTCGGAAGGGCTGCCCCCTCCCAAGATAAACAAGAAAGTCACGCCGCACGAGGTCAGGAAAGTGATCAGCCGCCTCACGGCCGTGCCCATCGAGGAAATCACGGCCGAGGACCGCCGCCAACTGGCAAATCTGGAACACGCTCTGAGGCGGCGCATCATCGGCCAGGACGCGGCGATCCGCAAAGTCGTCGCAACGGTCAAGAAGTCCCGCGCTGGGTTGTCCGATCCCCATCGTCCGGACGCGGTGATGCTGTTTGTGGGCCCGACGGGAGTTGGTAAGACGGAACTGGCCAAGGCTCTGGCTGAGCTTCTGTTCGGCTCATCGAACCATCTGGTCACCTTCGATATGTCGGAATATGTCGAAGAACATTCGGTTTCGAAGCTCCTGGGCGCGCCTCCCGGCTACGTGGGCAGCGAACAGGAGGGCCGCCTCATTTCGGCTATTCGCAACAAGCCGTTCTCGCTCCTGCTCTTTGATGAAATCGAGAAGGCCCATCCTCGCGTGTTTGATATCCTTCTGCCCGTATTCGACGAAGGACGGCTCCGCGAGGGCCACCGGGGCGAGGTCAGTTTCAAGCACTGCATCATTGCCATGACGTCCAACGTGGGGGCCCACATCCTCGAATCCCCCGAAGCCAGCTCGGACAGTCTGGCGCTGCTCGATGCTTTGCAGAAAAGGTTCCGTCCTGAATTCATCAACCGCATTGACGAAATCGTGCCGTTCTACCCGTTGTTGTTTGAGGATATCCGTCAGATTCTTCATATCTCGATGCGCAGGTTGAAAACCCGGTTGATGGAGAAGAACCTTCGGCTCCATGTGTACCAAGGCGCATACGAATATCTCGCGCACCAGGGGCACAGCGCCGAGTTTGGCGCCCGCGAACTCCAGCGCACGTTCGACCGCCTCCTGGTCAACCCTATCAGCGACATGATTCTGCGAGACGCCTTTCAGCCGGGCGACATCATTGACGTCCTGGTCGAGACCGACAAGCTGACCATCCGGAAGGGAACACGGTCGGCGCCGTCGAGGGCACATCACTCATGAAGAAAGCAGGATATCCCGACTGCCTTGTGGTCATCAACGGCCCGGAAGATGGCGCCGAATTCCCCATCGCGCGCGCACCCATCTACATTGGCAAGGACCCCCAATGCGCGGTCAACCTTCGTTTGGACAGTGCCATCCAGGGCTACCATGCCCGCGTAACCGCGGTATCAGACGGGTACCGTATCCGAAGTATCGGCGGCGCCCCCGTATTCGTCGGGGGCAAACGGGTCGGCACCTTGGTCTCCCGCATCGTGCGCGACGGCGAACAGATGCAAGTTGGCAACACCCTCATGACCCTTGAATGTGCGCCCGACGGGCTCGCAAGCCGCAGCCGCGGCATGCCCAGTGAAAGCGATATCGCGTGGCTTCTGCGCCAGGTCGCCGACTTCACTGTCCGCGCTGGACGCTGGTCAGGACGTTTTCTCGTCAACGCCTTCCGCGAATCTACGCACCACTGGAAATTCTTCACGTTGCTAGGGGCACTCATCGTGTATCTTGTGTACCCCCCCTTCCGCGACGGCGTGAATCATGTCGTCGGCATGGCCTGGGACTTCGTCAAATCGTTAATGCCCTGATGACAGAGCGCAGCGTGAAGTTTGAGGAACGATACGTCCGAGAGGACCCATATGCCTCATTAGTCGTATAGGCCGTGTCTGGGGAATGATGCCCCCGGACGGATGCCGCCCTCCGGGGAGACACCCTCTTGCCCCGCACCTGTCTGTACGGCCAGCCCCACAGCTGATTAGTGAGGCTTCTGGACAGAACGGGCGGCAAGCTGTTACAACAGGCCGGTTCAGGACAGCGAATCAAACTGAAGGGAAACACCCGGCATGAAACTGGCATGGCTCATGGCGATGGGTATAGCAGCACTGGCAGATGCGGGCACTGCGGCTCAAGACATCGACGCAATATGGCATGAGATCCTGGCCAATCCCCCGGCCCTGCAGTATACCGAAGCGCGAGACCGGGCGCTTAAAGCGCTGGACGAGCGGCTCATGAATGCGGATTCCGAGCGCTCGGAGGACGTGGTCATCTACTACCAGCGTGCAGTGGACCGGGTGCTTGACACCCTCGAGACCCAACGCATCGCGAAGAGCCTCCGGTTGTTCCAGCTTTATTCGAGCTCGGTCATCGTACAGACACCCGAGACCGTGTTCGCCATCGACCTTGACCAGGGCCCCAACAAACGCATGGACCAGACAGCCGACGACGAAGGAGTGGAACTCAGGATGACGGCAGAGCAAATCCAGCGCATCGCGCGGATTATTGATGTTGCGTTTCATACGCACGAGCATTACGACCATGCCGATTACGAAATCACGCAAGCCCTGTGCGGTGCGGACAAGACGGTTGTCGTCACGAAGAGCAACAAAGACCGATGGAAGGGCGAACCCTGGGCAGAGAAGCTCCTCGTCCTCGACCAGACCATCGCGAAACCCCATACCATTGGTGCCCTCGAGGTCGACGTGCTCCAGGACCATCAGTGGGACAACGACGAGCACACGAGCGGCACGCCTTGCAACGCCTACCTCATCGCCACGCCCGGCGGCATGTCTGTTTTGAGCAAGGGTGACATCAACTGCGGCCTGCGCCTGTACGGCTGGCTGCAGCTCATGGCGGCCAACGGCAGGCACGTCGATCTCGTCACCGGCACGCCGCTGTTCTGGCGAGGCGTCAATACCGCCCGCGAAATCGATACCCTACTATCCCCGGTCTGGGCAATCGGCCATGTCTGGGAGTTCACACACCGGTCACCCGGCAAATCCGGCGGCGCCACCGGCACTTACACCGCCAACCTCATGATGAACAAGCACCAGTTTCAAAAGGGAATACCCGTCCTCCTCTCCTGGGGCGAATACCTCGATTTACCAGAAAGGAAATAGCCTTCTTCACCCATGAATAGTTGACTCAGGACGTTTCAGGGTAGAGTAGCGAAGGTCCTCTCAAGCAACTCTTGCCCGAAGGCTCACAAAAAGGCAGCAAACATGGCGATCGGAATCTCGATGATCATGCTGACAGGCGACACGCCCATACGAGTGGGCGCCGTGCAGCAGAATCTATCTTTAAACTGGCCGCAGCTCTCAATCGCCACCCAAACCAAAGAAACGGATGGGACGATATCGTTTCAAATTGACGAAACCATGGTCATTATGGGAAAGATGCCGGCTCCCATTCCCTGGAGAGACCTCGAGGGGCCGTGTTCAACGAGCTTCCTCTGGCGAAACGCAACGCACGAGGTGAAACAACATTCCCTGCATTGGCTCGTCACAATCATGGGGAATCTGGAGCCTGTTCCGCTTTCAAACCTGTTGACACAAGTCACGGCGGCAGCCATGGCGGCGTGTCCGCCGGCGATCGGCGTCTACTGGCCAAACGCAGCGCTGGTCATACCCAAGAGAATCTTCATTGATTTCGCCAAAGACGTCCTGCCCAAAGGCCCCCCGCTTTACATCTGGGTCGATTTCCGGGTTGGCAAGGATTCCGAGAAGACAAGCGCTGGATTCACTCACGGCATGCAAGCACTCGGGCATATGGAGTTCGAGACGCAACAGTTTCCCGAACCGCCCCCGGAACTGCACGAGAGACTCATGGCCCTCGCGCGTTACGTCATCGAAAACGGCCCCGTCATCCGCGACGGCGACACCGTGGGCAATGACGCCGAAGAACACGTCCGCGTCATTTACTCCCCCTCCGCATTTGGCCACCCGGACAAGGTCATGCGGCCAATATACGAAAGCCCCACCCCACGCGCGTGCTGATCACCCTTAGTCGGTTTGCCCGGGATGGATGGTGGTTGGGGGCTATCCTTCTCACTGCAGCCCCGCTTCTCGCGAAACGGTCGCTGCAGTCAGACACTGGTAAGCGCCTTTGTGCCACAACATCGCTCAGGCTCTCCTTCCTCCGGAATCTCGTCCGCAAGGCCGAAGTCGCCGCCTTCTCCCGCACGCTCGCCACGCTGCTGTCGAGCGGACTTCCCATAGTCAACGCACTTCGAATCACTGCGTCCACGCTCAAGGACCCTTTGTACAGCGAGGCGCTTCAGCGAATGGGGCAATCCGTACGGGACGGAGATCTCCTCAGCGCGGCACTCTCCAAAGAGCCTCTGTTTCCCGATATGACCGCAAACATAGCCGAGGTCGGAGAAAAGAGTGGCGACTTGAGCGGTGCCCTGCAATACCTCGCCCAAGAGAACGAGCGCGAAGTGGACCGCGAAGTTCGAGTGCTCATGACGCTGCTCGAACCGGCCATGATCCCTTTTCTGGGCACGGTGGTCGGATTCATCGTCCTCGCCATGCTGTTGCCGATATTCAATCTTGGCGACGCGCTGCAGGTCTGAGCTTTAGTGTGAGTGTTGGGCGAGCAGTCCTCTCCGGTCGGAGGCGCGATATATCCTATGCGAATCGAAGCCGGTTAACGGTCCCGAACTGGTGGCCAGGGTACTGCAGGCCTGGCTCGCCGAGCGCGGCGCTCAGGCCATTTGCATCACGCCCGGAAGCCCCTGGGAAAACCCGCAGGCCTACAAAGTGCTCGACGTCAACCGCACGAACGTGACGACCGTGGAAGAGATCGTGGACCTGATGCGCGGGAAATACGGCCACGAGCGCCGCACTTTGCGCGTTCCATGGCGTCGAAAGTGAAAAATCCCAGGGTAAAATGGAGCGCATAGGGCGCTCCATTGCTCAGGCGCGCCTCCAGAACGACGGCATAAAGAGCACCATGATACTGACTAGTTCGAGACGGCCAAGCACCATACAGAGCGAAAGAAATACCTTGCCCACTGTGGGCAGGAACGCGTAGTTCTCAACGGCGCCAACTGCGGAGAGGCCGGGACCGACGTTGTTCAGCGTCGCAGCAACTGAACTGACGGCGGTCTGAAACGGCAACCCCAACAGCGACATGAACAGGCTGCCTCCAACAAACCACAGGAGATACAGCACAAAGAAACTGTAGACCGTCTGCTGAACCCCGTCATCGACTACATGCCCGCTGACACGCACGGCGCGCACCATCTTGGGCCGGAACGTTTGCTTCAGTCGGGCGTAGGCCATCTTCAGCAGAATAACAAATCGCACAACCTTGATTCCGCCGCCTGTCGAGCCTGCGCACCCCCCCACAAACATCAATACCACCAGCAGCATGCGGGCAAAATACGGCCATGTATTGAAATCAACGGTGCAGAAACCTGTTGTCGTCATGATCGACGCCACGTGGAACGACGCGTGCCGCAGAGCCGTTCCCAAAGACCCGTACACCGCTTTTTCCTGAATCGGCAGAGGAGAATCCCCAACGGGAAGCGCGCCCTCGGCGCCCATCAGGTTCACCGCTATCATCAGCGTGCACACGGCAAGAATGCCAATGTAGACGCGCCATTCGGTATCCTTGAAAAGCGCCTTCCAGTTGCCGCCCAGCATGGCGGAATAAAGCGCGAAATTGGAGCCCGCGCAGACCATGAAGAAGGTAATCACGACTTCCACGGCAACACTGTCGTAGGCGCCCACACTGGCGGCCCGCGTCGAGAATCCTCCCGTGGCCAGCGAACCAAAGGTATGGCAGAGCGCATCAAAAAGACTCATGCCGCAAAGCATCAAGGCCACCGTCTGGGCCACAGTAAACCCAAGGTAGATCTCGTAAAGAATGACCGCCGTGTCCTTGATACGGGGTTTCAAACCACGCGGATCCGGCCCGGGCGACTCCGACTTGAAAAGCTGTTTGCCGCCTGCGCCAAGGTAGGGCAGGACGGCAATGAATAGCACGACGATCCCCATCCCCCCCAGCCAGTGAGTGAAAGAACGCCAGAAGAGAATGCTCTTCGGCGTGGTGTCGAAAGACGCCGCCGTCATCACGCTTGCCCCGGTTGTGGTAAACCCGGACATGCACTCGAAGTATGCGTCCGCGGGATTGACGAAC
>Ga0209606_1003478_pt1 | contig 15790 bp, 22 predicted proteins | sample AD_UKC057_MetaG_FD_184412 | JGI IMG/M metagenome (GOLD analysis project Ga0209606, IMG submission 184412) | Active sludge microbial communities of municipal wastewater-treating anaerobic digesters from USA - AD_UKC057_MetaG (SPAdes) (version 2) | ecosystem: Engineered > Bioreactor > Anaerobic >...
TATCGCTGAAGATGGAGATGAGCTGGAGGACAGTGAAAATAGGGAAGGTACGTCCTAATTTGCCTCTCTATAAGAAATTTACACAATTATGTTGACAGTACCCCAGATGAGATGCCTGTGTAGTTTAAAATCTGACTGAAGCCCACAGCACCTGTTAAAATCATAAACATCATAATCGTAATTTTCAGTGTATCTTGAATAGAATTCTTTAGGACAGCTAACGTTAGTCGCTTGTATATTGCAGTAACACCAATAGAGGTAAGAACACCCCACGCCGCTGCTTCAGTGGGAGTGGCAATCCCAAAAAAGACTACCCCGGTTACCGCCACTACTATAATGAAAAAGGGCATTACATTTTTAAAAAGTGCTGATATTTTTACGAACCACGAAACTTTTGAAGGTTCATAAGGTGGTGCAATTTCTGGCTGAACAATACACCGTACTATAATATACGCTATATAGAGACAAGCCATGATAACTCCGGGGATAATACCGCTTATCAACATCTTTCCAACCGAAACATCTCCAAGGGTTGCTATTACTACAGCAAGGGCACTGGGGGGAATAATAACTGCTAACCCACCGCTTGTGCAACTACCAATAGCTATATCCATACGATACCCTCTTTTTTCCATCTCTGGTATCATAAGTGCTCCAAACATAGCTGTGGTTCCCATCGCAGAACCACTTAATGCAGAAAAAATACATGCCCCTAAAATGGTAAGAATGCATAGCCTCCCAGGGATGCGACCCAAAAATTTCTCAAGGGTATCAAGTGCATTTATAAAGACACCAGAACGGGCTAAAATCTCTCCCATGAGTATGAAGAACGGTACCGGTAAAAGTGTAAAGTTTGCTATAGAAGCAAAAACTGAATGAAAAAAGTTGTCAAGTCCTTCAAGGCCTCCCCAAAAAAAATATATCCCGATTATATCAACAATAGTAAAAGCCAGAAAAACAGGGGTTCCAATAGACAGGAAAACAAGAAAAAGACCAAATACAACAACAAAAGGGAAAAGCCACTCCATTTTATTCTCCCCTATGGTATCTCTTTAATTCATTAACAAATTCACGTAAACTTTCCAGAAACAGAACTGTATAGCCAAAACACATAATAGCAATAAAGATAAATTTTGGAATTGTTAGCATCTTTGCCACAGCTGCACCCATTTTATATGTATCTATCGTACTGATAAAAGAAAAACAGGAAAGAAATGCCAAGGTTATACAGGAAATGGCAAGAACAATAATTCGTATATGTTTTTTGACCCTTGCGCTTAATATTTCAATGAAGACTTCCACATTGACATGTTTGTTTTCCCGCAATAGCCATGCAGCTCCAAAGAAGGTAATTATAAAAAGAGAGTACTCAGCGATTTCAACGCTCCATGGCAAAGGCTTATTCAATAAGTATCGGGCAAATGAGTCTACAGACTCAAGGATAACCAGTAAACCCAAGATGCAGCCTGCCAAAAAATAAAATAGATCAATAAACTGGTCAAAAAAGCTTTTCTTCAAAGATATTATCCTCCAGTAAAAAAAGAGAGAGAAGCCTTTCGGCTCCTCTCTCATGCAACTTACTTATACCAAGGAAAGCTGCCTTTAGGCATGGCAGATTTGGAAGAAAGCTTTCTAAGTTTTGGACCGTATTCAGGAGCGCCGGCTATTACAGCCTTCCATGTTTCTTCTTGGGCAATTCTGGTTAACTCAGCTGCTACTTGTGGAGACAAGTGTATATATTCCATTCCAGCTTTTTTTCTTACATTATCTTCATACGTCATGATTTGCATTGCTCGCATCGTTCCTATGAATTCCATATCTTGCATAACGTCCATAATGATGTCTTGTAAATCCTTGGGTATTGTTTTCCACTTATCCAGATTTATAAATGTTCCTGGTTCCAGTTGAAAAACACCCGGCTCAATAACGTATTTGGTTATTTCATGAAGTCCCCATGAGATCATGCCTATTCTTGGCCACATAAATGCATCAACAACCTTTCTTTCCACTGCTGTATACATATCGCTCGGAGGAATCATAGAGGGTACTGCTCCAAGGGCCTTTAAGAAAGGGACATAAAGAGGCATAGACCTTATTTTCAATCCTTTAAAATCTTCTAAGCTGTTTATCTTCCTGTTCGAGTATATCATAAAAGGAACAACGCTCTGGAACCTTCCAAGGTACTTTGCATTTAATCTTTTTTCAAATATTTCCGTCCACAATTTAAAAGCGCCACTCTTGCGCTCTTCCCATTCAGTAAGTTCTGAAAGACCCTTTGCATCAGCTTCTGGCATAATAGTTTTTGTAAATGAAAAAGCACAGTAGATGAGCATGTCTATTGACCCTTTCTTAAGAGCCAAAACCTGGTCGTAACTAGGTATTACTTCGGGTCCCCCTACCCAATCGATTCTGAGTCTGCCCTTAGATAACTTATTTACTTTTTCCACAAAGATTTGTACAGGATCATTGACAAGATTATCCTTTGGGAGATGGCTCAATGCCTTCAACACTATCGTTTGAGCACAACTGTCAGATGAGGTAAAACAAAAGAGAATACAAAAGACTGCAAAAAATGTTACAAAATACTTCTTCATACCTTTACCCCCTTTTTATTTTTTTGTCAAAAGCTTTTACCCTTTGACTGGAGCTTCCTGATTGTTAGTTCTTTTCCATCAACTAAAGAACCATCAATCCTGTATTTTGTTCATAAATGTTACGTTCATGTTTTTCATAGAACCTTAACTACTTTAATCTCAAAAAAATTGTTTTAAGTAGATATTAATGAATTCAATGCTCTCAATTGCATAAATAGAGTGCGGTCTTTCAGCATTAAAATAAACAATATCTCCTTTTTTAAGTTCAAAAACCTCCTTTTCATAAGTCTGCCGGCATTTGCCTTTAACAATGTATGTTATTTCAAAGCCCTTATTTGTATGCTCATCTATTCGTTTTCCTTTTCTAAGCGCCCCTAAACTTACAGAAATTTTGTCACTCATGACAGCCTTTGGAACAAGGACCTTTAAGGAAAGCGCTTTTGTCTCAACAGATGGTTGTTCATTAGCTCTGATGACTCTCCATTCTTTATCTTTTTCAAAAAAACTTGTAATCGGATGTTTCAAACAATGGGCGATCTCAGAAAGAACAGCAACGGATGGGCTTGCTTCACCTGTCTCAATTCGCTGGATTGTTAGGTAGCTTACTCCTACTAATTTTGCAAGCTCTTTCATTGAGAGGCCTGTTTTTTTTCTTATCTCCCTTATTTTGTTTCCCACATCCATGTATCGAATTGTAACAAAAGATAAATAATTGTCAATAAAAAATTTACTATTTGATATATTTTTATCTCATACTTTACCAGAATAGCCTTGTCATTCCATCCGGATACTTGATCTTATAAAGGCCATCGTACCCATTTCATGTTATTCTGGGGAGTGATGATATACCCCTTTTTTCCTTTGTCATATAAATATCCTCTGCCTCTATCAAGCACAGGCAAAACATGTTTTTCTGTTTGTCTATTACCTGCCCTTCCACCGGGGTTTCCTTTTTTCTTTAAAGGCGGAAAAACCTTCAGCGCAGTCTTCGGTATTCAGGATATACGTCTGAATATCGTCTTCAAGTTGCAGTGCTTCATCAAGACTCATGCTCATTCCTCTTATGAGAAGCTCCTTTGCGCATCTTACTCCGAGTGGTGATGCTTCACAAATTTGCTCTGCCATCTTTCTTGCCTCAATCATAAGCTGATCTAAGGGCACAACTTTATTGACCAACCCTATGCGGTATGCCTCTTGAGCGTCTATTGTTTTTCCGGTAAAGAGCATTTCTGCAGCAAGACGTCTTGGTATTGTTCTTGGAAGTCTTGCCGTACCACCACCTCCTGGACAGATACCCACCTTAACTTCCGGAAGGCCAAAGACCGCATTTTCTGAAGCAATCATGATATCACAAGCAAGTGCTAATTCAATTCCACCACCTATTGTCAGACCATTGCATGCCGCAATTAGTGGCTTCCAGAGATCCATCCCTCGCATGATTGCCGTGGGTCTTTGCCATTTCTTGTCGGTCGTTCTCCTGATAAGAGGCAGGTAATCTTTTATATCAACACCGACGCTAAATACTTTGTCTCCAGTGCTTGTGATAATACCCACCCATAGGTTGTCATCTTCACGGAAATCATGGAGCATGTCTGTAAATTGCTGCATCGCCTCTACATTTAAAACCCCCATTTTGTCAGGCCTATTGATTCTGAAAATGGCAATTTTATCTTCCTTTGTATACTCTATAAATGCCATGCCTGCCTCCTATACTGAACTCTTAATTTTTAGATCCTTGAAGTATGTCCTGTAGATCCCAAGATCACGAGTAAGCATAAGGTCCGCCTGTGCAACAGCGTGTGACCTTATAAGAAAATCGGCGAGCTCATGCAGTCGCTTTCCCAGCATTGTCGAGCACTAATGTTGTTGGTTTTAAGCCTCTCTATGGTACACATGAATATATTATATAACTGTTAGCTGTATAAGTTCACGGAAAAATCTGATTATTTTGAAATTAAAGACACGTCTTATATCCCCATGGATAAATCCAGGGGCATTACGGCACTTTCCTGGTAAAAAAGCGGTAAACAAAAAAGGGGAGCCTTGGGCTCCCCTTCATCCTGCTCCCCTCACTCTTTCTTCACCAATGTATGTCCCTTCGGCTCCAGTTTTTCGAACTGCTCGGGGTAGACCTTTCTGAAGAGATTGACGCTCCACTCAACGGCCTTGTACTCGCTTGTGCCGAACACCGCATGTGCGAATTCATGAAGGAGCGTGATAACCGAAAGCTTCTCCAGATAGATCACGCCGTTCCGGTATAAGCCTTTTCTTCCCCCGAGATCGGCCGTCTTCACGACGGTAGGTTCGATCCCGTAGACCCCCGAAAGCTCCGCCACAAGGTCCCTCATCGCCCTGAACCTCTCTTCGGGCTTGAGCCTGAAGGACATCTTCGCCTTGAACGACTGCATCGCCTTTACCACTTCCTGCGGGTACTGAATGTCGGTGATGATCGGGCGTGCAGGATATACGCTGACATCGCCGGCCACACCGACTATTAAAACCACTGCCCTGTCCATGGTCACCTCCCCGGAGACTTGAGCACCACTGCGGCCTCAAGTCCCATGTTCCGTGCGATCTCCGATACCCTCTCAAGCTGGTCGTAAAGCCCCCTGGTATGCTCTTCACTCTTCATGTAGACACGCCGGTTTCCTGCGCCGTCTCCCTCGTCCGCCACGATATACCCGTACTGTCTGACCTCCTCGTCAGAGCGGGCGGAAAGGTCCGCCAGGAACAGCACGTGGAGCACCTTCGCGGCGATCCTGAAGCCCAGCACCCTCAGCCTTTCATACTGTTCCCTGTTTGCCTTCTGTGCCATGGTTACACCTCCTTTAGATATAATCTCTTCCTATGAAGCAGACATAATCTCCTCCGATGAAGAGGTCGTCCTCCCGGGCTTCGTCCGCCAGGAAATACAGCCAGGCCCGGATCTTCTCTTCCGTGTTGAGCATCACAGGAACCAGCCGTCGTCGGTAAAAGTCAGGGTGGCCTTCCAGCCGGTCGATACGACGAAGGGTATCCTCGTCCACCTCATACACCTCCCCGACAATGACGGCCTTCATCCCGGACCTTCTCTTGACATAGGGGATTCTACCCGGCAGAACGTACATGCCGTACTGTGCAACCGTCTCCCCCATGCCGAGGAAACCGGACCCCTCCAGCAGGCGATGGTTGCCCATTCCCTTCCTGAGAGTCCCGTACACGAAAACCTTTTCAAGCTTCCTTCTGATCTCTGCATCTTTTTGTGCCATTCTGCCTCCCTGTTAGTTTTTTTCTCGCTGTCATTTTTTTCTCGTTGTCATTTTTTTTTGGCTAAGTTGTTTGACTGGTGAGCCTGTCCCCCAGAATAGCGAGATACCCGCAGGCATCGACGATGGTGTCCCGCGAGATCATGTTGCTTCCCATCATGCGGGCGTGCTTGAAAAGCGAAAGCATGACCGCCGTGTCAATCCCGGTCAGCTTCACATCAACCCTGAACTTCCGGCTGATATATACGCTCCACAGTTCCGCGATGATCTGGAAGCTGTCCTCAGGATGACCGTAGGCATCCTGACGCTCCCCGTTGACAACCTTGTGCGCCTCTTCGAGGACGCTCCCGTTCGGGTGGTTCATGGTAAACACCTCCTTATCGTGGCCAAACGCCTTGGTTTGTAAGTCTGAGACTTGTAAGCCTTAAATTTGTAGTTCGTAAGTCTGAATGCGTAAGTCTTAAATTCGTAAGCCTACTAAGACTGTCTTCTATCTATGTATTACCTCCTGCGTGCTGCCGCAGGCGCATTCTCACAAGGGTACAATTCTCGTTATCGTTAGATTTTTTTCTTGCAATCGTCGGTATTCCGGGTATCATATAAGAAAAAACAGCCACAGGAGGACTTTTCATGAACAAGGGTGATCTGGTTGACGCAATAGTTAAGGAAACGAAGATATCGAAGGCAAGCGCAGAGAAGGCGCTGAACACCGTCATTGACTCTGTTGGTGCAACGCTGAAGAAGGGCGGCAAGGTCGCAGTGGTGGGCTTCGGAACCTTCTCCGTTTCTCAGAGAAAGGCGAGGAAGGGCAGAAACCCGCAGACCGGTAAAGAGATCAAGATACCTGCAAAGAAGGTCGTCAAGTTCTCAGCAGGCAAAAAGTTGAAAGCCAGGGTCGCTAAGTAGCAAACCGCTAAACAGCAGACAGGAGTTGGCACTCCACATACCTGAAGACCGGGGATTCTTTAGCAAAGAGAGATTGCCCTGACAACATTGGAGGCGTCCCGTTTTCCCTTATGAAGTTTGCCGGGAAGCCTCCTCCCCTCTATGTGATGAGAGTATCAACAACTTTTTTTGAGAACTTTTTGAGAACTTTTTTCCCGGAACAGATTCTCATCAGGGAGCATAAAGAAACCTGGCATGGGAAAGAAAATGGATCTTTCCTTTGATACTTCATTGAATCTTTTTAAAGCAGTCTTCGAGAACGCACCGGACATCGCCGTCAACATACTCAACAAGGACTATACGGTTCTCTGGTCAAACAGGGTCATGGCCGCTCTGGTTGATAAACCTTTAAGTGAAATGATAGGAAAACCCTGTTATGAGGTATGGCGCAGGCGAACGACACCATGCCCTGTCTGCCTCCTGAGGATCGTTTCCGATACGAAAGAACCCTGCATCATGGAAAGATGGCTCGACCTTCCCAATAAGGAGCGCCGGCATGCTGAGGTCAAGGCATATCCTATATTCGATCGCGATGGTTCGGTCAAACACGTCTTCGAGATCCTTATACCACTCACGGAAAAGAAAAGAGACGACAGGCTGCGTAGAAAATACATCGAATCCCTCGAAGAAACGGTAAGGCAACTCAACGCGGCAGGAGACGCGGATAGACAAGAAATCTCCAAGGGCGAACAAGAGATAGCCCTTACCATTCGGGAAAAAGAGATCCTCAAACTCATTACGCGGGGTTTTTCCAACAAAGAGATTGCCGACATCCTCCTGATTAGCCGCGATACCGTGAAAACGCATGTCAAAAGTATCTTCACCAAACTTGCCGTTACCGATCGAACGCAGGCGGCTGTATGGGCCACGGCCCACGACGTGAAATAAGACCGGTCTATTCCCAGATCTTGCCGGGGTTCATGATGTTGTTCGGGTCGAAGATCGCCTTTATGTTCTTCATTATGTCTATAACGGCAGGTTCGATGCCTCTCTTTAAATACCTCTGCTTCTCAAGCCCGATCCCATGTTCGCCCGAAATCACTCCACCCAACCTGATGGCACAGGAAAATATCTCATCCATGGCCCTCTCGGCCCGCTCATAGTGCTGCCTGTCGTCGGCATCCGTAAGAATGGAGGGATGGAGGTTCCCATCGCCGGCATGGCCAAGAATAACTATTTCGACTTCGTATCTGTTGGCTATCTCTTTGCAGTTCTGTATCAGGTCCGGTATGCTCCCCCGTGGCACCGTCACATCTTCTGCCATAACGGTCTTTGCAGCGCCGAATACCGCCGCAAACCCCGCACGCCTCCCCATCCAGTATTTGTTTGCTTCATCGGCATCCGCTGCGATTCTGACCTCCCGGGTACCGTATCTTTTCGCTATTTCATTTATCCCCCTCGCCTCGGTCTCAACAGCCTCGGGTGTGCCGTCTACTTCGAAGAGCAAGACCGCGTCTGCCTGGCGGGGCAGTCCGATGTGCATCATATCTTCAAACTTGTTGATTACCCAATTGTCAAGTAGCTCGATCTTTCCGGGGATGATGCCGTTCTCAAGAATCCTGTACACGTTTTCGCCGGCCAGGGCAACGTCGTCGTACACGCCGAGAATGGTCTTTCTGGCTTGTGGGACGGGAAGGATCTTTAATTCCGCCTTTGTCACTATTCCCAGTGTCCCTTCAGAGCCGATAATGATATCAGCGAGGTTATAGCCGGGGGTTCCATAATTCTTTTTGCCAAGATGGATAATTTCGCCGGTTGGCAGCACAGCTTGCAGGCCGAGGACATACTGCCTGGTCACTCCGTATTTGAGACATGCAGGACCACCGGCGTTTTCAGCGATCATACCCCCTATGGTTGCACTGAGAAAACTTTGAGGATCAGGCGGGAAAAAAAACCCATCCCTGCCAAGAACCGTGTTCAGGTCCATAAGCACTACACCCGGCTCTACGGTGACGGTCCAGTCTTCTTTTTTAATGTCAAGGATGTCCTTCATATTGATTGTACAGAGAATGATCCCATGTTTAATAGGGACAGGACCGCCGCTAAGGCACGTGCCTGCCCCTCTTGGTGTGACCGGAATCCTTTCTGTATTTGCGATCTTCATGATAGCCGATATCTCTTCTGCGGTTGATGGGAATACGACCACATCAGGCTCCGAGATCCAGTTCGTTGTCCCGTCGTATGAGTATGCTTTAAGCATCTCTCGACTTGTTCCGATTCTCTTGTTGCTCAGTATCGATGAAAGCTCTGAAATAACAGATTCTTTTATCATCCAGTCCCCCTTTTTTCAGACAGGATCGATTCCCGGTGAACTACCTTTCTTGACATTATATAAAAAGTGTATTCAGGCAGACAATCACCCAAATGGGTGAGGAATAGCGGCAATTCTGGCAGCGACACCCCGGACATATTGCGAATCCTGAGGAAACATGACCAGGGGAGCGATTCAAATTCTAAAATACGGTCCGCACGATTTCATGCAGTTGTTAGGTTACACTTTTTGTTAAGCACAAGGTGATCAGATGCAACATAGCCGACCAATGCGGCAAATTCCTGCCTCAGATGATGCAGCCACAAATATTTTGCCAATATGCACACAATGTGATAAACTTTACCATTGAAGAACATAAACTGGAACACAGAAAAGAGTGTGGCACTCAAGGCGTCACGGGGAATCTGTTTCGAGGATGTGGTTTTCTTTATTGAAAGGGGTGAGATATTGGACGACTACCTTCATCCCAATCAGAAGGCATACCCCGGACAACGAATCATGGTCATCAGCGTGGCCGATTACGCATATCTTGTACCCTATGTTGAGAATGACGAAGAGCTGTTTCTGAAAACGATCATCCCGAGCAGGAAGGCTACACAGTTATATCTTGGAGAAAAACATGAAAAATAAATTAACAAGAGAAGAAAAAAAGATACTGGACAGCTTCGAGAAGGGCGAGTGGATTCCTGTTGCCGACCTTCCAAAGAGAAGAAAGGAACTCTCAGAATACGCCCGCAATACTTTGAGAAAGGACAAGAGACTGAATATTCGAATCTCCGAACGAGACCTCATCGAACTGCAAAGAAAGGCTCTCAAAGAAGGCTTGCCGTATCAGACGTATGTATCAAGCATTATTCACAAGTTCATTAATGGAACACTGGTTGAAGGAACGACAAAGTAAAGGACCAATATGTCTTGAACAGAAATACAGGAACATTTTGGTTGATTTTTCTTTTGCTTGGTATATTATTGAAAGAAAAAGGCAAGTTGGGATATTAATAGTTCGGCGTCTAGGGAGAACCCGCACATAGTATCAGAAAAATTGGAAAAATAACCATTATGCTAATGACCGTGGCACATCATCAAAATTACCTCCCCTTATCAGTTGCACGGCTAGAAAACCCACAAACCGATATTCCCCGCATTGCCAAGGACAAAAAGCTTCTGGCTCAGATTGAGACTGCCGTTCAGCAAATTCCGACTGAGCATCATCTAGTTCAGGGTGATGCTCGCAGGTTATCATTTATCGAAGATGGGTCCGTGCATCTCGTGGTAACATCACCACCTTATTGGACATTAAAAAAATACAGAGATCACGAGAATCAACTCGGCGATGTTGAAGACTACGAAAAATTTCTCCAAGAGCTTGATAAAGTTTGGGAGCATTGCTATCGCGCCTTAGTTCCTGGCGGACGGTTAATCTGCGTGGTTGGTGACGTCTGTTTATCTCGTCGAAAGAACGACGGAAGACACACTGTTGTTCCCCTTCATGCGTCCATACAAGAACGTTGCCGCAAAATCGGCTATGACAATCTCGCACCAATCATTTGGCACAAGATAGCCAATGCAGTTTTTGAGGCATCCCGGAACGGAGCGGGATTCTTGGGCAAACCCTATGAACCCAACGCTGTAATAAAAAACGACATCGAGTTCATACTTATGGAGCGCAAGCCAGGAGGTTATCGCAAACCAAATGTCGCAACTCGCGTACTCTCGGTGATATCCGTCGAAAACCACAAACAATGGTTTCAATCAATCTGGTCTGGGGTAACAGGCGCTTCCACCCGTAATCACCCGGCGCCGTATCCTGAAGAACTCGCGGAGCGGCTAATTCGCATGTTTTCTTTCGTTGAGGATACTGTGTTAGACCCGTTCATGGGAACTGGCACTACTACCATAGCGGCTGCAAAATGGGGTCGAAATTCAATTGGGGTGGAAATTGACCCCCACTATTTCGATATGGCAGAGAAACGAGTCCGGCAGGCAACCGCGTCATTTTTCTCTCATGTCGAAATAAAAACTGAAGTAAAAAGGAAAGACAATGGATTTTAGGAACAACGCCGGGAATCCCCGGTAATTTATTGCCGGGATGAAAGGCAATCTTTGTACTATATGTTGTTAACAATATACTACTTGATAATGCTATTAATAAGCATATATGCATACTACCTGTATGGACAATCTCGTACATGGCAGAACAGTCGTTTATAATGTCAACTACCATATCGTGTGGTCCACCAAATATCGCAAACCTATTCTCGTGGGAAACACAGAAAAGGCCCTCCGGGATATCTTTATAAATATAGCCAGAGACAAGGAATTTATTATAAAAAACATGGAAATCATGCCTGATCACGTTCATATATTTGCGTCAGCCCACCCCAAGATGTCATCTTCATATATCTTTAAAATGCTCAAGGGCATATCCGGGAGAAAGCTTTTAATGATATACCCGAATCTGAAAAAGTCTCTTTACCGTGGGCACCTGTGGAACCCCTCCACCTACGTTGAAACCATCGGTCACATCTCGGAAGACACGATAAAACGCTATATCGAGGATCAGAAGAAGAAATGACCCTGAAGGCATTCAAATACAGAATCTATCCTACAGAGGAGCAAAGCGTTTTTCTTGAGAAACACTTCGGGGCATGTCGATTCGTGTATAATTATTTTCTCGATCTCAGATCAAAAGAGTATAAGGAAAACAGGCGATCCGTGTCCGGTCTGGAGTGTAAGAGAATGCTCGTCCCTCTGAAACAGAATCTTCCCTGGCTTAAAGAAATAAATTCCCAATCTCTTCAGGAAGCAGTCCTCAACCTCGAAAAGGCATATCAGAGGTTTTTTGCTGGATTGAGCGATTATCCCGTGTTCAAAAAGAAGCGCAACCACCAATCCTTCACCGTGCCACAGCATTTCTCCATAGACGGAAACCTGTTTTACATACCCAAACTGAAAACGGGAATACAAATGAAACTTCACCGCCCCATTGACGGTATCCCCTCATCGCTGACCATATCCCGCACCCCTTCCGGTAAATACTACGTATCGATTACCTGTGAGACACTGATGCCTGAAGTAAAACATAAGCCCGCCGCCACAATAGGGATAGACCTCGGCCTCACCAGTTTTATTGCCACATCGAACAAAGAGAAAGTGGATCATCCCGCCTGCCTCAGAAAATCAGAGAAAAAACTTGCCCGCCTGCAACGCTCTCTCTCAAAGAAAAAGAACGGGTCCAATAATAAGAACAAGCAAAGGCTCAAAGTTGCTGTGCTTCATGAAAAAATCGCATACCAGCGGAATGATTTTCTCCACAAACTCAGCCGAAAGATAGTTGACGAAAACCAAGCTGTCTATCTGGAAAGCCTGAATGTGAAGGGAATGATGCAGAACCGGCATCTTTCAAAATCCATAGCCGATTCAGGCTGGTCGGAATTTGCAAGGCAGCTTACGTACAAAGGTGAGTGGTATGGAACTAAAGTGGTGCAGATCGGACGATTTGTGTCGTCAACAAAAACATGTTGTATCTGCGATGCTGTAAACCATGATCTGTCCCTGAAGGACAGGGTATGGACATGCCCTTCATGCAAAACCGTTCATGACAGGGATATCAATGCTGCAATTGTTATTAAAAAAGTAGGGCAGGACATGCCCGATATCAAGCCTGTGGAGAAGCGGGCCTCTATTCTTTCTTTCAAAAGGAAGGGTAAGCCCGCATCTGTGAAGCAGGAAGCTCACGTTAAGATGCATGGGGTTTTAACCCCGTGAGTATGTCACCGATCGGGTTGCGAAGGCTGTTCAGTATTTCTGGGAGGTAAGAACCCAGCAGCACGAAAAACAAGGAGCTTCGACCGGAAAGAAAGATGCCGGAAATCGAAGTGCGGTTACTGGTGGAAAACACCTTGATGGCTTCATCAAACTGTTGACTGAGTTGCTCTCCGAGGCCGGGCTACCGGATACCACAATACATACTACTGCAACGACTCTACCCGGTTACTTTCGCCCAACCAAAAATTGGGATCTGGTTGTGGTTGTTGACGGTATGCTCCTAGCGTCAATCGAGTTCAAGGCACATATCGGTCCATCTTTTGGTAACAACTTCAACAATCGCGTTGAGGAGGCCTTGGGAAATTCCACCGATCTTCTTACCGCTTACCGAGAAGGCAAGTTCAAGCCATCGCAACGGCCATGGCTCGGGTGGTTGATGCTACTGGAGGATACACCGAAATCAACAACACCCGTTCGCGTGGATAAGCCACATTTCGAGGTGTTTGAGGAATTCAAGAAAACCTCGTACGCGAAACGTTATGAACTTTTCTGCGAACGGCTCATGAGGGAACGTTTGTACGACGGAACGTGTCTTATCCTGTCCGACAAAACTGGTGGACTAAAAGGAAAATTCAGAGAGCCAAACCCGGAATTTAGCTTCGCCACATTTGCGACCTCGTTAAGTGCTCACGCAATGGCTTATGCCAAATTGCGCAAGAAATAAGACGCTGGACAATACGCTCAACCGGATGCGTAAAAACAGCGCGCCGGTTAGCTTTGTCGTTACATTGAAGTGAATAGATGAGCTTTATCGATTGGGTAATCGACAACTATAAGGAGTTCACCGTTTTCCACATTTATCCTGTATAAGATAGTTATCGCAAGCAGAGTCGTGAGTTTGTCGCAAGATTTTCGCAAGTTCAGCGGGGCTCGTTAATGCATGCTCCCCAACAGATGATTTATCATACAATAAAGATGGCCTATATCAAGTGCAATTTCTCTCCGCGCCTTTTCAACTGGTCCTTAAGGAATGTCAAGGCTGAACAAGCTTCTCAAGGAGGGAAGCCTTCTGCAGTTTCTCATCATAACAGGAAAACAAAACAGGAGCTTTCGCTTTTGATTTTAAAATCAGCGATGAGCTAAGGTGGATTGCATCAAACCCCCTCAAACCATGTTTTTCCGTCAAAGCACCCGCATGGCGAACAAGTTCTTCTGTAATCTTTATTTGCAATATCCTGTCCCAGTCTTTGTCAAAAAAAGAAACCAGTTTTTTATACCCCTCTCCTGTAATTGCCCGCTCTCTCAGTCTGCGGGAAAAAGCGGCCCGTGCCTCGGCGTATGCTATCATCGATGTTGCTACTACATGAGACTTTTCTACAATATCTGCAACGTCGGCTGAGCCTTCCTCCTCCACATATAGTTTCACAAGGCTGCTGGTGTCAAGGTATGCGATCACATTATCTCCTGTCTTCAGTTACGGCATCCGAAATACTCTTTTTTGTACGTATCCGCGGAACCGCACCGAGGGGTTTTTCTCCTGTCCAGTATATAATCCCTTTGTCCATCAGGCTTCTAAGCTCGTCATATCTGCGGTCGCTATCAACCGCCGATATCACCGCTAAGGGTTTCTTGCGATCCGTAATCAATATTTGCTCGCCGGCTCGCACCTCTCTCAAGTATCCGCTGATTGATCGCTTTAGCTCCCTTATCCCTACAGACTTCAATTCCGCCACCTCCTATTAATGTAGTCACATTATACCCATATGTAGTCACTTTGTCAATATTCTTTCCTGGTGACAGAAATCGCCCCATTCGTCGTAGTCGTTCGGTGAAAACAAAAAAAGAGTGAAAACAAAAAAAAGGGAGGGTTTTGTCCCTCCCTTCCCTTTTTAAAGAGGGGGGTATCACCCCTCCCTGATATGAACGCTGAACACCGTCCGGTTTCCCTGCGGGCTTATCACCTCGCCGATCTCCCTGAAGCCCTCATTGCAGCACAGGCTTCTCATCGCCTCATTGTCCTCTCTCACGGTAAGGAAAAGAACCGGCGTTCGGGAAACCTCCCTAAGGTGCATAAGCAGTTCCCTGCCGTATCCCTTCCTCCGGTCCTCCGGGGTCACGTAAAAGTCCCTTATCTCCGAAACGACCCATCCCCTCTTTATGAGGAGGGCCATCGCCGATCCTGGTATACCGTAGTAGCGGCCCCTGTCCGCCCTTTCCTTTCCGCTTTTCTCAAGGAGCGTGGCAAGCTCGTCATTTTCAAGAACATCAACCATTCCGTCCTCCTTCCGCGAGGTCTTTTCCTTCGGCTTTTTCTTCGCCTTCGGCTTTGCCTTGTATTTCGCGTTGACCCTCGCGTTTCCTCTTTTCCCTCTCGTAGATCGCGTCCGCGAGATAGTCATTCAGATCGGGGTCAGGACCGAACAGACTTATTTCATCCGATACCTTCCCGATTATCTTGTTCAGTTCCCGGTTGGACAGCGTCTCTGGTTCCGGGAGATCAAATTCCTCCCTCATCTCGTCCATCTCGTCATCACCGGGGAAACGCTCACCATAAAAACCTTGCTCACCATAATCAGGATGAACGTTGTCGTACTCGTCGAACAGCATTCCCGGCTCCGCCTTTAGAGATGCCCCTCTTGTCCAGGAAAACCCAGAGGGTGAGGAAAAATCATACAACGTTTTCCTGGGCGGCGGTTTCGGAAGGTCGCACACCATATCGACCTCCCATGCGGGGGTTGTCCTGTGCCCTACCTTGTAAAGCCTGAAGGGCTTCAGGTCAAACCCTTCCACCTCCTTGAAGTCCGCCCCTGCTATCCTCAATGCCTTTTTGAACATGCCCTCCGTCGAGGCAAACCACCTTCCCATATGTCGCTCCCTGAGATCAAACACCGCAAGGGGCCTGCCCTCGCTCCTCCAGAGGTACACGGCGTCAGGCATCATGTACGCGAAGGCGTATTCCGCGCTCT
>Ga0209606_1003480_pt1 | contig 15784 bp, 9 predicted proteins | sample AD_UKC057_MetaG_FD_184412 | JGI IMG/M metagenome (GOLD analysis project Ga0209606, IMG submission 184412) | Active sludge microbial communities of municipal wastewater-treating anaerobic digesters from USA - AD_UKC057_MetaG (SPAdes) (version 2) | ecosystem: Engineered > Bioreactor > Anaerobic >...
TTGCTCCTGCCTGATTTTACCCAAGGCGTCCTTTCCGTTTTCGGCAACGACTACTTTCAGCCCCGCCTGCTGAAGAATTTCACGGGCAACCTGCTGGTTGATAAAGTTGTCCTCCACGAGCAATATCCGCTTGCCGGCAAGCGGCTCCCTCGCAGGAGCCTTGACCGGATTACGGACCGCAGGGAAGACTTTTTTGATCGTTTGGCCGAAGATGTTCATCATTGCATCCAAAAGATTCGACCGGTGAAATGGTCTTTTGAGGAAATATTTCACGCCCAGTTTTTCAGCAACGGATTTGATATCATCCTGAAGGGATGTTGAAACGATCATCACCGCAGGAATCGCGTCCAACGCGGCATTTTTTCTTATCATCCTGACGATTTTTATGCCGTCCTGGGCCGACGTTTCTGATGCGACCAACAGGAGATGAAAGTTGTTTTTCTCTTTTAGAATTTTCAGGGCTTTCGATCCCGACGCGGCGGTGGTAACTTTAAATCCGAAACTTTCCAGATAATCCGCAAGAACTTCCCGAGCGGTCGGACTTTCATCAACAACCAGCGCTCTTTTGTTTTTCAAAGTTGTTACAGGGAGAGGCATGCGGTTTGCTTTTTTCTTTTTTCCCACCCCCAGAGGAATCAGGAAAGTAAAAACACTGCCTTTTCCCGCTTCGCTTGCCGCCTCTATTTTCCCTCCCATGAGCTGTACGATCTGCCTGGAAATGGCCAATCCGAGACCTGTTCCGCCGTAGCGTCTCGTGACGGAACTGTCCGCCTGGGTGAACAGTTCGAACAAATCGCCCATTTGCTCCTTCGTCAGGCCGATGCCCGTATCTTTGACGGAAAACTTTAAACGGATATAATCTTTGCGGCCGCTCCTGAATTTGTCGGACAAATCCACGCGGACAACCACTTCGCCTTTTTCCGTAAACTTCACGGCATTGCCGATCAGATTGATCAGCACCTGCTGGAGACGCAAGGGGTCTCCTTTCAGCGCGAGGGGAACATTCCTGTCGATGTGGAAGAACAGATCCAGGCTTTTCTGCGCGGCGTGCGGATACATGATATCCGAAATATGCGTCATGATTTCTTCAAGATTGAAATCGAGTGTTTCCAGCTTCATTTTGTCCGCTTCGATCTTGGAATAATCGAGAATATCATTGATGATGACCAGAAGCCCCTGCGCCGAAGATTCTATTTTGTTCAGGTAATCTCTCTGTTTATCCGACAGATCGGTCTGAAGGGCAAGATTGACCAGGCCGATGATGCCGTTCATCGGCGTGCGTATTTCATGGCTCATATTGGCCAGAAAAGCGCTCTTGGCCTTTGTGGCCTCCTCGGCGATTTCCTTGCTTCGGAGACTTTCCTCGAGAGATTTTTCCTTGGCTTTGATCTCGGTGATATCCCGGATCACTTCAATGGACCCGAAACGATTTCCGTCTTTGTCGAAAAGCGGAGCCGCCACGCCCCACAGATGCGCTCCCTGGCCGTTACGCAGTTCGGGGATATATGTTTCGGCGTAAATCTTGCTGCCACGCTCCACATATTTGTATGACACTTCCAATTTTTTGTCTCTTTTGTCCAGAAGATCGATCAACATGGGCTTGCGTCGGCCGTAAAAGGGTATGGCGTATTCATAATGGCCTTTGCCCAGCACGGCGTCCTTTGTAAAGCCCGTCATTTCCTCGATGGCGCGGTTCCAGGCGATCACCCTGCCCTCGCGGTCGATGACCAGTGTCGCGTCGGGAATAAATTCGATGATGTCGTTCAACCGTCTGGTCAGTGAAAGCAATTCTTCCTCCGCTTTCTTGCGCGCGGTGATGTCCCGGGCAATTCCCTGTATGGCCACCGGTTTCCCGTTGGACATGATGCTTGCGCCCTGAGTTTCCACATAAATAGGGGTCCCGTTCTTATGACGCAATCGGAACTCCCGCAGACCTTGCTGCACGCCGTATTCGCTGATTTCCCGGATAAGTTCCAGAGCAACAGGTATCTGGTCGTCATCCAGAAGGTTTACGATAGATAACGATGATATTTCATCTCTGGTATAACCGACCAGATCAAAGGCGGCGGAATTGGCATCCAGGAACCGCCCGTCGAAACCGACGACAAAAACGAGGTCAATCGATTGCTCAAAAAGGGCGTTATATCTCTCCTCCGTTTCCTTTAATTTATTCTCCGCCTGCTTGCGCTCGGTAATGTCGTGAACCAGAGTCAAGATATAGTTTTCCTGATCGATTTCAATGATCCGCGAGGAAAAAAGCACATTGCGGATATTGCCGTCTTTGCGTCTAATCATCATCTCCGCGTTTTTAATCTCCCGGGAATCGGTTAATGCGTTTATGATCATTTCGCTCTCTTCCGGATTGACAAATAAATCGAAATCTCCGAGGGAACCGGAGATGACTTCCCCGTGTGAATAACCGGTCCAGCGCGTAAACGCCTCGTTCACATCGATAAATTTCAGAGTCTTGGTGTCGTTGATGGCCATGGGATCAGGGCTGAAATGGAAGATCGCAGAAAATTTTTTTTCGGATCTGGCGATTTTTTCCCCGGCCCACTTGCGTTCGGTGATGTCGCGGGAAATGCCGCCGATAATGACGTCGCCGTTTTCCAGCAGAACGGGAAATTTGGTTGTCTCATATATTCTTTTACCCAGGCGCTCCTCCACAATCATGATCGATTTTGTTCGCACGACCTGTGTGTCGTTCGCCCGAAATTTGTTGGCCGCATGCAGGGGCATCAACTGAAAATCGTCTTTCCCGATGATGTCTTTTTGATCTTTATCCAGCATTTCTTCCATGGCCTTGTTGACCAGAATGTAACGGAATTGACTGTCCTTGAGGTAAACGATATCGGCCGTCGCGCCGATGAAGGTGCGATAGCGCGCTTCGCTTTCGCGGAGCGCGACTTCCATCTGCTCCCGCTCCGTAACATCGCGCAGAATCATGCAACTCTGCAGCGTTCCCGCTCTGTCCGGAAAAACAGACGACGTCAGTTCGGCGGTGAAGCGGGTTCCGTCTTTCCGGAAATGAAAAAGCCTGCCGCTCATTCTGCCGGTTCGAGCTCGTTCCTGGAGCAATTGTTCCAAACGGGGATCGGATGTATCCACCAATTCTGTTCGTCCGGCGTCGATGATCTCCTGCTTTGTGCGTCCGAACATCCTGCACGCCGCTTTGTTGGCATCAAGAATGGTACCGTCGTCGGGTCGCGTCAGCAAAATCGCATCCATCGAGTAATCGAACAGCGAGCGATATCTCAACTCGTTTTCCCGGATGGCTTCCTCGGCCTGTTTGCGTTCGGTAATATCCCTCCCGACGGCGAGGATTCTCCCCTGACCGCCGATATCGGTTTTCTTCAACTGCATTTCCATCCAGAAGGTTGTTCCGTCTTTTCCGCGGGTCAGCCATTCAAATATTTGCGGCCCTTCGTTGATCGTTTTTTTGATGAGCCTCAGCACTTCTTCTTCCGTGCCTGTCTGCGGATCACCGCTTAAATCAACGACCCTGCACCCGAGAACTTCATCTTTGGAATTGAAGCCGTAGATTCTGAGCATCGAATCATTGACATCAATAATTTTTGCACTTTCAGCATCGTGAATAAAAATGGCTTCCGACGAGGCGTTGAAGATTTCCCGGTATTTCTTTTCGCTCGCCAACAGCAATTCCTCGGCCTGTTTGCGCTCGGTAATATTGCGGATAACGCCTTTAAAACCGATGATGCCGCCGGACGAATCCTTGCGCAGCATAATTGAGGCTTCTACGTAACCCCGGGAGCCGTCTTTTCTTTTTATCGGCCAGTCGTAGCCTTCTGAAGGCCGTTCCGTTTTATACACTCGGTTGAACGTTTGATAAACTTTCCGGGTGGTTTCGTCATTCGCCGAAAGACGGCTGTAATTCATCCCCATCAATTCGTCCCGGGAAAAACCCGACATCCGGCATACCGAATCGTTGAAGAAGGTAAAATTTCCGGCCAGATCCACTTCAAAATATCCTTCGCGAATGGTTTCGAGAATATTCCGGTATTTTTCCTCGCTCCGGCGCAGCTCTTCTTCCGCTTTGATTCGCTCGGTTCTATCCCGCACAAGACCGCGGAAAGCAACAACCTGGCCGGATTCATCCTTGACAGCCGATATAGACGTATCCAGATATTTTTTTTGTCCGTCTTTGGAAAATATTTCATATTCCAGATTTTTTTCCGGATCACCCGTCAAGAAGACTCGGTTATAGGACTCGAATACTTTCCGGGCGTTTTCTTCATCCATGATGTCCCGGTAGCTCTTTTTCATTAATTCGTCTTTCGGATAGCCGTCTATCCGGCAGAGCGCTTCATTGACAAAGATGAAATCGCCCTTCAGATTAAGCTCGGCGTATCCGTCTTCAATATTCTCAACGATGGTTCGATATCGTTCCTCACTCTTTTGCAGCATTTCTTCAGCCAGTTTACGCTCGCTGACATCCCGGCAGACGAACACAAAACCGGTCGGTTCACCTTGCTTGTCACGGATGACGTCGCCATTCACTTCAAAGGGAATAACCCTTCCGTCTTTGACAATGAGTTTGTATTCTTTGGGACCCAGTTTACGATCAAGCATCAGCGTGGCATTTTTCATCATTCTTTCATGGTCCTCGGGAACCACAAACAAAATCATGTTTCGGCCTTCGATTTCATCCCGTTGATAACCGCTGATTCGGAGAGCGTGGTCATTGACGAACAGAACGGTGCCTTCCAGGCTGGTTCGAATAACAACGTCCGGCATGGTATCGATCAGTCTTGAATACAATTCCTTGCTCTTGCGCAACGATTCAAGCGCGGCGTTCTTCTGCAATTCCGCCAGTTTCTGCCGGTCCCGTATTTCTGCTTCCTCCAGCTCCCGGGTGACGGCCGGACAAAGACGGGACAGATTGTCTTTCATCAGATAATCATGAGCGCCCATGCGCATGCACTCGGCGGCGGTTTCCTCGCCGATGGCTCCGGATATAACGATGATGGGAAGGTTCAGCTTTGTCTGCTTTAACAGGGTGATGGCCGCGGGCGCGTTAAATTTCGGCATTTTATAATCGCAAATGATGATGTCCCATTGCTTTTCTTCGAGAATCTGCGTCATGGCGGCGGCGGTTTCGATGCGTTCATAAAGCGGTTCAAATCCGCCTTTTTTCAGATGTCGTATGATCAGCAGCGCATCATCTTCCGAATCATCGATCATCAATGCCCGCAGTTTCTGCGGACCGCTGATGCCAGATTCCAGCCCGGTTGGTTGCGATATGTTTTTTTCCTTCATGACTCATCCTCTCCTGTCACGTGATTCACCCTCGTCCATGGGGAAGATTTTTTTGCAGACCGATTTGCATCATTGATTTGCCGGCATGTCACGAAACGCATATGGCCATTTTTTTTTCGCGGATAAAATGCACAATAAAAGATATGGAAAAAACAGGCAAGGGAATAAAAATAATTTGATGTGTCCGGTACCGTATGATATCTCATAATGTCTCCGGTGAAGAAGACCGTCAGACGTGAATACCCGCTCTATTCATTCCCGGTTATGAAATTTCTGTTACGTGTTATGTTTTAAACAAAAAGCAAGGCCAACCGAATCCGATCCGGCAAAAAGGATCATATATACTTGCGTATTTCATTCAATAAAGCCTTCAAATCGTAAGGTTTGGCCATGAAAAAATGATGGCCGATCATATTTTGACGGGTTTCTTCTTCTTTTTTGGTCAATAAAGCCGTAAGGAAAATTATGGGGATATTCCTCGTCAGAGGATCGCTTCCCAGGATATTTCCGACATCTCCTCCGCTGATGCCGGGCATGTTGATATCAAGCAGCAAAAGAGCCGGTTTTTCTTTTTTAGCCAGGGATATGGCTTCTTTCCCATTCTGAGCGGTGATGACGATATAACCTTCTTGCGTCAAATCATTTTCAACCAGTTTGAGAAACACTTTGTCGTCATCTACCACAAGAATCTTCTTACTGTTGTCCACCTGACACCTCCTCCTTGACTTTCTCAAAATCATTTCTCAATTTTCCAATATGGCTTTTGATAACAGAAATTTCCCGTTTCTCCATTGCCTCCAATTCTATTTCTTTGGCTAACGAACGGATGCCTTCGATCCGCAGATTGCCTGCCGAACCGCCGATGAAATGCGCTTTTTTGCGGATTTCTTCATATTTTCTTTTTTCAGCTTTTTCTTCCAGTATTTTCAAAGCAGGTTCGGTCTGCTCGATAAAAACATTCAGCAATTCATTAAACATTTTTTCGGAAATATTGATTTCCTGCAGAGCTCTTTTTCTGTCGATCAACATGAGATCTCTCCGGAGACCATCTTTCATCCCTGTCATCCTTTCGATTTGACAAAATGCGTTCTGATGATCCGCCACCGCTGAAATTATAGCTTAAATTATAAATTTTCTTTATATATTACAACAAAATGAACGGATTGTATAGTCCTTCTTTAGTGTTTTATTTCTCATTGACAAATGAAAGAATTTATTATTTATAGATCGACAAGTTGTTATAAAAAATTCTTAAAGGGGGTATTTTTTATGATTAATGCAGGTTGCGGTGGTTCATCTGAAACCTAAAAAATTGAAAAAATAGGCAGGGAGTAACGAAAAAGAGGGTTTTTCTGTTTTCCCTGCCTATTTTTATGATGTGTACGGCAGCATGATTCTTATCTACCGTAATCATACACATACCCCTTGATTGGCTTCACAGCACAAACTCAATCTTCAGCTTCCTATCCTACTGAAGATGTTATATTTTCAAAAATATTTTTTTTCACAAATCATTATCGGAAAAAATATGCGATGGATCGATCTTTCAACCTGAGAAAAAGTGTTGTCGTTTTTTCCATACTTGCCGCCCTTTGGCTTCTCAAGCATCCCTATTACGGAATCTGGCATGATGGGGTTTTATACACTTTTTTGGCTCTGAAGGATTTATATCCCAATGCATATACCAGCGACCTTTTCATTAAATTCGGCTCCCAAGGCAACTTTACTTTATTCCCCCAAATCTATGCCGGCTTCATTAACATATTTGGCATATATAAAAGCGCTCTGTTGCTGACGATTGCCGGTCAGTTCCTCTGGATTTTTGCTGCGGTGACATTACTCCGTACGTTTCTGCAGGGGAAGCAACTGTATATCGCTTTGGCGATCGTCTTTTTTATGAGCGCTTTTTATGGCGGATTGCATTGCTTTCGATATGCAGAAATGTTCGTGTGCCCAAGAATATTTTCAGAGGCACTTTGCATTTTCGCCACCGCCTGCATTATTAAAAAGCGCTATCTTGCTTCAGGGGCCTTGATCCTTGTCTCTTTTTTTATACATCCACTGATCTCTCTGGGGGCTGGTCTTATTTTCTATATCTATTTCGTCCTGACTTATCCCCGTTTTTTATTTTCAGCCCCTTTCCTTTTGGCAGTCGTTTTATTGCTGGGATTTTTTAAGATAGAACCTTTCACGGGATTATTCAGCATCATACAACCTGAATGGCATCAAATCATTAAGATAAGATCCAGTTTCATGTTATTGACCGAATGGCCTTTGCTTTCATGGACTGAGCTTTTTTTTACAATCTCGGTAACGGCTGCGGCCTGTTTGTTTTCCAACGCGTTCCTGCGTCGTCTCTTTCTGGCTTCTATCATCGGGGCTTGTTGCGGGATGTTAATTAACATGATCGGGGGCGAACTTTTAAAGATTGAATTAATCATGAAGATACAAATCTGGAGAGCCCTCTGGCTTCTCCAATTTATCTCAGCCATCGGCGCAGCTGTCATTATTTTTAATTTCCTGAAAGAGAAAAACAACAAATTATTGCTCTGTGCATTTTTTCTGCTGACAAGCTATAGCATTTCCCTGGGCGTCATCAGCTTCGCCATCACCCTTCTATTTTTCTATCTTTGTGTACGGGTGTCCAGAAACCTTCTGCCGTCTGTTCATATACCGCAACCCGCTGTATTTCTGGTTACAGGCATCATCATTACAATGATCATTCTCTCTTCGGCGGCAAAAGAGATCAGCGTATTGATAGATCATAATTTTAATACGCAATACCTGGCAAGCGTTCTTGAAGCCATTCCTCTGGATCTTTTTACTCCCTTGATATTATTTTTTGTCGTCTTTTTTTTCTATTTTCATTTGCATCAGACAATTTCTTTTAAAATTATTTTTCTATCGTTAGCCGTTTTGATCTTCTCGCTTTCAGTATGGGACCGTCAGTCTCCATGGTCTAAAATGCTTGAGCGCAATAAAGATACAACAGCCTTTTTCAGAAACCTGCTGCCCCCGGAAGCTACCATTCTCTGGGATCATTCTCCCGAGATTTCCTGGTTCGGAGCAAGAAGGTCTTCTTACATCTCCACGAAACAAGGTTCAGGCATTGTGTTCTATCAGCAAACAGCGCTTGAATATGCAAAGCGGATCAATCACATTCTTCCGTTGATGGATGAAAATCCCCTGACGTCAAAAGGTTTCATGTATAAACCGGGATGGGAAATCAATCAAAATAAATTTAAATCAAATTATAAGCAGGTATGCCGGAACGCCAAGGAGCTGGATTATATCGTCTCGACAGAAAATATCCCCGGAGAATCCCTTGCCCACTGGCATTCAAAAATCCCCCTGGTAAAAACACGTTTTTTAGAAAACGGCACGTTCGAAAGGGAGGCTCATCAAGATTTTTATCTTTATGATTGCAGCATGCTCAGGGAGGGATTGCAAAAATGGAATTAAATAAAACCACATTAGAATATCTGGAAGATAATTATGGGAAAAGCATCCTTCCGTTGTCCAAATTCGAAAATGAATACTTTATGGGTACAAGCCCCATAGAAGTTTTTTTCCTGTATAAGAAAAACAATTCCATCTTCACGATGAAAGAGAGCCTTTTAAAAACCATAGAGTATTATAATCTGTACTCCAGCCGTCTGATTATGACTAAGGACAATAAATTTGCTCTGCTGTACTGCGCGGATGGCGCAATCGCCAATCCGTTACCCCCTGTCGATGCAACTTTTGACAGTCTGAATGTCGATGACCTCATGAAAAGAATTCATCATGTAAAAACATTGCCGGGCGAGTCTCTTTTTGCCGTAACAGGCATACCGTTGAAAGATGGAATATTTACCGGAATCAGCATGTCGCATGCCGTCGGGGATGGCATTTCAATTCTGCTATTTCTTTACGCCTGGATGTGCATTGCAGAGGGCAAGGAGTTTCTTCGTCCTTCAGGACAAAGATTATTCAAAGGCCTCCCCGTCCGTTCCAATAAAATTGATAAATCATTGACGCCGTCATTTTCCGAGCTGAGAAAGGGAATTCAAAATCAAGTCAACAACGTCAATACGATAAAAACATATACGACATACGAGACTTTTTCCGATCAATTCCTCAATGAAATGAAAAATCTGGCAAAGTCAGAAAACAAAAAATATATGATTTCCAATCATCAGGTCATGACGGCATTCCTGTTGAAAAAATATGGCGATCATATTCTGCCGAATACAGACAAAATCGTGTTGAGAAGTCCTATAAACCTCCGGGATATACATCCGGATATTGAGCCGATGTATATTGGCAGCGCAAATTTCAACAGTTTTACTGAATTCAGCAAGGATGACCTTTATCAAATGTCGGTTCCGGAGATCGCATACTGTTTAAAAGAATCCATGGTAAACATGCGGAGCGAAAGCTACGCTCGAAAAATAGCTCATTTATCCGCTTATGGTGTGGAAATCGATACAAATATTTTGAAAAACGAGCATCCTCCCTACAGTATAGAAACCAACATCGTCTCCAGCAACATGACCCATCTGAATGATCTTGAATCCATGTTTGTCGGTCCCGGGACCGGTACTGTTTTACATATCGGGTTGGTCATCCAAACCGGTTTCATCATGCTCAAAGAAAAAAACGGCCGCATCATCGCGCAGATAACAAGCAGATATCCGTTTATCTAGGCCAACATGATTTTAAGTTTCTTGGCCGGATGGCCGATGCATAAAAATCCGGTTATCCGCAAAAGATCAGCCGGCAGGAATTTTATTTTGCGGACGATGTCAAAAACTGGACGGCCTTTTCCAGACCATCGAGCGTAAGTTCGTACATGGTGAAAACCTGTCTGATCGCCTTCACGGTCGTGCTATAATACCATTCGTCAGAAGGCATGGGATTGAGCCACACGCTGTGGGGAAAGGTTCGTGCGATGAAACGCAGCCGTTCAATGCTGGTTCCCGACGGTTTGGCGTCAACATAAATGGCGCCGTTGGGATGCATGAGTTCGTACGGAGCCATATTGGCATCCCCCACGATGATGACCCGCGTCTCCGGATCCCAGCGGATGAGTTCGTCCACATCCTGCGGTTTATAATATCGCTGCGGATCGGCCCAGATGCGGCTGTAGATGGTGTTATGAAAAAAGAAAATCTTCAAATCCTTGAACTGCGAGCTCGCGTAGTGAAAGAGGGTTTGAACCACTTCGATGTAGGGTTCCATGGACCAGCCGCCGTTATCGATAAGGAGCATGACCTTCAGGCGGTCGGTCAGACGCCGGTCAAAGATGATGTCTATCTCCCCGGCATTGCGCATGGTTTCGTAAATTGTTTTGTCGACATTCACGACATCCCTCGGTCCCGTCGGCATCAGGCGACGCAACCTTCTGAGCGCTTCGCCGATCTGAGACTGGGTCAGCGGTCCTTCCTGGGAATAATCGCGGTATCGACGATCCAGTGCCACTTTGATAGCCGAGTGATTTCTGGACGCACCGCCGACGCGCATGCCTCCGGGATGATAGCCGGAATGTCCTGTCGGCGATGTTCCGCCGGTGCCGATCCATTTATTGCCGCCGTGATGCGCTTCGGTCTGTTCCTTCAAACGCTCGAGAAAATACTGAATGAGTTCTTCCGGCGTCATTTTTTTCAGTTTGTCTTTGTCGATGCCGAGCATATCGGCCAGTTCCTGCGGATTCTGCAGCCATTCCTCCAGCATCGCGCGGGCGACTTCGTTTAATTCCACCGCTGTGGGATCTTCCAGGGAAGCATTTCTGAAATGATGGGCGAATATCTGATCATACGTGTCAAAATAGCGTTCACTCTTCACGAGAATCGTTCGCGCAACAGTGTAAAAATCGTCGAGGGAATGAACGAGCCCCTTGCTCATGGCATTCTGCAGACGCAGAAACGACGTTGGCGTAACCGGAATACCGCGGTCCTTCAGGGTATAAAAGAAATTAACGAACACCGTTTACACCTCAACCGCGCGATTTGACAACCTGCTGGGCGGCCTGCTGCAGATCGGCGCTCTTCTTGAAGAGAATTCCCAGAAAAGGCACCCGGCCCTGATAAAGCGTTTTGGGTTTGAAATCCGGATCGCTCTTCAGAGCGCGAATCCAGTTGATCAGCTCACGCGTGGCCGGTTTTTTCTCGATGCTTCGCAGCTCCCGCAAACGATAAAACGTGCTGATGCATATTTTCATCAGTTCTTCATCGAGCTTTGGAAAGTGCACGGAAACGATCAGACGCATCATGTCGGGATCGGGAAACGCGATATGGTGAAAATTACAGCGGCCGAGGAACGGATCGGAAAGATCCTTCTTGGCGTTGGATGTAATCACGATCACGGGACGGTTTTTGGCCCTGATGGTTTTGTCGATTTCAATAATGTCGAACTGCATCTGATCCAGAACGTCCAGCATATCGTCCTGAAAATCGGTGTCGGCCTTGTCGATTTCGTCGATCAGCAAAACGGTTTTTTTGTCGGCGGTGAAGGCCTGACCGATTTTGCCCATTTTAATATAGGCTTCAATATCGCTGACATTACGTTTGGAATCGCCGAATCGGCTGTCGTTGAGACGCGTCAGTGTGTCGTACTGATAAAGCGCTTCAATCAATTTCATGCTTGACTTGACGTTCAAAACGATCAGCGGCATCTGCAGGCTCTCGGCAATGGCGTGAGCCAGCATGGTTTTTCCCGTGCCCGGTTCGCCCTTGAGCAGGAGGGGCATTTCCAGCGCCATGGAAACGTTAACAATTTTTGCCAGTTCATCGTCCAGAATATACTTGGATGCGCCGCCGAACCGGGAATTATTTTTTTCTGAAAACATGATTTACTCCTGTTGCCCATGGTTTAGAACACAAAACGTGCACAAAGGGCCGATGTGTAATTTACTAGCACGGTATTTCCTATCCGATTCTGCCCGAAAATACCAGCCGTTTTTGGGGAAAGGACCTGTGCAAAAAAGCTCTAGACTTTCAGTGAAGGACGCCGATGAAACCAGGGTTTTGCCTTCTCCAGCTGGGCGGCCAGCCGAAAGAGCGTGGCTTCATCGCCGAAGGGAGCCATAAACTGAACGCCGCAGGGCATGCCGTCTTCGTCCCAGTGCAGAGGAATATTCATCGCCGGCTGACCTGTAAAATTAGCCAGCTGGGTAAAGGGTGTTTTCGCAAGCGTCTTGATGGCGATTTGATTCACCATCCCGGACACTTTCGCGAGAGAACCGAGTTTCAGGACGCTGAATATTTTCATGGCTGCTTCTTCGTAGGATTTCGGCATGAGTTCTCCGATTTTCGCTGCCGGATAGGCCACGGTCGGCGTCAGATATAAATCGTAGTTGAGATGGAATTGTCCCATGACTCTGGCGGCGACATCCCATTCCCGAATGGCCGCCACAAAATCCCCCGCGCTGTAACAGCGGCCAAGTTCGCCGAAAAACCACGTGGTGATTTCAAAATCCTTTCTCCCGACTTTCTTGCCCAATACAGCTTCAGCCCATTTAATATCCGCGGCATTTTCTCCAAAATAAAGGATGAAATAGGTATGAGCCAGTTTGACACCGTCAATATCCGGTTTGGCCTCTTCCACGTTATGGCCCAGACTCTCCAGCAGCCTGGCGGTTTTGATTACGGCATCGGCGCAGAATTCGTGAGTGCCGGTGCCCAGCGGAGATTCCGTATTGAAGGCGATCTTCAATGAACCGGGGTTGTGGTTGATCTCTTCGCTGTACGGCCTTTCCGACGGCTTGATATTATAAGGAGATCCTGGTTCATCGCCGAGCGTGGCATCCAGCATCGCTGCGCTGTCACGCACTGAACGGGTCAAAACATGCTCCACTGCCGCGCCCTGCCAGAGTCTTCCGTATTTCGGCCCCGTGGGCGTCCGGCCTCTGGTCGGCTTCAGTCCCACCAGCCCGCAGTAACAGGCCGGAATGCGAATGGAACCGCCGCCATCGCCGCCTGAGGCGATCGGCACCATACCCGAGGCCACTGCTGCAGCCGATCCGCCACTTGATCCGCCGCTCGTTCTCTCCGTATTCCAGGGATTGCGTGTCGGGCCGAACAGCTCCGGCTCGGTAATGCCCATCAAACCGAATTCGGGCGTATTGGTTTTTCCCAGCGTAATCAGTCCCGCTTTTTTGAAACGTTTGACCAGTTCGCTGTCATAATCCGGGATGTAATCTTTATAGGCGCGGCAGCCCCAGGTCAATCGAACGCCGGCAAAGGAACTGATCAAATCTTTCAGCAGAAACGGAACCCCGGCAAACGGCCCATCCGCCGTATTTCTTTTTACGGCCTCGCGTCCGATATCGAACATCGGTGTGACCACGGCATTCAATTCAGGGTTTAATTTCTCAATGCGGCTTATCGCCTCCTCGCAAAGTTCCTGCGGCGCTATTTTTTTCTCGCGGACGAGCGCAGCCAATCCCAGTCCGTCATACTGTTCGTACTCAGCAAAACCGGCCATGTTCGGACACCTCCAGCATTCCATCTTTCAATGATTTGTTTATCTCTTAACCGTTTAATCCCGGACAAAAAAACGATGCCGATTGTTTCCTTTGCTTTTCACGATCGGCAAGACCATTTTGCAATTTCATTTTCCCAATGCCGATTACAAATCTTTTCCGGCCAGTCCTTCGACGAAAGCCAGAACATTTTTCCCCAGAACAGTGTGATTGTAGCCGCCTTCCAGGATGCCGAAGCACCCGCCGTTGTTGCGTCGGGCGGCATCTCTCACCAGTCCGCCCATATATTTGTAGTCTTCCGTCTTCAAAAGTCCGCCCCAGTCGTCCTCGTGATTGTCGAAGCCGGCGGACACGGCAAGCATATCGGCATCCGTTTTGGACAACTCGTTCTGCACCTGTTTTAAATAGTCATTACGGTTAGCCCCTGTCGGATTAAGAATCATCACATAATCCTTGCCTCCCAGAACATTCACATTTCCGTCACCGAAATGCAGATCGAAATCCAGAATAAACGCTTTTCTGATGTTGCCTTCTCGTTTGAGTTTTTCCAGCGCTATCGACATATTATTAAAATAACAAAATCCCCAGGCGCTGCCCGATGAAGCGTGATGTCCGGGAGGACGAATGAGCGCGAAGCAGGGTTCGGTTAATCCCATCTGCGCGGCCTTGATCGCGCCGCCGGCGGCCAGCGCAGCGATATCGTAAACGCCTTCGCGTTCCACGGATTTTACATGATCGGGAGTATGCACGTTGAGAATGTCTTCACGGGATGCCGCAACGGGTTCGACAAAAGTCACTTTGCCGCGCAGCGCTTTTTCCACCGCCTGAATTCTTCCGAGGGCGGAAGCAGGATCGTTTGAATAAACTTCGTTATAATCTTCATGATAGATCACCTTCATACAAACCTCCTGTCATCGGCATGAAAAGAACCTTACTTCAAAAATCCCAGCGACTTTAAAGCATTGGTCGTATTGACGGCCACCGGGACTGCTTCCAGATCTTCCGGCGAAAACCAGCGGGCTTCCTCCGCATCATCGGCGCCTTTTGCTTCTCCGGAAAGATAATCCGCCGCGAAATCGACAATCACATAATGAAACTTGATTTTTCTCTGATCGTCACGTTCGATGAAATCAAAAACATAAACGCAGTCGCCGACGTTTATCGTGATTCCAGTTTCCTCCAGAATCTCCCGCGCCGCGCATTCCGGCAAGGGTTCACCCAGTTTCAGGGTTCCGCCGGGAATCGCCCATAATCCAAGGCTCGGTTCTATTCCGCGCTTGACCAGCAAAACTTTCCCGTCCTTGAAGGTGATCGCACCGACGCCAACCCGCGGTTCAACCGGATAAGCATTGCCCATCTATTTTCTCCCCTCGATGATGAAAGAAAAACGGCTTTTGAGCCATGGCTCCTTCTGTCCGTCAAACACTCTTTCTACAAAACGGACGCGCCTGTTTTTACCAATCAGCAAAATCGTCGAAGAGCGGGTGCCGTAAATCGGGCTCTCGATAAAGATGGTTGATAAAAGCCGTTCCCATTCGAGACCGATACCGGTCGCGGGTAACTTTTCATCAGGGGGCACACGCCGATCAGCCAGCAGAGCGAATAACGCTTCTTCCAGGGCCGCTCCTTTTTCATCCATTGCCGCTTTCATCATTTTTTTTGCCCTTTTAATTTTGGGCCAGGGTGTATCCAGAAGATGATTGCTTAAACCGTAAAGGCCGGGCTTGAGCTTTTGCTTTTGGCCGCGACTGGAAAATACGAACAGCGCATCGTTATCGCCCGCAAGCAGATTAAAGCCGTTATATTGAGCGGCCTGTTCTGATATTTTTCTCAGATAATTTTCAATTTTCTGTCTGCCGGTAAGATAATTGCTGACCAGACTGCCGCGCGACGGCGCGGCGTTTTTTAAAGACGATGGGTCGCGATAATTCGTGACGGCAGCGAATCGCCCGTCTTTCGTTATGCCCAGCCACGTTCCGCCGCTTTTCAGATCGCGGCCGGCCAGCATCCGCGGATGATCTTTCCAGAAGCCCGCCGGCGATG
>Ga0209606_1003492_pt1 | contig 15732 bp, 12 predicted proteins | sample AD_UKC057_MetaG_FD_184412 | JGI IMG/M metagenome (GOLD analysis project Ga0209606, IMG submission 184412) | Active sludge microbial communities of municipal wastewater-treating anaerobic digesters from USA - AD_UKC057_MetaG (SPAdes) (version 2) | ecosystem: Engineered > Bioreactor > Anaerobic >...
CTTGGGCATGCTGGATATTCCCGGCTGCGAATTTTCGAACCACAACCATTTAAATGGATTCTTCATAGACTATACCACCAATCCGAACACGGAAGTAGAATCCCTAACTGAAATTGCCGCCCAGGGCGGGCTTGCCCATCTGAACCACCCGGGCAATTACTGGAATCCCGATTCGGCGGGGAACGTTCCCGATGAGGTCATCCGGAAATATATCGCCTGGTTTTCCGACTTTCCGCCAAGTGTGCTCATGGGCATGGAGGTCATCAATAAAACCAACCTGCATCCGGAAGATGAAAAACTTTGGGACGCGTTACTGGGTGTTATGATGCCGGAACGGCCGGTGTGGGGATTCGCCAATGATGACATGCATGGTCCCTGGCTGGGACCGGTTCGTCTTGTGGAAGTGTCCTGGGAGACTTTTCTGGCGGGAAGCCTTGACGCAACCGCCATACGCAACGCGATGCTGAACGGCAGTTTCTTTTTCAGTACCTGCGCTACCCAACTTGACCCTGGCTTTTGGGACGTCAACCAGGTACCGAAGATTACGGAAATTCTCCATGATGAGGAATCAGGAACGATTAGCATCAGCGCAATTTCCGGTGGTGCGCCCCTGCCTGAGAGTGATTACAAGTGGATATCCATGGGTGAGGTGGTTCAGACCGGCCGGGTTCTCGACTATAGAAATACGGACGGTGTAGGCAATTATGTCCGGGCGGAATTGGAAGGTACGGGCGGCACCACGTACACGAATCCTTTTGGTATTATTCGGGACGACGGCAGGCTGGTGGTTTATGTCAGCCCTGCTGATGCCATATATGCCGGGGCAAAATGGAAAATTGAAGGCGCTGCCGCCTGGCATGAACATGCCGATACAGTACAGCTGGCGCCGGGGAATTATAAAGTGATATTCGGTCGCGCCGATTCTTATCAAACGCCGGTTCCGATTACTGTGACCGTTACTGCAAACAAGACCACGCTGGTTACCTCCGCTCAGGGCGCGCAGTACGTGTATGACCCCGCAATGACACTGCCTGCGGGAGGCGGTATTGCCCTGGCGCTGTCGGGTCTGGCCCTGCTGCTGGCGGGTGTCCGGCGCGCCAACCACAGGCACACTGCGTAAGCCTTTGCCCCTGAAGCCTGGTGTTTACAACCGGGCTTCAGACCGTGTTAAAAACAGAAGAGCCCGGAACGCGTTCGTTCCGGGCTCGTTGTATGAGACAGACTCTTTTACAGGACCCTGGGCGCCTGTTTGCCTTCCGGTGTTATATCCGGACGGCAAACGCCCCTGGCCAAAGCAAATAGACTATCCCTGCCGCACTTTGTAGCGGGGATTGGTTTTATTAATGACATAAACACGACCTTTCCGGCGCACGATTTTGCACCCGGGATGCCGCGTCTTGGCGGTTTTTAGCGATGATAATACGCGCATGACAATAACTCCCTGAAATTATGGTTGTGCTTTCACTCTTGAAACAATACACCCCCATGCGCCCCCTTATTGAAAGCGTATCATACAAAAAGGGCGGGGCGAATGTCAAACAGTGTACCCCGTTTTGCGCCGGAGCAGGGAGGCTACCCTGAAAATGCCGCCGGACCGTCCTTCTAAACGGGCGGTCCGGCGGGTATATCCTTGCCCGGGATTTCGTTATTTACCTTGGGGTACCTCGCTTAGGGGAATGCCGAGCGCATCAGCAACCCCTTTCCCATAGGCGGGATCCGCTTTCAGGCAGTTGCCAATGTGGCGTATCTTGATTTCCCGGGGTGCATCGCCCATGGCGCGGGCGGTGTTGCCGAAGAGGGCGTCCTGCTGGGCGGGCGTCATCAGCCGGAACAGTTTGCCGGGCTGCGTGTAATAGTCATCGTCATCTTCGCGATAGTTCCAGTGGTCCGCCGCGCCGTCGAGCGCCAGGGGCGGTTCTTTGAATTCCGGCTGTTCCCGCCAGTCGCCGTAACTGTTGGGCTCATAGCCCCGCGTGCTGCCATAGTTGCCGTCCACGCGCATGGCGCCGTCACGATGATAGCTGTGGAAGGGGCAACGGGCGGCGTTGACGGGAATCAGGTGGTGATTCACGCCCAGGCGGTATCGTTGCGCGTCACCGTAAGAGAAGAGGCGGCCCTGCAGCATCTTGTCGGGGGAAAACCCGATGCCGGGCACCACATTGGCCGGGTTGAAGGCGGCCTGTTCCACATCGGCGAAATAGTTTTCCGGGTTGCGGTTCAGTTCCAGCACGCCCACCTCGATGAGCGGATAGTCACCGTGGTACCAGACCTTGGTCAGGTCGAAGGGATGGTAGGGGCAGGTCTTCGCCTCCGCTTCGGGCATGACCTGAATATACATGGTCCAGCGGGGGAAATCGCCTTTCTCGATGCTGTTATAGAGGTCGCACTGGTGGCTTTCCCGGTCCTTGCCGATAATGGCCTCCGCTTCCGCATCGGTCAGGTTCTTGATGCCCTGCTGGGTGCGCAGGTGGAACTTGACCCAGAATCGCTCGTTCTTGGCATTAATCATGCTAAAGGTGTGGCTTCCGAACCCGTGCATGTGCCGGTAGGAGGCGGGGATGCCCCGGTCGCTCATGACCACGGTAACCTGGTGCAGCGCCTCGGGCAGGGAGGTCCAGAAATCCCAGTTGTTCAGGGCGCTGCGCAGGTTGGTGCGCGGGTCGCGTTTGACGGCGTGATTAAGGTCGGGGAACTTCAGCGGATCGCGCAGGAAGAAAACGGGTGTATTGTTGCCGACCAGGTCCCAGTTACCTTCTTCCGTATAGAATTTCGTGGCGAAACCGCGAATATCACGTTCCGCATCAGCGGCGCCCCGTTCACCCGCCACGGTGGAAAATCGGGTAAAAGTCTCCGTTTTCTTGCCGATTTCGGAAAAAATCTTTGCCCGGGTATAGCGTGTAATATCGTGGGTCACGGTAAAAGTGCCGAAGGCGCCGGAACCTTTGGCGTGCATGCGCCGTTCCGGGATGACCTCCCGGTCGAAGTGGGCGAGTTTTTCGAGGAACCAGACGTCCTGCAGCAGTTGCGGGCCCCGCGGCCCCGCCGTCAGCACGTTCTGATTGTCGGGCACCGGCGCGCCCCCATTCGTCGTCAGTTTGGGTTTCTTATAATCGTCCATGGTAATCCTCCTGTTCCGGTTGTGGCGTTACACGCCTTGCAGCATGGTTTAGAAGCGCGTACTTCCGATTCCCTTGGTAAACGCGTCATGCATTCCGTTTTTGTCGGGATGCTTTTTTCTTCGTCCCCTCCTTTTTTTCGCATGCCGCACAAATGCCCTTGACCTCCAGGTGTTGAGACAGGGGGACGCCGAGATGTCGGACTTCCTGCGGCAGGGGCAGTGCAGCCAGAACTTCCGAGGTAAAATCACGTATCATGCCGCATTTTACACAGGCAAAATGGTGGTGCGGGCCCCGGTTGGCGTCAAAGCGCAGATGTTCCCCACTTGTGCCCACCACCGCAAGCAGCCCGTGTGCGGCCAACAATTTCAGGTTACGGTATACCGTGTCGAGCGATATGGTGGGAATGCGCTTCTTGACGCGCTTATGGACGGTTACCGCATCCGGGTGTTCGTCGGTGGAGACGGCCACCCGGAAGATTTCCATACGTTGATAGGTGACTTTAAGCCCCAATTCCCGGCATTCCCGGGCAAAGGCATCCATAATATCATTCAAAGCGTCTTTCTTCATTTTAAGAATAATTCCTAAGTACAAGTGTATCATAAGTGCCATGCGAAATCAAGCGGGGCCTTACAGCACCGCAGGAGGTGCATTGCACCGTCACGGTATGCTATAACCCTGTTTTCAGCGTATGAACGTTCAATTACTGGAGTATTACCCGTGAAACAGACCTCTGTCACGTTGTTTTTCGCTGTGTCGGCCTGTTGTTTCTCCGTGTACGGTACGGAAGAACTGGTCGTGTTCACGTATAACATTCACCATGCGGAAGGCATGGACGGTCGTGTGGACCTTGATCGCATTGTATCCGTTATCAAGGATGCCGGGCCGGATGTGGTCTGTCTACAGGAGGTGGACCGAGGATTGCCCAGGACGGGCGGCCTGGATTTTCCCGCGTTGCTGGCAGAAAAACTGGGGATGCAGGCGTTTTTCGAACCCAACTATCGGTTTGACTGCGGGGAGTACGGCAATGCCATAGTGACGCGGCTGCCGGTCGCCGGCCATCATAACCAGGCCTTACCCAATCCCGTCAATGCCGAGCCCCGCGGCTGTCTCACCGTAACCGTGTCGTGGAACGGGCTGGCCATAGACGTGAAAAATACCCATCTCGGCCTGAACGGTCAGGAACGGTTGGCCCAGGCGGAAGCGATTGTCGCCGCCCTGGACGATACCCCGGTGATTCTCGCGGGCGATATGAATGAAAACCTTACAGCCCCGGCCATGCAAAGGCTGACGACCAGGCTGAAGGATACCCTTGGAAAAAAGGAAGATACTCCCGCCGGTACGGTTCCGTCCGGAACTCCCCGCCGCAGAATTGATTATATCCTGACATCTCCAATATTTGAGCCGGCGTCCTCCACGATATTCCATAACGATGCCACGCGCGTCGCTTCGGACCATCTTCCGTACCGGGTTGTTTTGCGCAAAGTTGCGGTGCATGACTGAGGTCCGCGAAGGGCGGATGCCGCCTTCAAGGCGCTGCGCCGGAATAACAGCGGGGAGCGTTCCGCGTAATTCTCCAGACAAATCGGTGTGGCCTGCCATGCACATTTATTGTCCGCCTTGGAATGTCTTTTTATCCGGCAGTGCTGGTTTTTTTTGTAATACTGTGAATATGGTATCCCGACTTTGAATCAGATACTATATTATGAGAGAATAGGGCCTTATACTGGCGTATTAACCAAATTATTTCCCGGCTGAGAAGTGAATTGGAGGTTGGTTGAATATCGATACTGATGCACAGGACGGCATTTCATCCGCTGTAACCATGCCTGTAATCAAACGTAAGCCCCCGATTATTATCCGGGTGGCGCTGGGTGTCTTTATTATTCTTATAGGAGTTGCCGGTAAGTTATGGCTGACCTCGCTGCGGGAACCGCCACCACTTGCGGAATTGCCTCCGCTCAAAGTCCATGTGGAGGTAAAAGCCGCGTATCCTGAAGACTGCCCTGTTATTATTTCCGGTTATGGCGAGGTGCATGCGCTGGCTTCGGTCGCGGTGACTCCGAAGGTCGCCGGGGAAGTGACCTACGTGCACCCTGACCTGGAAGTGGGCAAAGTCATCCAGGACGGCGAACTGCTGTACCGCATTGACCAGCGTGACTATCTTGCCGCGCAGGCCCAGGGCCGGGCGCAGATTGAACGCCTGGAGATTTTGGTTCAGGGACTGAAACAGCAATATGAAAGCGACTCGAAGCGGCTGGAAACGATAAAACGCGCGCGGGATATCGCGCAGGAAGAATTCAATCGCGACAAGACCCTGCTCAAAGAAGAGGATGTAGGCTCCGAAAGCATGGTGAACTTGTCCGAGATCAATTACCGCAAGGCCCAGGATGCCTTCGACCAGGTACAGCAGGCCATAGACCTGTATCCCTTGCGTATCAAGGAGGCGGAAGCCGGACTGCGCGCGGGCCGTTCAGCGCTGGAACTGGCCGATCTCGCCCTTGAACGTACAGAAGAATACGCGCCGTTCAAAGCACGGATTCAACACAAGCAGATCGAGGTGGGGCAGGCGGTGGCGCCGGGGTTGATTGTGCTGCTTCTCGCCAATGACAGCGAGTTGGAGGTATCCGTGCCGCTGGACAGCCGCGATGCGCGGCGGTGGCTGCCTTTCCTGGAAGAAGACGAGGCGGAGGCGCCGAACTGGTTTCGTCCCATCGCCCTGGCGCCATGCCGGCTTAGCTGGACGGAAGACCCCTCGGTTGTCTGGGACGGCACGCTGCAACGCGTGGAACGTTTTGACCCGATGGCGCGCACCGTGACGGTCGCCATTCGCATCTCTGAGGATACGGGTGCCTCGGCCGGCCGGAATCTGCCGCTGGTGGAAGGTATGTTCTGCAAGGTGGAAATCACAGGTAACTCGCTGAAATCCGTATATCGTCTGCCAAGCTGGGCGGTGACGTTTGACGGGATGGCCTATGTGGCGGAAGGTGAACGGTTGCGGCGTGTGAAGGTGAATACAGTCCGCAACCAGGGCGAGGATAGTTTTGTGGACGAGGGGCTGAACCCGGGCGATCTGGTCGTGTTGACCCGGCTGGTGGACCCCGCCCCCGGTATTCTGCTCGAATATGAAATGCCGGAGGCTGCCGCCGGCCTTCTACCCCCTGAGAAAGAAGACTCGAGCCCATCGGCAGACGCAAACCTTGGACAAACGATGGATACCGCCTCATGAGAGCGTTCTTTACTATCTTCGTAAAGAATCGCGTCTACGCCAACATCATGATGCTCTTTTTCGTCATTTGCGGGGCTTATGCGCTGAGGAGTCTGCCCAAAGAGACGTTTCCCGATATACGCATGGACACGGTGCGGGTGACCGTGCTCTGGCCGGGTGCCGATCCTGCCGAGGTGGAAGAAGGCATCAGCTGCAAAATCGAAGAGGCCATCGAGGGTGTCGAGGGGGTGAAGAACTATCACACCCTTTCCAATGAGCACATGTGCACCGCCGATGTCGAGGTCCTGGAGGGATATGACATCGACAAGGTCAAGGACGACATCCGGACGGCGGTGGATGCCATCACCACTATGCCCCCGGACGCGGAAAGACCCGTGGTGGAGGAATTCCTGATCCGGGTGCAGGTCATGCTTCTTGCTTTGACCGGCCCCGATCTTTCGGACGCCGAACTGCAGGACTACGCCCAGAAAATCAAGGATGAGATTATCGCGCTTCCCGGTATCAGCCAGGTGAAGCTGGCGGAACGTGACCGGGAAATCATCATTGAGGTTTCCGAAGAAAAACTGCGGGAGTACGGCATCACCCTCGAACAGGTGGCCTTGGCCATCAAGGCGAACAGCCTGAACGCCCCCGGCGGCACCATCCGCACGGAAGGCGAGCATATCCGCCTGCGCACGCTGGGGCGCAACTACACGGCGGAAGACTTCGCGAACATCGTTATCCTGGCACGTCCAGAGGGATATCATATTACCCTGGACCGCATTGCCACGGTTACCGATGGATTCGCCGACACGGACATAGTAACCCGGTTCAACGGGAAAAACGCGGTCATCCTGCATATCCTGAAAACGGATGAAGAAGACACGATTGGGATTGACCGTACACTGCGGGAATACGTGGAACGCAAGAATCGTGAGCTGCCCGAGGGTATGAATCTGGAGCCTTGGGCTCGGTTCGCGCCTCTGCTGAAAAACCGTATCGACCTGCTCGTAAGAAACGGCTATTCCGGGCTTATCGTCGTGTTCATCCTGTTATGGCTCCTTCTGGATATCCGCCTGAGTTTCTGGGTGTCCATCAATGTGCCCATGGCATTTGCAGGCACTTTCATTGTAATGCTTTACTATGACATTACTGTGAATATGATCACCATGTTCGGCATGGTGATGGTGCTGGGTATTGTCGTGGATAATTCTATCGTCATCGGAGAAGCCATCTATACGGCCCGGAAACGCGGTCTGCCCCCTGTAAAGGCCGCCGTGGAGGGCGTTGCCGAGGTCGGCCTGCCCATTATCGCCTCGACTACCACCAACATGGTCTCTTTTATTCCCTTGTTTTTCATTCCCGGTTTCGTGGGGCGTCTTGCGGGAACGTTGCCGATCGTCACGATTGCGGCATTCATTTTTTCGCTGATTGAATGCCTGTTGCTGTTTCCCGCCCACATGAACCATCTGCCTGATATGAATGTTACGGACAAGAGCAAGAACATTGTGTCACGCATAGGGCTGGCGTTTCACCGGTATACCAACCATGGGCTTGTAGTGTTTATCGAGAAGCAGTATGAACCCTTTGTCTGGTGGACGATGCGCTGGCGTTATGTTACCGCCTCCATTGCCCTTGCCGTACTGTTGATTTCCGGCGGTTTTGTCAAGGTGGATTTCTTTCCCAAGATTGACGGCAACAGCATGGCCGCTTCCGTAGAGTTTCCGAGCGGCACGACCATGGCCGTGACCACGGCCACGGTCATCCGTATCGAGGAGGCGGCGCGCCGTCTTGCCGAATTGTATCCTGTTTCCGTGGAAGAACCGATGCTTCATAATGTCTTTTCGCTCACGGGCGCCCACTTGGATGAAAAGGGCCAGATTAGCCTGGGCACTCACTATGGGACCGTGCGTGTCGAACTGCTGGATTCAGTGAAACGCAATATCCACATCACCGAGCTCATGGCCGCCTGGGAACGGGAAATCGGTGAAATCAACGGTGCAATATCCCTCACGATTCGTGGGGATGAAACTACCAGTCCGCCGGGCAGGCCGATAGATATCTGGATGAAGGGAAGAGACCTGGACCAGCTTGGGGCGGCGGCAACCGAACTGAAAGAAAAACTGGGCACATACGAAGGTCTTTACCAGATCAAGGATGATTTCCGGGTGGGCAAAAAGGAGATCAACCTGAAATTAAAGCCGGAAGCCCGCGCCCTGGGACTGCATGTCTATGATTTGGCGAAACAAATCTTTACCGGGTATTTTGGCGAGGAATTAATGCGTGTCCAGCGCGGCGACAATAATCTTCGTATACGGCTGCGTTACCCCGAACAGGAACGCACGCAGGTTTCCGATCTGGAAAAGATGCGTGTACGTGTATCCATGCCTCACAAGGGGGTCATGACGACTACGGCCATGAATGAGGCCAAGATGAAACTGGGTACTGGATTGCCCGATCTGCCGCCCAAGGTACAGGAAGTGCCGCTTACCTCGGTGGCCGACCTTGAATATAAGGCAGGGGTGACCTCCATCCAGAGAACCAACGGCCAGCGGCGCGTCGCCGTTTCCGCCGAGGTGGACATCTCCCGTGCCAACGCCAATGAGATCGTTGCTGAACTCAAGAGCGGGTTCCTGCCACAACTGGTTCACAAATATCCGGGCATCTCCCTGTCTTTTGAAGGCGACCAGCAGGATTTTCGCGAAGCGCTGGATTATCTGGCCATTGCGTATCCCCTGGCCCTTTTGGGCATCTTCGTGCTTGTGGCCGCCTCGTTCCGCTCTTATATTCAGACCATTGTGGTGATGATTGCCGTACCCTTCGGATCCGCCGCCGCACTCTTCGGTCATTTAATGTTTGGTTACGACATCAGCATAATGAGCATTTTGGGTTTTGTCGCCCTGTCCGGCGTGGTGGTAAATGACGGTATTGTTCTCGTGGACTGTGTCAATACGTACATCTCGGAAGGTGAATCGTTCTATGAGGCGGTACGCCGGGCCGGTGCCCGGCGGTTCCGCGCCATCTTCCTGACCACGGCTACCACTGTCGGCGGCCTCGCCCCGTTAATGCTGGAAAAAGACACCCAGGCGCAAATGCTGATTCCCATGGCGCTCGCCATGAGCGCCGGCGTGGCCTTTTCCATGTTGGTGTCTTTATTGATTGTTCCCTGTACTTTATGTATCATTAATGATGCCCGGCGTGTTGCCCATTGGGCTCTGCACGGTGTCATGCCAACGCCGGAGGAGGTTGAACCCGCCCGGTTTCGAAATCTTATCGAATAGTGCAGTGTACAGGATGTTCCCCGAAAAGAAAACCATGCTTTTTTTTGGACCCAAACGAGCCCCGCATGTTGAGCGGTATCCGGGCAAGACGCCTTTGTTGCTAGTCTTGCTGCTGGTCGCGTCCGGCCTCGGTGCGCAGGACTTGTCCGGTAATTCAGGTGATACACCTTCCTTCGGCGGCCCGCCGCCGGGCGACATAAGCTCTCTTGACCTCCCTGGCCGTTCCGGGGATGTCGGCGTGGTGGACGCCACGGATGTCAGCGAAGAGACCGAAAGCCCGGAAGGCGAAGCCCCTGATGTGAGCGCTGCTGAAGCCGTGCTGCTGGAAGGTGCGGAAGCAGCGGAGACACCATCCGGGAGCCTTGAAGCGAATACGGGCATTTTGCAACCGGCCGCCGTAGTGTTGGACTTGGTCGGGGCCCAGCGGCAGGCCTTGGCCCGGAATCCTTCCCTGGCCGCAGGCGCCGAGCGGGTGGAACAGGCCCGCCAGTTTGTCTCCAAAGCCCGGTCCATGTATTTCCCCCAGATAGACCTGAATTATCGGTATACCTTCACCTGGCTGCCTTCCGAATACACCGAGCCGATCAACGAATATCTGGATGAAACCGATGAAACGCTGCGCACCATACGCCATGAATTATACGCCTATTATGTGACCTCGTCCACGCTCAGCCTTGGGGACCGGCGTACCATACGCCAATACCTGAATGATACGGAAGACGTTGTGGATATAGCCCGGGATTTTGTTGAAAGTCCCCAGGAAAGTTCTTCCGTTAACCTTACCGCAGGCTGGCTTTTATTTGACGGGTTTGCCCGGGAATTCACCAATGCCATGGCGAAACACGGGTATGGGGAAGCGCGGGCCGCCTACCGCGACGGGCAGCGTATCCTGCTTGACGCCATTGCACAGGCCTATTATGGGGGACAATATGCGCGTGAGCAAGTGATGATTGCCGAGTCGGCCATCACCTTTTTTACCCGGTTGGTCAAGGAGGCCAAGGCGCGGCGGGAAATCGGGCGGGGCCCCACCAGTCATGTCTTGAATTTTGAAACCGCTCTGTACGCCTCCAAGGCCAACCTGCTTCGCGCGAGGCGTGAATATGAACTGGCGCGTATCGCCATGGCCGTACTGTTGGGATACCCGGAAGGGTATTTGCCCGACACGGTCCAACTGGCGCCGCTCGAATCGGAAACGCCGGAAACCATGATGCTTCCCGAGAAGGACGCCATGCTGGCGCTTGCCTATGCCTATCGCCCCGACATGGAACAGCGGGAATTGGGGTTGAAACGCGCCCAGGCCAATGTGCGCCGCGAGTATGCGAAGTTTACACCACAAATCGCCCTGTTTGGGGCCGCGCAAACTACCAACATAGATGAAACGGGGTTCAGCGGCGACCGCATGTTGAGTACCGTGGGCATTAATGCGTCCATGAACCTGTTTTCGGGTGGCCGGCGACGGGCGGAACTGCGGGAGGCCAAACATGCGCGGCGTGAATCCGAGTGGCAAGTGACGGAAACGGAACAAAAAATCGCGGCAGAGGTGCAGAAGGCACTTTTAGACCTGAAAATAGCCCAGGAATCGCTGCAGCTAAGCCGCAACGCGGCGGAATGTGTCCGTAAGAACCGTGACCTCGTCGATAAGGAATACAAGGCGGGCAAGGCCATGCTGGTGCAGCTCAATCAGGCGCAGAATGACTTTGTACAAGCCATGGGAACCTTGGCCCAGGCCCGGGTGGGGCTCCAGCGCAGCTGGCAGGTGCTCCACCATGCCACCGGTATCAGCCTGGGCCTGTTGGATGGTGAACATCAGGAGTTGACAGAAAAGATGCGGCAAGAGGCCGTTCCGGCAGATGCGCCGGTCAAGGAGAACAGCAATGAATAAGGCGAATGAAACAGATATTATGGACTTCCTGTTCGACCTGTTTGATTTATTGAATTTTATTATTGAAGTATTTCGTAATTTAGGCCAACTCCTGAACCGGCAATAGCCGCATGCCCCCGGCGGGGGGACAAAGTAATATGTCAGGATGTTGAAAAGCCAAAAACGTATTCAACTAAAGGGAGACCGGCTTATGTCTCAAAAACGGAGTGCCTTGGTAATGACCGGCGTTTTATCGCTGGCGGCCATGGGGTTGTTGTCGGGATGTCCGCCTAACGCTTACCATGTGTTGACGCTTTCGGTGACGCCTATTACGGGTGGTACTATTACGATAGATCCTGACCGGGCTACCTATTTTTCCGGCACGGAAGTTTCTCTGGAGGCCATTCCCAATGAAGGGTTTAAATTTCAGAGATGGGTGGGTACGGGTATGAACACCACCATCAATCCGACGCGCAAGCGGGTCTATGCGGATGAAACCATTCTGGCGGAGTTTGCGCCCATCTATCCGGACCCGGGGCAAGAGGGCGAGGGTACGGGTGAGGGTGAAACGGAAACGGTCGCGGTTAAGAATGGTGATTTTGAATTAGGGTCCGAGGAGTGGACCGCCGTATCTCTGACCAGTATGACCATTTTATGTGATATCAATTCCTGTGGTACCGTGAATGGAATCAGTTCCGCCGGCGGTAACCGCTGGGCGTGGTTTGGCAATTCTCCCCTGTTTAATTATGAGTCGGGGACGCTCTTTCAGGAAATTCAATTGCCCGTGCGGCAGGAGGCGTACCTGAAGTTTGATATGGCCATACCCCAGGCCGACATCCCATTTCGATTCCAGGTGCTTTTTGACGGCCTCGTGCTTGCCGAGTGGGATGAAACGGACGCCTTCTTGTTCATGAATTACCAGCCGGTATTTGTGGATATCAGCGATTTGGCCGATGGGCGCAATACCGTCCTTACATTCATGTATTCCAGCTTCTCAACCGTTATAAATCCCGAGGCTAAATCCATGCAATCCGTGCTTTTCCTGGACAATGTGATTGTTGAATAGGGAAGCGTCTTCCAGAATGAGAGGCCTCAAACCGGCGGCCCGCCTGACGGGGGCCATTACAAGGGATACGGTGGTTTTATGCAGTCAGAAGACCGAGTTATTCATTTTTGCGTGGAAATGATTCACCGTCCCCTTGCCTTGAAACGTCAGGAGTTGCAGAAGCTTTACTACGACCTGTCGCAAACTCGGGCAGCCTACGACAATATTGACATGAATGAAGCCGTTCAGGCCAAATTCTATTCTCAGCGCGGCAAGGCGCAATCCCTGTTGGTTTTTTTGCCGGACCGGGAACTGATGGTGGAAGAATGGGCGGACATTCCTCTGAGTACGTACACGGAAAAACTGCGGCTTGCGGCGCCCATGATTATGAAAGCGCGGGGCGCCTCTCAGATCGTTGTGCATTCCGTAACGGTCCGTTCCACGTTCGCCCTGACTCATTATGAGGATGCCCGCGTTTTTCTCCTGGATAATGCCTGCCAGTTGGCTGGGAGGGTCAATCCGTTCTTTCAGCGACCCATAGCCACCGGCGGCCTGCGGTTCGTATTTCCGGAAACCAGTGAGCATGCCGGCGTGTTGCATCTCAATATTGAATCTTTCCGGCACAGCAACAACGAGGTGTTCGTTGAAGTGAAAACCGTGTTCGGGCGTCAGGCCGTCGGCGCCGATAACGTGGAACCTCTTCTAACGAACCTGCAACATACCCGTCAGTTTATCGCGGAACGGGTCTATCCTTTCTTACAGCAGTTTGATACGCCTGTCAGTTCTCTGTAGCGCGGGAATTGGCCGTTTGCCGCCCACAGGCGCGACAAGGCAGCTCTATCCGGGCTGTGTTGTCGTCATGGCCAATCCTGGTCGGAACCGCCCATGTCCACACAGATTCCCCCCCATATTTCCGTTATCATGCCGGTCTACAATGCCGGGCAAACTTTGGCCGAAGCCTTGGATTCGCTGATCGAGCAGCAGTATGAGAACTGGGAACTGGTGGTCGTGGATGACGGTTCCACCGACAATTCGCCCTGCATTTTGCGGGAGTATGCCTTCCGGGATGCCCGTATTCACCTCTACGTCGGGCCCCATGCGGGGATTGTGCCCGCATTGCGGCGTGCGTGCGCCGAAGCCCGCGGTGCATTGCTGGCCCGAATGGACGCGGACGACATTGCCCTGCCCGGGCGGCTTTCCATGCAGGCCGCCATGTTTCAATCTGACCCTGCCCTTGATCTGTGCGGGGGACGGGTTTTGCCCCTGGGCGTAGCCTCGGGCAGCGGCAGAGTACGATACGAAACCTGGGTAAACAGCCTGGTGCGCCATGAAGAAATCGTGCGCGAGATATTTGTGGAATGTCCCATTCCGCACCCGACTTTCCTGATGCGCCGTGTGTTTCTGGAACGCCTGGGCGGGTATCGTCAGGGCATGTGGCCTGAAGATTACGACCTTGTCCTGCGCGCATGGATGGCCGGTGCGCGGTTTGGCAAACCGGACGCTCCGCTGTTGCGATGGCGTGAACATCCCGGGCGCCTGTCCATGACGGACCCGCGTTACAGTCCGGCGGCCTTTCGCGCGATGAAACGCCATTATCTTTTTAAAACTTATTTGAAGGGGCGGGAGTGCACCTTCATTCAGTGGGGGGCGGGTGACGTCGGCAAAAGATGGTTGCGGGAGTGGCCCCAGGCGCCCGCAGCCGTTGTGGATGTTCATCCACGAAAAATCGGGCGAAGCATACACGGGGTACCGGTAATCTCCCGGGAAGCATTGCCGCCCCCCGGCTCCTGTTTTATTGTGGTCGCTGTCGGCGCGCGCGGAGCGCGGGATGATATTCGCGCCCGGCTTGAACCGCAGAACTATCGCGAACTGAACGATTATCTGTTCATTGCGTAAAGCGGCAATCGTTTCAAGGACAGCTAAAAAAACAAGGTGTGTGTGTACGACTTTCTTCCTGGAAAAGAGGCAGGGCTGACGGGATGGATGCCGCCATTTTCGCGCAGATTTTTCGTAATTGCTGGAACAAAACCGAGGTATCCGTTCAGATGATCATGTAAGAAAGACAAGAGAATTCCTGGTGCATGGTCGGAGGGGGGGGGCACAGGCGGAGTGAACCGGAATGGCGCGATAATGGAACAAGGGGGCCATCCAAAGCAGGTTTCTTCATATACCATGCATGGTAGTGCTCAATCTCTACTTGTAAATATCTGGTGGGCTCTCCTGTATTTTGACCCGGCATGTCGTGTTTCAGGAATGTTGGCTCGTCCACGGGGAAAGTGTTTTGAGGGCAGAATAAATAACTTGCGAAACGTCATTCGTTGTGGTACAATACACGCAAACTGAAAGGAATGTCCGGTAAACTGCAAGGCATTAAGAAAAGCCGCAAAATTTTGCTTGACTTTTTGGGGTGTTTTCTGGTTTAATACGGACGGACCGTTCGTTTAAATGTTGTTTGTTTTGTAAAGAGTTTTTCGGAAGGGCACTTACAGAAGAGAACCTTTAGCGAGAAGGAGAAACAAGATGAAGAAATTTCTGGTACTGGCGTGTGTGGTGGCGGTGATTTCCATGGGCTTGCCTGCACAGGCGGCCAAAGTATGGGATGACATGTCATGGTGGGGTAAGACAGGCGCGACCCCGGAACCCCAGCCTGAGAGCGGCAGATGTCCTGCCCAGATGAGTCGTTGCGGTTATTGGTGGTGGCCGGTATGCCCCGCCAGCAACACGGATGATGCCGAACTGTGGGGCAACCGCGGTATCGTTTATCAGGCCTGCAAGCCCGAAGAGCCGGTAGTTGAAACGCCTCCGCCTCCGGAGCAGCCCCCTGCGGTGCCGACGCGTACCGCGATCATCCTGAACAACGTGTTGTTTGATTTCGACAAAGCCGTGCTGAAAGCGGAAGGCAAAGCCGAAGTGGACAAGCTGATTGCCGAAATGAAGAAATTCCCGGGTGACTCGGTGCTTATTGAAGGGCACACCTGCGATATCGGTTCCCATGAATACAACATGGGGCTGGGTCAGCGCCGCGCTGATGCCGTCAAGCGTTATATGATTGAAAACGGCATTGAAGAAGCCCGCATTCAGACGCAGAGCTTCAGTTATGACCGTCCGGCGGTACCGAATGACTCGGCCGCGAACCGCAAACTGAACCGCCGCGCTGAATTCAAGATTACGCTGGCCGGCTGATAAGTATATACCATACGTTCGGTTGAAGTAGTTAAGCG
>Ga0209606_1003494_pt1 | contig 15728 bp, 8 predicted proteins | sample AD_UKC057_MetaG_FD_184412 | JGI IMG/M metagenome (GOLD analysis project Ga0209606, IMG submission 184412) | Active sludge microbial communities of municipal wastewater-treating anaerobic digesters from USA - AD_UKC057_MetaG (SPAdes) (version 2) | ecosystem: Engineered > Bioreactor > Anaerobic >...
ACAAAATTTCTGGGATTTTTGAACACCCTTGTTTACACGCGTGCATTCTGGGCCCTTGCTGTTCAATGTGGAATCAAGGTCTCCCTGTTTTCTCGCATGACTTCTTGCTGTCTGCTACGGGCTCGCAGTGCCAGCAGCCGAATCAACCCTCTGGGGGCCTATAGGTTGAGAGTCGCATTCGCTTCAAGCCGGAAAGCCTCCAGCTTACAGCATGGCTTCACTGCAGATGATACGGGGGACTTCGTCGGCTTCTTCGGCCATTTCGCGGCGGTTGGAGGTCTCGCGGTCTTTCATGCCGTGATCGTGGAAGATGTCGCTGAGGGTCTTGAGGAGGTTCGGTCCGGTGATGCCGTTTCGGCGCACGCGGTTGAGTTCGTTGCGGATGGCGGCCGTTACGGGGTGTTTGAATGCCTCTTCCAGGATGGCGATTTGTGTGCGGAGGTCCTCGTCGCCGTCTTCGAGGGAGGTGTAGAAGGCCCGCAGCTCGCGCAGAACATACGTCTGGCCCACTGTCAGCGAGAGACTGTGTTTCTGCTGGGCCCTGCGATGTTTGACCTCCGTCGCGAAGATTTCCATGACCTTCCCGATCTGTCTGTTGTATCCGGGCGGTATCACCGCCGCCGGTTCGTCTTTGGAGCATTTAATCCGCCCGAGCACCGCCGGGACGTCCCGCGATACCACCCCGCCGTCCTCGTCCGTGAGGAACAGTTGGCGGTAGCGTGCGGCCTGGCAGAACACGTAGTTCCCGCGGCCCGAGAACACGTGGCGCGCGGAGCGGATGCCGTCCCGCAGGTTGGCGATGCGCTCGAATTCCGCCGGGTCCTCTTTCTTGAGCGAACGGAGCATTTCTTCGGCTTCGTTGATGTCCACGAAATCGCCGCTCTCGTCCTCGAACATGCTGAGCTGCTGCCCCTTCTTCTCGTAGATGGCGAACATCGCGTCCTCGTTCAACTTCTCGCTCTCGTCGAGAATGGCGGCGTCTTCACCGATGGTGTCGTGGATTTCCTGAATCCGCTTCGCCAACACGGCGCGCAGGCCGAGATTCTTCTCCAGGGACGTCTCGGGAAGGAAGTTGAAGCCCCACACGACGTCGTTCTCAGAGCCGATACGGTCGATGCGCCCGAACCGTTGAATCAGGCGCACGGGATTCCAGTGCAGGTCGTAGTTGACGATGACGTCCCCGTCTTGCAGGTTGAGACCTTCAGACATCACGTCGGTCGCCACCAGGGTGTTGACTTCCTGCTCGTCCCCGACGTTGATGTGCGGATTTGCGAGGGGGGCGAAACGCGCGGCCATGCGGGCCTTGCTCTTGTCCGTCCCGTAGATCGACTCCACATCCTTGCGCGAGCCATCCCCATTGAGATTCTCGTAGACGTATCTCGCCGTGTCGGCGTATTGCGTGAAAACCAGGACTTTGCCCCGCTTCTTACGGATGCTCTTGTCGAGTTTCGCGAGGAAGGTCTGCAATTTGGCGTCTTTGTCCGGAGTGATGGGAGCGACCAGGCCGACCATCTTCGCAAGCAGTTTGCGGTCAGCCTCAAGGTGTTCCCGCAACCGCTCAGCGTCGAAATCCCGGATGTCGTACCGCCCCGACGATTCCCGGAGCGAATCCATCAGGCCGGTTTCGTCGAGCGCGTCGGACTCGTACAGCAGCTTCTGGGCGTCTTCGCCGGCAGGCACGAATCCCTCGTCGATCGCCTGCAGGAAGTACTCGTGGATCTTCTCGAGCCGCTTCAGGGTCTCCCGGAAGGCATAGACGCTCGACTCGAACCGTTTGAACAGCATGACGCGGATAAGGCCGCGCAGGTTGACGCCCGCCCGCTGCAGGTCGCCATAGGGTTTGGCCTTCTGTTTCTCGGCTCTTACGTAACGCCAGAGCCCGTACCGCGCATAGGTCAGTTCCTCGTTGGGATTCGGCGTATACCTCTTTCCCGCCGGGCGCCCCAGATACTGGCGGATCTGGTCGTACAACCCCTTGTACGTTTCCTCGACGCTGTACCGAAGCGTCTCCAACTCCCGCTGCGGGAAATACTGGTGTCTTCCCGCTACAAGCACATAGGCGCGCTTGCCGCCGTCGAGGTATTGTTTCGCCTGCCCGTTGGACAGCTCCCGCATCGGGCGGTTGGCGTCCTCGGTGTACCCGTAGTACCGGAGGATGTGCTTCCGCGTCCGCCGGATCAGGATGTGGACCAGGAGGTCCTGAAGCCGCCGCTCGCCCTTGTCGATTTGCCGGAAATACTCCTTCAGGTTGGGCGGATCGATGGGAAGATGGGTGATATCGTCGGGGTGGAACAGCTTGATCTGGTTGTAGACGTCCCGCGCGTCCTGATTTCGCGGGGTCGCGGTCAACAGGCACACCTTCTTGTCGCCCCGCGCCAGATAGGTTTCCATGACCTCGTAACGCTGGGAACTGTGGTGGCGGAAATGGTGGCTCTCGTCGATAAGCACGAAGTTCCGGTCCCGGTATTTCTGCTCCTCGAGAATGCTCTGCAATCCGCCCTTGCCGGTATAGCGCAACAGGCTCATGGGCAGCACGCGCGCGTTCAGCTCGAAGATCTCGTTGTAGTTCTCCCACATGTCCTCCAGCGGCTTGGGACACACGATGAGGGGACGGGCCCGCTCGGTTCGCGCGAAATGCTTGACGATGCCCGCCCCGATGTAGCTCTTGCCCAGCCCCACCACGTCGGAGACGAAGGCGCCCCCATGGTCGCGTATCATCTGAATGGCCTGGCGCACCGCCACCTTCTGGAACTCGGCCAGGCTCCGCGTGACCTCGTCGTCCCACAGGATTTCGCCCCCTTCCTTTTCCTCCAGGCGGTCCGACACCAGGGCGTAGAGCGATTTCATGTAGATGTCGTAAGGCGTGACCCGTGCCGCGGCCCACGACGCCTTGAGTTCGTCCATCAGGTGCGCCTCGAACGGGTCGGACTCCTCCCACAGGCCGTCAAACCATTCGGTCAGCCGGGCGTGGTTCTCGTTGCCGTGCACCACGACGTTGAGTTCGGTGTTGTGCGTCAATCCCGACAATGTCAGGTTGGACGAGCCAATCACGGCGATCCCGGTCTCGTAATGCCCCTCCGACGGATAGTCGAAGATGTACGCCTTGGCGTGAAGCCGCCCCTTCGTATACACCCGCACATCCAGCCGCTTCTCCTCGATAAGCTGGATGAGGGTCCTGACGAGGCTCTCGCCGCCGTCCGTCTGGTCCATCATCGCGATCGTCTGGCGCAGGTTGCCGGCGGTTTCGTCGGCCCGGTGCTTCTTCTCCGTGCGCTTGAGGTACCGCTCCTTCTCCTCGGCTGTCTGCACCAGCTCCAGCCGCTTGTACCCTTCGCTGATCTGCTCTATCGTCTCCTTGCTCGACGTGTTGCCAATGAGCAGCCGCAGCTGTTTCACCTTGGCCAGGTTCTCCTGGATCGCCTCCAACCCCGACAGGAAGAAATACCCCACCGCGAACTTCGCGGACTCCGTCGTGCCCAGAATCTGGTTGATGTGCTCCACCAGCTTCTCTTTCCGGTTGTCTATGATGTCGTGTGGCATGGCAGCTCGTAACTTCCTCTTCCTAGTTGAGTCCGGCGAAGAAGGGCGAATCGAAATTCAGGACTTCTTCGCAACACGGTCTAAGGAGCGCTTTCAGGGGTGGTTTGCTCAATCTTTCCAGAGCCTGTTTCTCTACTTGGCGAATGCGTTCACGGGTCAAGCCCAGCAAGTTACCGACCTCTTGCAGAGTTTTGGGAGCATCACCGTCAAGTCCAAAACGCAGGCGGATGATCTCTGCCTCCTTGGGCGGCAGGGCCGAAAGGGCCTCGTCCACAGTCGCTCTCACCAGAATCATGGCAATATAACTCTGCGTATTGCCAAAAGCACCGTCAGGAACTTGGGGATGCGTGCGGGAGCTTACTTTGCAGTTGTCTTGAAACGCAAGGCGGTAACGCGGTACGGAAAGCAGGTCCCTGAAACGATCCAGCGGCATCCCCATAGCATTGGCGATGTCTTCCATTTGAGGAAAGGGCATCCCATTCTGAGACAAGTCCCTTTCTACGCGCTTCATCCGCGTTAACTGTTCATGGACATGCACGGGCACTCGTATCGTTCCGAAGGTTTCATGCAAGTACCGGGTTATCGTCTGGCGAGTCCAGTAATATGCAAACGTTGAAAACTTGACGTCCCTCGCGATATCGAAGCGCTGTACCGCGCGCATAAGGCCAATCGTGCCTTCCTGCAGCGTATCCAGCAGTTGATTGGCGGATTGGCAAGCCCATTTGTACTTGTGGGCGAGCCAGGCGACGAGGCGAAGATTCCTGAGCACGCATTCCTCGAAATAGGGCCGCGCCCGGCCGAAGGGGCACAATTGACCGTCACGGTCGTCCATCGGCCACAATCCTGCCAATTTCTCGAAGACTTCTCTCTCCTGTTCTTCAGTGAATAGTGGCCACGCGCGCATGGTCTCCATCCAGAGTGACAGGGCGGGCTGCGACGGCCCGCTATGCTCCTCAACCCATTGGTCTACCAGCGCATCGCAACGCCGCCAATTGAGCGCTCCTGCCAGCGCCTTCTCAATATCGATGGCGTTCGCGGATGTCGACAGGTCAAGTGCGAAGGCGATCCGCCCTAAGGACTGGGCACTATAGTCTTTGTCCTTGAAAATGGGCAGCAGGATAACTTTAGTCTTGCCAGGCTCCTGGTATGCAAGGACCCAGTCGGCCCGCGCCGAATCCGTCCCGAGAACCAGGCAGGACGGCCATGTCTTCCTGACCTTCATCCAGGCGTCGTGTACCTGCGCAGGCCCCCAATGGCTGAGGCCATCAAACGTCACAAGGACAAGCGGAAAATCCTCCAACGCCCCGAAGACTTCTACATCCGTTACGTCAGAATGGCCCAGGAAGAGCGGGCCGAGGCTGTCCCGAACAGGATCGAACCCCAATAATTCCCAGAACACCTTCTTAATGGATTCGGTTCGTGGACGTGTCTCCAAGGCTCCTCGGATCCGTCGCTCCATCTCGTGTATTCCCCTACTGTTAGCTGCGAGCCTACAAGATTATCGTGCGCTCTCCCGCTCTTCCCAGACTGGATGGTTCTCGGAGCCGTCAACCGTTCAAAGGGGCACCTTCGCGCGCCAACATACGCCTCTTGTATATCGTTCAGAGCAACTTCCCCCGACGCCTCCCTACAGCCCATACAGACCCGCGACTATCTCGTCTATTTCCTGCTCCAAGTCAGCTTTGCTTTTCTCGCGCGACTCGAGGCATTTCCTGACAAGGAGCTCAACCCTTTTCTTGCGCCTAGGCTCAGGAATGGGGATCGGCATCTCTCCTAAATGCACGGAGCGTAACTCCCAAAAACCGCCCCGGAGGGGAGAGCACATGTTCCTTATCATTTCCCAGAATGGAGAACTATTAAGAACTCCCAGCAGGAAAAGATCGTCTACAGGTATTATGAACGCCTTGTCATTTGTACACGCGCCAGAGTCATCGAAGGCAAAACAAGGCCCTTTTCCAATGACGGGATAGACAATCTTCAGCCTGTCAAATTCTTGATAGTATGCGACATTGTCTTGTATTTCGTACCATTTGTATGGGCCTGGCTTGCGGCCATTCCATTCTTCGCCGCTGGGCCAGTCCCGAGGGCGTGGTTCCAGATTCTCACGCCAGCGCATGAGATGTCGCTTGACGGCCGGGTATTCGTCAATGCTAGTGCCGTGGCGAGTGAATATGAGCCACCGATCCTTCTGTTCGATACGCCACTTGCGTATGTCTTTGCCAAGTGCCAGCGGCTTGATGAGGTCGGCGCTCCCGGGATCTTCAGCGATCAGTTCGGCGCGCTTGACACCGTCAATGATAAACGCCTTGTTGAAGCCAGTCTTGATACCGTAGTAAATCTGATTATCCACATACTCCGACAAGCGCACGCCTGTCTGCTCCATTTGGGCAAGACGTGCAGCCGTTTTACCCTTGGCTATTGTCCAGTTCTTTCCCCTCAAAGCATCTTCAGGAATTGCATCGCCTTCCGTTCGAATTATCGCCAAGACATCCGGATAAGGCGGGTTAAGGGACTCTACACGCGTAAAGCGCGTAGGCTCTAGACTTGCCCTTGCAGCGTCCTCCTCTTCATTCCCGGTCTTCTTTTTGGCTACGAAGATCATTGGATAGGCTGTAGCACTTTCAAAAACCGGAAGATCGCCGAAGTCGGTAATGCTTAGGACATTGCAGCTGTCGGCAATGTGTTGCCGCAGATTCTCGCCATACCCGGCCCGGAACCATTTGTTTGAAGAGATGAAGACGAGCATGCCTTTATCTCGAAGCAGTTCGATAGCCCGGGCGTAGAAGTAGCAGTAGAGGTCCGCCGTTCCCGCATATATCTTGGGGTATGTCTCCTTCAACTGCGGTTTGATTGCGCTGATGAGCTCCTGTCTGACGTATGGCGGATTTGCCAGGACGATGTCGAACCCGCGTCGTTCCCCGAAGACTTCGGCGAACTGGAGACACCAATGCATGGCGCCCTGCCGGGCCGGGGCGAGCTGTTTTTCGATGCGGTTCTGCTGCTTCTGGATGGACTGACGGAGAACTTCTTTGTTTTCGCCGTGGGCCTTCATGTACTTGTCTTTCAGTTTTTGAAGGCCGGCTGCCTGAGCTTCGAAGAACTGGACCAGGAAGAGGTCGGTAATTTGCGGGTCGGGCCCGAGCAGAGAGTCACCGCACTCGATTTTGAAATCGAGGTTGGGCAGGGAAGGCGGATTGCCGCCCTCGAATTCCACGATGAGCGAGAGCCAGAGGCGTAGCATGGCGATATTCACGGCCAGCGGGTCGATGTCAACGCCGTAGAGGTTGTGGCTGATAACGTGGAGTTTAAGGTCGTAAAGCGAGCGGGGATCCGTGACGAGTTCCTCGCGGAACAGGAGTTGGTATAGGCTGATCATTTCCTGCAGCAGCCCGAGCAGGTAGGCGCCGGAGCCGCAGGCGGGGTCAACGGCTTTGAGGTGTTCGAGGGCGTCAACGACCTGGCCGGCGGCGACCGGCGTGATTCCCTTGACGTCGTGCTCATCCACGAGGCTCGAGACCGCGTCGGGCGGGCAATCGGTCTTGTCGAGAAGGTAGCCTTTCAGTGCTTCGCGGCACATGAAGGCCACGATAGGCCGGGGCGTGTAGTAGGAGCCGCTCTCGTGTCTGGCGTTTACCAGCCCTTCGAACACTCTCCCGAGCATTTCGGGATCGACCGCGACCTCGACGTCAACGGGCGTGGATTCCGTGACGGTGAAATTGTAGCGGTAGAGCAGGCCGTTTGCGCCGATCAGGGGTTCAAACGCCTCTTCGGGGACATTCTTCACCTTCTTGTCGAGCGGCGTTTCCTCGAAAAGGCCGCCGTTGAGGAAGGGAACCTTGCCGATGACGTCGGCAGGCTGGTCCTTCTCTTTGGAGAGTCCCTCGAAGAAAAGGCGGCGCAGCCGGTTTCGGTAGAACGATTTCTTCTCGTTCTGTCCGGCTTTATAGAGCGCGTGCAGGTAGTCATACCTAACTCGGCCGCCGAATTCCATCCAGCCTTTGCGTTCGACGAACCGGAGAAACATGAGGCGGTTGAACAGGGTCTGGGCAAATCTCCGCCGGTTCTCGGCATCGAGTTCTTTGGGGAGCAGCGCTTCGACCTGCTCGAACACCGCGACATAGTCTTTGTAGAACCCCTTTGTGACCGCTTCGACGTCGAAGGCATTGTCATGGCGCTGCTGGATCGCGGCGGCATCCAGTTTGTCTTCGCCGGTAATATCGAGGATGGCCAGGCGTTCGGTGGTGGTGCGTCCGCCGTCGGCGACGCCGATCTGCAGTCGCCGGAGGATGAGCCCCCGCACGGACTCACTGGAAACCTTGGCGTTGACCAGCTCCCACTGTTTTCGGGCCTTGTCCGAGACGACGAAGACGCCGCGAAAGGACGGATCGTCGTGAAGAATCCGCGCAATGACCTCGCGTTCGGGAACCCGGAGCAGTTTCTCCCGGCTGAGCTGCAGATATACCACCTTGAACCCATTGGCATCGGCGAGAATCATGGGCGGCCCCGCGATATGGCCGGAGAGCTTGTCGGGCCATTTGTAGCAGGGCAGGTGCCCTCCGGCGTATTCGTATCCAAGCAGGCCGCAGAAGAGGTCGCGGGCGGCTTCAAGGCCGCTGTCCTCGCTCCAGTCGCGTTGTACGAGCGCGTGAATGGCCTTGAGCCGGTCCACTCTGGCGGCGGGACTGGCCGCCCTGACGGCTTCGGCAAGGTCGTGCTCCGTGGGCTCCGCAAGTTTCCTCGCTTCGTGCACGCACGGCACATCGGTCCGGGAGCGGGGGTAAAGGAGCATGGTGCCGTCAATAACCAGGGAAACGCGGTCCTGGCTGAGGCGATCGGCTACGGCGACAGCAAACCCCTTGACCTCGTCGGCAATGCTCTCCAGAGTCTCGCGGTCGCACTTGGAATAGACGATATCGACATTCTCCTCGGCAAGTGTGCCGTCCGGCAGCGTCCAGCTCCCTTCAACGCCGTGCTGCACCGAGGATGCGTTAAACCACTTGTTGAACTGCTTCTTGACGTCTTTCGCGACCGTGTCGCGGAGGTCTTCGGGAAGTTTCCGTCCGCATATGCACTGGGTGGCCACGTAGAGTTCCACGGTATGATCGAGAACAATTACATCGTCCACGGATTAATGACTCCTTTCATTCGGCCGGTGTCTTGCGCAAAACGGGCGGCAAGCGAGCGATTCATGGCCCGCTTGCCCCCACCATTACCTTGGCTCCGGCAACGTGGTCATTAATGTAGCATAGCGTTCAAGGTATGTGCCAGAGCTGTGACCAACAAGGCCGACGTACAGTTTCATGCGTCGTTTTTGGAATTCACGGGCCAGACGGTCTTCCGGACAGCGGGTGTATCCGTCGGTCAGCACGACAACCCGGGAAGGGGCCAGGTGCCTTGGCAGTTCCAGGACGTGCCTGAGCACGCAGTCGATGTCGGTACCGTATGTGTTCTTGTGCTTGCCGGTCAGAAGCATTCCCCTGCGGACAGTATCGACTACGGTGCTGAACACGAAGATGCGGCACTTGCCCTGCTTTTCCAGGGGGTCGAGGGCCGCTGCCAGCCAGGGCAGGTCGCGGCCCATCGAGCCGCTGATGTCGAGGTAAACGTGCGCCTGGGAGGAACGCTCCCAGCGCCGCCGGTTCCGCTGAACCGATGACTGAAACATGAGTGGCGGAGATTCCAGCAATATTTCCTTGGCGCAAGCGTGGCGGTCGCGCCACTCCGGCACGGGCGTGTTGAATTCGATGGCCTGGTTCACGATGCGATAAGCGAAGCCCCCGGCATTGTGGACATTGAAAATGGCGGCTTTCATGAGGAATTGACGCAGCGCGACCAGAAACTGGCGGCGGGGGTTCACGGTTTCGGGCATGAGGAAGTTGCAGGCATTCCCGCCTAACCCAGCCAGCTTGCCGGATGTCTTCATCCGGTCGGCTATATCCCGGAGTATCTGTTTCACGATTCCGTCACGCAAGGCATCGGCGTCTTCGTCTCCCTGCCAGCCCCGGGACGCGGAATCGGCGACATTGCCGCCCTCGCCAAAGGCGGCTCCGTGATCCCCGAGAAGGCAGGGCAATTCCAGGGGCGTTTTCTGAGAACGCAAGAGATCAACAATCTCCTGGAAGCTCACCTTCGCGGGATCCTTGAAGTAGAGCCGGTAAAGCAGCCGCTTCTCTTTGACGGACATGGAGCAGCCCCCGTAGAGCTCGGGTATGAGGCGCGGGGTTACCTTGCGGTCATCGGTAAGGTTGCGAAGCTCGCACCAGTTCTCGGGCGGTCGGAGAAGCCGCTGGGCAGTGGTCCCAGTGCCGTTCAGGGATTCGAAGAAACATACATACTCGGGCTTTGGCAGTTCATGGCACAGCGCCGCGTTGATAAGCGCGTCGAACGCAATGTTCTCCGCGTCGCCCGTGCGTGGAAAGAGCTGTGTGTGGCCCATGATGAGATGGCGCAATTCGTGGAGCACAAGCAGGAAGAGGTGTTCGTCGGCCTGGCAATGCGTCTCCACAAAGGCGGCATTGAGGTGGAGACGGGGTTGCGGCCCCGTCTCCACACAAGCAGTCGGACAAACCTCATCCACGCGGACATCCACTAGATCCAGGAACCGGTGCATGGCGTATGTGCCCGCCGGCAATACGCTCAGGATCCGTTCGCGAAGGTTCTTTTCTTTTTCAACCGTTGGTATCATGTCAGACCTCTTTCGTTTGCGCTCTGAGGAAATGCCGCTTTCCAGATTACCAGTGACAGACCCGACGGGATTCCCGGAAAAGGCACCTCGGCTTGTTCTCCTCCCGGACCTTGCGCTCCGCCTCAATCAGCTCCTGGGGCCAGACTGGGTCGGTGAGAGGAACGCCTTCAAACCGGGTGGCATGCACGCAGAAGATGCTGGAGAGAAGTGCATCCCACGAATAGTCGGGTTCGTTGGCCGGGGAGAAGACCTGCCCGCGGACACGCGACAAAACCATCAGGGTGTGCGCAATGTCGCGGGAGAACTTCATCCCGCTGTTGAAAAGCGTGTCGCGCTTGGGTTGAAGCGCGTGGCCCAGAAGGATGCCCTGGAGCTTCCCTGCTTCTTCGTCGATGGATTCTCTGCTGATGCCCAGCTTGGCGATGGCCTGCCACAGTTGGCCGTATTGGGCGGGATTCTTCCATTGCTTACGCGTATCCTGCCTGAGTCCTACGAAGTGGCAGAGCCGGTCGGTCTTGAGCAGGCCCGCCGCATAAAGTGCGTGAGGCAAGCTGAACGCAACCGGTGCGACCGTGGCAAAGCAAGTACTCGAAAGGGTGCTTGGGTGCCTGAAGAAAGTCCTGGGTGAACACATAGTATCTTCTCCTTCTTTATGTTTCCGACTCAAAACGAGTCGTTGTTCTACACACATTGCTTTCAGACCTGCTACGCGACTTGCGCATGCTGCCCCGACTCCGTCTCAGCAAGTCCCAGGGCGTCCCACAACCGGGCAAGTTGGTCCGCGGCGCTTTGAAGGTCTGACTCATCCCAAACGCCGTTCAACAATGCCGCGAGATGGCCTTTGAAGGTCAACCGTGCTTCTTCCGAGGCGGATTTGAGAGCATCAGGCGCATCCTGGAGAATCCTCACCGTGCTGGATCGGTGCTTGGCGTCTTCTCCGATGCTGCTCAACCAAGCTTCCAAGGGCCCGGCCAGCGCCTCGAAGACGTACAACGGGATATCTGGTATGCGGCGCATGGCCAGGTAGAAGGCCAGGGCATTCGCTTTCTGCTCACCCTCGCCAGGGGCTTTTTCGACGGCCTCGATGACCATATCCCCGAGTTGGGCAGGGCCAAGACGGTCTGAAATTTCGAAAGCCCGAAGGCAACGCTCAACGGGGTCGCTGATTGACAGCAGATCGTGAAGGGCATTTTCGGCATCCAGGTCTGCGAGCTTCCACGCGTGCTTGTGAGCAGCAAGCAACGCAAACTCGTCGGGCGCTTCTCCCAACGCGATATGCGGGAGACTGAAGCGTAGCGCCGTGATGGCGGACGTGGCCCAATCGATGCGATACACCGAGAAATCCGGGTGCGCTTGCTGGTACAGCACCTGCCGGGCCGCGTGAACAGCCAGGATATTCCGGTGGATCGTGCTTGCACGCCGGGTCGATACACGCACGGACTTTTCGGCCAGGTGCCTCAGAAGGACCAGGATGTAGTCCTCGAGGAGCGACGAGTGGTCTTCCCGCAGTTCGCTCAGGCGTACGCGTACGGCGTTCACCAGATCCTGTGGCGCCATCGCGAAGTCGTGGGCGCCCTTGTACTGGTCGCGCAGGATGCTCCGCCGCTGTTTATCGGTGAGCTTATCCCAGCCGGGAACCTCGATCAGGTAACTGAAACGGTCCGCGAGCGCGGGGTCAAGGGGCTCGGCGCCAAGATAGGTCGCCAGGCCGTCGTTCTCGCCCTCCGCGGACGGGGCCGGGTTCATCGCGGCCCAGCGGAAACGCAGTTTCTCGAGCAGTACTCCCTGAACGCGGCGGTCGTACACGATGGGGAAGAGCTTGTTCTGCAGCTCGGGTTTTGTGCGATTGATCTCATCGAAGAACACGACCTCCGCGTCCCATATCGCGGACGGCGTGCTGATGTATTGGAGTTTGGCTCTGTCTTCGGAGGGAATCGGAATCCCCACGAGGTCGTCGTAGTTGATGAGGCTGGCGTTGTAGAACCGGAACTCGAGGCCGAGTGCGCCCGCGAGCCGTTCCAACAGAAAGCTCTTCGCGGAACCGTGCGGACCTACGAGAAGCAGCGGTTCCTCGGACGCAAGAGCGGCGAGCAGCACCGGCTCATATTGGGTCCACCCCTCGAGCCCCAGTTGCTCGGACAGCAAGGACGGCAACGGCGGAAGTCCCTTGTTCTTGTCGCCGTTCGCCTGGGGGTCCGGCATCCCCGATTCGTCTTCTTTTCTGGCGTTTGCCCTTTTTTTTGACACTGCGCACTCTCCCTTCTTTGCTTTGTGCCACCACCGAATGCAGTTGCTGTCAACGGCCCGGGAGGGGCACGTGGACAGCGGTCCTGGTTGGGTGATGCAGACAAAGGAGGGAAAAGACAGGGGTGTACAAATAAAAACCCCCTCAGGTCATTCTGAGGGGGCTGTAATGTTTGGTTCAGCTCCACTCAGCCATGGTTCCCGTCAACTACCGGGTTGGCATTGGCACCCACCTCGCGGTTGGTTGCCCGAACGGTCATCGAGCCAAATCTCTCGCGTTCGTCTGCATACCTGAGAAACTGTCGATTCAACTGTAGCCGGACTGTACCACGTCCCCCGCGCGTCTGTCAAGCCCCTTGCGAGAGTGTATGCGCAAGTCTTGCTTCAATACTCGCACAGCGCGAGAAATCTTGCCGGGTATCCCAACCAAGGCTGTGCTTTCGTCCTCTTGCGCGCAGATTATTGCGGCGTCATCCGGGTTTCCGGAGAGAAGGCATCGCGCTCTGGCTTCATGAAACCCAATGCACATTAACCGCCTCTCCTATAGCGATAGGAGATGTATTCGTGAATTTGACTGGGCTTCAGGGCCACACAAAGAGGCCCGACTCTTACATAGAATTCCTCCCGACCTTCGTCGCTACTAAGAAAGACCGGTTCGCGGCTTTGTTCACAGGTAATCTTGCAGAAGACTAGGGCACCGATCGCGTGCAAATCAAGACTGATACTCGCGAATGCACCTTGCCCGATACGCTTCTCGATCGCACGTTCAAGGCAGCTAAGAAACTCATCCGGAGAAGTGAAATCTTCCAGATGAACGCCCACCACTTCCCGTTTCTTATTGACGCCCACGAGCACATTGCCGCCATCTGTATTCAGAAATGCGGCCACTGCCATGAAGATACTTGCCTGAATCTGTTCCTCTAGCAGGCTGCCCGCGTCTATCAGCTCACGTGCATTCGAAGGGTGCCATACCGAGGGAACGAATTCGGTCTCCTTTTCATCAGCGCTCCTGATGAGCATCGTGATGTCGCTCTCTGGTTCGGGTGATGGCGTTTCGGGAGGGCTTTCGTCATTGTCAAATGGGGAGACTATTCGGGTCGGATCGACTTCATCATCCGACGGCTCTGACTCGATTTCGGTCTCGCTTTCCTCAGGTTCTACCGAGGAGGCAAAACGCTCATAACACACACTTTCATTTACTTCATACCCTACACCACGGGTACTACTGACATAACCACGTTGCTTTAGTGTGTTGAGCGCTTTCACCACCGTGTTCGTGTTCACGCCATATTCGAGCGCAATCTCGTTAATGGTTGACAATTTTGAGTGCGCCGGAAACGAGCCATCGAGAATCTTGGAAAGCAAATCGTCTCTGATTCTGATGTACGTGGGGGTATAATCCTGCTTTTCCGGAAGACCGGGGTATTGACCAATGCCACCATCGCCATCTGAATGCCCAGCCGCGCCTCCGCTGAGACACCCTACAGCACTGCGATCGCTGTTTGTCACGTTTCTGCCTGGGTGCCCGCCAGCCACGAAACAGCCGAGACCCTGCCTCGTGTTAATCACGCCCTGGGTCACAAGATTGTTGAGCGCTTTCGTAACGGTGTTCGGGTTCAGTTTGAGTGATCGCGCAAACTCCCGAACCGACGGCAATTGCTGCCCGGGCTTGAGCACCCCTGACTCAATGGCATGCTTTATCCCATCCTGGATTTGTATGTAGACCGGCGTGTACGAATCGGAGTCTATTTTAAGAAAATCCATGATGACCGCCCCTTTCGTGCCATGCTGCGGAACCTTTCGTCTCGAGCGGACAGCCAGCCGACTAGCTTACTATCCCTTATATATCAAATGTATATCAAGAACCATGCCCGCCGCGCCATCCATTCTAGGAGTATTGCGACTCTCCATCCTCCAACCTCTTTCGCCAATTGAGGTTGAATAGAGTCGACCCTGAAAACCCTTCACGGTCTTTCGTTTTGCTGCTTCGACTGAGGCCGCGCAACCTGTGCTCCATTTCTGAGCACCCTGCGCAAATTCTGATATCCCCGGTGGCCCGTTTTTGATGCCTTTGCCTTAGATTGACGCCCAAACGCTGCGGATTCCGGCGGCCTATTCGGACTTGGCACAGGGCATGCTAATTATCTAGTAACAGTCGCAAGGGAATTGAGAGCGAATGGAGCCTTTCCCCAAGGCATAATGGGGTATAGTGACCCGGGACATGGGTTGCGGGCTCGTCAGGTCTTGTGACCGGGAGGAGCAGGCATGAACACGACGTTCATAGCGTTCGATTTCGAGACGACGGGGCTCCATCCCATGTCCGCGGAGATCATCGAGATCGGCGCGGTGAAGTTCGACGCCAAGGGCAAGGTGTTGGGCACGTTCAAGCAGCTCATCAAGCCGGCCGGCGGCATCCAGCCGGAAGCGGAGGCCGTCAACGGCATCTCGGCGGCGATGGTGGCCAATTGTCCGTCGCTGGACGAGGTGTTGCCCCGGTTCATTCGGTTCATCGGGTCACCCCAACAAAACATCCTTATCGCCCACAACGCGGCCAAGTTCGATTTCGGGTTTCTGGCCGTGGCATGTGCGCGGCGCGAGTGGCCGCTGCCGGAACACCGCATCGTCGACTCCATCGACCTGTGCCAGGCATGCATGCCGCCGCCGTACAACCTTGCGTCGGTATGCCGGTGCCTGGGGATAGAGACGGGAGCGCATCGGGCGCTCTCGGACGCGGTGGCGGTTATGCGTCTCACGCTGCGCCTGGGAAGCAAGTACCCGAACGTCTGGGAAAACCTGCCAATCCACTATGCCGAGGAATTCGGAATTGCGGCTATCGAGCCGCCCCCTGATTTCCTGGAATGGGAAGCCCTCGGTGACCCGACCCAGGAGGTCGAGATCGTCTACGCTGGAGGCTCGCGGCCGGGACAGGCACGCAGGGTCATTCCCAAGTCGTTCTTCGAGTACAAAGGTCGGGAGTACATGACAGCCTTCTGCCTGCAAGACGGAAGAACCAAGACCTTTGCTGTGGACGATATCGTTTCGGCGGAGTTGGTCGAGGATGAGGAGGAGGATTCTGAAGACTTCGCTGAGGTCTCAGGATATGCGCAAGACACGTACTCGAGGCAGCCCGAGGATGTTTCGGAGAGCCTTCAGGCACCCACGAAGAAGCGGACGTCGCTGGCGGATATTTTCCTCGTGATTATAGGTGTCTGTTTCGCTGGCGTGATCATAGTTGTCCTCTTGATGGCCTTCGGATTCT
>Ga0209606_1003497_pt1 | contig 15700 bp, 14 predicted proteins | sample AD_UKC057_MetaG_FD_184412 | JGI IMG/M metagenome (GOLD analysis project Ga0209606, IMG submission 184412) | Active sludge microbial communities of municipal wastewater-treating anaerobic digesters from USA - AD_UKC057_MetaG (SPAdes) (version 2) | ecosystem: Engineered > Bioreactor > Anaerobic >...
TGGCCAATGTGCGCGGCTATCTCCGGAGTACACAGAAACGGCCCGACGTCGTCCGAAATTTCTTTCACGCACCTTCGGTTCGCTACGCGATGGAGTAAGCGACATTACTACAGTATGCCTACTATTTAGGGTTCGGAGTAATAACAGATGGTAATATATCACCAATATCTCAGATATGCAAGAGGGGGGGGGTGAAAAAATTTCCGGGGGCGATTTTCGGGGCGGGGGCGAAGATTGCGGATACGGGCGATAACCCAATGTTACCGTGCCGGAATTTATTCGCCATGATTTCAATCATGTTTCCGTTCTCTTGAAGCACTTGGCGGAAATGGGAGTTACTACGGCGGGAGAACGATGCGCGATTTTCTGGCTGAACGGCCGGCAGCAGGTTCAGGTGTTCTGTGGGGAAGTTCCGCAGGGCTGAATAATCCCGTCCGTTCCCTTGACCGGCAAGATGCAGTCACACCCCGAAGAATCCTCCAATAATCGGGTGGCATAGGCTTCCAGCTTGTGGCTACTTCTCCGGAGCATCCCTCCGCCAGGATAGGTTGACCGGCAAACCCAACCCGACCGCGTTCCCGGAAGCCTTCGCGCAGGCCAAGGCATATTCTGCTTCGATAATATTTTACCCGGATTTCTCACGGTAGCCATTTTTAAAGGTCCCCTTTTATGGCATAAATAGAGTTGTGGTAAGAACTTATCGTATGCCAGGAAGGTGACCTTATGAAAACAGAGTGTACAGGAACGTTATTCGATTTTCAACAGCGTATGCGAATCTGAAAGCCATCCCCTTGTTTTCGCCGTCGTGGGAGTGCCATCCGCTCCTTCCCGTTTGTCCCATTCAAGGCCCCTTCGGAGCCGAGGTCTGTCTGTTGCTCTCTCCCGGAAGCCCCATCCGGCCCTTTTTGGGTGCGGGTTTCTCTGTTCATCCTGACTTGCATGGTCTCATCTCTTCAAGAAACCACTCGCCGCGATTATTCTCGCGATATCCAACCGGTCTCACCCTTCTTCCGAAAGGCTTGTGAGAAATGCGGGCCAGGCAGTGTCAGTCACGGAATGGCACTCTGTGGCACAAATGGGAAAATCCTGCCCAGGGCGGGATTTGAACCGATAGCCTTGTCCATCCATATTCTCCTGTAACATGCTGAGTTCTATAAGGTTAGCGTTACAGTCTTCCGCACCAACCGCTTGTTCGTGCACGCTACGTGCACACGGCTCTTGAGGTAGAATAAATCGACTAAGCCGTTCAATATCCTGTACCAACCGTTCGTCTCGGGTTCGCGCATAGACATTCATTGTAAGGTCCGCCGTGGAATGTCGCGCAAGCGCCTGTGTCTCCTTCGCAGAGGCTCCCGACTCGAAAAGCATCGAAACGAAAGTGGTGCGCAGTGCATGAAAATCCAACTTGCCCTCTTCTGTAGACTTTGGAATCCCGGCGACAATGAGGTCCTTGTTCAACTCATGCGCCGTGTCCTGAACAACAAACAGAAGCGGATTCTTCGGAATCTGAGCACTTCGCCAGCGAGCGGCTTGCCGATAGAGTTCTAAAGCGCTACCCGTATCTGCAAATTCCCGTAATCGACAGACAAGATCATGAGGTAGTGGTTGAAATGCTGATTTCCGGTTCTTTGTCCATCTGGCGTCCAGCTGTAGTCCCTCTCGCTGGAGATCCAGGTGATCCACCGTCAAGGAGCGAAGTTCTCCCGCACGCAGTCCGGTCATAAGCGCCGTTTCGTAGAGCAACCGTCGATGGTCCGGCGCAACTTCCAGGAGTCTTCTGATCTCTCCGGGGGTCAAAGCACGTCGTCTTGTACCGGGCGTTATATCGAACTTGCCAAGTCTCCGAAGCGGATCATTCGCCAGGTACCCTCGCGTCACACACCAATCGCAGAACGCGGTAAGCGCCTCAGCGATATTCTGAACCGTCTTGCCGGTCCGTCCGGCGGCCTTGATCTCGCGCAATGCCCCTTCGACACGCGGCAGGACTCCATCAAGATCCGCCAATGCGCTCAGCCCCAAACGCTCCCGCCACCAGTTCAGATGGTTCCGGCGCATACGAGCATGGTTTCGTGCCCAGGGCCGACCGCCACGGCCTCCCTGGGACTCGCCCCATGCCTGATATTCCTTACAGACCTCTTCGAAAGACCGATTCTTGTGTTTTTCGAAAGGCTGTGGTGCGGGACGATACCCCAGCCGAATCTGCCGATGGTCATCCTCCAGTCGGACGGCCATTCGAAGAGTGTCCGCCTTGTCACGAGTACCCGCAAAAAACTTCCGCTTCCCCGTGTAGTCGATGAACCAGCCTTGGTACTTGCCGCTCGGAAGAGCTGTCTTTCGGACCCCGGACATCGTCAGTTTCCTTTCTCTTTCCAAAGTTGGAGAAAATAGGCGGAAAGGGACAGCCCCACCTCTTGTGCCTCTCTTTCCAGTTGCCTCTTCTCCGCCTTCGTCATATTCACCATGACCCGAGCACCTTGCTTCTCTGCGACAGGCTTCACGGGACGTCCCATCTTGATTTTCTTTCTCTTTTTCTTCATATATACAGAATACTTTTATGTTACACATAAGTCAAGGCCGAAGTTCCAGAAATTTCTTCGCCGCTTGTTCTGCCTCTTTCCTTGCACCGGTCAAACGATCTTGAAGATGCTTGAGAATGCTTTCCACCGTCCAAACGGGTTGCCCAAACAATCGTGTCGAAGGAGGGAGCTCGCCACGTCTGACCGCACGCTTGATCGACGTCGGACAGCGATGGAAAATCTCCGCCAGCTTGTTCTCGCTGATAATCGCACCCGGCGGCAGATCCCCCAGTTCGCGGATGATACCGATAGATTCATCGGTTACATCGGGAATTCCTTCACCTGACTTGGTATCATTCTCACCTGCCCCTATTATCTCTGGGTCGCTTTTCATAATGGTCAATCCTCAATCCTATGAGTCATGGGAGACGCATATAGGTCCCCGTTGGCCTTTTCTAATTTGCAATTCCTCACATCTTTCTCCTGTCGATCGGTCTGACTTGTATCCGCCGCCAGGTCGAATCCGCCAATCGGCTCCGGGTGGCCTCCTGAAATGACGGATGTTCCAGAAAATCCTTCACTTTCAAATTGGTCGCGATCAAAGCAGGCTTTCGCCCTTCGACCGCAACATTCGCAACTTCGTAGGCTAATTGATCGACGGCTTGATCCAATCTTTCATCCTTGTAGAGTCCCGCTCGCCCAAACTCATCGACAATAACGACGTCACTGTTTTGAATCATTCGCCGAACGTACCGACGGGATTCGGCGAGATCACCCCCTTCTCTCGGACCGCCCCCCAGGATGACCTGATCGACCAGATCCTGAAAATTCAGCCAAAACGCAAGATTGATATCCGGATAGGAGCGAATCAATTGCCCCGCGACATAAATACAGGCCGCCGTTTTCCCGGAATCGGGTGCGCCACACAGGAGCAAGGATTTCTTCGCAACATAAATCGATCCCTCTCGCGAAATCCCCGCCAGGAAGTCTTTCCCCGCTGCCAGTGATTCCGTTTCCTCCAAAGTGTCCGGCTCCAGTATTGCGCTTCGATGCTTCTCTTGGACCTTATTCAGCAATCCCCCCAGTTTTCCCTGCATCTGCTTGTCGCGTGCGCACTTACAGGGCCTGAATCCGTTTCCAGGAACATTTTCATTTCCGTAACCGTTACAATTCGGATTCCCTGCCGGACAACGAATGTCCGGTTCCGTGGATTCCTCGCTTCGTTCGATCTTTCTTTTCAAATTCTCGATTTCCTCACGCGACATAGCTAACTCCTCTATTTGATAACTTTTCCTTTGGAATCGACTTCTCCAAACGCCTCTTCCTCGATGTTGCCCCAATCAGATTCACCGCGTTTCCCTGCACTTTTGGCACCTTCGCCAGGCTCATCCTCCCATCGACGCTGATTCAACCAAGTGGCAGCGAGAGGTATATACTGGGGATCTTTCCATTGCTTGCACGCCTTTTTCTTTTCAACCGCCTCACGGATCTGTCGAGCCAATTCCCTCGACGGGTTGATCTTGCCCCAAGCCTTTTTCGCTGCGGCCTTGCCCTCTCTTGCAGGTGGATTGCCCCTGGGCGGATAAGCCTTCCAGAATTCTTCGAATTGTTTCTCTTGATCTACACTGAGAGAATCGGATTGATTCTTTGGCTTCTCATCTCCTGATATCGACGATTTCTCTTCCGGAGGAATGGAAGGGCTTTGGCAGGGAATGGAAGGGCTAGGGAATGGAGGGGTATCCGCTGGGGGTTCATCGGGCGTTTCATGGCCACCCTTCGGGTGGTTGTCGGGTATCTGCCGGACATTTGCAGGATCTTTGTAGAATAATTCCGCTTGCTCCCGGTCTTCTCTGGAAAGCCTATAAGTCTTTGGTTTGTCACCACTTGCGAAGTATTGACGCTTCCGAGCGATTTGCGCGTGAACGCAATCATCAGCGTGCTCCGCCCAATCATGGACAATGAGGCGATGGATATCGTCTCTGTCAAGCATTCCGCATGTCATCAAGGCTTCAACGATCCAATCCGGGTCGTCGGGCCAACCGATTGCCCGAGCAATGCGGTTGTTGGGAAACTTCCCAACGTCGCCCGCCGGGGCAAATTTGGCCGTAAAATGCCAAAATCGCTCCAGCATCCCACAGGCCAATGACAGGCACAGTTCCCACGGTAACTGGAGTTTCTTTTGCAGTATGTCCGCAAAATCGTGAACTTTCGGATGGTCGGGAGTGCCGCGTTTCATAACGATCTCCTGGATTCCCGAGATATCGAAATTGGATTCGATACCAACATTAATGCCACAAATCTTGAATCCGTCTTCACAAGGGTCTTCGGATTTTTTGGGGAGGTTTTTGGGAAGGGCTTGGTAAGTTATCGGCGGGTTATCAGCCAGTAGTAGGGTCTTTCATGCCCGATAAACTGAGATATCCATTTTCCCCAACCTTTGTGTTTTCGATAGTCCGCCATGATTCGCGATGGATCTTCACCATTCTCGATCTTGTTCTTGATGTCTGCCGCTTTCATTTTGCCCCCTTTCTCAAGAACTTTCGCGAGCCTTTCAAGGCGAAGAGGCAAGCCGGACCAGCGCCAGTCATCAGCAGGATCTTGAGGCGGAATTAGATCTGATGATATTGACGGTTGTGCTCGAAACGGGCGAGGTTCAGTGATCGAATCTGACTCAGAAAACGGGATCGATTCGGGCAATTCGATGGGTGGACGAAATCCTCCGGGCCTCTCAAAAAACACTGAGTCCTCGTGGTCTGGTCTCCTTTGCTCGATGCCTGACAACCGTGCATGAAGAGTAATTATCTTGCTCCGTATCGAGAGGTAGTCGCGATGTTTCTCAGCAAGGGTATTGCCCGCTGGAAGGATATTTCGGCGTCCTGACAAATTGAGAACATCACCAAATTGAGGAAGATGAAAGTGAATCTCATCTACTTCTTTCTCCACCATGGTACCTAGATATCTGAATACTTCGCGCAGAGACAATTCAATCTCCTCGGGCTTCGGCTTTCCCGGATAGAGGATATCCGCTATCCACCACAAAACCTCATGGCGAAGAGTCAGCAAGGAGTCTGAAAAAACGAGGATCTCGGTTTCCACTTCATCACGAACACGTTTTTCAACGTCGTCAGGGAAAACTGTCTCCAACGTCGCTCCACATGTCTCGTCAGCGAGTTTCATGATGTCTTTGGAAGGAATTCCCTCTTCCTTTATTCGCCAGTAGGGCGTACTTTTGTATGGACAGGTTTTGTAGTCCTCGCGTTCGTGGTACTCAGTGCCACATCGGGGGCACCTCAGAAAACTGTAGTAATCCATGAGAGCCTGTCTTCGTTCCGGCAGCAAGGCATCCACTTCTACGGCGACCTCTTCTTTTGGTTTCTTGATGAGGCTCAATGGAGTGGTTTCCGACTGTCCGTGATATTCGATCTGAAGCCACATTGCAAAATCAATCTCATCAATTAAATACTGAGTATTTAAGAGACCATATCGAAGATCGTCGTAGGGAATCTCATCGTTCATGTCTCTGCTCTTACCCTCTCAGGTTTCCCGGAATCTGCGTTTGCTCTTCACTTCTATACCCCCATCTCTCATTCTTGAGCAAGCCATCAAGCATCGCAATATACCGCCATGCCTTATTCTCGTTGAATCCAACCAGGTTCTGCATCCACTCCGCCAGTGTTGTTCCCTGCACCCGTTGCTGAAGAACTCTGGCTGCATGGTCGTGCTTGGCCAAATGAATGTAGACAACGCGGGGGTTGCATTGCGGCGCTGGAATAAAGCGCGTGAACGGAGAAGCACCGCGCATACTGGCGGAGAGAATCGGCTTATGCCAAACGGCCTTAGGAATCAATACAATTGCAGGCTGAAGCGCCGCAAGTTCGGCGACCACAAACGGGAGCGATTCGGTCAATTTCTTCACATCGGAGATATAGTCGCGATTCCCGCCTGGGTCCCTGATCGTGAATTTGCACCAGTTTGAGACTGCCAGTGTCTCCAAAAAAGCACGAGGGTTCTTTCGAGCGGGAAGCCCCAGTTTCTCCGCAAGGAACAGTCCCGCTGCCAATAGACCACCGTCGTTCACCGGTGCAATCCCAACGGCAGGGAAGAAATCGTGTGTATTTCGCCCTTCCGCTTCATAGGCCGCCCGGTAACGGTTCCACACATCATCGGTTTTGAACCATTCCGGCGGTTGTTCTCGGTTCATCTTCGAAAAGTTTTCGGCGCTCGCATAGATCAGCAGGCTTCGCCCCGGTTGGTATCGCTCCCCGATGAATGGGATTGAGGGTTCAAATGGCCATGCCCACTTGGGTGGTTCAGTGTGCAGAACGCGAAACCTTTTGAGCAGGTCAGCGATGAGGATTTTGACGGTTGGCTCAGTCATTTCGTCCCTCTTTCTCGTCTCCATCGGCGAGCATAAAAACGCCGAAACGGATGTTCACTCCCAATCTCACCCCACGCCCCAAAGAACGACGGGGTGGATCTATTCGTCGCTTTCTTTTTACACACTCTTGCCCTGCTCCGCTTTTCTCGGACTCAACGTCATGCTGCCCATGCTCTCGATCAAAGTGGCGGCTTTCATCACGCAATCCAGGCTGATCGGCGGCACTTGATCTTCCGCATCGACATAGTTTGCCAGGTATCGCTCGGATGGGGTATCAATACCTTGGCGGGCGCAAACCATATAGGAGACCGATTCCGCCTCAAACTCGACCACGTTGTGTGCCAAGCCGCGCCGATCCGGCCACCATTTCTTGTTCGGCGTGCCGAGGTGTCCGCAATAGAGATGCGCCAACTCGTGCGCCAGGGTCGCGTACCGCGATTCTTCGCTTGTGTTCTCGCCAAACTCCAGTGCATAGCGAAGCGGAACTCTTGTCTCACCGAACATAAGAGACTCTGTCACTGGTCCCACGGTCCTGATCGACCCACCTTGTTGGGAACCAAGGGAAGCCGTGTGAACCGCGACCCCGTCACGTTTTGCATTCTCAATCGTCTTGTCCAATTTCGGTCCGATCTTTCCACATCGGACCTCAAATGGATTCTCTACTTCCGGGGGCAACGGTTTGCCTTCCGTATCGGACACGTCAAAAACAAACATGACCGGCGTCATCGGTTGCAGCATGATCAGCGTGCGTGCGCCCGCTTTGATCTTACGCTCGTAGTCGCGGTTCCAACGATGCGCCGACGCCACGAATCTCGCACCGGGCATTTGAATATGGACCAGCATGGCATTGTACGGGGAATAGAACCGGAACCGCGCGGTGAATTGCAGCAGGCTCTGATACTCTTTGCTGGACTTGTATTGGTGCGTCAGGCTGAACAGCTCATCCAGTGCGCGCTTGGCGGCATCCTGGTCCCAGGCTTTTGCGGGAGTAAGTTCCTCCTTGTCATCGAATAGTCCCTGCTGCAGGCGTTTCTTCTTTTTCATGTCCAACCGTCGCCTCCTGTGTGCTCTATCACCCGGCTGTCCTTGAAAATGTTGTCATTATACGCCGTGTTCTCTTGGCAGGCTACATGCTCGCCTTCTCCCGGCATCTCCCAAGAACACTCTGTTCCCTTTGTGCTATGATATCCTGTTCGTTCAATGCTTGCTGTGGGAGTGATCGGTTGTCATGGACGTTCAATATCGCGACGTTCCGGTCCCTGGACAGATGGTGATTGTTCGTCACTGCCAGCATGTCGTGACGGATGTGAAAAAATCGGAGCAGCCGGCAAGCCCGCTTGCCTATCTGTCAAGTAAACGAATCCCTACGTCTCTACATCATCCTTCAGACCGAGTTCGCGAAGGGCGGTTTTTGTCTCTTCGATTTTCTGCGGAGCGATACCGCCTTCCGATGAGACCTCCACACCCACGGTGAGTTTCAGCCCCTTCTCCGTGGCAAATCTCGAAAGGACCTTCGTGTAGAAATTCATCCATTTCTGCGCCGGAACTTCTCCCTTCCATTTCAGTCCTTTCCCGGGCGCTGAAGGCGGTGGTGTCGGTGGTGGTTTAACTCCCGGTTTCGCAACAACGAACGTGGCAGTCTGCTTCACTTCTCCAACGGACGCGGTAACAAGAAAGCTGCCTTCGTTCGGCCCTGCCAGCAGAACGCCGTCTTTGTCAATCGTCCCGCCGGTTGCGCCCCATCTGATTTCGGCGATAGCGATGTCGCGGTTGTGCTGATCTAATCCTCTTGCCGCAAACGCCAGTCTCTTGCCCGGCTCAATCTGCACGTTCTGGGGAGAGAGAATCAGCGCGGTCAGTCGTGGTGGTTCAATGTGTTTTTTCGCCTCTTCTGCGGTGATGATAAACGTGTCTTCGGATATCTCTACATCATACAGACTCAATTCTTTCTCAAAGACAAAAGGTTTGTATTTCCCTTCCGGTGTCTTTTCCACATAAGCAAAAAGGCCGCCGGTTACTCCTTTTGCGATTGTATCCCTCACCGAGTCCGGATTCAGTAGCCGAGAAAACTGGGGAGATGCGAATATCGCGTCCCGCACCGATTTCGTGCTCCATTCCGTAAACGCGGGGGGCCAGTTCTTAATCAGGTCGCGTGGCGCGATGTACGGTGTGACTTCATCATTGGACTTGCGAAGACTTTCCAAAATCAACTTCATAATGGAACTGGCCGAGCTGGAATTGTTAAGCCCCAGGTCGATGGTGCGCAAGGAATTGTCCTTGCCGAGAAGCACCACATTCTTGTAAGTCTTCCAGATCGAATCCCGTAAATCTCGCTGGGCTTTCTTCAGATTCGTTTTCAACTCCCCTTGTTGACTCTCGTCCAGACCCAAATCCTCTTTCTCCGCTTGAACATCCTCACAGGCCAAAGCCTTGCGCGCTTCATCATGAATCGACGTAGCGTTTTCAGGAACACACCAGATCAGCGCGCTCTTGAAAGTCCTTCCCGATTGACCGTGCTCCCGCGTGAGCTGATCGATAAACTGCATCGTAGTCTTCCGGTCATCCATCGACCTCTCCGGTGCAAGAACGGCGACAGTCAAGACCGGATGATCGGGAATCTCGTTACTCTTTTCGGGAAAGAAGATGCATTTAACCGGCCCCTCTTCACGGAACTGCTCCTGGATTTCCGAACGAACCAGTTCTTCAATCCGCTCCGGTCGGATATTCGCTCGACGATCCGCGAGAATCCTCGTCAAATTGGCCTTGATACTGAAGTAATACCGGTTTTTCTGAGCATGAAGGTAATAGCAGGCTCCATCCGGGGGAACCAGCGCATCCAGAACCGTTTCGATATTCCCGATATCGAGATCCGGTTCGGCTACCGCCAATCGAATCTCCGGCAATGTCGCATATTGTTGCGCCTGCCCGCCGTTCGATTCAAAGAAGATCGCAGTGGCTACTTTCCGGTGCAGACGGCCTCTCTTGATGGTCTCGACCGCCTCCTGGTCGAGACGACTTGCGTTGGCATCGTTCTTTCCGGTGATGTCGGTTGTAACGGCCCCTTCCAGTTTGTCTTCTCCAAGTTGCTCGAAAGTAGCCGCACGAAACATCGGGTCATCCAGTGGGGCGGTTCCTGTCCCGATCAGCGGATCGTGGTGCGCACCCCTAAAACCGGCCTGGTAAGTCTTGGAAACCCAGAGGGCCAGTAACCGAAGAATCCCTCGCGTTCGCTGGAACCGGGGAAGTGCCTGCCATTTTCGTTCGAATACGGAAATCAGCATCGGGTGAAACGGGTACGTTGCCTCAAATGTCTCCTGTGCATGGTCGATGGGAAACCAATTCGGGAGCTGCTGCCGATACGCAAGAATCCAATCGGCGTATTCTTTACAGGTTTTCACGGCATCTCCTGAAAGAAGTATGTGACCGTTGCGATCTACGCCCATTTCACTCCAGTCAAAAAGACGGCGCCGAATAATCTCCGAGGTCTCCTCTTCGGCGGACAGGATGACTGCCTTGCCGAGACGATCCAGTAATTTCTTATATCGATTATAGTCGTCCCAGTCTTCTGCACTCATCTCCCATTCATAGGCCGGAAGCGAAACCGCGAGGACCGCGTTGTTCCGCCCTCGGATTTCCTCACAGAGATTTTGAAGAAAACTATACAGTTGAGAGGACATCCCGCTCTTCCGATTACGGCTGATGTAGTTGATCAACTCATCCATCAGGATGACACAAGGCTTGTCCATGGGAAGGAATTTGCGGATGACATCCCCCGCAGGGGCCGTCATTTTCTTTTCATGCTCGTCCAGAACACGAAAGGCTTCTTCACCTCCCAACTGAAAAGCGATCTCTCCCCACGGCGTTTTCCGTAGCGGAGTCCCATCCTCTCCGCCGCGCCCGGTAATCGAATCGAATTCGGTCCCGACAAAAACGGCGGTGGCGGCTTCGGGCACACTGGAACACCCGGCCTGGTCCAGCAGTTTCCGCACGCCGTTCCAGGCATTCGCTTTCGGACCGTGTTTCGCAAGATGGTAAAGTAAGGTGAGCGCGTGGGTCTTTCCACCGCCGAACTGTGTCGCCATGTTGAATACGGCGGAGGTTTCCGTAATGTTGCCCGACAGGCGTCGGATGGTCTCTGCGGCCAGGGTAGTCAGATTCTTGGTCAGGTATGTCCGCTCAAAAAAGAGATTTGGCTTCTGATAGACCTCATTCGCCCGCCCGTCGCGGATCTGATCGAGATGCACGGCGAATTCCGAGGCGTCCAGCGGACGGTCTTGCCGCAGGTCTTCGCGCGGCGTGGCGACTTTGTACCAGGGTTTGAGTTTTCGTGCCATGTTGTCTCGTCCCGTGTCTTAGTGTCTTTGTGTCTTCGTGTCTTCGTGGTTGTTTCTTCCTTCACCACAAAGGCACGAAGGAAAGACCAAAATCTTCGTGTCTTGGTGGTTATTCTCCTTTTCACCACAAAGGCACAAAGGCACGAAGGAAAGACCAAAATCTTTGTGTCTTCGTGTCTTGGTGGTTTTTCTCCTTCACCATGGATCGCTTCCCGCCGCTATTCTCCCACGAGGGAAAGCGCTTCATTCACTATGCGCTCAGATAGATACATTCCCGACGAGCGCAGCTTGTCCAGTATCGGTCTTGCCTTGGAGATTCTGCCCAGTTTCTTCGCTGCAAGCACCAGGCCGAGAGTTCCCCGAACAGGAATTCCAAGCGTGGCGGCACAACGACGAGCGGCAAGGTCGTCCAGAATCGCTATGGTGCCCGGGTGAGAATACGCCCACGCCAAAACAGAGGATTCTCCGATACCGAGGTCCCACGACTGAATTTGTTCTGGGACAGACGGGATATCGAGAACAACCAACCAGGCAGTATTTTCAATCGCTCGCGCGGTCGGGTCGCTTCGGCCTCTCTGTTCGATCTCCCGGGCCACCGGAGCAGGGACGACGATCTCCTTACCCACGAGCTGCAGAAGATCCAACAAATCCGCCTTGGCAAGAAAGATCAAAGGCGATGCATTTACGGCAGGGCGCTCAGGCATCCTCCAACTCCCGTCTCAAGTCCTGGAAATCCACCGCGAAAGCATTCACCTGTTCCCGTGCAAGCGCCGAAAGAAAATCCGTTCGGTCCAGCCCCGCGATTTCGGCAGCCTTCTCCTGCGAAACCTCGCCGCGCTGGTACCAATGGATCGCCGCCGCCAGGCGGAGTTCCCGCCCGAATTCTTCCGGGGAACGCCGCAATGCCGAGAAAACACCATCCGGGAGTTCCAATGTTACTGTTGTCATGGAAGACCTCCGATTCCTAAAGTCCCAGGCCTTTCTTCCGCGCGAAGACACCATCCACCCAGCGCTTCTCATCCGTTCCCATAGGATACAACGCCGAGAGCGCCTGGGCGAGCCGCCAGAAACGCGGGTCCCGCCCCGCCCCATCCTCCACCAGAAACCGCTTCAACGCCGCTCCCCGCCCGGAGGCAAACAGCAACATGCTCTGATGAACCCGGTCCAGAACCGTTTTCGCCGTGCCCATTCCGAGAAGCGCCGGTTCCTCGGCGGGATCATCCGTCACCGCTTCGGCGGGACGCCCGATCTCAAACAGAAACTCCTGCGGGCTTTCCTTGCGCTGCTTATCCTGCTTCGCTGCCGCACTCGACCGTTTCACCGCAAACAGGAATTTCGCGCGTTCCGAGACAGGCAACAGCCGCGCCTTGTCGCCTTTCACTTCCACAACGGATGTCAGCCGCTCCAGGTGTGCACCAAGTCCCTGGGCGATCATGCGGGCCGCGTCAAATTCCAGAACAAAGCCGCTCATCTTCGTTTTCTTTGTCGTTGGTCCTTCTTCCTCTTCGTCTTCGGTTTCCGGCTCCGGTTTGCCTTTCCCGTTCCCGTTTGCGCCTGTGGATAGGGTCCAGAGCCAGATGGTTGTCAGCCGTGCATCCTCCTCAAACCCGGTGGCTTCCGCTCCCTCGAAAATCATATTCAGCGCCTCTTTGGATACGGCGGCCCAGATATGTTCCAGGTATTCTTTCAGCGTCACCTGCTCCCCGCTGGCTTTTTCCACACGGGAATATCGAGAGAAAACCTCCAGCGCCGGGCCGATACAGGCGAAAATCGCATCCGCCCCTACAATCCCTTCCCTGGCAAGGCGCGGCATCCAGTCGTGAATCCTTTTCGGTAGTTCCTGCAACACATCCCGCCAATCGCCGACATCATCCGCCCGAACCGAACCATCCGGATTCTCACGCGGACGGCAGACAAGGTGGATCGAAGAGGCAAGGGCCGCCGAATTCATGGCGCGTAACCGAGACCCCATCTCCGTATCAATGGGCCACGAACCGGTAATGATCCACCCCGCATCCACCATCGCGTTCAGCAACGCCTCCCATCCGGTTGTGGTTTTATTCGCAAATACAACAACCCCAATTCCTTTCGGCGTCAGGACTCTTCTCCCATTGATCATTGCCTGCGTCATCGACTTTTCATAATACTCTTTGGTCTTGTTCTTTACCTCGTCAACAATACATTCCTCGTCTTTCGGCGCTAAATCAAATGAAGATATTTCCGTACAACAATTTCCGAGAGATCTTTTTAGCCAGACAAGAAAAAAATCCGATAAATCTGCATAGGGAACAGCATCGTAATAGGGCGGGTCTGTTATGAAGAAATTGGCACTATCGTCAGGAAGGGGGTGTTTCAAAGCAGAAGCAAGTTCAGTGTGTCCAGTGTTTCGAAGATCCCGATTTGCTTTGCAGACTCTGATAACCCATTCCCAGGCTCCTTTGAATCCCCCACTACTATCTGACAACGCGTTTACCTCAGTATAATCCCAAACCATTGGGAGCGCTTGTCTGCCGAAAGTAGCGGAAATCTTCTCCCCTGTAGTATGCCAACGCGCCAACGATGAGGTGTAATCTGCTTGCCGATCCACCGCCAGCGCCAGACACGTCTGCACCGCTACTCCAAAGTCCTTGTCGTCGCCGCCGTTGATTTTCTGGCCCACCTTCTGTACCAACCGCACCAGCGTGGTCAACGCAAGCGCCTGACGGGGAGTAAAGAGATCGGCGAATTGCTCCATTCCGTAGTTCCGCTGTGAAAATGCGCGCCCAGCGCCACTGCCTCCACCTCTGGGAGTCAGTTCATCAGGAACAAGGCTCAATGGCCCTGTATGTTTCTTCTCTCGTTCTCGTAATTTCCTTTCTGCTGCGCGGACAGCCTGAAGATCGTCCTCATTCGGTAAACGATAGAACCGGCCCTTTTGACCCGGTCGCGTGGTAACGACTACAAAAAGCCGGGCATCCGCCGCACCCCCGTGCCGAGGTTTCAGCTGCGCGCGAACCGAAGTCACCGGCGTGGTATATCCGCAAACCGGGCAGGTTGCGGCTCCCCGCTGTACCGTGCCTTCTCCGACGTCCTTCGCTTTTGCTTTTTCAATAACTTCAAAATCGACTCGTTTCTCTTTGGCATCCGGGACCATTCGCAGCGCCACCGAGCGACTGCCCTTTTTCGCCAGCCACAGGGAACGCATCAAGGGCACTTCCGCGCCACAGCCCGGCCCCTCGCATTGGATGGTCCTTGCCCACAGGTAGGCGATGGGGGTCGCGCCATCCGGGTCCTTGGGGTAAAACCTCCCCAGTTCTTTCTCCGCCTCTTTCCGTATCCATTCTCCCCACTTGCGGACCTCATCGGCGAGACGTTGGCCATACTTCGGGATATATTCCAGCACCACCTTGTTCAGCAGCACGGCCACGGGATTGAGATCGCTCGCGAAGGCATCCGCGCCCACCCGCAGCGCCTCCAGGGGAATCGACCCGCCCCCGGCGAATGGATCGACCACCAGCGGTCGGGTCCCCGGATCGCCGCCGAGCGCCTCGTGCGCCGCCTGGGTCAGCCGTCGTGCGGTTTCCAGAAAATGCGGCTCGGTAGAGGCCTCCCACGCAGAAAAGTCCGCGATGAAATCCAGAAGCGTATGACGAAGAATATTCAGATGTTCGGGGATATCCGGCGAAAGGGAGAGTTCTTTCTTCGCGATGGCAACCCAGCGTCCCCAGGAGATCTCGGAGCAGAGACCGGCCACGGATTCATTTTCCATGGCGGAGTGGGCGAACTCGGTGATGATTCGTGCGGCCTTCTCCCGAAACGTTGGGGGGCAATGCTCATCCGCCGGGTCCGGCCAGAGCGCCGCACAGATCACCGCCCGGCACGCGGCCAGCGGTCGCCGCGCCCACCAGATGTGCAGCGTGGAAATATGCCCATGCCGAATGCTCTTCTCCCGGCGTGCATGAGCCGAAATCCGCTTGATCGGCAGGTCCACTTCAATAAGACGTTTCGGGTACTCTGTCACAATTCCTCTTTCTTCGTGTCTTTGTGCCTTTGTGGTTGAAGAGATTAACCACTAAGACACGAAGACACTAAGGCACCAAGAAGCCATTCGATCTCTTTGTGCCTTCGTGCCTTTGTGGTGGAAGAGAATAACCACCAAGACACGAAGACACCAAGATTCTGTCGTTCTTCTTCGTGCCTTTGTGTCTTTGTGGTTCATTCTTTTCTGCCCTCGTGTCTTTGTACTCCATCTCTTCTATAATACAACCCTTCGAATGCCTTCCTTAATCACCGGCACGTTGAAATTGATCAGCAATCCCAATCGATGGCCCGTCAGTTTCAGATACGTCAGCAATTGCGCCGTGTAAAGCGGGATCATTGCTTCCACCGCCTTCAATTCCACCACCAGGCAGTTATCGACAAGCACATCCAGCCGGAGCGCCGCGTCCAGCCGAATCCCATCATACACCACCGGCACCGAGACCTGGTTCATG
>Ga0209606_1003507_pt1 | contig 15669 bp, 18 predicted proteins | sample AD_UKC057_MetaG_FD_184412 | JGI IMG/M metagenome (GOLD analysis project Ga0209606, IMG submission 184412) | Active sludge microbial communities of municipal wastewater-treating anaerobic digesters from USA - AD_UKC057_MetaG (SPAdes) (version 2) | ecosystem: Engineered > Bioreactor > Anaerobic >...
TTCTTGCCAACATTTGATCACATGGACGTACAGATCGGGATGCTTTTCAAACATCACTTTGCGCATGATCAGTCTTTCCAGGGCAAAGGAGATTTGCCCCCATGCTCCGGGGGGAGGCGTGCCGATATCTGTAACAAGTTTCCCGGCGCTTCTCTCCAGTAGGAGCCGGATCGCGTCCGCCCGGCGCATCGCCTGGTTTATCTCCGCCATATCGTCTTTCAGGACGCACTAGCCGGTGCAGAGGCAATGGAAGCAGCCGATACATTCCTCGATGTGGGAATCGCCGAGACGGACATCTCGCACGGCAAGGGAATTCGCCCGTAGGTATGAGGAAACAATCTCCAGGGCCTCGGCGATGAAGCCGCCCTTCTTGGTGTTGCCGTTGATAACCAGTATCTCCATCGGTCTTTCTCCTCACTTCCTTATCGTCAACGCTCCTTTAACCGCAAACGCCCCCCTTTTGCATCTTTCAACAGGTGGCGAAAACGATCTCCCCGTAAGATTTGCGCCATTTCGGCGGCATGAGGGTCCGTCGGGCGTCGAAATGACCGATGGCGATCAACAGGGGTATGAAGAAATTGTCCGGAACATCGAAGGCCCGTTTTACCGCCTCATGATCGAATCCGTCCATGGGATGGCAGTCGAGGCCCGCATCCTTTGCCGCCAGCATCAGCGCCATGCTGAAAAAGGCGGTGTTCTTCACGGCAAAGGCCAGTGATCGCTCCGGAGTGCCGTATAATTTCTCCGGACCTTTTTCAAACCCCCCGCGCTGCCCGGTGTTCCAGTAACCGAGCCGGACGAGATTATCCCACACCTTTTCGACCGTTGGATGCCCTGCCTTCCAGCCGTCCCGATCGGCGAGGACAATGAGGGTCACCGGGGCCTCGATAATCTTGACCTGCTTGGAGGCCGCCAGCATCAACTTCTCCTTCGCTCCCGGCGAACGCACGACAATGACCTGCCAGGGCTGAAAATTCAATCCCGAGGGGGCAAGGGCGGCGGTTTCTACGATCTTTCTCAACTCATCGTCGCTTACCGGCTTTTCAGGATCGAAAAAATTGACGGCCCTCCTCGCCTCCATGACACTGATGAACTCCATGTTCCGCCTCCCATAAGAATTTGATTGCCCGGTCCGGGGGTTATATTAAACCATCCCCTTTCCTTTTGGCAACCTCGTTTTCCGCCGCAAACGCGGCTCTCCCGTCCCACATCGGACAAATACCGAGTGCCGGGGAGCGGCATCCTGAGCCATATTAACGCCGTTTTCTCACCCCACTTTCGTCCTCACCCCGATGGCGTAAAAAATCTTCCGGGATTATCCTGCCATCGAAAGAACAAAGAGGAGGCAGGAACCATGCTATTCCCGCCTGTAAAATTAGCCGGACCCAAACGGCCATGATGGATAGAGAAAGGAGAACAAATCATGCAAAAGGCAAAAGAAAAGAAAGAGGTTCGTGAATTGAAGGAAGATGAGGCCTACATCATCGAGCACTTGAAAAGGGGCAACGTTCCGTAAGCCGCCATCCCCCCTCACCCTCCAGAACCGGGCCCCTGCCGCCGACCGCGGCAGGGGCTTTTCTTTTGACCTCCAGTGGCATTTGCTTTATACTCGCCCCGCAGCTTGACGACAACATAGAGTAATAAAGGGCAAAATATCAGACGGGACAAAAATGGATTCGACAATCAGGGAAGCGATCTTCCGGCAGGTGGCACAGGAACCCTTCGCCCGGAAATTCCATCTTCAACTAGTGGAGCTCGACGAGGGTTATGCCCGAGTTGAGATGGCGTTCACTCCGGACATGGAGAATATTTTCGGGAAGGCTCATGGCGGGGCGCTGTTCGCCCTCATCGACGAAGCGTTCGAAATCGCATCCAATTCTCACGGCACGACGGCCGTGGCCCTCAATATGAGCATCGGCTTCCTCGCCTCCCCAAATTACGGATCCATATTGGTCGCCGAAGCCAGGGAAATAAACCGAACCATCAGAACGGCCGTTTACGACATCAAGGTGCGGGAAAAATCGGACCGGCTTATCTCTTCCTGTCAGGCCCTCGTCTATCGAACGGGCAAGCCGCTGCCGTTTCTCGACAAACATCGGTAAAAGGAGCATGGTTTGAACGTCCCGGTAATTCGCGCTCGCGATTTATGGAAGATCTACGATCACAACCCCGCCCTCCGGGGGGTTGGCATGGAGATCGCCCGAGGCGAAGTCGTGGCGCTCATCGGCAAAAGTGGATCGGGGAAAACGACCCTCCTGAATCTCCTGGCCGGTCTGGATCGCCCCAGCCGCGGCACGATCGAAGTGGAAGGCCAAAACATGGAAAGTTTGGGGGAAAAAGGCCGCACCTTGCTGCGCCGGAACCGCCTGGGCTTCGTCTTCCAGTTCTTCAATCTCCTGCCGACTCTGACGGTACTTGAAAATGTCTATCTGCCCCTGGAACTCGCCGGCATTTCCAGCCCTGAAAACGCCCGTGAAGCCCTGGGAAAACTCGGTCTGGAGGGCAAGGAACGCCGGTACCCCCATGAACTCTCCGGCGGGGAGCAGCAGCGGGTGGCTATCGCCCGGGCCGTGGTCAAGAAACCAGCGTTGATTCTTGCCGATGAGCCCACCGGCAATCTGGATACCACAACGGGCAGACAGATTCTCGAAATGCTGACCACCCGCTGCCGGGAGTCGGGCATGTCGCTGTTGATGGTTTCTCACAGCCCCACGGCAACCGGATTCGCAGACCGGGTCCTGTCCATGATCGATGGGGTGATCGCCGCCGCGGATGCAGGCGGAGCACCGATGCATGCCCCGGCACCGCGCTGGTGACCGCACGGTAAACCAGTCATGGGCACGGTAACAAAGTCATTTCTCCGATACCTTGTCAGGCGGAAAAGCCTGACGCTGCTCCAACTAATGGGCATTGCCTTCGGGGTGGCGGCCGCGCTGGGCATGGGGCTCTCCGCGCTGTCGGCCCTGGCAAGCTTTACCGGCGCCATCGAATTTCTCCAGGGCAAATCCACCCATACGCTAGAACGCCATGCCGGTCCCATGGATGAACAGATCCTCAAGGAAATCATGCAGGATCCGGCGGTGCATTCCTTCGCGCCGGTCATCGATCGGCGTCTCCGGTACGGGGATGGCGCCCAGATCCGGCTCCTCGGTATCGATCCGTTTCTCGATGCGGCCATCCGTCCCGAACTGTCCCGCCGTTCCATAACCGGCGCGCCGCACCGGGACGCCCGGGAAGGGATGTCGTTCCTGCTCGAAGCAAGGGCGGTCCTGATGGAGGCAAACATCGCCGCCGCTGTGGGTCTTGCGGCCGGGGGCAGATTACGGACCTCACAGGGGGAGATCGAGGTCATCGGCACCTTCCCCAACCCCTCCGGGGAACCCCTCCTGCTTATGGACATCGCCCATGCGCAGGAGATTTTTTTGCTCCCCGGACGCATCGATCGTATCGACCTGATCCTGACGGACGAGGAGGGTTTCCTGAGCCGCTGGCGGCAGGGATTCCGGATTCGTTCCAACCGGCAAAACCACGACACCCTGCGCGCCATGCTCGGCGCCTTCCGGATCAACCTCGAAGCCCTTTCCCTCATGGCGCTTTTCGTGGCTGTATTCCTCATCTATAATACCACCATGTTCGCCGTAGTCAGCCGCAGGCGCGACGCCGGCATCCTCCGCAGCCTGGGCGCCAGCCGCGGCGAGGTCATTCTGGCGTTCATGACAGAGATCCTCATCCTCGGCCTGGTCGGAGGCGCCTTGGGTTCCGTCATGGGGTACCTGCTGAGTCGTTTCCTGAGCGGGATCATCGCTGGCACGGTAAGCAATCTCTATTTCTTTCTCCATCCCCTGCCGCTGCCCTGGTCTTTCCAGATGCTTGGCGTCGGCATCCTTCTCGGCTGCGGCGCGAGCATCCTGGGAAGCATCTACCCGTTGGTGGAACTGGCGCGCACCGATCCCGTAAAGTCCCTTTCCGGGCGCGCCATGAACCGCCGGGGAGGACCGGCGGCAAGAAAAGCAGCGGCTATCGGTCTGGGAATAACCCTGCTGAGCGCCTCCCTTTTTCTCCTGCCCGATGGGTCAATTTATATCGCCTTTGGCGCCCTCTTCGGCATGGTATTCGGCCTGAGCCTCATGACCGGATACGCGGTGGTGGCCTGCACACCCCCGATCCGGGCGGCACTGACCTGCCTGGGGGGCATCACGGGAAAGATCGCCGCCGGCAACATCAGGAGGAATCTGGGACGCACGGCGATCGCCGTGGCGGCATTCATGGTGGCCCTTTCCCTGTCCATAGGCATGGCCCTCATGATCGGCAGTTTTCGTGAGTCCCTTGTCTGGTGGATGTCAGGACAGTTGCGGGGCGATCTTTACATCTCCACGGCCACGGACAAGGAAGTTCCGGAGGGCTTCTACCAAGAGTTGCTGGAGATGCGGGATATCGCTGGGGTGGACGCCTATCGCAAGGTCCAGATCACCTACCGGAACAAACCCATGTTTGTCGCCGCCGTCAATGCCCCGGTCCTCCAGCGTTACACACGCTTTGCCTGGCTCGCCGGCGGAGACGAGCACTGGGAGGCGGTAAAGAGGGGAGCGGTCATCGTCTCGGAAAGCTTTGCCCGGAATTTCGCCATCGGACTCGGAGATTCCATCACCCTGGAGGGAAGGAACGGCCCGGCGGAGCTGCGGGTGGAAGCAATCTTCTACGATTATTCCACCGAGCACGGCCTGGTGATGATGGATCGACATACCTACCTGAAACTCTTCGCCGATCCCACCATCAACAGCGTGGCCGTCTTCCTCGAACCCGACCATCCCCGGCGCCGGCAGACCCTGGACCTGGTGCGCCAGAGGGCCGGAGCATACGATCTCCCCGTCTTCACCCGGGAGGAGTTCTTCGGAAACATCCTGGCGATCTTCGACAACACCTTCGCGATCACCCGTTCCATGCGGATCATGGCCATCATTATTGCCTTTTTCGGCATTGCCGGCGCCCTCATGACCCTCTTCATCGAAAGGCAAAGCGAGCTGGGAATCCTGCGGGCTCTGGGCTTCTCCACCGGCCAGGTATCGCTCATGACTCTTCTGGAGGCCGTTGGCATGGGCCTGATGAGCTTTCTCCTCAGCGCCGGGGTGGGAACTCTCTTCGCGGTGGTGCTCATCCGGGTGATCAATCTGCGGAGCTTCCACTGGACGATCTTTTTTCACCCCCAGCTTTCGCCCTATCTCGTCGTGGCGGCGACAGCGGTCTTGGCAAGCCTGGGGGCGGCGCTGTATCCCATCGTCATGGTTCTGCGCACCTACCCGCAGATGCAGATCCGTGCCGAATGAGGAACCGGGGAAATCCATACCCGGCAGCGCCGCCGGCCGGGACGAAGACGAAGAGGAAGAGGAAAATGGACCATTCTTCACCATTCTGCCGCGCCCTGAGCCTGTTCCTCATCCTGCTGATCACGACGGCGCCGGCCGCCGGATCCGCGGACTGGCGTCCGGCTCTGGATCCATGGAACTGGCACTTCCCCCAGGACCATGGGAATCATCCCTCCTTCCGAACGGAATGGTGGTATTTCACCGGCAACCTCACCGACGGCGCCGGACGTCGCTACGGTTACCAGTTGACATTTTTCCGGCAGGGGATCAGGAGGATCGCCGCCGCCCCCGCGAATCCCTGGTCCATCGGTGACGCCTATTTCGCCCATTTCGCCGTCACGGACGTTTCCCGAGCCAAATTCTTCCATGCCGACCGCATCAGCCGTTCCGGACCGGGACTGGCGGGGGCGGCGACGGGCCGGATGGATGTCTGGAACCTCAACTGGTTCGCCCGGATGGAAGGCCAAAGCATCCGCATCGGGGCCCGTCATGGGCCGGCGGAGCTGGCCTTGAAACTGCGGCCGATCAAGCCCGTCGTCCTCCACAGCAGTCACGGACTGAGTAAAAAGGGCCCCCACCCCGGACAGGCCGCACATTATTATTCTTTCACCAGCTTGGCCACCACCGGCACGTTGAAAACAGCAGACGGTGGCGAAACGGTAAATGTCCGCGGGACGAGTTGGTTCGATCATGAATTCACCTCCAATGCCCTGGCGGCCGATCAAGCCGGCTGGGACTGGTTCTCCCTGCATTGCTCCGACGGCCGTGACCTGATGATTTACCTGATGAGAAAGGCGGATGGATCGTGGGAAAAGGAGTCTTCGGGTACCATAGTGGAATCGGACGGCAAATCCCGCCACCTGCATCTCTCCGAATTCACAATCGCCCTGAAGGGACACTGGACCAGCGCCAGAACCGGCGCCCGCTACCCCGTTCGCTGGCAGATCGACATCCCCGCGGCGGCGCTGCAGGTAAGTCTGGCGCCACTGCTGGCGGATCAGGAATTGACGACTCCGAGGTCAATGGGAGTCACCTACTACGAAGGGGCCGTGGCGGGGAAAGGATCTTCCCGGGGCAAACCGGTCGTCTGTGAAGGATATATCGAAATGACCGGCTATGCCGAAAAGATGGGAAGCCTGTTTTAGCGGCCAGGTATCACGACCGTCGGAACCGGAGGGGCAAAACTCGGGATTGACGATCGCGCCGTTTTCAAATAAAAGATAATTATATACAGATGCGACCGCCACCGGGAAGACGGTGGCGGCTAAAGGTGAGGCGGTTATGGCCCTTTATCTCATGCGACATGGCGACTTCATTCCTCGGGAAATCGATCCCGACTGCCCGCTATCGGAACGGGGCGTCGTCGAAGTTACAAAGGCCGCCGAACTGGCCGCGGGCCGCGGCGCCAGGGTGTTCATGATCCGCCACAGCGAAAGGATCCGGGCCGCCCAGACAGCGGCCATCTGCGCCGAGATCCTGCGCCCTCCCGGCGGGTGCGGTGAAATGGCAGGTCTGCATCCCCACGACGACATCTTCGCCGTCCTCGGCTTGATCGAAGGGGCGGAAGATGTCATGATTGTTGGACATCTGCCGTTTCTGGAAAAGCTGGCCGCTTATCTGGTCACGGGGATGCAGGAAAAAGCGGTGACAAGTTTCCCTACCGCCACCATCGTGTGTCTCGAAAGGGACCACGGACAGGACGCCTGGAAAATATCTTGGAAGATAACGCCATGAGCGATGACCTCCGCCAATTATACCGTTCCTTCCTCAAGGACACGATCAGGAAGCATATCGATTTTTCCCAGACCGACCAGCACCGGGGTGTACCGCCACCACCCATAGCCAAGCCTCCCACCCACGATGCCGTCATAATCGACCTCGTGAAGCCCCACTTCTGGCAGGGCATCCGGCTGATCGACCTTACGGAGGCCATCGGGAAACGCCGCTCTCACCGGACCTATCTCAAGGAGGCGTTGACAATGGACGAACTCTCCTATCTCCTCTGGGCCACCCAGGGGATCCGCCGGAAAATGGATCGCGGCCATGCCTACCGTACGGTGCCTTCCGCGGGGTGCCGTCACGCCCTAGAGACCTATCTCGCCGTCCTGAACGTCCAGGGCCTCGAACCGGCCATCTACCGCTATCTTCCCCTGGAGCATAAGCTCGCCCTCATCCATGACGGGGCTCCCCTGGCGGAGCGGATCGTTGCGGCGGCTTTCGGCCAGCCCTATCCGGGGCAGGCGGCGGCTACCTTCATCTGGACCGCCGTCCCCTATCGCATGGAGTGGCGCTACGGTCCCGCCGCCGGCAAGATGATCGCCCTCGACGCCGGCCACGTGGGCCAGAATCTGTATCTCGCCTGCGCCGCCATCGGCGCCGGAACCTGTGCCATCGCCGCCTATGACCAGGAGGCCATGGACCGGCTTCTCGACATCGACGGCAACGACGAATTCACCATATATCTCGCCAGCGTGGGAAAATTGAAAGGATAAGGACCGGTGGGGGCATGTGCGGACGCTTTGTGCTGCAGACGGATCTTGCGGAAATAATCGAGCACTTCCATATCCAGGAGGTCGCCTGTGCCTACCGGCCCCGCGACAATATCTACCCCGGCCAGGCGATCGCCGCCGTCGTTCATGACCGGATGAACCGACTCGTGGAATTCCGCTGGGGGCTCGTTCCCTCCTGGTCCCGAGACCCCGCCGGCGACCACCGGCTCATCAACGCCCGGGCCGAAACCGTGACCGTCAAACCCAGCTTCAAAAGCGCTTTTCAAAACCGCCGCTGTCTGATCGTTGCCGACGGCTTCTACGAGTGGCAAAAAACGGGCACCCGCAAAAAGAAACCCTGGTTCATTCACCTCCGCTCGGGGGCGCCCTGCGGCTTCGCCGGTCTCTACGAAACCTGGTCGTCGCCGGCCGGGACGGAAATCCGTTCCTGCACCATCATCACCACCAGGGCCAATGAACTGATCACCCCAATCCACGACCGGATGCCGGTCATCATTCCCGGACCGGCGGCGTCCTGCTGGCTGGATAGCGGCGTCCGGGACCGGGACCGGCTCCTCGCCCTGCTGCAGCCCTACCCTGCGGAGGAAATGGCCTGCCGTATCCGGTATCCGACCCCCTTGCCAAACGTTGCCGATATGTTTGACAATAATAGAAATACCGACGGAGTGAGCCCCAACTGATGAATATTGTCTGGGTAGTTCTGATTGCCGTGAGCATAATCGCCGCGTTCTTCTCCGGCGGCTCGGAAGCGGTTACCAAGGCCATGTTCGACGGCGCCAGGGCCGCGGTGGAAATATCGATTTTTCTCCTGGGGATAGTCTCCCTGTGGCTCGGCATCGCCAGGATCATCGAAGACTCGGGACTAATCCACCATATCGCCCATACGTTCCGACCCCTGATGAGCAGGCTCTTCAAAGACATCCCGGACGACCATCCAGCAATAACCTCCATCAGTCTGAATATGCTGGCAAACTTCTTCGGCCTCGGCAACGCCGCCACTCCCATCGGCATCAAGGCCATGCAGGACCTGCAAACGCTGAACAAAGACAAAGATTCCTTGTCTTTCGAGATGATGCTCTTCATCGTCCTCAATACCGCCAGCATCCAGTTCATCCCCTTCACGGTGGTGGGCATCCTGGCGGAATTCGGCTCCGCGTCTCCTTCGGGGATCGTTTTGCCCACCATCTGCGCCACGGTTGTTTCCGCCGCCGTGGCTCTAGGGATACTCTTTCTCTTCCGGGTGCTGATGAGATGAAAGACGCCGCCTTTATTTCCCAACTCGTCATACCCGCCTTCATCCTCTTCACCGTGCTGTACGCCGCCATCAAAAAGGTGCGGGTTTACGATTCCTTCGTCGCCGGCGCCAAGGAAGGACCGAGGATCATATTCAAGATATTTCCATACCTGCTGGCCATATTCGTAGCGATAAAGGCCTTTCAGGCATCCGGCGCCTTTGAATTCTTACAACAGACGCTTTCGGGATCCTTTTCCGCCCTCGGCATCCCACCGGAGATCCTGTCCGTAGCGATGATCAAGCCCCTTTCCGGGAGCGCCGCCACGGCCATCTTCACCGATATCGTCAAGACGGCCGGTCCCGATTCGCTGGCCGGCAGGATTTCGGCGGTGATCATCGGTAGCGCCGAAACAACTTTTTATGTTCTCGCTCTCTATCTGGGGGCGGTGAACATTCGCCGGACCGGCTATCTACTACCGGTATGCCTGATTGCCGACGCCTTCGGAATCCTCATCGCCATCGCCCTCGTCAAACTGATGTTCTAATCGGAGGAGGCCATAGTTTATATCGAAACCATAGCAAAACCACGTTTCCAGGCACCCACCCCACCGTGGGCCCCAGGAAAGCCGTGATGAAGAGGAGGAAACCAGATGAAACATGCAAAGAAAAGACATGCCCTGACGGCAATGATTTCCGCGCTGCTGCTCCTGGGCGGATGCGCGGCATTGTCCCTGAAAGCGCCGTCGGTGACCCTCGCCGACATCAAGGTCCTGAAAGCGGGACTCTTCGAACAGCGCTTCGACTTCAAGCTGCGGGTTCAAAACCCCAACGATAAGGAAATCGCCATCACCGGAATGAGCTTCGCGGTGGAGATAAACGACAAGCCTTTCGCGAGAGGCGTCAGCAACAAAGGGGTGACCGTCCCCCGCCTGGAGGAAAGGATCCTGGAGGTGACCGCGGTGAGCAATCTGTACAGCATCCTGAGTCAGATCCATGAACTCCTCTACGGCAACAGCAAGGGTTTTTCCTACCGCATCAAGGGGCGGCTGTTTACCGAGGCATACGGGGAGTTGGACTTTGACGAGAGCGGCAGCCTGGCACCTCCCACACCGGGCGCGAAAAAGGAAGAGATCACGGCACTTGCGGCTCCTTATCCGGCGGCGTGAACAAAAGACCGGGGAGGATTCTCTTTCCCCACGGCCGGCGTCCTCCATATTCCCCTTGCCTAAGCAGAACATTCGTTCTATAATGTCCATGAACGTCTTCATCGGGGGGCATCATGGACGATACGATCTTCAGCCTGTCTTCCTGGCCGCGGGCCATTCTGCACATCGACGGCGACGCCTTTTTCACGTCCTGCGAAGAGGCGATCCACCCGGAGCTGAAGGGCAAGCCCGTAATTACCGGCGCGGAACGGGGCATCGTGGCCTGCGCCTCTTACGCCGCCAAGAAGATGGGCGTCAAGCGCGGCGTTTCCCTCCGCGACGCCCGGGCCATCTGCCCCGGACTGATCCTGCTCGCCTCGGATTACGAGACCTACAGTCTCTTCTCCCGCCGGATATTCACGATCATGCGCCGTTTCACCCCGGAGGTGGAAGAATACTCCATCGACGAGGCCTTTGCGGATATCACCGGTTTGCGCCGCCCGCTAAGATCCTCCTACGAGGCCATTGCCCGAAAAATAAAGATGGAAATTCAGAGGGATACCGGGCTCACCGTCTCGGTGGGGCTGAGTCTCACGAAGGTTCTGGCCAAGGTGGGATCGAAATGGCGCAAACCGGACGGGCTGACCGTCATCCCCGGCCGGGCCATCGCCTCCTACCTTCAGGAACTGCCGATAGAGAAGATCTGGGGCATCGGCCCCGCCACCACGGATGCTGATTATCTCTTCGCCCAACTGCTCCGCAACCTGGAATCGGCCTGTCTGAAGGCCAGGCGTTACAAACTGGCCCCGCGGCGCCTAGCGTTTTTCTGAAGACCAATAACTTTTTATACCACGGCTGTGAAGTGCTTCTCAACCGGCCTTCCGCATGCACAATGGAGTTATCTGATCCGACCCGGAAGGCCTTCCTAACCCTCTTCCGGAAGGGGGTATATTACCGGGCAACCGGGGTGGTGCTCATGGAGATGGGCGCCGATCTCCCCGTTCAGTACTCCCTGTTCTACGACCCCGTGCGGGCGGACAAAGTGCGCAGCCTCTATGAAGCCATGGATGAAATCGGCAGCCGGTTCGGCAAGCATACCCTGCGTCTCGGCGGCTCGCACCTCATCGAGGTGGCCGGAAAGGGGAAAAGGGGGGCGGCGACGGTAAGGGAAGCTACGCAATTCTTCGGAGAAACGAAGCGGTAGCACCTGGGACTCTCGATCCTGCGCGCGAAGGTTTGATCTTCCCCGTTGTCAGCCGCCATCTTACGGATATTGCGTGATAAATCTCCAGGCCTTCCCGTAAGAAAGGCGGCAGCCACCCGGGATTGATAAAAATCTCTTGATCTTTGTGGAACAAATCATTTAGATTCCCGCGGCTTGACAACAAGTCGCAGTCCATCGACGGGAGGATGACTCATGAAAAAAAAGCTGGAATCACTTGCCTTGACCAGGATCAGCGCCTGTTTCACCATCAGTTCCCTGGCGGGCAGCGACACCGGCGCCGCGATCGTGGCCCTGGCGGAGCTGGAGGATATGCTCGACAAGTTCTACGCGGAGCACAAGGAACTTGTCTCTCCGAAAGAATACGAACTGGCAAAGGAGAGCCCCGACGCCTTTATCGCCCTCATCGACCGGACACACCGTCATTATCTCCGCCTGGCGGAGGAAGGCGGCGGGGATTCCCAAAAAACGGTCAACAAAGTCCCCGCGGATTGATCAGTTTCAAGATGTTCCCGCAGACCACCTTGGCATACTCGTCTTCCGCCAGGTTCAGGTCCCGCACCTTCCGCAGTTCGCTGTAGGGAATACCGAAGGGAAAATCGCTGCCGAAGATGAGCCTGTCGCTACCGTACCTCTCCAGAAACGCGGCCATCTCCCGGCGGGGGGCCAGAGCGGTGTCGGCGTAAACATTTTCCTCGTTCCAGACCCCGGAATGAAAGAGGGCGTAGAACCCCCCGTTCAACCCCCCAAGATGGGGAATGATCACCTGGGTCCGGCCGTCTATCCTTTTGATCAGCGCCAGGGTGTTCCCGTAGGACTCCTCGAGGACAATGGGTAGCCGCAGCCGGTAAACCTCCTGTAGAAAGGCCTCGCAACGGGGATCGTCGTAGTGGTACTCCGGTTCGGAATCGTGGCGATGCCACTTGACGCCCTGGTACCCCTTCGCCAGCTCATCCTTGCGGAAATCGTTCCAGACGAAATAATAGGCATGGATATCCCGTTCCTCCTGCTGGATGTCTAGGAGATACCGGTTCGCCCGCTGCCGGCAGGCCGCCCAGAGGGCGTTGTCTTGGAAATAGTAATCGTAGCGGTCGTAGATATCCTCCACCGGGGCATACAGGCAGGCCCCGTCGATGCCGGCCTGGGCGAGATACCCCTTGATCATACCAAATGGCTGATCCACGTTCTGGATGCCACAATGCATGTGGGAATCGATAATCATCATTGCCGGTGCCCCAGAATATGTTCCATTCATTTTCTCCCGACGTGCACCGCCGGTCCAGTTGACATCACTGTTTCTCTGTTTTATATTATGATCAGAAAGAGCAGCTTGTATTTCAACCGACGCGTTATTTCCAGCCGTAGATCGTCAACCAGAACAAATAACCTTTAAACCTTCATCAACATAGCATACTTTTTTCATTCGCGCCACTTCCGGCGCCGGAAAAAGGAGGCCGAAATGATCAACCTGCCCTGCAAAGTGCCCATAACCCGCCTCCGGGAGAGCGATTGATCTCCCGGAGGCGGAAAAGCGAAGCTTAATGTCCATGGAAAAGAGCTGCGGACGTCAGCGATGAATTCCCCAAGAACCGCAAGGAGGTGAGAATTATGTATTTCATGATGATCTGCACCTGGGACCCAAAAGACGAAAAAGAAGTCAGGACCAGAAGGGCGACATGGGAATGGCCGGAGGATGTAAAAGTCATATCAGAGTTTTACGACCTGCAGGGATGCCGTACCATCTATGTGGTCGAGACGGACGCCAAAGGCCTCATTGCCGCTCGAGCTGCCTGGATCGACGTATTGTATTTCGAGATTTTCCCCGTCTATCCAATTGGCGAAACGAAGGAGCTGCTGATGAAATAAGTTGTGGCGTGGTCTTCATCAGTTATGTGAGAAAGGAGGAGGGATACCATGTCCAAACTTGAACTCACCCGGGAAGAAGAAAAACATCTCCTGGAGATCCTGGAAAGATACTATCCGTCTTTGCGGATCGAAGTGGTCAATACCGACGATAGGGAATTCCGACGGGCGCTGAAACAGCGGGAGGCCTTCATGAAAGACCTGATCGGCCGCCTGAAAGTCTCCCTGGCCACATAGGCATCAAGACCTCGGACTCCGTAAAGACAGCTAAACCCACCACACCGGCCGCCAGTCACTCCCTTCCCCGTCCCGGGGAAGGGAGTCCCCTAAGATATAAATTGCCTATAATTGAATTGCGTTTTATAATACCCGCCACTACTCTGAAAGGGGAACTCATCATGGGAGAAGCAGTCGCGGAAAGCAGAAAGAACGACGTCCGACATCACTGGAGATTTTTCCGAGCCGGAGGATTCGATCAGGTGCGGCTGGAATCTGGACAGGATTTGACCGTCCTGGGACAACTGGATCAGAAACTCTGGATTGCCCTGAGCTGTCCCGTCACTGGTCTGGAGTTCGACCGGAAGACCCTGGAGCTGATCGATACCGATAATGATGGTCGCATTCGCGCCCCGGAAATCATCGCCGCCGTATCCTGGGCGGCATCACTGTTGAAAAATCCCGACGATCTGCTCAAGGGATCGGCGGAGCTACCTCTCGCGGCCATTGATGACCGGTCGGAAGAGGGAAGCAGACTCTTGAGCTCGGCGAAACATATCCTCGCCACCCTCGGGAAGGACGGCGCCGCCGCCATCACCCCCACCGACACCGCGGATACGGAAAAGATCTTCTCCCAGACCCGCTTCAACGGCGACGGCATCATCCCCCCCGAAGTCGCCGGCGATCCGGAACTGGCACGGATCATCACCATCATTATGGATTGCTGCGGGGCCGACATGGACCGGAGCGGCCAACCGGGCATCGCCCAGGAAAAAGTTGATACGTTCTACACCGACCTGCAGGCATACGCCGCTTGGTATGATGAGGCGGCAGTGGGAAAAGGCATTTGCCCCCTGGGAGAGGATACCGAGGCGGCCTTCGGTACCCTGAACGCGGTGCGCGCCAAGATGGACGACTATTTCACCAGGTGTCGTCTCGCTGCCTTCGACGACCGGGCACTGAACGCTCTCAATCGCCAGGAAGAGGAATACATCGCCATCGCCAAGGGCAACCTCAACGTCGCTGCGGAGGAGTTCGCGGGCTTTCCTTTAGCCATGATCGCCGCCGGCAGGCCCCTGCCCCTCCGGGAAGGCGTCAACCCCGCCTGGGAGACGGCGGTCGCCGCTCTTGCCGCCACAATGGTGGCGCCGCTCTTGGGGGCAAGAGAGAGCCTCTCCGAGGCGGATTGGCGTCAACTGCAAGCTGCCTTTGCCTCTTACGAAGACTGGTTGACCCGCAAACCCGCAACAGTGGTGGAAAGCCTCGGGATAGAACGGGTCCGGGAGATCCTCGCCGGCAACGGCAAGGCCGCCATCGAGGAACTGATGGTCAGGGACAGGGCAGTGGAGCCGGAATTCACCGCCATCGCCGACTTGGACCGTCTCGTCCGCTACCACCGCGATCTGATCACCCTGTTGAAAAACTTCGTCTCCTTTTCTGATTTTTATACCCGCAAAGACAAGGCTCTGTTTCAGGCCGGTGTGCTCTATCTGGACAGCCGCAGTTGCGATCTCTGTATCCGTGTTGACGATATCGCCAAACACGCCTCCCTGGCCACCATGAGCCAGACTTATCTGGCCTATTGCCACTGCACGCGGAAGAACGAAGAAGGCTACAGCACGGAGATGGACATCGCCGCCGCCTTTACGGACGGGGACGCCGACTGCCTGATGCCGGGACGGAACGGAGTTTTCTACGACCGCCAGGGCCGGGACTGGGATGCCACCATCGTGAAGGTCATCGAGCATCCCATCAGTATTCGCCAAGCCTTCTGGAGCCCCTATAAACGAATCGCCCGGATGATCAACGAGCAGATAGAGAAGATGGCCGCCTCCCGAGACAAGGACGTAGACGATAAGGCCCGGACCGGCGTCGCCGACAGCGCCCAAAAAATCGAGGATGGGAAGGCGGCGGCACCGGCCAAACCTCCTTTCGATGTCGCCAAGTTCGCCGGTATCTTCGCCGCCATCGGCCTGGCCGTCGGCGCCATCGGCACGGCCCTGGCCGCGGTGATCACCGGATTCATGAAACTGATCTGGTGGCAGATGCCCCTGGCCATCGCCGGCATCATGCTGATCATCTCCGGACCTTCCATGGTCATTGCCTGGCTGAAACT
>Ga0209606_1003508_pt1 | contig 15661 bp, 12 predicted proteins | sample AD_UKC057_MetaG_FD_184412 | JGI IMG/M metagenome (GOLD analysis project Ga0209606, IMG submission 184412) | Active sludge microbial communities of municipal wastewater-treating anaerobic digesters from USA - AD_UKC057_MetaG (SPAdes) (version 2) | ecosystem: Engineered > Bioreactor > Anaerobic >...
AGAAAATCAAGGCTGAAAAGCCCGACCCGATGGGTTCCCCGGAGGCGAAACTGCCACGCGGCACAACTCGCCCCGCCTGCGGTGTGGCTCAAACAGTGCCGCTTGGGCATTCCCGCGCTACGTTCCGCCCCCGACCCATTTGCGGGTCAGGCTTTTATGCCATTTACTTATACCAGTAACGTTCAACGATTCCCGCCTTTCCGTGCACCGCTGAGAATACCTTTCCCCAGCTGGGGCTGAAGACATGGAGAAAGTTGAAGGGTAAAGGATAAGGTTAACTTTTCCCGGTTTGGTAAAAGGCAAACGATTTACGATTCTATCCTTTATCCTTGAACATCTTGACTCACTTTCTCTCTCCCTTTTAGTTAACCCCCATATAAAAAAATTGCTTGGTGCTTAAAGCCCTATTGCTAAAATTGCTATATTCGTGGCTTGAATTTTAGCTGAATTTCTATAATTTAAATATCATTTAAATGGCTACACTCGAAAAAATTAGAAACCGGGCAGGTGTTCTTGTTGCGGTGGTGATTGGTTTAGCATTGCTGGCATTCATTTTGGGCGACCTGTTAAGTTCAGGCGGATCGCTATTTAACCGTGCTCAAATGGAGGTCGCTAAAATTGGTGGCACTTCTATACCTTTCGAAATGCTGCAGGCAAAGATTGACGAGAGCGAGAATCTTCAGAAGATGTTTTCCAACCAGCTATCACTCGATGAGCAAACGGTGCTGCGTATCAGGGAGCAAGTTTGGCAGGATTTGGTTAGAACATACACCATGGAAGACCAGTACAAAAAGCTGGGGCTCTCCATTCACCCTGACGAGCTTTTTGATATGGTTCAGGGAAGGAACATCCATCCAATAATCCAGCAGCAGTTTAGCGATCCAAATACCGGCCAGCTGAACAAGGAGTTTATCACCATGTTTCTTAAAAACATGGACCAGGATCCCCGCTCCAAAACATACTGGCTTTTTCTTGAGCAGGAAATTCAGAAGGATAGGCTTTTCAATAAGTACTTCAACCTTATTACTAAAGGCTTATATGTTACCTCGGTTCAAGCCCAACGCGCATTGGAGGATAGAACTAAAAAGGTAAATTTCGACTATACCCTCGTGGCCTACTCTTCTATTCCCGATTCCTCTATTTCCGTTGAGGGAAAAGAAATAAAAAATTACTACAAATCTCACCTAAGCGAGTACAAGCAGACCGCCTCAAGGGATATCGAATATGTAGTTTTCCCCATTCAACCATCCGAAAGCGATAGGCAGGCTGCTGAGGAGTGGATTAATAAGATGAAAGATGAGTTTCTACTCGCTGACGATCCAAACCAGTATGTTACCCTCAACTCCGATAGTCCACTCGACTCGAAGTACTACAAGGAAAGTGAGCTGACTGATGAGATGGGAAAATGGGCTTTTTCTGCCAAGGTAGGCGAAAGCTACGGCCCTACATTTGACGGAAATTCCTATAAAATTATCCGGCTGGTGAATGTCAAGATGCTACCTGACTCGGTGAAGGCGCGTCATATACTGATTAGCCCTAAGGCTCAAAATCAGGAGGCAGTTGCTAAAGCCAAGGCAACAGCAGATAGCCTGCTGAATGTAATTAAACGTGGAGGGAGCTGGGATGATCTTGCCTCACGTTTTTCCGATGACCCAGGATCTAAGGATAAGGGTGGCGACCTAGGGTGGTTTCCCGGCGGTGTCATGGTGAAAAATTTTGATGAGGCTGCATTCAACCTCCCAAAAAATGAGGTTAAGGTAGTTGAAACCAATTACGGATTTCATATTCTTCAGGTAACCGATAGGGGGAAGGAATCCAGGAAGGTGCAGCTGGCTACTCTGGAGCGAAAGGTTGTACCAAGCAGCACCACCAGCCAGAGGATATACAGCGAAGCTTCGCAATTTGCCTCATCTAACAGAACCTACGAGCAGTTTAAAACCGCTGCTGATGCCAAAAAACTTACCCGACGGGTTGCCTCCAACCTGCTGGCCAACGACCAAAATATTGCCGGGCTGGAATCACCCCGTGAAGTTATTCGCTGGGCATTTAAGGCTGAAGAGGGCGATGTTTCAAACGTGTTTGAGTTGGCCAACATGTATGTGGTTGCCTCTCTTACCGCTGCCCGTAGTGAGGGAGTTGCACCCTTAAAGCAGGTTGTTGCCGATGTAAGAACCAAGGTAATCAGGGATAAGAAGGCCGAAAAGTTGGCAGCACGTGTGAGTGATGCTTTAAAGGGCGCCAGCGATATTTTTTCCGTTGCGGGTAAGCTTAACGGCAAGGTAGAGCACGCCGAAAATGTTACATTTAGCTCGTTTACTTTGCCCTATGCAGGTTTTGAGCCAGCTGTTATTGGAGTGGCTTCGGTTAGCTCCGAGGGTAAGCTTCAGGGACCTGTCAACGGTAACGCCGGGGTTTACGTTTTGGCTGTTACATCTATAGTTACCGATCAGGGAGATGCCGGAATGGAAAAGTTAAGATTGGCCAACACCTACCAGTCCAGGGCATACTACGAGGCTTTTGAGGCGTTGAAATCAAAGATTGGCATTGTTGATAAGCGCTACAACTTCTACTAGACAGCATCGAACCTGAAAGTTGTTCACTACTGAGGGGAAATAAAATTTCCCCTTTTTTGCATCACTGTTTTTTCGAACTAAAAGTTTGCAAAATGGTTATAATTGAACAGGCAAAACGAAAATTATCGGAATTATTAACCAAATAAAATGAAATGTTATGAAGGTTGCTGTACCAACAAGAAACGGTGTTGTTGACGAACACTTTGGCCATTGTGAGGCTTACACCGTATTCACGATTGACTCGGGTAATAAGATTGAAAACTCAGAAATTCTTCCATCGCCTCAGGGGTGCGGATGCCATAGCAATATTGCTGCCACTCTGAAGGAAAAAGGTGTAGAAGTTATGCTCGCAGGGAACATGGGCGATGGTGCATTGAACATGTTAGCTGGTCATGGAATACAGGTATTTCGCGGCTGTTCGGGCGATGCTCGCCGGTTGGTTGAAAATTTCCTGAGCGGAAATGTTGAGGATTCAGGCGAGGGGTGCCATCATCACCACGAACATGAAGAGGGTCATACATGCAATCATTAGCAAGTATATTGGCTATTCGGAGCTACATTAAGTGAGGCTTTTTTACCCTGGGCTATGAATAATCGTTGAGAAACATTACCAGTGGTAATTTTTTGTGGCGATAAATCCGGTTCTGCACCGAAACCGCCTTTATAATTTTATTTGCCTTCACCCCCTTTCAGGGTTAGTAGTAGATGTGCCATTTTCCTATGTCTTTTCTTGTGCTGAACCTTTTCGCCAGCCATTGCCTGTTTTCAGGTAGGGGATGCTTGTAGGAAACCAGAACTGACGGCCTTTCCATCAGGCCTTTAAGCCGATTGGTATCAATGCTGTCAGTGAGGTCGTAAAAGTAGCTTTTCCATGCCGAATTTTCCTCAAACTGCACCTCCCGGGCAAGAGTGTTCGAACCATCATATAGCGAAATCACCGGCTTTCGCATGTCGAAAGCAATGGAGGGTTTCATGGTGTTGTAGATGAGTATATTCCTGTCCTGTAGATTTTTGCTTTTAATAAAGTTGGAGATTGGCCTGGAAATGTTGAATTCCAACTCATTTTTTTGCATCAGCAGGCCGCTTGTTATAAGAAGAAACCCGGAAACCAAAAACGAGACGAGCACAGGTTTGAATTTTCTACCCCCCTGTAAATAACGATAAATTGCCAAAATGACTACAATTAGTAGAATGCTGGCAATGCCTACTCCTTTTGGTATAACGTAATTGGTGTGTATAAACATGGTTGCCGTTGCAACAAGTAGGACAATCATTGAGAATATCGTTACGCTTCGGTCGATAACCTTCTCTTTTGAGCTAATTAGATTTGCCAGCAGGTTGGCGGTGAGCATTGCCAAAATGCTGTAGAACGGCAGTATGTACAGAATTCTTTTTGAGGTAGATATTGAAAAGAACACCAGTGGAATTACGAAGCTTAGCGTAAGCACAGAATTTATACCCTTCTTCAGGATGCTTTTTCTGTTCTGCACCATTAAGTAGGGTAGAATGAGTAGCCATGGAAGACCTACAAGCGGTGCAAAAGCTACGAAGTACCAGAATGGCTCCGAACGGTTGAAAACATCCTTTCCAAACCGTTCCACCGTTTGTCTGCCTAAAAAGTAGTCGGCAAACGCTCCGTTCTCTCTAATCAGGAAAACAAACCACCATAGCGAAATACCCAGAAAAACCACCAGGGAAAGTAGATGGTGAACTCCAAACCGATTTTTACTTTTTTCAATGCGGTTGTAGGCTATAATAAATACCAATGGTAACAGAAGTACCACCGGACCTTTAGTATAGAATCCCAAAGCCAGGCTAATTGCAGTTAAGTAGAGGTACCGAAATTTGCCGTATTTTCGATACTTAACCCAGGAGTATATTGACAACAGAACGAAAGTTGCTAAAAACGAATCGGTTGTTAGATTTCGTGTAGATATGAGAGTTAACGGGAAGCTGAAGTATATTATAGCTGCCCATAATGCGGTACCACGGTTGCCAAAGAGAATGTTGGATAGGGCATACACTAAAAGCAGCTGAATAAGGAGGGAGAGCTGCAGGAAAAAACGGGCGCCAAGCTCGTTTACGCCAAAAATTTGGTAACCTAAAGCGGTAAGCTGGTAGGTTAACGGGGGCTTATGGTAGTGTTGAATATTCAAAAGGGTGGGATGAATGTAGTCGCCCGACTCTAGCATCTCACGCGAAATTTCAGCGTAGCGGGCATCGCTACTTTCAACAACCCCGTAGGTACCAACGTTGATGAACAGAAGCAAGGTGCATAGAACAATAAAAATCGAAAATAGCAGGTACTTTTCATGCTTTAACTTTTTAACAAACCGCAGGAACGTATATTTAATCATTGATAGCAACGTTAATCCGGAATCAGTGCGTCCAGACTTTGCCTAGAAACTAACTTCAAAATATCATAACACTATGCTTATGGTGAAGGTTCACCCATGTTATTTTTATAAGTGTAAAGGAGCATTACAATTTTCTATTGATACACTGTTGGACAGTTAACTTTGCTGCCAGCTGGACAGAATGGCATGGATTATTACTGTGTTAATAGGTAATTTAAGGGCTATTTGTTAATATTTTGATATTTTACACCTAGAAGTAAGCAATCTTTTTTAATTCCGTTTGCTGTAGGTAATGGTTTTGAGTGGGCAGTAGAGGTTGAGAACTCATTATGGGTTTAGTAGAAAAAATGCTAATTTTGAAATTAAAATAGCTGTATGACTACGCTTGAGAAAGTTCTGGAGTTAAAGGCGAAGGTGAAACATCTTATGAATGCCGAGGTAGCAGATGCCATGAGGCGCGAGGGTATTATCTACAAGGTAAACTACGGCGTATCCATTCCTGAGCTTAAAGCGTTGGCAAAGCCCTATTTGGGCGACCACGAGCTGGCGCTGGAGCTATTCAGGGAAGAGATAAGGGAGTGCAAACTTCTGGCAACCATGATAGATGACCCGGAACTTATTACCGGCGAGCAGCTCGATGAGTGGGCAAACGATTTTACCAACCCTGAAATTGTGGAGCAGGTGTGCGGTAACCTTTTCTGGAGAACCGGGTATGCCCTATCGCGCAGCATTGAGTGGTGTCTGGATGATGATGAGCTGTTCCAAAAGGCCGGATTGCTGATAATTGCCCGAAAAGCTTCCGATCCCAACGTTGGCGTAAACTTGTTGCAACCCTACATTGGCGTTATTGAAAATATGGCCGACACCATGACCGATACTATTCTTTCGTCCATGTCGTTCGCCCTACGTGAAATTGCCAAACGCTCACCCGAGCTTTGCGGTATGGTGCTTTCGGCAGCCCAGCGGATGACTCAGCTGGATAATGAGCTTGCAGCATGGTTAGGTAATGAACTTATCTACGAGCTCACCGAGGCCTAGACTATTGGAAAAGACAAGGATAAAGCATAAGATAAACTTGTCCGCCTCCCGGCGGAACTTGTCCGGCTCCTGACGGATTCAGGAACCTGTCCGCCTACCGGCAAAACTTGTCGGTAACCTGACGGAACTTGTCTGGTGGTTTAAGCCCCGAAGGGGCGGAATAAGTAGCAAGGGGCGCAGCCCCTTGTATGGGGCGAACGATTTTTACAAGCCCTGAAGGGGCGGAATAGGTTTGAAACGAAGAACCTGGAGTAGAATTTTGGTAAAGTGTTTGTTAAGTGTTCTTTCTTGTCTTGATACAAGAAAGAACCAAAGAAAATCAAGGCTGAAAAGCCCGACCCGATGGGTTCCCCGGGGGGCGTAACTGCCACGCGGCACAACTCGCCCCGCCTACGGCGTGGCTCAAACAGTGCCGCTCGGGCATTCCCGCGCCACGTTCCGCCCCCGACCCATTTGCGGGTCAGGCTTTTATGCCGTTTTTCTAATGCTTGCAACGTTCAACGATTCCGGCCTTTCCGGGCACCGCGGAGAATGCCCTTATGTGGGTCAGAGCTATTCAGAACAAGTTGGAGTATGAGGAGGTTAGATAAAACTAGAGTTTTAACACCTATTGGCAAATGACGAACAGCGAAAATAGCCCCGAAGGGGCGGAATAAGTAGCAAGGGGCGCAGCCCCTTGAATAGAGCGAACGATTTTTACAAGCCCTGAAGGGGCGGAATAGGTTTGAAATGAAGAGCCTGGAGAGTGTGTTGGCGGTGCAAGTAGCGGCTTTCCCAAAGAGCTGTTCAGATTCTTTGCATCGCAACGGGGGAAAATGATATTTTATACTTCATCCTTTATAGCTTAACCCTTACCTGTTTTATCCAAACAAAGTATTAATATGGTTAGCTGACAATACGATACGATTTGGTGTTTAATCCCGGAAGTTATCGGATGAACCCTGAAGTCCCCCTTATGCAAATTCACATTGCTTGGCTGCGACGAGCACGCCAGTAACGCCCTGTTGTTCATTTATTTTTGCCGGTTGTCCTACATAGGTGTTTCATTTCAACAAGTTATTTCTTAACGCAACTCGTTTCCTATCCAAATTTCTAACTTTTTGAAAAAATGTTCGTGTTGACTTGAAATATTGATTCCGGATTAGTACATTTGCAGGCTGAAACGAGCATGGATTTATCCCGAAAAATACGAGGAATTGTCCGGCTGCTGTTGATGTTAGGAGAATATTTGGAAGGTGAGCAGTTAGTCTCTTAAGTAGAATATTACGTGTAAACTATTATAGCACTGCATAATATTAAAATTTAAACAGATGAAAGAGGGAATACATCCGCAAAATTACCGATTGGTGGCATTCAAGGACATGTCGAATGATCATGTTTTTATCACCAAGTCGGCTGCAAATACAAAGGATACCATAGTTATTGACGGAGTTGAATACCCAATGGTAAAGGTGGAAATATCCAATACCTCACACCCATTTTACACCGGTAAAATGAAGCTGGTTGACACTGCTGGTCGCGTTGACAAATTTATGAACCGCTACAAGAAGCACATGGATAACAACAAAGCCAAGCAATAGCATTATTTTGTTCCTTTTTTAGGCTACCCCTGCACCGCGTAGGGGTTTTTTATTGGTTCGTTGTAAATTAGTCTATCTGTGATTTTTAAATTTTTTTGGAAACTAAATGCTACCTGCTAATTTTGTAGTTGTAATTGATTTACCAGTTGGGGCAATGGTTAAAGGATAAGCATGAATGGCTCCTTTTTTTTGAGATTTTTACCGTAGCTATTACGATGGTAGCTGTTGTGCTTGTTTTGGCCTATAGACGGCTAAAGCGCAAGTATCTTCGCCTGGAGCAACAGCTTTTGCTTTCGCAGCTAAATCCTCATTTTGTTTTCAATTCTCTAACTGCTATTCAGAGCTACGTTTTCCGCAACGAGGCCCATCTGGCCAGCAAGTACCTGGCTAGTTTTGCCAAGCTTACCCGCCTAATACTCGAAAATTCCCGCTCCGAGCTATGCTCAATTGAAAATGAGGTTGCAACCCTCGAACACTACCTCGAGCTGCAATCCCTGCGTTTCAGCAACCGTTTTGACTACTCCATTTATGTTGATGAGAAAATTGATGCCGACAGCACGCTAATTCCTCCCATGCTCACCCAGCCATTTATCGAAAATGCCATCGAGCATGGATTTAATGGTATAGAAGATAGGGGAAGATTAACAATAAGCTACCTCTACCTCGATAAGCATCATGTTGAAATTGAAGTCAAAGACAATGGTGTGGGGATTAAAAGGTCGGAGCAAGCAAACCCGGCTTCTGGGAAAGACCATCTTTCGCTTGCAACTGAAATAACCCGGGAGAGGCTTAAAAACATCAGACACTATAAAAGGCTGAATATAATCTTGACGCTTGTTGACACCGGTAGTATTGATCCCAAACAACATGGCACGCTGGTCAAATTTAAAATTTCCATTTAACCATGTTTACCGCCCTTATAGTTGATGATGAGCTGAACTCAAGGCAGACGCTTGCCTACCTGCTAAGCCATTTTTGCCCAACAGTCAGGGTTATTGGAGAAGCTGAAGGAGTTGAAAGCGCCTACACCTCCATTCAAAAGCTAAACCCGGATATAGTTTTTCTCGATTTGCAGCTTGCCGATGGGAATGGATTTGACCTTCTTCGTATGTTTGAGGAGGTGCATTTCATGCTCATCATTGTTACAGCCTACCAGGAATACGCCATTAGGGCATTCAAGTATTGTGCCCTCGACTACCTGCTGAAGCCTATAGATGTTAACAGCTTGGTTGATGCGGTGGACAGGCTGCAACACTCGTTTTCGAGTCAGGAGGCAAACCGTAAGTTTCAGGTGCTACTCTCAAACACAAGCGCCTGTAGCAAAAAATGTAAAAAACTTGTTCTTAAGTCCTTAGAGGGACTACGGGTTGTAGAAACCGATGAAATTGTACGTTGTGAGTCGCATAACAACACCACCGAGTTCATCCTTACTACCGAGCAGGGTGTCATGGTGTCTAAAACTCTGAAGGAGTATGAGGAGCTATTAGCTCCTGAGGGTTTTATTCGCTGCCATCAATCGCACCTTATCAACAAAAGGCATGTTAAGGAAGTTCTCCGATTTCCCTCACCTACCATAAGGATGGACAACGGCGATGAAGTGCCCGTTTCGGTTCGAAAAAGGGATATACTCAGGGCGATAGCCGGCAAACAAAATGGGTAATTGTTAATATTCACTTAACAATGTCTTAACAAAAGCGTAATCCCCCACGGCTAACCATTTTAACGGGCTATTTTATCTTTGCTAACTGTTTGTTAACTCCTTAACCATGGAGATATACTACCTTATAATCCTTATTTTACTGTTCGTTCTGGCAATATCCGACTTAATGGTTGGCGTAGCCAATGATGCGGTAAACTTTCTGAATTCGGCTATCGGATCGCGTGTTGCCGCACGCCATTGGATTCTGCTGGTGGCTTCGGTTGGGGTGCTGGTTGGCGCGGTTTTTTCAAGCGGAATGATGGAGATTGCCCAGAAGGGGGTGTTCCGTCCCGAAAAGTTTTACATGAGCGAGATCATGACTTTGTTCATGGCTGTGATGCTTACTGACGTTATTGTGCTAGATTTTTTTAATACTTTCGGTCTGCCTACCTCCACTACGGTATCACTGGTTTTCGAGCTGCTTGGCTCCGCAGTTGCCATTTCAATTTTTAAGATTTCAGAAAACAACGAAAGTATTGCCGATTTAGGTAGCTACATCAACACGGCCAAGGCGCTGGCTATGATATCGGGGATTTTTATATCGGTGGTAATAGCATTTTTTATCGGCACAATTGTGCAGTACATTGCCCGGGTGCTTTTCACCTTCAACTACACCCGTAGCATGAAGTACGTTGGCAGTATTTGGGGAGGAATCTCCCTTACGGCCATTACCTACTTTATTGCCATGAAGGGTCTCAACAGCACCGCCCTGGTTTCGCCGGATACCCTGAACTTTATTAACCAGCACACCATGGTGATTCTCCTCCTGAGCTTTACCGGGTGGACCATTATTTTTCAGCTGGCCATATCCATCTTCAAATGGAATATCCTAAGGTTTGTTGTGTTGGCGGGTACTTTTGCCCTAGCCCTTTCGTTTGCCGGTAACGACCTGGTAAACTTTATTGGCCCCACCATGGCGGCGCTCAAAACCTACCAGGTACACCTGGCAAACCCCGGAGTGGCACCGGACCAGCTGCTGATGACCGATTTGGCCGGTCCGGTCTCAACAAATACGCTTTACCTACTAATTGCAGGATTGGTTATGGTGATTACCCTATGGACATCCCGTAAGGCACGAACCGTTACCAATACCGAAGTTGGACTGGCCAACCAGGATAGCGGGGCTGAACGTTTTGGCAGCACCCAGCTCTCCAGGTCTATTGTGCGTATATCCCGTTCTTTTTCTGAAGGTGTTGGGAGAATCACTCCACTACGCATTAAATCATTTCTTTCCCGGAGATTCGATTTAAGTAAGGCTTTAGTGGTAAAAAACCCCAAGGATGCTCCTGCTTTCGATTTGGTACGTGCTTCTGTTAACCTGGTGGTTTCCAGCATACTCATCAGCTTGGGAACTTCCCTAAAACTACCGCTTTCTACCACCTATGTTACCTTTATGGTTGCCATGGGAACCTCGCTCAGCGATAGGGCGTGGGGAAGGGAAAGCGCTGTTTACCGGGTTACCGGTGTTATTACCGTGATTGCAGGTTGGTTCTTTACAGCTCTCATAACCTTTATCGTATCGTTTGTTGTTGCTGCTGCTCTTTTCTACTGGAAAGCTTTTGCCCTGGTAGGGTTAGCCATTCTTGCCGGTTGGCTGCTCATCAGGTCGAACTTAATTCACCGCAGTAGAAATCAGAATAGGGATGTTGGTGCAGAGCTAATTACCGATAAGAGTGTTGTTGAAAAATGCACATTGGGGGTTAACAACTCCCTAAGAGATGTGGTTGAGGTGTTTTCCCAAACCATTGACGGGTTAACCTCCGAAAACAGGAAGCTGCTTAGAACGGTCAACAACCGCGTAGCTGACCTTAATTCTAATGCCAAAAATTTTAAAAACAACATCTATCAGACACTAAAGAAGCTGGAAGCCGATTCTGTCGAAACAGGCCACTACTACGTTCAGGTGGTTGATTACCTCAGGGAGATTGCCCATTCACTCTCGTTTATAACCGAGCCCAGCCTTAAGCACATTGAGAACCAGCACAAGGGGCTAACTACCGATCAGGCCATTGAGTTAACAACCATCAGCAACCAGGTTTCGGATTTCTTTCAGGAGATAATGAAAATAATAAAGAATAACGACTTTACCGGAGTTCCACAGGTTGTAAGCAAGCAGCAGGACATTCTTGACAAGCTTAACGAGGCAAGAAAAAATCAGGTTAAGCGAATTAAGCAGGGTGTAACCGGTACCCGAAACAGCGTTCTGTACCTCGGGCTCATCAACGAAATTAAGAATATCATGCTGCACACCGTTAACCTGCTCAAGGCTCAACGCGATTTCATTCTGAATAATGTTGAGTAGTGGTCTTCCAGCATGGTCCCATTTAGCTTTCTTGCTGAAAAACATTATGGGGTTTGCCAGCTTGCTAAAAGGTGTATGATTTGGAATTATGGACTATAGAGCATACATTTATCCGGATGAAAGCCATTAAAGTAAGTTTTTGTACTACCTCAAATCTGATAACCGACCAGCGGATTCAACGAGCAGCTAGCACGCTTTCCAGGAATGGGTATCAGGTTAACGTTTTTGCCCTCAGGAGGCATGGACTACCGAATGAAAAACCTTTTGAATTTGCAGTAAAGCGTTTTCGTTGTGTGTTTTCGGATGGTCCCATGTTTTATGTCGAGTACAATCTTAAAATCTTAACCCGCCTTATTTTTACCCGCACTAGCTTAATATACTCCAACGATTTGGATACACTTCCAGGGTGCTGGCTGGCTTCAATTTTAAAAGCCAAACCTTTGGTTTACGATAGCCATGAGCTTTTTACCGAGATACCAGAGCTAATAGGGCATCCTGTTAAGAAACGTTTATGGGCCATTGCCGAGCGGGTATGTATTCGAAGGGCAAAATGCGTCATTACAGTTTCAGAGGGTGTTGCCAAGGAGCTGAGCACCAGGTATGGAGTTAAGCCCGTTGTTGTTCGTAACTTTTCGGTTAAGCGTGATAAGTCTCCTTATAGGGATTTGAAGCCAACGTTGATATACCAAGGATCGTTGAATGTGGGGAGAGGCATAGAGCTCGCCATCGACATGATGGAATGGCTCCCCTGCTACCACTTACTGGTTATTGGAAGTGGCGATATAGAAATACCTCTTAGGCGGAGAGCTATTGAGCGGGGGCTAACCGACAGGGTTGAGTTTATGGGCAGAGTTGATCCGGACAGGCTACCCGATGTAACCGGTAGGGCCTGGCTTGGCTTATCGCTTGAGGAGGATTTGGGGTTGAACTACCGCCTTGCTCTGCCAAATAAGATTTTCGACTACATAGCCTCAGGTGTGCCAATCCTGGTTAGCGATTTACCCGAGATGCGAAAAATTGTTGAGACCTATCATGTAGGACTAGTGGCCAACACAAGAGATCCGGAGAAGTTGGCGGGCATTGTAGCCGACTTTGTTGAAAACAAGATGGCCAGGGAGGTCATGATTAATAATGTATTAGCGGCCTCTGAAACACTATGCTGGGACAACGAGTATCCGGTTCTCCTGAATGCTGTTGGAAAAGCGATTGGCTGTTAAACAGTTAGCTGTAGCCGTTAAATGATATAATTTTTTCCAACGGCTTTCTCCGCTTCTCCCTTATGTCCTCGGTTTTTGGATAGCCTAGCGTGATGATGAGCGGAACGCGTTTTGACTTGGGTATATCCAGTAGCTGCTTAACGGCTTTTTCGTCGAACCAACCCAGTATGCAGCTCCCCAAACCTTCCGATTTAGCTGCCAGGCAAATATGTTCGGCAGCAATGCCAATGTCAATAAGCGGTAGTGTTTTCCCCTTTACCATGCTTCCAAAGTTGGAGTTCAGGTTAGCTCCCTCCAGCACAATAACAATGTGAACGGGCGCTTGCTTGGTAAAATGGTTAATACCCAGTATTTTGCTGGCTGCTGCATCGGCCAGCCTGTTTTTTAGCTCAGGATCATCAACCACAATAAACTTCCACGGTTGAGCATTGCAAGCCGATGGAGCCAAACGGGCTGCTTCCACTACCCTCACCAGTATTTCCCTATCAACCGGTCGGTTGCTGTAAGCCCTGTCGCTCTGCCTGTTTCGAACAAGCCAGTAGAATTGTTCGCTAGTTTGTTGGTCGGCATTCATGGTAGGAGTTGTTTAGAAAGGATTAAAAACATTGTCTTTTACAAGCTATAAGCTTCATTAAGGTGGAAATTTATGCAGGTTGAAATTTCAAAAACCTTCAAGCTGCCCATTCTAATTCGGACGTCGAAGATAGTAAAAAGTAGATTGGCTGCCAAGCCAACGTTGAACTTGATGTGTAAAATGAACGTGGCAAAGCCTCGAAATCGCAAGCAGGCTTAATATTGAAAGATGAGGAGAATTCTTTGTAAGAATACAAATTGAAAGTAATTTTAGGGGTTCGATAATTCACTTGTTCCGTTTTTCAGGTAGGTAGCCATGGACGATGTTAGCATAAATCCGCAGATAGAGGAGAGCTGGAAGAAGGTTTTGGCCGGGGAGTTTCAGCAGGAGTACTTCAGGGAGTTAAAGAATTTTCTTGTTGAGGAGCGGAGGCAGTACAGGGTTTACCCTCCCGGCTCTAAAATCTTTGCTGCATTTGACTTTACCCCATTCACCAGCGTGAAAGTTGTCCTGCTGGGTCAGGATCCCTACCATGGGCATGGGCAGGCGCAAGGACTCTGTTTTTCTGTCCCCAGAGGCATACCTAAGCCTCCATCGCTGGTGAACATATTTAAGGAGCTGCATGACGATTTGGGTTTAGCCATTCCTCCTCATGGTAACCTGGAGGAATGGGCAAGGCAAGGTGTTCTTTTGCTCAATGCTACCCTTACTGTGAGGGCAAACCAGGCCGGGTCGCACCAGCATAAGGGTTGGGAGCAGTTTACCGATGCCGCAATAAGAGCATTGGCCGAGCAACGCGAAAACCTGGTTTTTATGCTATGGGGAAACTACGCACAGGCCAAAGCGGCATTAGTTGATGGGCATAAGCATTGCATACTGAAAGCCCCACACCCATCGCCCTTCTCAGCCAACCAGGGTTTTTTCGGTTGCAGGCACTTCTCCAGGGCAAATGATTTTTTGGTTAGGGCGGGGAAGGAACCAGTTGACTGGCAAATTAGCTAGTTGCATTTACTTTTAGCGCTGGGCAGTTGAAAAGTCTATACTCCTCCACCCACTGGCGTGTGCAGCCTAATTGTGATAGGTATCGGCTTCAAAAATAATCCCATGAAGCCTTAGCTTGTATTTAAGCTCGGCAATTTGTCCGTTTAGGTCTTTTTCCCGTCGTTCCATGTCCTCCCTGATTGCGGTCAGCTCCTCCATGTTCTGCCTTAGCTCTTCCTCGTTGGCCAGTAGCTCCTCAGTTTTTACCTTCATTTGGGCTATAATCTGTTCATTGGCCTTAATTGCCTTATGAAGAATCAACGAGGAGGCGAGATTTCGGCATGCTTGTTTCATAAATTCAACCTGTATGTCGGTTATGGGGCTGTAGCTGGAAATCTCCATAACCCCCAACGCCTCTTCCTTTTCGGTTACCAGTGGGGTAAGAACAATGCAGCTGGGGTTCGAAACGCCTAAACCGGTGGTGATGTGCGTGTAGCTATCAGGTATATCGGTGATGTATATTACATCCTTTTCGTAGAGGCAAGACCCCACTACTCCCTCATATTTTTCAAATCGCTTGTTTATATACTTGCGTCGGTCGTAGGCGTAGGAGGCCACTAGTTCCAGGTACGAGTTTTCATCACTATCACTCTCACCTTCGCTATTGAGCAGGTATATGCCACCCTGAAGCGAACCTGTGCTTTTAATGGCAAAGCGGACAAACTCAAAGCAAAGCTCCTTGGTGTCGGAATGGAAATTTCTTAGTAGTTCTGAAACCTGCGCCAGGCACTCGTTGAGCCAGCTTCGCTGTTCCTTCTCCTTTAAGCTGTTTTCCTGCTGAACAGCCACTTCGGTTAGCTTCTGCCTCATTTCGAGCAGGCCTGATCCTAACTCACCGGAGTTCCCGAAAACATTTACCTCGCTGTAGAAGTTTCCATTCCCTACTTCAATTGCAAAATCACGGGTGTTGCGTAGAGCCAGGCTCAAGTCGTTGATGGATTTCTCCATTGCGGAAAACTCGTCGGCACCCTTTACTTCAAGTGGTGGGGGAAGTTCTCCTTTCCCCAATTTTTTAATTACAGCCAGCGTTGATTTGATGGTTTTGGTGATATGCCTGCTTATTTTTGTTAACAGCGTAAGAACCAACGACGACACAACAATCAGCAACATGAGCATGGAGGCATAAGCCTGCATATCCTTTCGTTTGATTTTTTCTGAAAGCTCGGCATATAGGTTTCCAATGCTTTCAATAACCAGTGCCGATTGTTGCTGTAGCTGGTAGGTGGCTCCTTCATTTTCTGTGCGTCCTATTTGTGCATCTATGGATAGAAACTCATGAA
>Ga0209606_1003512_pt1 | contig 15651 bp, 11 predicted proteins | sample AD_UKC057_MetaG_FD_184412 | JGI IMG/M metagenome (GOLD analysis project Ga0209606, IMG submission 184412) | Active sludge microbial communities of municipal wastewater-treating anaerobic digesters from USA - AD_UKC057_MetaG (SPAdes) (version 2) | ecosystem: Engineered > Bioreactor > Anaerobic >...
GCCGGTTCGGTGCGGAGGGCGCTTCGCATCGCCTCGATCTCTTCCCGGATGATCTTTTTGATGAACGGCGCCGAATAGCGGCCGGTCAGCGCCCGGATCGCGGGGTGGCCGGCGGCCTCCTCCACGGAGGGCAGCCGGCGCAAGGTCGAATTGTCCATAGCTTTCTTCATCCTTTACATGATAACGCGAGCGCAGGCGGAGGGACCTGCGGCGCGGCCGGGAGCGTCAGGCTCCGGCTCTTGTCCCTGCGGCCTTGCCGGCGGGGATGAACAATGCCGCCGCCAGGCCGGCCAGAGTGACGAAGATCAGCCCGTTGAGTGCGGCATCGACGCCGATGCGCTCTGCCACCGCCCCAAGGGGGGTGACGCAGAGTCCGCCGATACCCCAGCCCATGCCCATCATCAGCGAGGAGATGGTGCCCGCCTGGCGCGGAAAGAGATCCTGTCCCATGACGATATTGACCGAAATCGACGAATAGATGAAAAAGCCCCCCGCCGCGAGCATCACCAGGCTGAGCAGGCTGCCGCTGTGCATGAAGAGCCAGAGGGTGGGGAAGGCCCCGGCCATGGAGATGGCGATCACCTCCTTGCGGCCGATGCGGTCGGAGAGGGCGCCGCCGAGGATGCTGCCAAAGGCTCCGCTGATCTCGAAGAGGGTGTTGGCGCTCCCGGCCATCATGATCGAGTAGCCCTTGCCGGTGAGGTAGATCGGCGCAAAGGTGAGCAGCCCGCTGACGACGAAGGCGCGCATCACCACCACCAGCCAGATCAGAACGAGGCTGCCGAAGCGGCTGTCCTTCACCAGGGCCCAGCTCAGTGAAGGGCGGCTGCCCTGTTCCCGCGGCACGGGCTGCCGGGGCAGCATGCGCCAGAGCAGCAGGGCGGAGGCGATGCCGAGGATGGCGGTGACCATGCTGAAGCGCAGCCCCCAGAGGGAGACCACGCTGAGGATGATCACCGGGCCGAGGGCGTGGCCGGCGTTGCCGCCGGTGACAAAAAGGGACATGTTCAGGCCGCTGCGCCCCTTGATCTCCCTGCCGGCCTTGCCGGCGAGAGCGGCCGCCTGCGGATGAAAGGCCGCGGTCCCGAGCCCGCCAAGCAGGATGACAGCGGCGAGGCCGTACCAGCTGTGCCACCAGCCGATCGAGCCGAAGAGCAGCGCGGTGACCAGAGGGCCGAAAATGACCAGCCAGGGCCGGCGCAGTTTGTCCGCCCACAGACCGAAGACCGGCTGCATGATCGACCCGGAGACCGAGGCGATGGAGGTGAGCAGACCGGCCAGCGTGAGGCCATAGTTCGCCTGCTGCATGAGCAGGGGCTGCAGCGGCGCAATGAAGCCGGGATAGGCGTCATTGGCGAAATGGCCCATGGAGAGCAGCAGAATGGTGCGGCGAGGCTTGAGGTCGCCGTTTTTGGGGGCATCCGCTCCGGTCACGGCAGCCGGTTCCAGGGAATCGATTTCATCTCTTTCTCATCAGCAGCATGACCCCGGCGGCGAGAAGAAGCAGGGCGGCCAGCATCGTATTGTCCACGAAACGGAAGCTCTTCAGAGCCTGAAAAAGGGCGAGGAGGGCGCAGAGGATGGCGCCGTTGCGCGCCCAGCGTTCGGGCAGTGAACGCGGGCGGTTATTCCAGTAGAGAAAGAGGGCCAGCGCCGCGCCGCAGAAAAAAACCGCCCAGAGCAGATGGGGTTTGAGCAGGGCGAAATAGCGCAGCAGCACAATCGCCGCCACCGTGAAGGTCAAACCGGATGGCAGAATCATCCACCAGCGCTCTTCCCGCTCAAAAGAGCGGGAGGCAAAATAGCCGGCCGCCAGGAGAAAAAAGAATGCGGCCAGCAGCGCCTGGCTCAAGGAGTCTTGCGCCGACTTGATGACCAGCGCGGTCAGACCGATGATGAGCAGAAGCAGGCCGGTGGCGGGCGTGAGAAAAGGCCGCTTGGTCATGCTGTATTCCTCAATTGGCTATGGATACCCGTTGCTGAAAGATCTTTTCAATGTACGACAATTAAAAGAGATTTACAAGTTCGAGATTAAAGAAACTGGGGAGGAGGGACCTGCGGAAGCCTTGCGGGTTCGATGGCTGCAGTTTATGAACGGGGTGTGGGTCCGCAGAAAAAAGAGGCGCGGACGGATGCCCGCGCCTCTGACTGCAAGGATTGGAAAGGGAGTGCTATTTGATCAGCAGCATTCTGCGCATTTTGGTGAAGGATTCGGTCCCGGTTTGCACCTGGAGACGATAGAAATAGAATCCCGAGGGCATTTTATCCCCGCGGCTATTGGTGCCATCCCAGACGGCGCTATGGCTGCCCGCGGCCAGTTCGCCGTCGGCCAGCCGTTTGACCTCCCGTCCCAGCATGTCATAGACGGTCAGGCGCACCATGCCCGCCTGCGCCAGACTGAAATTGATCCGGGTGGCAGGATTGAAAGGATTGGGATAGTTCTGTTCCAGATCCGATACCGTCGGGAGAACCGGATTTTCCTGAACACCGGTGGAGGTTGTCTTTACCAGCAGGGTCAGCCCGTAGATGTTGACCGTTCCGCTCACAGCCAGCGATTGAACTGCCGGCTCAGAATCGTCATATCCTGCAGCGGAGGCGGTCAGGGTATAACTGTCCGCCGGCACATTTTCAAAGCTGTAGACGCCATCCTCTGCGGTCACAGTGCTGGCGATACTCTGCTCTTCGACCATCAGGGTAACCAGGGTGTTTTCAACCGCTGCCCCGGAACCATCCACCACCTTGCCGGCGATCTGATAGGCGCCATCAGGCTGCGGACACAAACCGATATCGATACCGGTCACTTCCTGGCCCTGGATCACCTCGATCACCTGAGCCTCTTTCCAGGAGCGGACGTCGTTGTAGTATTCCCCTTTGTAGCCGCGCGCCTCGGTCAGGAGCACATATTTTCCCGCGGCGAGCCCGGAGATGACATAGGTCCCGTTTTCCGCGGAAATCGCTTTGCGCGGCCGGCTAAAAGCACGCGCCGGCAAGGCCATAATCAGGGCATTCTGGATTGGCAGACCAGTGCTGTCATCAACGACCAGACCGGAGATGCTGCGCGGCAGGGGTGCGACTTTACTGAGGACAAAATCAATCCCCGGTGAAGCCTGCGAGGCGGTGACCACAACCGCCGTGGCCTCTTTCCGTGTCGCTACGCTGTCATACCATTGCGGGATATATCCGTGGAGGAAAGCGCTGACCAGATAGGATCCGCTCTGCAGGCCGGTGACTATATATTTGCCCTCTGCATCGCTGCGCCCGGTCAGCTTGACGCGGCTGTGCCGGGATTGGACTTCGATGAGGACGCCAGCGATGGGCAGGTTATCAGCTTCGCCGGTCACCACGCCCGTGATGGAACCGCCGGTGCCAAGGGTAAAGTCGATCCCGGTGACGCTGTTGCCGTTTTCCATGGTCACGATGGTGGCATTGCGCAGGGAATCCGCCTCCTGCCAGTATTCCTTGATATAGCCGGCTGCCGCGGCCATGACCACATAGTGGCCTGACGGCAGTCCGGAGAACGCAAAGGATCCATCATCGAGGCTGGTAGTTTCAAAGGAGCGTCTTTGCCCCCACCCTTTTTCTTCATTGAAGGCCCGGATGACTGCCCCGGCTATGGGTGTGGAGGTGAGGGCATCGGTCACCCTCCCGGAGAGTCCTCCCCAGCCTGCCAGAGCAAAGCCTGCAGTGCTGTGTTCTCCGGTTTTGACCTCGACCGGGGTCGCCAGATCAACGGTAGCCGCGTTGTCGAACCACTCGGCAGCGAATCCGTTCGCCTCGGCCGTAACCAGATATAGGCCGGGCTTGAGAGAAACAAAGTAGCGGCCGTTTTCATCGCTTCGGGCTCTGCCCGCCGGGGAACGGTGTCTGCCGGCCAGGGATCCCTGTTCATAGACGACGATCCAGGCATTGGCGATCGGGAGACCGTCCATCTCCGCTGTAATCGTGCCGGTAATGGCACTGGTCTGAGTGAGACTGAAATCGATACCGGTTTTTTCTTCCGGCGCCATGATCTCCAGAGTATCGGCCGCGGATCGCCTGGCTGCTTCCTGATAGAACTCGGTGAGATAACCCTCATGCGCGGCCATGACCAGATAGCGGCCGGACGCCAGGCCGCCGATACGATAATGGCCATTAATGTCGGAGGCGGCTTGTGCATGTGGGGTTTGCGCAAACATTTCGCGGGGCTTGCTGACAGAAACTGCGGCCCCCGCCAGAGGGGTGACGCCATCGGCAAGATACACTGTTCCCATGATCGCTGCGCCCGGGGCCAGCTCGAACCTGATCCCTTCGAGGGTGTCTTTACGAGCCAGATAGACCGTTTTAGCTTGCAGCAGAGACTCACTCTGGTCGTAGTACCGGGTGAGATAGTCTGCTTTTTCAGCTTTGATGAGGTAATGGCCGGCCATCAATTGACCGACGAACCACGTGCCCGCGGCGTCGCTGGTATCGCTTTTGGAAAATACCGGGAGGCCGACATGGGTTACCGTGATCACGGCGTTTGCCAGCGGCAGAGCCGCCTGGTCAGCAACTGTGCCGGTAATGGCCGAATTGGTAGTATAATATTTTTCCCAGTCAGAGCCGCGATTGCCTGGATCGTCCGCCATGGCGACCCCGATCAGCAGCAGGATAACCGGAAATGAATGAAGCCACCTGGATATTTTCTGCATAGGACACTCCATGTCAAAAAAGTCATGTTCGATAGCTATCTCATCGATAAAAAGGCTGGTTATGCATGTGCTTGCTGCCAGGAAGGGAAGAGCCTGCCAGGGTCATTGTTTTTTGGAGGGCCTCCTTTCACAAGGTCAATTCCGTCAACAGATCTTTGGCGAGCAGAAAGTATTCATGAGCGATGCCGGGCTGGCCGTTTTTCAGCGCCCTCTCGCCCTTTTCATAAGTGATGCGGCAGAGGCGGATCTCCTCGCGCCGGGCGGGATCGGAATTTTGTTCGGATTCAAGAACATGGAGCATCTCGCCGATAAAGGTCACTTCGGCCTGCAGATCGGTGGCGGAGATGTCATTGTGCTGCGCAGCGGGGCCGGCGGCGCGGATGAGAAAGCGGTTGCCGGCGGCGATGGCGGCCCGGGCGGAGGCGCTCCTGCGGCGTTCGAGAAAGCGTTCGGCATCGGCGGCCTGCTCTTCGGCGGCTTGGAGGAGATTCCGGGCGCGGGGTGAGCGTCCCTCGGGGGCGTTGTGGAGCCCGTTGATCTTTTCGCGCAGAGTGCGCAGGGCCTGGCGGTTATTCTCTCCGGATGGGGCGGGATCATCGGGGTGGTTGAGCAGGATGCGGATCATGTCCATTTTGCGCCGGGCGACATCGACCTGACCCGCGTCGAGCGCGCGGCGGGCCTGGGACTGCAAGGCCCTGATCTTGCCGGCATCACCCCGCTCTCCGCGGCTGCGCGGCCGCGAAGGGGTTCCGGCGCGGTCGATCAGTTTTTCGAGCTGGGCGAATTCCCGGCCGGCCTCCTCACCGCCGGAGGTGCGGGATTCCGAGCAGAGGTCCAGCGCGCGCAGCAGCAGACGCGTGGCATCGGCGTACCGGGCGCGAAGCGCTTTGCGGTCGCCGCGCTTTTGCAGGCTGTGGATGGCGGCATCCTTCTCTTCCGCCTGCCTCAGCAGGCGCCGGGCCATAGTGTTGTCGCAGTCGGCCACCGCTTCGCGTGTGCGCTGCAGCAGCCGGTTGTAGCGGAGGCGATCCTCCTGCGGCTCGCCGGAACGGGGCTGCGCGCCGGCGCTGCCGGCGAGCAGCGCAACCAATGCGAACAGGAAGATGAGCAGGTTTTGTTTTTTCATGGTCTCTTTCACGGGGTGAGGTGGTGATATCATTATCCTGCAGTGTTGCAACCGCTGTGCCAGCGTCTGCGCCATCGGTTTTGGAGCAAGAAAAACAAACAGATAGGAATAATTTCAGCTGGAAATCCGGCAGAAATCTGTACCTCCAGGTACAGATTCGTGTTTGCGAGTACGGATATGTACACCATGCCGGCCTGTTTTTATGCGCGAAACCATTTGTTTTTATCAAAAAAAAGTGCAAATTGAGGTTGACAACTCGAACCGCAGCCGGCTGCTGCGGCGGATCATCATAAAGCAGGAGGAGAGTATGGATTTTTTAAAAGCCCTCGGTATCGCGGATGTCAACTATGGGGCCTCCACCGGGCAAAAGTGGCTGGAGAGCAAGGATCAGGGCATGCTGGATGTCTTTTCGCCGGCGGACGGCAAAAAGATCGCCTCGGTTTTTCGCGCTTCCGCGGCTGATTACGAAGCCGTCATGCAGAGCGCAATGGAGGCCTTCAAGGTCTGGCGCATGGTCCCGGCCCCCAAGCGGGGCGAGATCGTCCGGCAGATCGGCGTCAGATTGCGTGAGGTGAAACAGCCCCTGGGCGAGCTGGTCACATATGAGATGGGCAAGTCGCTGCAGGAAGGGTGGGGGGAGGTCCAGGAGATGATCGATATTTGCGATTTTGCCTTGGGCCAGTCGCGGCAGCTCTACGGTTTTACCATGCATTCGGAGCGCAGCCGTCACCGCATGTACGACCAGTACCATCCCCTCGGCGTGGTCGGTGTGGTCACTGCCTTCAATTTTCCGGTCGCGGTCTGGGCCTGGAACGCCATGATCGCGGCGGCCTGTGGTGATGTCATCATCTGGAAGCCCTCCTCGAAAACACCACTGACCGCCATCGCGGTGCAAAAGGCGATCCGGAACGTCCTGCAGGAGAACGACCTGCCGGAGGGTGTCTTCAATCTGGTCATCGGCAGCGGCGCGGCGGTGGGCGAGCGCATGCTCCAGGACAAGCGGGTGCCGATGGTCTCCCTGACCGGCTCGACCGCTGTCGGCAAGCACGCCGCCGAGGTGGTCGCCCGTCGCCTTGGCCGCACCATCCTCGAACTCGGCGGCAACAATGCCATTCTCATCACCCCGGACGCTGATCTCAAACTGACCATCCCGGCCGTGGTTTTCGGCTCGGTCGGCACGGCCGGCCAGCGCTGCACCACCACCCGCCGCCTGATCATTCATGATTCGGTTTTCGATAGAGTCAAGGAGAGCCTGCTCAAAGCTTACGCCGGCCTCCGCATCGGCGATCCGCGGGACGAAAAGAATCACATGGGCCCCCTGGTGGACAAGGCCGCGGTCGATATCTTTCTGGCTGCCCTGGAAAAGATCAAGGCCTCGGGCGGCAAAATTCTCTGCGGTGGCGAGCAGCTCAAAGGCGCCGGCTACGAGTCCGGCTGCTATGTCACCCCGGTCATCGCCGAGGTCGAAAACAGCTGGGAGATCGTCCAGGAGGAGACCTTCGCCCCGATCCTCTATCTGATCCGCTACACGGGCGGAGTGGAGAACGCCATCGCCCTGCACAACGACGTGCCTCAGGGCCTCTCCTCGGCTATCTTCAGCACCAACCTGCGCGAGACCGAGCTCTTTCTTTCGCACGAGGGCTCCGACTGCGGCATTGCCAATGTCAATATCGGCACTTCGGGCGCCGAGATCGGCGGCGCTTTCGGCGGCGAGAAGGAGACCGGTGGCGGACGCGAGTCGGGTTCGGACGCCTGGAAGGCCTACATGCGGCGCCAGACCAATACCATCAACTGGAGTACCCAGCTGCCCCTGGCCCAGGGCATCAAGTTCGATATCTGAAGCGGCTGTTCCTTATCGGTGTAAACAGCAAAGCCTCTCCGCGCAGCAGCGCCGGAGAGGCTTTTTTTTGACCTGACGACAGGCCCCGAAAGACTTTTTTATGCAGCCCGGCGCTATCATCAGGTGGACGCGCGGCCGGTTTCCGGAGAGCGGGCTCCGTTACCGGGGCTGGGCCTCCGCCAGGGCTTTTTTGACCGCATCGACCAGCTCCGCATCTTCAGGCGTGGTGCGGCTGCCGAAACGGGCAATGACCTTGCCGTCGCGACCGATGAGGAACTTGTTGAAATTCCATGAGATGTCGCCCGCAAATTCGGGGTTGCTCTCCTTGCCGGTCAGCCAGGCATAGAGAGGATGGATATCGTCGCCCTTGACCGAAATCTTGCTGAACATCGGAAAGGTGACTCCGAAATTGAGGGAGCAGAACTCCTTGATTTCGGCATCGGTGCCCGGCTCCTGCTTCATGAAATTGTTGGCCGGAAAACCGAGAATGACGAGGCCGTTCTCCTTGTAGGTGGTGTAGAGCTTTTGCAAACCGTCGTATTGCTTGGTAAAGCCGCACTTGCTGGCCACATTGACGAGCAGAACGACCTGATCGCGGTACTTTTCCAGTTTGACCGGATGGCCATCGATATCGTTGACAGTGAATTCGTGGATGGAACCGGCTGAGACCGGCGCCGCCGCCGGTTTTTTGGTGGAGGCCAGCAGGGCCAGGGCAGCGACAAGCAGTACGGCGGCGGTGATGAGTACGATTTTTGTCATATATTTACCTCGTTGAGTGAGTTTAAACCTGTTTGCACTGAGTAATACCGTTTTTTCCGGCCGCTTATTCCGCCATCCCGGCTGTGCGCCGGCCGAAACGCCTTTTCGCTTGCTTTTGGCCGGCTGAATGGGTAATTTTTTAGCCATCGCGGCATGGCCGACTGATGAAGAGCAACCGGAAACGGCCGCCTGTCTGTTTCATCCCGGTACAGGGCGCTTTGGAGCGGGCTCCGGCGCAGCAGCAGGATGAAGACCACCCCGAATGGACCTTGATTTCAGGAGAGGGAAGCTTGCATGTACAGCAAAGAATACAGTATGCGGATTTTCGAAACCAACCCGGACGGCCGGCTGGCGCCGGTCGCCCTTTTTGACTATTTGCAGGATATCGCTTCGGAGCACGCGGTGCAGCTGGGATTCGGCCGGGATGACCTGATGAAGGAAAACCGGATGTGGGTCCTGTCGCGTATCTATGCGGAAATTTCGGAATGGCCGGTCTGGCCGGAGGAACTCACCATTCAGACCTGGCACAAGGGGACGGAGAAGCTCTTCTCTTTCCGGGATTATCGTGTGCTGGGCGCGGACGGCCGGCAGATTGCCGCAGCCACTACCTCCTGGCTGACCATCGACCAGACCACCCGCCGGATCCAGCGGCCGGACGAAAACCTGCTGCGGGGCAACTCTGCAGACCTGGTGAACGCCCTGCCGCGTAACGCCGCCAAACTGGAACCAGTGGCGGAGACGGGCAGCCTTTCGCCGGCGTTCAAAGTCCGCTTCAGCGACCTCGACGTCAATATGCACACCAACAACGTCCGCTATCTCCAGTGGGCCCTTGACAGCTGCGATCCCGGTTTCCTCATGCGGTATCACGCCCGTGCTGTGGAGATCAATTTTCTGGCCGAATCGCGCTGCGGGGAAGAGATCGCCGTCCGCACAGCGGCGGCCGGGGAGGAGGGCGCGGTTGGATACGCCATTGTACGCCTCGCCGATACCGCCGAACTTTGCCGCCTCCGGATTACCTGGGCAGAATAAGAGCCGCCTTCCCATAAAAAAGGGTGAAAGCTTGGCTTCCAGCTTTCACCCGTATTCCCCGATCGTCAACCCCTCTTCCCGTATTCTGCCGTGCCCGGCCGCTTTTTAAAGAGGCAGGAGCGCACCGGCGGGTTGACCGCCCGATCTCTTCTCAAACTTGCTCCCACCTGATGCCCGCAGCACCAATCCCATTCCTCACTTGCTGAAATGCGTCTCGATCTCCTCCAGGGTCTTGCCCTTGGTCTCGGGCAGGAAAAAGGCGACGGTGATGAAGTAGATCAGGGTGCAGCCCGCAAAAATGAAGAACATGGTCGAATAGCCGTGTTTACCCACCGTCGGCAGAAAGACCGCCGCGATGAAAGTGGAGACCGCCTGATTGAGCAACAGGGCGATGCTCATGCCGTTGGAGCGGATACGGGTCGGCATCAGTTCCGAGAGGGCCAGCCAGACGCAGATCCCCGGTCCCACGCCGAAAAAGGCGATGAAGACGAAGAGCAGGATCGCAATGGCCCAGCCGCGCTGGGCCGAGGGCACCGGCGTGATGAGGGCATTCTCGATCTTGAGGGGGGCGCTCTTGGCCGCGGTCAGGTCACCGAAGGGATTGCTGAAAAAGGCGACGGTCTTGTTGGCCGGCAGACTTGAGGCGCGGTCGATGGTGATCGGCTTGGCCAGGGTATCGGTCGAGCGGATCACCTTGGTGGCGGTGCGGAAATCACCATAGGAGTAGATGATGATCAGGCTGTTCGGCTGGCCGGCGATGGCCGCGCCGGCCTCGCCTTTTCCGGCTAGCAGCCGCGCCGCTTCGGCGGGGTTGTAGCTCAGGGTCAGGCTCTGATCGGCGGCTACCTGCTGCTGGACCGCGGCGCCGGCGTCGAGGCGCCGGCGCTCGACCCCGTTAAAAAGCAGGGCGACGGCGATGAGGGAAGCAATAATGCCGGCCGTGCCGATCGAGAGCAGGAATTTCCGTCCTTTTTTATCGACCAGCATGACGCCGACAATGGTGATGAGAAAATTCACCGCGGTGAGGATGACATAGCCCCAGTGGGCCGCGACATCGGAGAGGCCGGCCTGGATGAGGATGGTGGCGTTGTAGCCGATGATCGAGTTGATGCCGGTGGCCTGATTGCAGGCGAGGATGACGCAGGCGAGCAGGAAGGGGATGACGTATTTGCGCTTGAGCAGGGATTCCTTGATCTTCGCGCTTGCAGCGGTGGCCGATTTCCGTTCCGCGGCCAGGCTCTCCTCCATCTCGCGCAGCTCGATGGCGGTTTGCTCCTCGCTGCGCGAACGCAGCAGGGCGGCGCGGGCCGCCTCCGTTTTGCCACGGCTGTAGAGCCAGCGCGGCGATTCGGCGACGATAAAGCCGCCGACGACGAAGAGGAGACCGGGGAGCAGCGAGATCCAGAAGATACCGCGCCAGGCGGCGTCCTTGGCGGCGAAGAGCCGGGCGGCATCGCCCAGGGCGGCGATCTTGTCCAGCCGGATGCTGTAATACATCGCGATCAGAGCCGCGGCCAGGATGCCCAGGGTCAGCAGCCACTGAAAGATGCCGGTCCCCTTGCCGCGCGACGAGGCGCTCAGGCACTCGGCCAGGTAGAGGGGGACGACCACGCCGATGAGGCCGGCGCTGATCCCCTGCAGCAGCCTCCCGAGCACGAGGGGCCCGTAGCCCTGGGCGAGGGCGATCGAGGGGATGCTGACTACGAAGAGCAGTCCGCTCAGGATCATCAGCTTTTTGCGCCCCATCCAGTCGGCGAGCATACCGGCGAAGAGGGTGGAGATGACGCTGCCGAGGAGCACCGCGGCGACGATGAAGGAGAGCTGTCCGGCGTTCAGCTTGGAAGTGGCCTCCAGATAGGGCAGCGCCCCGGAGATGATGCCGACGTCGACTCCGTAGAGCAGTCCCCCCAGTCCCGCGACCAGAAGCAGGAAACGGTTATATCCCTTTTTTTCCGATGCAACCGCTGTTGCCGCCATTTTCAATCCTTTCCATTATGTCCATTCATGTTCTGCAGGGCCTCCGCGTCTGCTGGGGCACCGGCGAGAGCGCGGTTGTGGTGTCTCTATCCGGCGATCGCCTGCACCAGCTCCTTCATTTTCTTTTCGTGCTCCTCGATCGAAGCGACCAGCCTGAACTGGTTTTTGGCGCGGACGAGATTGTGCTCCGGATAGGCGATCTTGTAGTAGGTATCGCCGTTGAGATAGTCGCCCAGGAAGCGGATGCCCTGTTCGAAGGTGATCAGCTTGCCGCTGAAGGCGAGGTGATCGATTTCAGCAGGGTTGAGAAAAGCCCTGGCCACCGAGAGGTAGCCCTGAGCGAGGGCCTCGAACATGCCCATTTCCAAACCGACCCGGGTCAGGTCGGCCTCGTCCTCGGCCGCGGTGCAGGCGGAGCTGCGCACCATATCCCCGAAATCGTAGAGGGCGCTGCCCGGCATGACGGTGTCGAGATCGATGATGCAGAGGGCTTGCCCGGTAACATCGTCGAGGAGGATGTTATTGAGCTTGGTGTCGTTATGGGTGACGCGTTCGGGCACGGCGCCCTCGCGCATGAGATCGACCAGCACAGGTGCGATATGGCGGCGCTGCAGGGCGAAATCGATCTCCTCCCTGCAGTGCTCGTCGCGTCCCGCCCGGTTCTCGCGCACCGCCTTTTCGAAATCAGCGAAGCGGAGTGCCGTGTGGTGAAAATTGGGGATGGTCTCATGCAGCCGGCCGCCCGGCAGGTCGACCAGGGTCTGCTGGAAACGGGCGAAAGCGGCGGCGGTGAGGGAGGCCTGCTCGGGCGACTCGATGATGTCGCAGGTGTGGGTGCGCTCGACGAGGAGGGAGAGGCGCCAGCAGCCCCCCTCCTCGTCGATGTGGCAGTAGCGGCCGCTGCGGGCGGGGAGGTACTCCAGCACCCGGCGGTGGATCTCATCCGCTCCGCTCTCCACCAGTTTCATGCGCTGGTGCTGCGTGACCCGCAGGATGTTCTCCATCAGCTGCTCCGGTTCCCTGAAGATGGCGGTGTTGATACGCTGCAGCACATAGCTGCGCCGCTCAGCCCCCTGGCGACAGTCGATGCGATAGGTATCGTTGATATGGCCCGACCCGAAGGGAGTGGCGGTGATCCATTCGCCATCGACAGCAAAGTGCCCGGCGATCTCCAGAAGTGAGGGTATTGACATTTTATCCTGCATGGAGGCGGAATTCCTTTCCTTTGGCAGGCCAATATAGGCATTCAAGGGTGTAAAAATCAATCAAAATTTGCATCTGGCCGGTTCGAGGCCGGGACTCACCGTGCGATTTTCTCGCTCCCACCCGGACTCGTCCATCCGTCCTTCTTGGCCCTTCTGTAATTCTACCGTGCGATTTCGTCGATCTCGCGCAGTTCCTCAGCGCTGAATTTGAGATTGTTCAGGGCGGCCAGGTTGTTCTCCAACTGGGCCACGCTGCTGGCCCCGATCAGGGCTGAGGTCATTTGCGGCAGGCGCAGCACCCAGGCGAGGGCCATCTGGGCCAGGGACTGGCCGCGGCGCTGCGCGAGCTCGTTGAGGCGCCGCACCTTCGCCAGGCTCTCCCCGGTGATATGCTCGGGCCGCAGAAAGCCGTGCGGCTTGCCGGCCCTTGAATTTTCGGGGATGCCCTGCAGATAGCGGTCGGTGAGCATCCCCTGGGCCAGGGGCGAAAAGGCGATGCAGCCGATGCCCTCTCTTTCGAGCACCTCCGTCAGACCCTCCTCGATCCAGCGCGTGAAGATGTTATATTTGGGCTGGTGGATAAGGCAGGGGGTGCCGAGGTCGCGCAGAATCGCGGCCGCTTGAGCGGTCATCTCCGCGGAATAGTTGGAGACTCCGGCATAAAGGGCCTTGCCGCTGCGCACCGCCTGGTCGAGGGCGCCCATGGTCTCCTCGAGCGGGGTGTCGGGATCAGGACGGTGGGAGTAGAAAATATCTACATAGGAAAGGCGCATGCGCTTGAGGCTCTGGTCGAGGCTGGAGAGCAGATATTTACGCGAGCCCCATTCGCCGTAAGGACCCGGCCACATCAGATAGCCGGCCTTGGTGGAGATGACCAGCTCGTCGCGATACGGACGGAGGTCGAGGGTGAGGATCTTGCCGAAATTCTCCTCGGCCGAGCCGAAGGGGGGACCGTAGTTGTTGGCGAGATCGAAGTGGGTGATGCCGAGGTCAAAGGCGCGGCGGACGATGGCGCGGCCGTTCTCGAACAGATCGACCCCGCCAAAGTTGTGCCACAACCCCAGCGAGATGAGGGGAAGTTTGAGTCCGTTGCGGCCGCAGCGGCGGTAGATGTCGGCGGCATAACGTTTTTCTTCAGGAAGATAGGCCATAGAAACTCCTCACTATTTGGTCGGTGACTCCGGTTCGGCCGGGGAGATTCGCTGCCACGGGGTGGGAACAAGCCGCTCCGCCGACGGCGTCCGGTCCGGCTATCTTGGAATATATTTGGTGGTCATCTCTATCTGCATTTTATCACCCCGGCGGTCAAGGGTGTAATCGACTACCAGAAAGCGGTTATCGGCGAAAAGCTCTTGTTTGCGCCGCAGCAGAAACTGCATCAGGGCCGAGATCTCCGGCTTTTTTTCGGCGGGGAGCTGCGCCAGCATCTCCTGCAGCGCTGCTTCCCGCCCCGCTTCGCTTTCGAGGGCGAGATTCCAGGCGAGGATGGCGTAGCTGATCGCCTCCTCCCGCGCCGCATAGCTCGCGCAATGCTTCAGCATCGGTTCAGCAAATTCGACAATGACGCGAGCGAGATCCGAGTCGGCCAGGCCGTAACGGGCGAATTTCTCCGCGGCTGCATCGTTCACTGGATCAGACATTAAAACCTCCCTCTCTGCAGGGTCCGGGGCCGGCGGAACAGACCACCACCTCTGTGTGCAGCGATCAGCTCTTGCGCCCGCCCAGGGCGCTGCGCCGGGCCAGTTCCTCTTCCATCGCTTGCAACCGTGCCGCCGCCTCGGCTTCCTGTTTTCGCGCCTGCGGACGTTTGCGGCGGAGGCGCTCGATCTCGTCAGCCAGCCTGCGATCCGAAAAAGCGGCCAGATCGGGGTCGAAGGCCAGTTCGCTCATAAAGACTCCGGGCGTGCCGGCGGGGCCGAGGACGAGCAGCTCCTCCCCGGCGCGGGTCGCCCCGACATAGGCGACGCGGCGCTCCTCCTCGATCTCCTCCTCGGGGCAGGAGCCCGGGCCGTTAAAATTATAGAGGACGACGCAGGGGAACTCCCGCCCCTTGGCGGCATGGATGGTCGAGAGCAGCACCCCTTCCGGCTCAGCCACTGCGGGTGCCGGCCGGACCCCCTCCGCCAGGGCGCCGTCGAGCCATTCGAAAAAGTCCCGCAGCGAAGGGTAGGAGCCGGCGACGGTGATGATCACATCGAGGAGCACCTCCAGCCCCGCCTCATCCAGGGCCATAAAGGGACGCTTCTGCTGTTGATAGAAATCATGCAGGCCGATGATCATGCTCAGGTGATTCAGATAGGCAGCCGGCTGCTCCTTGCGCACCACCAGCTCGCGCAGATAGGCGAGGTCGCCGAGGAAATTGTGCGCCGCGTTGCGCAGCCAATCTTCCAGCTCATCCGACTCTGCGGCATAGGCCAGGTCGTCCAGACTGGCGATGGTGTTGATAAAGTGGTTGGGAAAGAACCGGTTCGGGCGTTTGAGCGCCCGCGTCAGCGCTGCGGGCGGGGCCTCATCCCCCTTGAGGATGAGGGCGAGCCAGGCGTGGAGGTCGCGGCCGGCGGCCGTCTGCGCCAGGTTCCGGCCGTCGACGGGGCTATGCGGAATTTCGGCGGCATCGAGGAGGAGAGCGGCGACGTATTTGTAGGCGTGATAGCGAAAGAGGATGGCGAAATCGCTCCACGCCCCATGTCTCTCCTCGCGCTGCACCGTGATCCAGCTCACCGCCTCGCGGGCCTGCTCCCAGAGCGAGCCGCAGCTCTGCAAAGTGACCCGCCCGGGCGCAGCCGAGGGCGGCGTCTGCATCGGCTTGTCAACGCGATGGCGGTTGTGGCCGATCAGCCAGGCGGCGTGCCGGACGACCGCCTGTGCGGAACGGTAGTTGATCGCCAGGGTGCAGTCGACCGCCCCGCCGTAGCGCTGCATAAAATCAAGGATGTGGCGCACATCCGCACCGCGCCAGCCGTAGATCATCTGGTCGTCGTCCCCGACCGCGAAGAGATTGTTCTGCGGCAGGGCGAGCAGGTTCATGAGCAGGATCTGGGCGGCGTT
>Ga0209606_1003517_pt1 | contig 15633 bp, 10 predicted proteins | sample AD_UKC057_MetaG_FD_184412 | JGI IMG/M metagenome (GOLD analysis project Ga0209606, IMG submission 184412) | Active sludge microbial communities of municipal wastewater-treating anaerobic digesters from USA - AD_UKC057_MetaG (SPAdes) (version 2) | ecosystem: Engineered > Bioreactor > Anaerobic >...
CGGGCGGGGCGGGGGCCCTTACCTGGCGGGCTGGGTGTCCGGGCCGGGCGCCGCCAGCCGCACCGGTTCGGCCCCTGCCCAGTCGGCCACCTCCGGCTGGTGCACCAGCGCCAGCGAGCACTGCACGGGATAATTGCACACGCAGCCGACCGCGTAGAGGGGCACGTTGAGAAGGCCGTCCGCCGCGACCAGGCTGTTGCTGCACCCGGAGCGGACGTTGCGGAGGTAGTGCTTCTCGCGGGTCTGGAGGTCGACCGTGCAGGCCGACCGCTCGCGCAGGAACACCAGGTGCTCGCCGCCGACGGCGTAGTTGCAACCCCCGTTGCGGGCGAAGAGACGCTTCTCGTCGGCCACCTCGCCCGTGCGGGCGTTCCAGGTGACGCCCGCCTGGTCGATGAATGTCGCCTGGCGCAGGATGAGCGGCTGACCGCCGTAGAAGCCCTTGCGCTCCCAGACCGGCTGGCCGTCGGCGGCCTGGTAGGCCCGGGCCTTGCCCTGCTTGCCGGTCAGCAGCAGGTCCAGCGGCCGGTCGTAAGCCAGCCAGTCGTCGTGCCCGCGGATGGCCGTCCACCCGCCCACGTCGTACACGCGGAAGGGGTTCTCGACGGCGGCGCTCCAGTTCACGCTGCCCGTGCGGAGGTCCATAGCCAGGATCGTGGACTCGGCCGTCTTGGGCGCGTCCTTCGGTGTCTTGATGGTCTCCGACAGTGTCGGCGAGGGCGAGTCGATGGCGAAGACCATCCCCCGCCCCAGGGCCAGGGCGTTGTTGTTGAAGCGGTGCTTGGCCGTCTTCGTCCACAGCGTCCGTCCGCTCTTGCGGTCCATCGCCACCAGCACGGTCGAGTCCCACAGGCCCTTTTCGATCATGCGGGGCTTCTTGCGGAAGTCGATGGCCACCACGATCGTGTCGTCCCCCACGCGGATGTCGCTGACGACAGGCTTTCGCTCGGCGCCGCCGGCGGCTTCGTGGCGGAGGGTGCGAAGGGGCTGGCCCGTGGCGTGGTCCAGCACGGTCACCGTGTCCGCCGACGCGACGTACACGCCGTCTTCCATCGAAGCGAAGCGGGTGAACGGGTCAACCTTGAGCTTCCAGAGGTGGCGCCCGGTGAAGGCGTCGTAGGCGAAGAGGGTCTTCATGGGCAGCGAGAAGGCGAAGACCCGCCCGCCGATGACCTGCGGCTTGACGCCGATGCCGTAGTCGTTGTTGGAGAAGAACTCGTTCTCGCCGCCCTGCCCGTACCACAAAATGCCCAGCGGGCTGCGGACGAGCTTGTCGCTCGAGTAGAACGTGCGATCGGGACTGGCGCACTCGTGGGTCCAGACGGCCGAGCCTTCCAGCGGCCCGTCGCGCCGGACGGTCGTCAGCTTGCCGCCCTGCGACCAGCAGAGCGTCCCGCCGTAAGGGCGCAGCACGTTGTGGAGTTTCTTGCGGGCGGGTTCGTCCAGGACCTCCTTCTCGCAGACGATCAGGCTGGCCAGGTAGGCCGGCAGGTGGAACGTCCCCGGTTCGCCCGCGAAAACCTCGACGCGGTTGCCGTACAGGCCCGTCGCGACCATCCGTTCGTGCAGGGCGCGCACCTTGGCCGCGTCGGCGTCGAGGGCGATCACCCGCATGTCCGACCGGGCCAGCAGTTCCTCGACCAGCCGCCCATTCTCAAGTCCCAGCACCAGCGCATAGCCCTCGTTGGTCTTGGCGGCCCGGAGGTATTCCCCGCAACGGCGCGACCAGTCGTCGTCGCGTCCGGCCGGGGGGGCGGTCTTCAGTTCCCACGTCCGCGGCGGGGCCTTCTCGCCGGCGAAGCAGTAGATCGCGTCGGCCGTCGTAGCGAAGAGCTTGCCGTCGGCCGCCGCCAGCGACAGCGACGGGGCCTTCAGGTCGTGCTGCCAGACCACCCTGGGCTTGTCGTCCTTGGCGGGCAGGTCCACGCCCACCAGCGAGGAACCAACCTGCCCGTACAGGCGGTCGCCGGCCTTGATGACCAGTTCGGGTATGCTCCGGCCCTTGGCCTGCCCAGCCGAGAGCGTCCACAACTCCGGCAAGTCCCATTGCTGGGGGCGGGCGTTGATCTGGCCGTAGAGCTTTGTCTCGTACTCCCCGACCTTCGGGCGCTCCAGGTCGTAGGCGTAGAGCGTGCCTCGCTGCGAGCCGTAGACCACGCCCTTGTCCACGGCGGACCAGGCCGAGATGCCGGGCTGCTTCTTGTACGGGAAGATCGGGCTCTCGAAGAAGGAGAATTTCTTGATGTCGAGCCTGGCGGGGGCTTCCTTGCCCAACTCAGCCCAGCGGCTGCCCAGTTCGCGCCCGGTGGCCAGGTCGATCGCACCGTCGGGTCCGACAAACGCCACCTTGTCCGCGGCCACGACGCGGCAGTGTCCGTGCCGGTAGCCCTGGAGGTAGCGCAGGACCTTGCCCGTCCTGCGGTCCATGACGGCGGGCATGGACCGCCCGTTGGGCACGATCAGCAGGTTGCCCGCGACGGCCAGGTGTCCCTGGGGCGAGAGGCCCGTGTCGAACAGTTCATTGTGGTCGACGCGGACCTTCTCGATGAACTGGGCCTCGCTGTTGCGCCAGAGGAGCTTGCCCGTCTGCGCCTCCACCGCGACCACGTAGACGCCCAGCGTCGGCCAGACGCCCGCGCCGAAATAGATCGTCCCGTCGGCCAGCACCGGCCCGCCGCGGACGGGCCAATACGAGACAAGCCTGCCGTTGCCCAGATGGCGGCGGTGGGGGCGGCTCTCCGGCGCGCCGCGGACCTTCCACAGCAGCTTGCCCTCGGCGGCGCTGACGCAGTAGAGATAGCCGTCGTCGCAGCCGAAACAGACCCGCCCGTCCCAGGCGACCGGCGCCACCCGCACCGGCCCGTCCGCACAGAACGTCCAGACCCGTTCGCCCGTGTCGGTGCGGAAGGCGGTCAGCGTCGAGTCTTTGGCCGAGGCCAGGAGGAGCGTCTTGCCGAGGATGACCGGTTCGTGGGCGGCGTCGAAGTGCAGGCGCGACTCGTTGGGCCAGGCCGGGCGGGGCGAGGCAAGCCCGCGGACCCAGCGGAGGTGGAGTTCAGCCGGCAGGCGCTCCGCGCAGGCCCCGCTTCGCGCGGCGTCGCCGCGCCACGCGGGCCAGTCTGCCCCGCTCGCGGTGGCGGCAAGCCACAATACTCCCCACGCGCAGGCCCATCGCCCCAGCCGGGTATTCATAGCTTCTCTCCTGGATAACTGCGTCATTCACGTCGAGTATGCGCCATGGCCATGCGGCGGGCAACGATCACTTCTCGTCGGCTGGGCGTTGACCGTCACTCTCGCCTGCGGCAACCAGCAGCACGTACGTTCGCACGTCCGCCAGTTGCCCCAAGCCGCGCGCGAGATGGACGGTCACGGTGAACGCCCCGGCCTGCGTGGGCGTGCCGGACAGCACGCCGGTACGGGCATCCAGCAGGACCCCGAGCGGCGGCTTGACCAAACCTCTGGTGTGCATCTTCACTTCCGGCGTGGCGTGGCTGCCGACATTCCACGTGTATTCGCCCGGCCCGGCTGGCTCAAACCGCACCGAGTAGGGCCGGCCCACGGTCGCGAGCGGCAGGTGGTCGGGGCCCCGGATCGTCGGCGGGGGCTGGCCCTTGGTGAACGTGAAGGTCGCGACGGCTGACGGGGCGAAGCCGTCGGCCTCGACGACTGCCTTGACTGTAGTGGTCTGGGCGACAGTGAACGGGGCCGAGTACACCGGCGACTTCTCGGTCGGCTCGCTCCCGTCCAGGGTGTAGCGGATGCGATCGGCGGGCGAGGCGGCCAGCAGGCGGACTGCAGCCGCGTCGGCGAACACGCGGCGGATGGGCCGGGCCTCGGGCGGGACGGCCCGTGGCGCGTCGACCAGTTTCCGCTTGAGCCAGGCGAAGGCCTCATCCTTGAGCGTGCTTCTGCCCGATCCGTCAAGTGTGCGGCAGGGCGAGTCCACCGGCGGTACGTGCAGGCTAGCCTTGCCGGCGAACCTCGGATCGGTCAGCACGAGAGCGACGCCCTCGTTGCCCACCCGGCGGGCCAGACGGACCAGCTCGTGCTCCGCACCGCTGCCGACGTAGGTGAGCACCGCGGGGTCGTCGGCGGAATAGAGGTCCAGGTGCCGGTTGGGCCAGAAGTCAGCCACGATCGCCGTCAGGCGGGAACTCTGGTCGACCTGCGTCGTGCGGGGGTCGTCCAGCGGCAGGAGCAGGTGCTGGTCGCGCTGGCGGCGGACGTGCCAGTCGGCGGCAGGGTCGGTCCGCGGGGCGCGGTGGGTGTCGTCGGCGGTGGTGAACGAACCGGAGCCGGCCAGCCATCCTCCTGCCGAGAACCCCCACGCGGCGATCCGGGCGGGGTCGATGCGGTACCTGCCCGCGTTGGCCCGCAGGAAACGGACGGCGTTCTTAAAGTCCAGCCATACCTGGGGGAAAATGCCGTCAGGGGCAACGTTGAGGATGTAGTTGAGGTTGACCGCGACGAAGCCTTCGCGGACGGCCTGCTCCAGCAGCGCATGGGGCGGCCCGCCCGCGCCGCGATACCCGCCGTCCTTGTCGCCGCCGCCGTACCCGCCGCCATGGACGAAGACGATGCAGGGCCGGCTGCCTTCTGCGCCAGTCGGCACGTGCACGTTCAACGTTACCCAGCGGTCCTGCCATGCCCGCTCGGTGCGGCGGTCCGGCAGATAGGGCACGTCGAAGTGGTCCGCAGCGCCGGCGACGGGCCTGTGCTTGAACGTCGGCGGCTGCTCGGGTGGCCCCGCTGCCCACAGACCCTCTGCCGACAGCAAGAGCAGGGCTGCGACGAGATTCCCGTGCAGCCGCCGCGCGGGCGCCGAGCGGCGGGGCAGCAATGTCATCCCAGTCATTTCACGGCCCTTCGTCGCCGGGGCGGTGCGGACTACCTGGCGAGTTGCTCCCGCAGCCAGCCGATGGAGGCGGCCAGGTTGTCATCGGTGCCCAGGCACTCGACGCTGAGGAAGCCGTCCCAGTCGGCCTGCTTGAGCAGGCGGACGCACTCGGCGATGTTGGGGGCGTTGACGCCCTGGCCGATGGGCGACTCGGAGACGCCGATGCCGGTGTCCTCGCCGCGGAGGCTGGCGGCCAGCGAGGCGCTGACGTCCTTGACGTGCAGATACGCCAGCTTGGGCAGGAACCGCTTGAGGAAGTCCACCGGGTTGCCGCCCGCGATGAACGTGTTGCCCGTGTCCAGGTTGAACCGCAGCAGCGGCGTGTCCACGAAGTGCAGCATCTCGTGGAGGATCTCCGGGTCGTTGGTGTACGGCCCGTGCGTCTCGATGTTCACCACGACGTTGTAGTCTTCGGCCCACTCGAGGATCTGGCGGTAGTTCTGCCTGGTGATGGCCAGGATCTCCGCGTCGCTGTAGCCGGGCGGCTTGGAAGCCCCGTCGGTGGTGTCGACCTGCGGGCAGCCGATGGCGGCGGCGAACTGGATGGCCTTCTGCACGTACCGCACGCCGAAGGTGGCCCCGCTGGGTCCGGTGATCGGAAAGCCCGCGTCGATCTGCGAGACCTGCAAGCCCAGGCCGTCCAGGTACCGCCTCAGGCGGATGGGATTGGCGTCCAGGCTCACCGTCGGGGCGTAGCCCAGGCCCTGGATGAAATCCTGCCCGTCTACCACGCCGAACTCGATGTAGTCCAGGTTGAACTTCTTCGCCGCCTGGCAGGCTGCGTCCAGACCCCCGCTCAGGCACCGCCAGTTGTCGGTGTGCATGCTGATCTTGATCACGTGGTTCTCCCGAAATGGTTACACGATCCTACGGCTGAATTGCCCGCGATGTCAACGGCCAGGCTGGACCGCCGGGCGGTCTGCCATTACTTCGCGTCACCCTGGATCGACGCGACGTACTGCGAGGGAGTCATGAACGTGCAACCCTTGTCCTTGAGGTAGCGGACGATCTTGACGAAGTTCTCCCACCGCTCGTCCGTCCAACCGTTGGGGTGGCCCTGAAGAGCAAGATACGGCTTGAGGCGGCCGAAGCGCTCGTAGCCGTCCTTGAACTTCTCGAAATTGGGCACGAAGGTGGGCGACTCGAGGTTCAGCATGCGTTCCAGGCTGACCTGCCCCCCTTGCGGCTTGGCCGGGCCGAAGAACCAGACGCGAATCTCGGGGATCTCGGCCAGGGCGGCTTCGGTGCTCTTGTCGGTCGGCCCCCAGTGCGGGCCGAACACATGCAGCGTCAGGCCCAGTTTCTGCTTGGCCAGCCGCTGCACCTTCAACAGGGCCTCCTTCTGCTCGGCCGGCGGAGTGCCCTTGAACCGGTCGGCCTTGTTCTCGTAGCCGTGGTTCCAGAACTCGATCGAGCCCCGTCTGGCCAGGTCCCTGATCCAGGTGAAATAGGCGGCGTGGTCTTCCTCCAACGAGTAGCCCAGGATGCCGAAGGAGGCCTTAATCTTCTCTTGCTCGATGAAGTCGGCCACCCGCTGCCAGCGCGGCGAGACCGGCGCCTGGCCATGGGCGCCGCTGCGGGTGACGTCGTCGAGCTTGAGGATGATGACCGGCGCGGACGGGGCGGGCGACGCGTCCGCCTGGGCCCCTCGGGCCGGCAGCACGGACAACATCAGCGTCAGCAGGGCGGTACGTGCGACAAGTCTGGCATACATGAAGGCGACCTTTCCTTCCGCGGCACGCGGAGTGATCAGTGTACCCGCACCGGCGCGGCGGGGGAAAGCCCCCCGGGGAGAACAATCTAGCTCCATCCCCCTTGCGGAAAAACGTAAGGTGCCATAACATATCACTAGTACGGAGATCACCTGTCTGCCCTTCGGTCTGACCCGAAAGACGAGGAGTCGATCATGAATAACGCTCGCGTGTCCGCTTGCGGCTTGCTGTTCGTGGCTGCGGTTCTTGCATGGCTTCCGTTGACCGTCTGGGCCTCGCCCATTGCGCCGCCCATGCCATCGTCCTCGTGGTTGCTGGATCAGGGGTCCGGCACGACCTTCTGGCCGTGGACCGGGCCAGGCTCGGGCACGATGGGCAGCAACAGCGGGTCGGCCACCCCGCAGTGGTCCAGCGACGTTCCGCTGGCCTACCCCGGCAACAACAGCCTGAGCTTCACCGGAACGGGCATGAACGTGCCTTCCAACTGGGCGACGGTTACCGGCGTGCCCAGCGGAACGGTCGGGTCGCTTTCGCTGTGGGTCTACGACAACGACGGGCTTAGCCCGCACTACGTCATGGACGCTTCCAGCGGCGCCCGCACGCTGATGTACCGCACGTCCGGGATCAGCACGTACCTGAACAACACGTCGATTGGAACGCCCGCCGGGAACCTGATTCCGGTGGGGGAATGGACGCACGTGGCCCTGGTGTGGGATAGCGCCGATCCTGTCGCCAAGCAGAAGATCTACAAGAACGGCGCCCTGTTCCAGACGTTCAACGTGTCCGTTTCAGCGGTCAGTCCGGCCGAGGTGTTCCTGGGCAGCCGCATGTCCAAGACCGAGGGCTGGAGCGGCAAGATCGACGAGTACGCCCACTGGGACGTCGCCCTGAGCGCCGACCAGGTGGCGTGGCTGGCCCAGAACAGCGTGCGTTCGCTGGGCTCGCGGGCCTGGCTGATGGACGAGCCTTCCGGCGCAACGATCAGCCCGACCACCGGGACCCTGACGGGAACGCTGTTTGGCAATGTGACCCGCTCGACCAACGTGCCGCTGGGCTACGGAGGCAATCACTCGCTGTGGTTCACCGGAACTGCCGGCGATCGGGCGGTGGTGGACTTCGCCCCCCAGTCGATGGGCGGGCGCGGCTCGCTCAGCATCTGGGCCTACCGCGATTTCACCGATTCCACCGCCCGCTATCTCTTCGACGCTTCCGGCGGCGCACGAACACTACTGTACCATACCACGGCCGGGTGGAGCCTCTATCTCAACAACCAGTCCATCGGCACCATCGACGAGAGCCTCATCCCCAACAACGAATGGACGCACCTGGTCCTGACCTGGGACAACCTGCTGGGCGACGATCAGATCAAGGTCTTCCAGAACGGGACCTTGTTCCAGACCTTCGACAGGACCGTGTCCAGCGTGACGCCCGCGCAGTTCTGGCTGGGCAGCCGCTACAGCAACAACGAGGCCTGGCGGGGCGGCATCGACGAGTTCTCCGTTTACGACTATCCCCTCTCCTACGCGGAAGTAATGGAGCTGTTCGAAGAGGGCCTTACCGGCGTGCCCGAGCCGTGCACGGCCGTGCTGCTGGCGCTGGGCGCATCGGCGTCGGGCCTGGGACTGCGCAGGCGAATGCGCAGGTAACCGTCCGCTAGTTGCCCTCCGCCGTCACCGTCAGGCGCAGCTCCCGGCCCGCCTGGAGCTGGACCTCCACGCCCGCCTGGAGTTGCCTGCCCGTCAGCGTTCTGGTCTGGCCGCTGGAGCGGTCCAGGAGGGTGTAAGACTTGTCCGCCTGGGCGACGAACCATTCGGGGAACTGGTTGATCCGCGGGTAGTCGATGGGCAGCTTCAGGTGCAGCCTGTGACGGGGCTTGTCAAAGACCAGCCGCCCGGACCAATCCTGGTCGGCGGTCAGGCTGACGTGCAGGATGGTCGCCCCGCCCGGCACGGCGCTGCGGGCCGGCAGGGCGGGCTCGCTCGCGTCCACCACAGCCCCGAAGCGCACGTCCTGTCGCCACGGCTGGACGGTCAGCCCCTGCGTCTTCCACAGGGCGTACATGGTGCCCGTGCGCGCGGCGTTGCCGTCGCCGTGCCAGCCTTCGATCACGCCGTCGCTCCGCTGGCTGCGCCAGACGTCTTTGATTTCCGCGTCGATCCACCGGGCGGTGGACTCCATCGGTTCGCGGTTGTGCAGGTTGATGGCCCCCTCCACCGAATCGGCGTGCCCGTCCATGTTGCCCCAGTTGTGGGCGGCGTACTGGGGCAGGGCGGCCAGGGCCTTGCGCGTCGCCTGGCGGTACGACTCCTTCCTGTCGATCAGGTAGACGCTGTAGATCGCGTCATACGTGTAGCCCCACGTGTCGCAGATGGACCTGTGGTGCTCGCCCGTCTTGGGCTTGAAGGAGATCCACATCATCCCGTTGGCGTCGACGCCGGCCTCCAGGATGCGGTCGAGCATCTCGTGCACCGCCTGCTGGTAGGCCTTCTTCTTGTCGGGGCGGGCGAAGTGCAGGGCGGTGTACAGCTCGCACAGCCCGCTGACGATCTCGCAGCCGTGGTCGCTCAGGCGCAGGTCGGCGAAATCCCGCGTCGGGTGATTGCCTCCCAGCAGGTAGTAGTCGCCCAGGCGGATCGCCCAGTCCAGGTACTTGGCCTGGCCGGTCATCCAGTAGATCCGCGCGCAGGCCTGCAACAGGTCGCCGTTGACCTCGACGTTGCGCGTAGGGATCTTCCCGTGCGGCGTGTCGATCGTCGCGTTCTTCCAGATGTCGTCGACCAGCTCGATCATCCGCTCGCTCCACGGCGAGGGCCCCATCCATTCGGTCAGGGGGACCAGGCCGTCCTTGACGTACTCCGCCGAGTCGAAGATCGTCGCGTCGAGGTTGAGCGGGTTGCGGACAAACTTGCCGGTGGTGATCGACACGTCGTCGCAGAGGCGGTCCACGCGGGCAGTGAGCTTCCGTTCGGTCTGGAGCATCTGCGCCATTCGCCCCTCGAACATCGCCCGGTCGGTCAGGAAGCAGGTGAGCACCATGAACGACCAGTTGTCGGCGGCCGAGTCGCGCCCGTTCCACAGGTCCTTGCTGTTGTGGAGATTCCGCGGGATCAGCCCCGTCTGGCCCGCGCGGGCGAGCCAGCCGTCGACGAATCGCCGGCAGCGGAAGAACTGCTCATTGGCCGAGCGGGCATGCCGTTCCGCCCGGCGGAAGGCCGCCTCCAGCGCGGGCGGTTTGAGCGGCTGCGCCGGCGGCGTCGGCGTGCGGTCCCAGATGGCCTGCATCTCGGGGAAGGCCGGGCCCGCCGGCTCCATCCGCCCGCGCTCGAACTTCGCGACGATCTTGGCTGCCGGCGTCTTCGTCTCCGCCGGGGCGGATGTTGCGGCGGCTGGGTCCACCAGCCGGAATTCGGCGATGAATGCCGCCCGCCCGAACCGCGGCGGGCCCGAGAGCGCGATCTCGTACTTCCCGCCCGCGGCTGCCTTGTCCGGCACGATCACGTCCAGCCAGCGGAAGGCCTTGTACCCGCCGGCAACCAGTTCAATCGTCTGGCCGTTGATGCGGAGGGTGGCTGTCCGCTCGTCGTTCTTGGAGCCCCAGAGCAACTGGAGCACGTGGCCCTTCTGTGGCTTGACGTCGATGACCAGCGTGGCCGGCCCGTCGCCCAGGAAGTGGTAATAGCGGTCGTAGATCGACTGGCCCTCGGTGAGACGGTAGTAGGCGAGGACGGCGCCGGCCGAGGGCTTCTCTGTCGGCTGGCCCGCGGCCAGGCAGGCGGCGGAGCATGCAAGGGCGGCGACGACGCAGGCATATCGAGTCATGGCGGTTCCTTTGCTGCGAGACTGTACCCAGGAACAAACGGACACCAGGGGCGAATGTTGTCCGTTCGCCCGGCCCGGGGGAGCGGGGAGGCGCCCGCGGAATCTTTTGGCAATCCCCGCGCGTGGAGTCGCATTTATACATGGGTGCAATGGCGAAAGCGCAGGTAGGCATGCGACACGCGTTCCTCTGGATGGTTGTGGGGCTGGCGGCCGGGGTTTTGGCCGGCTGCGGCGTGCCACCCAGCCCGGAGGCGGAAGACTCGCTGCGGCTGTGGAAGGAGAAGCGTCAGCGGGCGACGTGGGTGTTGCGGATGGCCCGCGAGCGGGGGCAGGAGCTGCTCAAGGCCGGCCGGGAGCGGGAGGCCGCCCAGTTGTACGAGAAGATGACGCGGGAGGCGATCCACGACGCTCGCGAGCAGTCCGACGCCTCGTACCTGCTGGGCCAGGCCCTCGAGCAGGCGGTCTCGGCGGCGGGTCCGCGCGAGACGGTCGCCCTCCTGGACAAGGCCTTCGACCCGGCCATCGAGACCCTCAAGTTCACGCCGACCATGGAATCGGGCCTTCCGTCGGAATATCCTCCGCCGTCGGTGCCGGGGCTGGTCCGAACCAAGCGATATCCTTCCTCGCGCATCGCCTGGGTGGGCGGGAGCTGGCAGGACCGTCTCTTCGCCTCGCTCTTCGAGCGCGATCGGGAGGGCCCGCTGGCTGTCACCATCCCCGTCGAGTTCACCCTCGTGGACGGCGAGTTGGTCAGGAAGAAGCGCGGGCTGTTCTCCATGTCGGAGTACTACCGAAGCCAGGAAGCCGAACGCAAGGCCTCCACCCGTCCGATGGCCAGCCGGCCCACCGAGAAACCCATCCTGGTGGTCAGCGTGGCGGTTAAGGGCGCGTACAGCGCTGCGAACATGCAGGAGCCCCTGGCCAGGCTGCGCAAGTGGCTCGAAGAACACCTCCAGTACGAACAAGTGGACCATCCGCGGCTGCTCGCCTACAACACCCCGCTGGTGTGGTGGTGGATGAAGTACGGCGAGGTCCAGATCCCCATCCGCCAGAAGCAGCAGTAGTCAGTAGCTGGTAGCCTGTAGCCGGGGAACACCGGCTCCTGTCTACTTACCACTCTCTGCCGAGCGCTGGCTCCCGGCTGCCAACTACGGGCTACTATCCGGTCTTGGAGTGTCGCAGGCGGTCGAGGGCGACGGCGATGATGATGATCGAGCCGATCACGATCTCCTGGACGAACTTCGGCCAGTCCATCTGCTGGCCGCCCATGTAGAGGATGGCGATGATGAACGCGCCGATGACCGTTCCCAGGACCGATCCCTCGCCTCCCAGGAAGCTTCCCCCGCCGATCACGACGGCCGCGATGACGTACAGCTCGTACGAAATCGCCGCCGTCGGCTCGCCGATGCCCCCGCCGTAGGAGAACTGCATCAGCCCGGCCAGCCCGGCGAAGAATCCCGCCAGCATGTAGACGACGACCTTGGTGCGGCCCACGTGCACGCCGCACAGGCGGGCGGTCTCCTGGTTGGAGCCCACCGCGAAGATGTGCCGCCCCAGCCGCGTGTACCGCAGCAGCAGCGCCGCCACAATCGCCGAGACCACCATGATCCACACGCCGGGCGGCAGGATCAGCCAATTGCGGGCGGGGTCCGGGCTCACCAGCGTGGGGTCCATGATCGTGTCGACCCACGTGTCGGCGACCGGCGTAATGTACTTCTCCTCGGCCACCCCCTTGGCCGCCCCGCGGAAGATCATCATCGTGCCCAGCGTGACGATGAACGGGACCAGTCGCAAGCCCACGATGAGCAGGCCGTTGATCGCGCCGGCCAGGGTGGCCGCCAGCACCGCCGCCAGCACCGCCAGGATCGGCACGAGCGTCGGATAGTCCTTGATCAAGTAGGCAACCGTCTCCTTGCCGTCTGTCACCGTCGTGGTGTGCAGGTTCAACACGTACGCCACCATCACCAGGGCCAGCGCGATCACCGACCCCACCGACAGGTCGATCCCCGCGCTGATGATGACGAAAGTCATGCCCACGCCGGCCGTCGCGTACACCGCGCTCTGGCGGGCGATGTTCTCCAGGTTCATGTCGCTGTAGAAGTCTTCGCCGATCAGCGCGGTGAAGAACACGAAGATGGCGATCAGGGCGGCGAACCGGCTGAGGGTGTTGAACCATCCCGACTGCCAGATCGACGGCGAGGCGGTGAGGTCCTGTCTGTCCAGTTGTTCCATGACGGTCTATTCCTGGCCTGTGGCCACCAGCATCAGTTGTTTCTCGTCCCACTCGCCGACGGGCCGGGCGGTGCTGAGGAGCCCCCGGCACATCACGGCGATGCGGTCGCAGACCCCGAACAACTCGGGCAGGTAGCTGCTGACCATCACCACCGCCCGCGGGCGCCTGCCTTGGGCGGCGTCGCCCACCGCCAGCTCGTCGATGAGGCGATAGATGGCCGCCTTGGACCCCACGTCGATGCCGCGGGTGGGCTCGTCCAGCAGCAGCAGGTCCACGTCCGCGTGGAGCAGGCGGGCGATGGCCACCTTCTGCTGGTTGCCCCCCGACAGCGCCTGGACGCTCTGGGCGGGCGAGGAGCACTTGATCGGGATCTTCTCGATCCACGGGCGGCTGGCCTGGCGCTGGCGGGAGGGCAGCACCAGCCGCCCCGGGCCCAGGCCCCGCAGGCGGGGCAGGGTGATGTTCTCCGCGATCGACAGGCCCAGGGCCAGGCCTTCTTCCTTGCGGTTCTCGCTGACCATCCCCACGCCCTGCGCCCAGCGCCGACTCGGCGAGGCGGGGCCCGTGTACGCGCCGACGCGGACCTGGCCCGACCGGACGCGGTCGAGGGCGAAGATTGCCCGCAGCAGTTCGGTCCGCCCGGCGCCGACCAGGCCCGCGATGCCCAGCACCTCGCCCCGCCGCACCGACAGGGAGGCCTGGCGGGGCTTGTCGCCGCCCGAGAGGGCCTTCACCTCCAGCACGACCTCGCCCGGCCTGCGGCTCGAGCGCGGGTAGAGGTCGCGGACCTTCCGACCGACCATGAGCTGAATGATCGAGTCCACCGTCGCCTCCGCGGTCGTCCCTCCGCCGACGGTCTGCCCGTCCCGGAGCACGGTGAAGCGGTCGCTGATCTCCTTGACCTCTTCCAGGAAGTGCGAGATGTACACGATCGCCAGCCCGCGGCTGCGAAGGCGGCGGATGAGGTCGAACAGGCAGAGCGTGTCCTTCTGGGTCAGGCTGCTGGTGGGTTCGTCCAGGACCAGCACGCGGCAGTCGGTGGCCACCGCGCGGGCGATCTCCACGAGCTGCTGCTTGGCGATCGACAGGCGGCGGACCTGAGTGTCGGGGGGGATCTCGCTGCTGCCGACCTCCGCCAGGGCCGCCGACGCGATGCGGCGCATCTTGTTCCAGCGGACCAGCGGCCCGCGAGAGGGCTCGATGCCCAGCAGGATGTTCTCCATGACCGACAGGTGCGGCGCCAGCGAGAGCTCCTGGTAGATCATGGCCACCCCGCGGTTGCGGGCGTCCAGCGGATCGCGCGGGCGGTAGGGTTCCCCGTCCAGCCGCATCTGCCCGGCGTCGGGGCGGTGGGCGCCGCTGAGGACCTTCATCAGCGTGCTCTTGCCGGCGCCGTTCTCGCCCACCAGGGCCAGCACCTCGCCCGAGCACACCTCAAGGTCCACGCCCTGAAGGGCGTGGGTCGCGCCGAAACTCTTGCGGACGCCCGTCATCACCAGGCGGGCGGCGGGATTGTGCTCGATGTCCTGCATGTCCAATGGGCGATGCAAGGCCCCGGGTCACTGAAGTGACCAGGCCGTTAATCCTTCAGGCCCACCAGTTCGCGGATGGGCTTCTCTTTTTCCAGGCGGTCCTTGGTCACCAGTTCCGCGCCGGTGTCCACGCTGGGTTCCACCTTCTCGCCCCGCAGGTGCTGGACGAGCGTCTTGACCGCCAGGTAGCCCATCTTGTGCGGGTTTTGCACCACCAGGGCTGCGCAGCGGTCTTCCTGAACGGCCCGCACCAGGTCGGGCGACGAGTCGAAGCCGATGAACTGCCCCTTGACCGCCACGCCGCTCTTGCGGAGGTCGTCCAGGGCGCTGCGCATGCCGTCGGCGGAGTACAGGTTGCAGGCGAAGACGCCGTCCACCTCGAGCTTGCCGTCCTTGACGTACTTGGCCAGGGCGTTGGTGGCGGCCTTCTTGCAGCCCACGACCGAGCCGTCGTCGGGGTACGGGTCGGCCAGTACGGTCAGCCCGCCGGCCTTGGCGGTCTCGATGAAGCCCTTGGCCCGCTCCTCGGTGCTGCCCGTGCCCTGGAGGTAGCGCAGGACCAGCACGTTGCCTTTGCCTCCCAGCAGCTTGATCATGTGCTCGGCCGCGATCTGCCCGCCTCGCAGGTTCTTGGTGGCCACGAAGCTGACGCGGGACTTGCTGTCGACGTCGCTGTCGAAGATGACCACAGGGATCTTGGCGGCGGCCACGCTCTCGACGGCGCCCTTGCTGGCGTCGAAGTTGAGCGGGGCGATGCACATGCCGTCCACCTTCAGGCTGACCATGTTCTCGATGATCTTCTTCTGCTCGGCGATCTCGGTTTCGCTCTGGGTGCCCTGGTAGCGCATGTCGATGCCGAGTTCCTTCTGCGCCTGCTCGCAGCCCTTGCGGACGGTCTCCCAGAAGTCGCCTCCCATGCTCTTGGGGATGACGGCGATGGTGAGCTTGCCGTCGGCCTTCTTGCCGCCCGGTTTGCCCTTGCCGCAGGAGCTTACCCCGCATGCCAGCGCCGCGATCAACAGCAGTCCGATCCACGTCCTCATGGTCAGGCCCTTTCCAGAGAAGGTATCGTACGCTTCCATCGGCGCCGACCGGTCCCGACGAGCGGGCTGGCGCCACGATGCCATCAGAATACCGGGCCGAGGCGCCCTTGGCAATACGTAGTGGGCGAGGGTAGACTCGTGCTCATGGTCCGCATCATCCGCATCGTACTCGTGCCGTTGTGCCTGCTGGCCCTGCTGCTGGCGCCGCGACCGCTGCGCCGGGCAGCCGGCCAGGCGGGCCAGGCCGCCGACGCCCGGGAGGCCCCCATGCCCCTCGTCATCGCTCACCGCGGGGCCTCCGCCGCCGCCCCGGAAAACACCCTTGCCGCCTTCGAGCTGGCCTGGAAGATGGGCGCCGACGGCATCGAGGGCGACTTCTACCTCACCCGCGACGGGC